>Ga0316226_1005004_pt1 | contig 10237 bp, 6 predicted proteins | sample TBH18017metaG_FD_206009 | JGI IMG/M metagenome (GOLD analysis project Ga0316226, IMG submission 206009) | Freshwater microbial communities from Trout Bog Lake, Wisconsin, USA - TBH18017 | ecosystem: Environmental > Aquatic > Freshwater > Lake > Hypolimnion/Profundal zone | place: USA: Wisconsin... | reverse complement strand
TCTCTTCGGGCTGGCCGTGCTGTTGTCCGAGGGACGCTGGGCGCCCGTCTTGTTTGGCATCGCCTGCCTGGCCTTCATCGTGTCCGCCCTCTCCTTCAATTTCAGCCGCGAATGGTTCTCCGTCGGCCGCGTCGTCGGAAATTCCATCGAAATGCGCGAATCCACCCATTACGCGCTGACCTTGAGCCGCTGGCTCGAATTGGAGGCTGGCCGCTGCGATTCCCTGGAAAACCTGTGGTCGGATTTCAAATTCCTCGCCATGAAACTCAACTTTTCACGTGTCAAATTAAGCCTTCAGGACGGCCAAATGGAATGGCACAGGGAGAACGGCGGCCCGTTGCCAACCGCCCAAACCTGTCATTTCCAGAGGGAATTCGGCGGCGGCTGCATGGCCCTGGAGCTTGAAATCAAAGCCGAGGAATGGATCGCGTCCACCTTGTGCGACATCACATGCGAAGCCTGGCAAAAGGCGGCCGCGCGCTGGGAGAGCATCCACCATGCCCCCGCAACTTTCAAAACGCGCGCCCATTCCAGAATCCATCATCGCAACCAAAAGGGCAGCCGCCCTTACGTGCCGATCCCCCGCGGTTGGTCCCCGGGCATCGGGTCATCCACTCCCTGACCGCGACGGGTCGCGCGAATGGCAATGGTGCCTTTTCCCACCGGGTCAAGCCGCCCACGACGCCAGCGTGATCTTGTGTTTCCGGGCCAGCGCCTCCGCTTCCGCCTTGTCCAGCAGCAGCGTCTTCTCCGCCTCAAACACCAGCGCCGATACCCCGGCCGCATGGCACACCTCCACGGTCCGCGCCCCCACGCACGGAATGTCAAAACGCAAATCATGCTTCTCCTTCGCCACTTTCACCGCCACGGCCCCTTTGCCCCCGGACAGCTCCCCGCCGCGCCGCAAACAGCCGTCCGTCCCCTCGAATCCTTCCACCGCCAGCACCGTCCCTTCCTTGACCACCACCGTCTGCCCGATTTCCAGACGCGAGATTTCCCTGGCGATGCGAAAGCCGTAGGCCGCGTCTTCCTGTTGCTTCTCCGTCAGCGCGGGACCGAGCGCGAAGCCGCTCCCCGGCATGAGCGGACGCAGCCAGCGGACAGGCTCGATCAACTCAATCCCATCCTTCCTTAATTCCTCCGCGATCGCGCCGAAAATGGAATGGGCGTTCCGTTCCTTCAATCGCATCAGCAGCCCCAGCGCCCTCATGTCCGGCCTCACGTCAAACAAATTTCGCGGCGCAATCTGGCCCAGCATCACGCACCGGCTCACGCCCCGCTCCTTGAAAGCCGCGATCATCTTGGACAACTGCCCCACTTTCAACCAGACGATCTCGTCCACTTTTTCCGCAAGGGCCGGATCGGTTTCATGGTCAAAGGCCACGGCCACGAGCCGCCCGACCCCCTGCGCGCGCGCCTGCCCGGCAAATATCGCCGGCAGCGACCGGTTGCCGGCTATGATGCCGATGGTTTCCAACTGTTGTTCCACCCCAAAACCCTAGCCGTTCCCCCCTCTCCGGGCAAGAATGGGTGTTAAATTGGTTTTATTTCGCCTGCGCCTCGGCCTTCCTCTTCTTGGCCTCCTCAATGACCCGCTGCTCCAGTTCGCGCGGCATTTCCGAATAATGATCGAGCCGCTCGCTGTGCAAACTCCGGCCCGCGGTCAGGGATCGCAGCACGCTGGAATACTTGTAGAGTTCCCGCGCCGGCACCTCGGCGCGGATGACTTGAAACGGCCCCTCGGCTTCGATGCCCAGAATCCGCCCGCGCCGGCTTGAAATGTCGCCCATCACCTTCCCCAGGCAATCTTCCGGAATCCGCACTTCCACGTGATGGATTGGCTCCAGCAAGCACGGACGCGCTTTCATGAAGCATTCCTTGAACGCAAAATATCCGGCGATCTGAAAGGCAATGTCCTTGGAATCCACCGGATGCATCTTCCCGTCGTAAAAATCTATCTTCACATCCACCACCCGGTACCCGGCCAGGATGCCCTCCGTGCAGGCGTTCTTCACCCCCTCCTCCACCGACGGCACAAAAACCCGGTCCACGTTCTGGCCGGATAGCGATTCAGTGAATTCCACCCCGGAATCCCTCGCCAGCGGTTCGATGCGCATCCACACCTCGGCAAACTGGCCCGCTCCGCCGGTTTGTTTCTTGTGCCGGTACTTCGAGTCGCCCGGGGCCTTGATCGTTTCCCGGAACGGCACCTTCGGCTCTCCCAACTCGACATGTGCGTTGAAACGCCGCTTCAACCGGTCCACGATCACCTCAAGGTGCAGCTCCCCCTGCGCGGACAGGATCGTCTGGTGCAATTCCGAATCAACACGGTATAAAAACGTCGGATCTTCTTCGTGCAGCGCCGCCAGGCCCGCCGCCACCTTGTCTTCTTCGCCTTTTGCCGCGACCTGCAGCGAGGCGTGAATGGTCGGCTGCGGATACTGCGCCTTGGCCAGTTTCACCGGCCGCGCCGCGGAGCACAGTGTGTCGCCAGTGTGGGTGCTCTTGAGTTTGACGACCGCGCCCATGTCCCCCCCGGTCAATTCGTCCGTCGTCGCGCGGTCGCGTCCGTTCAACAGGTAAATCTGCCCGATGCGCTCGGACTTCTGCCGCTCGCTGTTGTAGAGTTCCATCCCCGCCTTGATTGCGCCGGAATACACCCGGAAAAACGACAGCTCTCCAAAATGCGGCTCGGCCGCCGTCTTGAATACGTGCGCCACGGGTTCGGGGTCCGTCAGGCGCACTTCGGCCACCCCGCCCGCCGCGTCCACCGCCGCGAAGCGCTTGCGATCCGCGGGCGACGAGCCGTACTTGGCGATGAAATCCATCACCCGCGCCACGCCCACGTTGCTTTCGGCGGCCGTGCAGAACAGGGGGATGAAATGCTGGCTCTGGAAGGCGGTATGAATGCCCGCCCGAAACTCCTCCTCCGACAGGCCGCCCTGATCGAAGAATTTGGTCAGCATCGCGTCGTCCGATTCCGCGATATGCTCGATCAACTCGGTGTGCAATTGTTTCACCTGCTCCTCCCAAGCGCCCGTGGGCGGCGCTTCGGTGAATTTCCCATGCCCGGCTGTCAAATCGTAAGTCACCACCTCGTTCCGCAACACGTCCAGAACCTGGTTGAACCCGGGGCCGGGGTTCATCGGCAGGTTCATCGGAAACACCCCCGCCCCGTAATGGCTCCGCGCCGACGCCAGCACTTCGTCAAATTGCGAATTCAGTTTGTCCATCGCGTTGACAACCAGTATTTTGGGCAGCCCATACTCCGTCGCGTAATTCCACACCCTCTCCGTCCCCACTCCCGCTCCGTGCTGGGCATGCACCACCACCACCGCCAAATCCGCCACCCGCAGCGCGCTCAGCGCCTCGCTGATGAAATCAAGATATCCTGGCGTGTCGAGTATGTTGAACTTCTTTCCCATCCACTCCGCCCGCAACAGCGAAGTCTGGACCGAGATCAGCCGCTGCTTTTCACTCGGATGGTAATCCGACACGGTCGTTCCGTCGGCTATACGGCCCATGCGGCCGATCACTCCTGCGCAAGCCAGCATGGCTTCGCTCAATAGGGTTTTGCCGCAGGAGGCGTGGCCGACGACGGCAAAATTTCTGATATCTTGGGGCGAATATTTTTGCATAGGCCGCGATTATTGCGTGTCGCCGCCCGTCTTGCCAAGCGCTTTTACCGCGAAATGAAAAAAATTCTTGCTTCACCCTTTCCTTGAATGGGTGTCGAACGATTTTACCATCTTTTTCTGGACTATAATTCGCACGTCCGATATTTCGACCCCGATAAATCAAAGCTTCCTTTCTATAATTCATTGCGCGTCAATTACTTGCAAAAATTCATTCGACTTGGCGCGTGTTCTGCTTTATTAGTGTTTGAATTTGTGAATGGGTCATGAACTCCATCCTCAATATGGATTCCAGCCAAGGCCAGCCGCCGCGACGTTATTCCGCAAAGCGGACGCGCCATCACGTGGACTTTTTTTGTGATGCCCCGGAGGCCGAGGGCGTCAGGCTCGTCGGTGATTTCAATGACTGGGACATCGCGGCAACCCCCATGCGCCGGATGCCGGATGGCCGCTGGATGGCCACCCTTGAACTTCCTCACGGCTACCATCAGTACCTCTTTCTCGTGGATGGGATGCCCAAGCTTGACCCAAACGCAAGCGGCGCCACTCACAACGACCGCAACGAACCCGTTTCACTGATTGCCGTCAGTTGACCGCAAACGCCATTTTACTCAACCCCATAACTGAATCATCGCCATGCAACATAATGATCGTATCCTGAATGCTTTCGCCCAATGGCCAAAAGTCCTCATCGCCCTGTCCTGCGGGTTGTTCTTGACCGCCTGCAATCGCCAGGCGCAGGCCCCGCCGCCGCCCCCGCCTGAAGTGGCGACGGTCACCGTGGCCCGGCAACGGGTGGAATTGACAACCGAATTGCCCGGGCGCACGTCGCCGTTTCGCATTGCCGAAATCCGCCCTCAAGTCAACGGCCTCATTCAGAAACGCCTGTTTACCGAAGGTTCCGATGTCCAGGCCGGCCAGGTGCTTTACCAGATTGACCCCGCTCCCTTTAAGGCCGCCCTTGACAATGCCCAAGCCGCCCTTGACCGCGCTGAAGCCAGCCTGCCCGCCCTTCAGTCCAAAGCGGATCGCTACAAGGAAGCTCTTGCGGACAAATCGGTTGCCCAACAGGATTTTGACGATGCCAACGCCGCCCTGAAACAGGCCGTGGCCGATATGGCGTATTACCAGGCCATGGTCGAAACGGCCCGCATCAACCTGGATTACACGCGCGTAGTCTCGCCCATCTCCGGCCGGATTGGAAGATCCGCCGTGACGGATGGCGCCATCGCAACCGCTTATCAACCCGCGGCCCTGGCCGCCATTCAACAACTGGACCCCATTTATGTGGATGTGCCCCAATCCACCACCGAACTGCTCCGCTTGCAACGCCGCTTGGAGGAAAAACGGATGAATCCCAACGAAACAAACGCCAACCAGGTGGATCTCATCCTTGAAGACAACACGAAGTATCCTTTGGAGGGTACCCTTCAATTTCGCGACGTCTCGGTGGATCCGACAACCGGGTCCGTGATCTTGCGGATGGTTTTCCCCAATCCCAACGGCGTTCTCCTGCCGGGCATGTTCGTTCGCACGGTGGTGAAGGAAGGCGTCAATGAACAAGGCATCTTGATTCCCCAGCAAGCCGTGTCCCGCGATCCCAAGGGGAATCCACTCGCCTTGATTGTCAACGCTTCCGGCGTTGTGGAGCAACGCATGCTCACTCTTGACCGGGCCATTGGCAACCAATGGCTCGTCACTTCAGGCCTTTTGCCCGGCGACCGCCTCATCGCCGAGGGCATGCAAAAAGTCCAGCCCGGCGTTCCGGTCACAGCGGTACCCTTTGATGACGGACGGAAGCCGGAGACAAAACCAGGAGACGCGGCCCAACCCGCCTCCACATCGCATTAACGGAGACGCGCCATGTTATCGAGATTTTTCCTGAAGCGTCCTGTCTTCGCGTGGGTCATTGCCATCATCCTGATGGTGGGCGGTTGCCTGGCCATTTTCAGCCTGCCCATATCCCAGTACCCGCCCATCGCGCCCCCTTCCATCGCCATCACCGCGTATTATCCCGGCGCGTCAGCGGAAACAGTCGAAAACAGCGTCACGCAGATTATTGAGCAGAAAATGTCCGGCTTCGACACAATGTTGTACTTGTCCGCCACCAGCGATTCGTCCGGCAATGCCCGTGTTGAGCTGACGTTTGCCCCCGGCACCGATCCCGACCTCGCCTGGGCGCAAGTCCAAAACAAACTCCAACTGGCCATGGCAAGCCTGCCGGAGATGGTGCAGCGCCAGGGCGTGATGGTCAGCAAGTCCACCCGAAACTACCTGTTGGTCATCGGCCTGATCTCCGAAGATGGGAGCATGGATGGCAATGACTTGCGGGACTATGCCCAGTCCACCTTGGAGAAGGTGCTTTCCAGAGTTCCGGGAGTGGGTGAAGTGGACGAATTCGGCAGCCAGTACTCGATGCGCATCTGGCTCAATCCCGACAAGCTGACCGAATATAACATGACGATTCAGGATGTGACCGCCGCCCTGCAAGCCTACAACGTGGAAGTGTCCGCCGGACAGTTCGGCGGAGCGCCGGCGCAGAAAAACCAGCGATTGAATGCCTCCATCATCGTCCAAAGCCTGCTCAAGACCCCCGAAGAGTTTGCCGCCATCCCCATCCGCACCAATCCCGATGGCTCCAGAGTGCGAATCAAGGACGTGGGCCGCACGGAACTGGGAACGGAATCCTATGATGTCGAAGCCTTTTACAACGGCAAACCCGCCGCCGCCATGGCCATCCGGCAGGCCGCCGGCGCCAACGCCCTGGACACGGCCAATGCCATCAGGGCCAAGCTGGATGAGATGAGCCACTTCTTCCCTCCCGGCATGAAGGTCGTTTATCCCTACGACACCACCCCCTTCATCCGCGTTTCCATCGGCGAAGTGGTCAAAACTCTGTTCGAGGCGGTCGCGCTGGTTTTCCTGGTAATGTATCTGTTCATGGGAACCATGCGGGCCACGTTGATTCCGACCATCGCCGTCCCCGTGGTCCTCCTGGGCACTTTCGCGGTGCTGGGGCTTTTCGGCTTCTCCATCAACATGCTCACCATGTTCGCCATGGTGCTGGCCATCGGCCTGCTGGTGGACGACGCCATCGTGGTGGTCGAAAACGTGGAACGGATCATGAGCGAAGAAGGACTTTCCCCCATGGAGGCCACTCGAAAGTCCATGGACCAGATCACCAGCGCCTTGATCGGCATCGGCTTGGTGCTCTCCGCCGTCTTCGGCCCCATGGCTTTCTTTAAAGGCTCCACCGGGGTCATTTACCGCCAGTTTTCCATCACCATCATTGCTTCCATGCTCCTTTCGGTCGTCGTGGCTTTGGTCTTGACCCCGGTCCTGTGCGCCACGTTTCTCAAGCCCGTCGCCAAGGGGCACGAAGCGGCCGAAGGCGGTGTCTGGTTTCTCCGGCCGTTCTTTCTTGGGTTCGACCGCGCCTTCTTCAAGACTCGAAACCTGTACCTGCAACTGGTGGGCCGGTCCCTTTCAAAAACAATCCGCTACGTTTTTATTTTTCTGCTGATCGTCGTGGCAATGGGATTCCTATTCAAGCGGATGCCCACCGCCTACCTCCCCGACGAAGATCAAGGCATCCTGTTGGTCCAGGCCATGCTCCCCGCCAACTCCACGCTGGAGCAGACCAAAGAGGTCATGAATCAAGTCAATAACTATTTTCTGGACCGTGAGAAGGACGCTGTCGAATCCAGCATGGCCATCTCCGGCATGAACTTCTCCGGCCAGGGACAGAACGCCGGCCTGGCCTTCATCAAACTCAAGGATTGGAAACTTCGCGACCGCGCCGATTTGAAAGTCACCCCGCTGGCCGGAAGAGCCATGGCCGAATTTTCCAAAATCCGCAACGCCATGGTGTTTGCCTTCGCGCCGCCGGCGGTCGTGGAACTGGGCATGTCCAAGGGGTTTGATTTTCAATTGCTGGATCGCGGCGGCCTCGGCCACGCCAAACTAGTCGCCGCCCGCAACCAGCTCCTCGGCATGGCGGCTCAAGACCCCGCCCTGGCCAAGGTCCGTCCCAATGGTTTTGAAGATGTCCCCGAATACCGGGTGGACGTGGATTGGGAAAAAGCCGGCGCGTTGGGAGTGCCCATCACCTCCATTCACGACACCATCTCGACGGCTTTCGGCAGCGCCTACGTCAATGACTTCATCCAGGGCGGCCGTGTCAAGAGGGTGTTTGCCCAAGCCGACGCCCCCTTCCGCATGTTGCCCAAAGACCTGGAGAAACTTTATGTGCGCAACAACACGGGCAAAATGGTCCCCTTTTCTTCCTTTGCGTCCGGACACTGGACTTCCGGCTCTCCGCGGCTGGAGCGCTTCAACGGCTTCTCATCCATCAACATTTTGGGCGAGTCCGCGCCGGGCAAAAGTTCCGGCGAGGCCATGCAAGCCATGGAAGGTTTCGTCCAAAAGTTGCCCAAGGGCGTCGGCTTTGACTGGAACGGCCTTTCCTACCAGGAACGCCAGGCCGGCTCCCAAACGGCCCCCATTCTCGCCTTTTCCATCCTGGTCATCTTCCTCTGCCTGGCCGCCCTCTACGAAAGCTGGCCAATCCCCATTTCCATCCTCCTGGCCCTTCCCCTCGGCGCCATCGGCGGCATCATCGGCACCTCGCTCCGCGGTTTGCCCAATGACATCTATTTCCAGATCGGCCTCCTCACCACCCTTGGTCTGACAACCAAAAACGCCATCCTCATCGTCCAGTTTGCCAAGGCCAGGGTGGATGAAGGCATGGGACTGATCGAGGCGACCCTCGAAGCGTCGAAACTGAGATTGCGCCCCATCATCATGACCTCCCTGGCGTTCGGCTTCGGCGTCCTCCCCCTCGCGCTGGCCAACGGCGCCGGCTCAGGCGCTCAAAAAGCCATCGGCACCGCCGTCCTTGGCGGCGTGGTCACCTCCACTTTCCTGGTCACCCTGTTTGCCCCGCTGTTTTATGTGTTGATCCAGAAAACCTTTGGCAAACGAAGCCGGCAACAACCAGCCAAAGCCGCTGAGTCGAAACCATCCGGGAATCATTAACATGAACAAAATCACTTTCCTTTTGCTGGCCGTGATCGCCCTCATCCCGGCTGCCTGCACCATGGCTCCGAAATACTCCCGCCCGAAAGCGCCCGTCCCCGCCGCGTGGCCCGCCACCGCGGCCTCCCGCAATATCCATGCTCCGGACGCGCGCCAACTGCGATGGCGGGAATTCTTCACCGACGAAAAACTTCAACAAGTCATTGCCGCGGCTTTGGCCAACAACCTCGATCTGCGCGCCGCCGCCCTGAATGCCGAAATGACCCGCGCTCAATACGGCATTCAAAGAGCCGCTCTCTGGCCGACAGTCAACGCCACCGGCAGCATCACCCAACAGCGGATTCCTCCCAATGTCCAAGGCTTCCCGGAACCGATGACGATCAAAAGCGACTCGGTCAATCTCGGCGTCGCCGCCTGGGAAATTGATTTCTTCGGCCGCATCCGCAGCCTCAAAGACCAGGCCCTGGCCCAATACCTGGCTACGGAGCAGGCCCGCCGCGCCGCGCAAATCCTCCTCGTCTCCTCGGTTGCCAACGCGTACCTGACCCTCGCGGCGGACCGGGAGAGCCTGGCCGTCGCTCAAAACACACTTGCGGCCCAACAAAGCACCTTCCACATGGTCCAACGCCGCCACGATCTGGGCCTCGCGGGGGATTTGGATGTTCAGCGCGCCCAAACCCAGGTGGATGGCGCTCGCAGGGACACCGCCAGCTTCCAACAACTCGTTGCCCTGGATCAAAACGCCTTGAATCTTCTCCTCGGCTCGCCTGCGCCTCCCAGCCTCGCGCCCGTCGAGTTGGACAGCGTCATTCCTCCCAGGGAAATCAGCGCCGGCTTGTCTTCCGAGGTGCTCCTCCTCCGCCCTGACGTCCTCCAAGCCGAGGAACTGCTCAAAGCCGCCAATGCCGACATCGGCGCCGCCCGCGCGGCGTTCTTCCCGCAAATTTCCCTCACCGCCTCCATCGGCACCGCCAGCAGTGACCTCTCCGGTCTCTTCAAAACCGGCACCACCGCGTGGTCCTACGCGCCTCAGATTGTCATGCCGATCTTCGACGCCCGCACTTGGTCCGCGCACAAGGCCGCCAAGGTCCAGCAAAAAATCGCCGTCGCCCAATACGAAAAGGCCATTCAAAGCGCCTTCAGGGAAGTCGCCGACGCCCTTGCCATCCGCGGCAACGTGAACCAACAGCTCGAAGCGCAAAAATCCCTCGTTCATGCCGCTGCGGAAACATATCGCCTGTCCAATTCCCGTTACAACATGGGCATAGACAGCTACCTGAGCGTCCTCGACGCCCAACGCTCCCTCTACGCCGCGCAGGAGCAACTCGTCTCCCTGCGCCTGGCAAAACTCTCCAGCCAGGTCACCCTTTACGCCGCGCTCGGCGGCGGCTGCGACACGGATGCCCCCTCCTCTTCCTCTGCAAAGCCAGGGAGCCTCTAAGCAGCCCCCCTTCCTACTCCCACTCCCAATCCTACTCTTGACAGCTAAAACCGGAATTTGCGCCGCAAAATCCTTTTCAACGGCCCGGTTCCTGTTATGCTGGCCCGCGTGAAAAGCCTATTGC
>Ga0316226_1005002_pt1 | contig 10238 bp, 7 predicted proteins | sample TBH18017metaG_FD_206009 | JGI IMG/M metagenome (GOLD analysis project Ga0316226, IMG submission 206009) | Freshwater microbial communities from Trout Bog Lake, Wisconsin, USA - TBH18017 | ecosystem: Environmental > Aquatic > Freshwater > Lake > Hypolimnion/Profundal zone | place: USA: Wisconsin... | reverse complement strand
CCGCGGCCGCTGCCGCCGCCGACGCCCCAGCGCACGCGCGCGACGGGGATGATGGTCACGCCGTCGCGCTCCACCGGCTCGCCGAAGACGCTCGACGCGCTCGCCGAGGCCCCGAGGCGCTCTGCGAGCCGCGAGAAGCCGTCGCCGAACGGGTCCGCCGCGGCCTGTCCCTTGGCCTCTTCCAGTGTATCCGCCATGGTGCCTCCTCGGTCCGTGGCCGCCGAGAGCAGGCGACCGAGTCGGCTAGTGGTGTACCCGCTGGGAGCGAGGGGCAGGCGTACGGCGGCGGGAGCGCCGCCGATGCGGGGCAGGCGCCGGGCGCGCGGCGTCGAAGGCCGTGCGCGGCAGAGGCGCCGAGCGCCGTACGCGGCAGGGGCGCCGCGGCCCGAGGGCGGCGGCGCCCCGCTCAAGACTGGCTCCGCGGGTAGGACTCGAACCTACAACCCTTCGGTTAACAGCCGAATGCTCTACCATTGAGCTACCGCGGACCGCTGTAGCCGATGGATTATAGGCCAGGCGGCGCGCTCCGACAAACGAGCGCCGCGCTCAGTGCCATCGCGGCTCGAACCACCAGCCGTGCGGCACGCCGTAGGCCTCGGATCCCACCGTCTCGTGGCTGCGCTGCCCGTGCCGCGCCTCGTAGGTGAGCTTCGCGTTCAAGGCCGCGCGCGACTCTTCGAAACGCGGCCGCCAGTAGCTCTCGTCGCCCGGCGGCAGGTGCTCGAGTTCGGTGCTGGCCACCACCGCTTTGGCGGCGGCCTCGGCCGGCACGTCCTCCTTCCACCACTCCGGGTGGAGGATGCGCGTGCCGAAGCGCCGCGCCGGAGCGGCGATGTCGGCCTCCGGCTCGGCGGCCGGGAGGAACGCCCAGGACTGCGCCTGCATCGACACGGAGGCGTTGGGCGCCGCCTCCACGAAGCCGGCCAGGGCGGCGAGCGTCTCGGCGGCCGACGCCTCCGTCTCCCCGGGCTGGTTGAACGTGAGCGAGGCCACCGTCAGGAGACCCTTGGCGTTGGCGTAGGCGAGCAGGTCCACGGCATGCTCGACAGCGTCGGCCGGCTTGGGCGCCTGCCCGGTCCGCGACAGCAGTTCCCGGGACAACGTGCCCACGTCGAGGCGCAGGCGCACGCGCGCCTGATAGAGCGCGTCGACGTCGCGGCGCGTCAGGTCGGCAGGCCGGCCGGACACCGTGACGGCGAGGTCGCGGCGGTCGGTCGAGGCGAGGCCCTCGAGCACGGCGTGCCGCCACACGGGGTCATAGCCGAAGGCCGGGTCGAGCACGTCCAGCCGGCCCGGCTTGAGCTCGGCCAAGCCGGTGAGGATGGCGACCGCGACGTGCGGCGGGAAGGCGTGCCAGCCGCCGCCGCCCGGGCGCAGCAGGCAGGCGGGGGCGTTGTACGGGCAGCCGCGGCTGAGGAACACGCTCAGCTCCGGCAGTCCCTCGGCCGTGTACGGATACTCCTTGTAGTCGGGCAGGTGCTCGGCGGTGAGCGGCAGAGGCGTGCCCTCGAGCGAGCGGCAGACTCCCGTCTCGCGCTCCCCGGCGGCGACGGCGCGAGCCACCGTGAGGACCGCCGACTCGGCCTCGCCGACGATGAGCCAGTCGAAGGGCGCGCCGGGGCCAGTGAAGTCGTTGGGGCGCACCGAGACCTGGTGGCCTTCGACGGCGATGACGGCGTCGGGGTGCGTCCGCCGCACGCGCTCGGCCACGGCGACGGCGGCCGAGTACTGCAGCGCCGACCAGCAGGAGACGACGACGAGGTCGGCGGGCCGGGCGGCGAGCGCCGCCTCCGCGGCGCTCAGGAACGCGGCCCGCGCCGCGTCGTCACCGGGCTGACCCTGCTCGGCCTCGAGGTCGAGCACGTCCACGGCGAAGCCCGCGCGGCGCAGCTCCGAGGAGAGGCCGACGAGCTCCGGCTTGACGCGCGGCCCGTCGGCCCAGTGCCCGCCGTACAGCGAGCCCGGGAACACCAGCAGGACGCGCATCTCCTCCATCGTCTCTCCCATCGTCGGCGGCGGCACCCTGGTGTGAGGTGCGACCTGCTCGCCACGTCACATTGAGCCACCTGCGTCGGCTAATCCAGGAAGTCGCGCAGGCGCTGCGCCTCCCGGTAGGCCTTGAGCTTGGCGAGCGTCTTGGCCTCGATCTGGCGGATGCGCTCGCGCGTGACGCCGAACTGCTGGCCGACCTCTTCCAGCGTGAGCGGCTTGTCGCCCTTGAGACCGTAGCGAAGCTCGAGCACGCGGCGCTCGCGCATCGTGAGCAGCGCGAGCACCTCTACGAGCTCCTCGGACTGGACGATGGTCTCCACGGCGGCGGCGGGCGCCGGCGCGGCGTCGTCCTCGAGGAAGTCGCCGAGCTGGCTGTCGCCCTCCTCGCCGATCGGCGTCTCGAGGCTCACTGGCTCCTGGCTGATCTTGAGGATCTCGCGCACCTTCTCGGGCGTGATGCCCATCTCGCTGCCGATCTCGTCCGGTGTGGGCTCGCGGCCGATGTCCTGCAGGAGCTGGCGCTGCACGCGGATGAGCTTGTTGATCGTCTCGACCATGTGCACCGGGATGCGGATGGTGCGCGCTTGGTCGGCCAGCCCGCGCGTGATCGCCTGGCGGATCCACCACGTCGCGTAGGTGCTGAACTTGAAGCCCTTACGGTAGTCGAACTTCTCGACCGCGCGGATGAGGCCGAGGTTGCCCTCCTGGATGAGGTCGAGCAGCGTCATGCCGCGGCCCACGTAGCGGCGGGCGATGGACACGACCAGGCGGAGGTTGGCCTCCACCAGCTGGCTCTTGGCGTCCATGTCGTGCCGCTCGATGCGCTTGGCCAGCGAGACCTCCTGCTCGGCGGTGAGCAGCGACACCTTGCCGATCTCGCGCAGGTACATGCGCACGGGGTCGCTGGTCGCCGTCTTGACCGAGAGGTCGAGCTTCTTGAGGTTGGACGACTCGGTGTCGGCCTCGGGCGTCTCCACGGCCGGAGCCTCGTCGGCGGCAGGCTCGTCGGCCTCGAGGACGTCCACTCCGAGGTCGTGGAGTAGCACGAAGAAGTCGTCCATCTGCTCCGCCGTGAGCTCGACGTCGCGGAGCGTGTCGCGGATGTGGCCGGCCTGGAGGTAGCCCTGCTCGCGACCCTCGGCGATCAGCCCGTTCACTTCGTCGTGGCTGAGCACGTCGGGCTCGTTGGAGCGCCCGTCACCCTTCAGGTCGGTCTTCTTCATGCGTCACTCCTTCTCCCGGGGACCGGCGGCGCGGTGGGGCGCCGCCGGCGGCGGGATCATCTCTGTCTGTCTTCTCTCCAGTGTTACCGCTAAACGGCGCGCCGACTCATCGGCGCCGCCCACGCGTGCGGCGGGCGTACCTGCGCGGCCCCGCCGCGGCGCTCAATCCAGGAAGTCGCGGAGGCGCTGCGAGTCCCGGTATGCTTTGAGCTTGGCCAGCGTCTTGGCCTCGATCTGACGGATGCGCTCGCGCGTGACGCCGAACTTCTGGCCGACTTCTTCAAGCGTGCGCGGGTGCTCGCCCTTGAGTCCGAAACGCAGCTCGATCACTTTTCGTTCGCGGTGGGTGAGCGTGCCCAGGACCATGTTGAGCTCTTCCTTCTGCATGATCTCGCTCACCGCCTCCACCGGCATGGTCGCGTCCTCGTCCTCGATGAAGTCGCCGAGCTGTGAGTCCTCCTCTTCGCCGATCGGCGTCTCGAGGCTCACCGGCTCCTGGCTGATCTTGAGGATCTCGCGCACCTTCCCGGGCGTCGTGCCCATCTCGACCGCGATCTCCTCGGGTGTGGGCTCGCGCCCGATGTCCTGCAGGAGCTGGCGCTGCACGCGGATGAGCTTGTTGATCGTCTCGACCATGTGCACCGGGATGCGGATGGTGCGCGCCTGGTCGGCGATGGCGCGCGTGATCGCCTGACGGATCCACCAGGTGGCGTACGTGCTGAACTTGTAGCCCTTGCGATAATCGAACTTCTCGACCGCGCGGATGAGGCCGAGGTTGCCTTCCTGGATGAGATCCAGGAACAGCATGCCGCGGCCGACGTAGCGCTTGGCGATGGAGACCACGAGGCGCAAGTTGGCCTCGATGAGCTTGCGCTTGGCGTCCATGTCGTGGCGCTCGATGCGCTTGGCCAGCGAGACCTCTTCCTCGGCCGTGAGGAGCGGCACCTTGCCGATCTCCTTGAGGTACATGCGCACCGGGTCGTTGGTGGGCGTCTTCACCGACAGGTCGAGCTTGGGGATGGCCTCTTCCTCCGCCTTGGCGTCGGGACCGTCGGCGGTCACGCCGCCCTCGCCCTCGAGGATGTCGATGCCGTTGTCGGCGAAGATGTTGAAGATGCTGTCGATCTGGTCCGGGTTGAGCTCGACGTCCTGCAGCGCGTCGGCGACGTGGTCGCTCGCGAGGTACCCCTGCTCGCGACCCTCCTCCACGAGCAAGCGCACCTCGTCGATGGCGAGCTCGGCGGACTCGGCCGGCTTGCTGCGCTCTTCTGCGGAATCGCTCAAGTCAGTTCGTCCCCTGGCCTTCGTGCGGCTCTTCGTCCACGGGCACGGCGCGGATGGCGTCCCGCAGTCGCCGCCCGGCGGCCTGCAGGCTGGCCAGCTCCTTGCTCTGCCGCCCTGTGGCATCGTTCTGCACCGTGAGCTTGAGCCTCGCGATGAGTCTTCCCACCTGAGCCTCCTGCAGTCGAAGGAACAGCTCATCCACCACGTTGGCGGTGAAGTGTTCGCGCCCGGCGCGGACGACGATCTCGGCGAGCACCTCGCCGCTCTCGGCCGTCACGCCGGCGTCCTCCGCCGCCGAGACCGTCTTCCCGGGTCCGTCGAGCGCCAACCGCTCCTTCACCGAGCCCAGTGCGTCGCGCGTCTCGCGCGTGGCAAAGAAGCCTTCGTCTATCCCCGCCAGTACGGCGCGGCCCTTGGCCGGCTGCGCCAGACAACTCGCAAGGAAGCGCACTTCGAGCTCGTGGACGCCGCCGATGGCGGCCGCCCGCCCGCCGCCCTGCGGCGGCTCGCGGCGGCCCTCTGCGGCGGCTTCTCCGCCTTCCACGGAGCGCTCGCTCCCCGCAAGCAGGTAGCGCACGCTCTCGGCCGAGAGCTGCAGGCGGTCGGCGATATGCCGCAGCTCTTCGTCGCGCTCGATCGGCGTCGCTGCCTCGGAGAGGACCCCCCTGAGTTGCGCGAATGCGCGCGCCCGTCCATCGGGCTTGTCGAGGTCGTGGGCAGCAAGCGCCAAGCGAACGTGGAATTGTAACAGCGTCTGCGCGTCATCGGCAAGCGCGCGAAAACCGTCCCCGCCGGCGCCCGAAAGGACGTAGTCGGCGGGGTCCAGACCGTCCGGCACGCGCACCACGTGGAGCGAGAGCCCCATCTTGCGGCCGAGGGTGAGGGCGCGGCTCATGGCGCCGATGCCGGCGGCGTCGGCGTCGAAGCAGAGGTAGAGGTTGCGGGTGACGCGCGCCAGGCGCTTGAGCTGCTGCTCCGTGAGCGCCGTGCCCATGCTGGCGACGGCGTTGTGCACGCCGGCCTGGACGAGCGCGAGGACGTCGGTGTACCCCTCGACGACGTAGACGCGGTCCTCGCGCGCGGCCGCCGCCTTGGCGGCGTGCAGGCCGAAGACCGCCTCGCTCTTGTGGTAGAGCGGCGTCTCCGGCGAGTTGAGGTACTTGGGTTTTTCGTCGCCCATCGTACGGGCGCCGAAGCCGAGCGTGCGGCCGCGGTCGTCGGCGAGCGGGAACATGATGCGCCCGCGGAAGCGATCGTACGGGCGCCCTTGCTTGCCGGGCACGACCAGGCCGGCGTCGAGCAGGTCCTGGTCGGTGAACTTGTGCCCCCGGGCGGCGTCGCGCAGCTTGTCCCAGCCCGGCAGGCTGTAGCCGAGGCGGAACTGCCGGCAGACCTCCTCGCCGAGGCCGCGGGCGGCCAGATACTCGCGCGCCGGGGCGGCGGTCTTGGCGTCGACGAGCACGCGCTCGTAGTAGGCGGTGGCCTGCTCGAGCAGGGAGCGGAGGCGCTCCTTGCGACGGCGCTCGGCGTCGCCACGAGCGCTCGTCTCCTCGTACTCGAGCGCGATGCCGTACCTGTCCGCCAGGTACTCGACGGCGCCGGCGAAATCGAGACTCTCCTTCTCCTGGACGAAGCCGAAGAGGTTGCCGCCGGCGCCGCAGCCGAAGCAGTAGTAGAGCTTCTCCGTCGGGTTGACCGAGAACGACGGCGTACGCTCCTCGTGGAACGGGCAGCGGCCGCTGTAGTTGGCGCCGGCCTTGCGCAGCTCCGTGTACTGGCCGACGATCTCCACCATGTCGGCGGCCGCCTGCACCTGGTCGATGCTGGCCCGGGCGATGCGCGGCACGTCAGCCCCCACCCTGGGCGCGAGCCTTGGCGGCCGCCTCGGCCTCCGCGCTTCGGCGCCGATCCCGCTCGTGGCGCCGCCGCAGCGCCGCTTCCACGCGCACGTCGTCGTCCATGGTGAGCGCGCCCATGACGGCGGCGCGCTTGCGGCGCTCCTTGCGGCTCAGGCGCGGCTTCCGTTCGTGCGGCTGCCAGTGGTAGCCGAGCCGGTCGTAGCACCACACGAGCAGGATGGCGCCGCCGACGATCCAGAACAGGTAGAAGACGGCGAACGCGGCCCAGGCCTCTGGTGGCGTGCGATCCGGTGCCGCCGGGTGAAGAGGCGGCTCGATGTGGGGCAGATGCAGCCAGCCGGCCGAGAACGCGACCACGGCCGGGAGGAGGGCGAGCACGATCAGGCCGAGCGTGACGCCCACGAGGGCGAGGCGACGACGGTCCATCGTCTAGAGCGGGGTTGTGAGGAAACGCGCCATGAGGACTTCGTCATGGTACTCCGCAGCGCGACGGAAGTGCGCGCGCCGCAGGCCCTCGCGCACGAAGCCCTGGTGCTCGTAGAAGCGGACCGCGCGCGCGTTGTGCGGGAAGACGCTCAGCACGAGCTTGTCCACCCCGTTCGCAGCCGCCCACCCGGACGCGGCCTCGAGCAGGGCGCCGCCGACGCCGAGGCCGCGCCACGGCGCGGCGACCGACATGCCGACCCAGGCCACGTGGGCGGAGCACGGATGGGGGTCGGGACGCAGCCCGAGGTTACCGGCGAGCTCGCCGCCGACGACCGCGGTCAGCAGGATGCTGCGCGGGTCGGCGGCCGAGTCGATGATGCGCCGCCGCCAGGTGCGCGCGTCGACCTGCCCCGGCAGCACGAGCAGCGTCACCTCCGGCTCCGCGGCGACGCCGTCGATGAGCTCGCGGAGTGGGCGCGCGTCGCGTGCCTGCGCGGTGCGCACGCGGACCTCGCGCCCGTCCCTGAGCGTGCTCGCGATCTCGCCGCCCAGCTTGGCCACGCGGCGCCGCCCGCCTACTTCTCGAGCTGCAGGTCGCCGCGCGCCTCGATGGCGGCCTGCGCCGCGGCGAGCCGCGCCACCGGCAGGCGGAACGGCGAGCAGCTCACGTAGTTCATCCCGGCGCGATGACAGAACTTCACCGTCTCGGGGTCGCCGCCCTGCTCGCCGCAGATGCCGACCTTGAGCTGCGGCCGCGTGCTGCGGCCCTTCTCGATACCCATCTCGACGAGCTGCCCGACGCCCTCCTGGTCGAGGGTCGCGAACGGGTCGGCCGGCCAGATCTCGAGCGCTTCGCTCGTGTAGAGCCCCAGGAACTTGCCGGCGTCGTCGCGGCTCACGCCCAGGGTCATCTGCGTGAGGTCGTTGGTGCCGAAGCTGAAGAACTCCGCGACTTCGGCGATCTTGTCGGCGGTGAGTGCCGCGCGCGGGATCTCGATCATCGTGCCGACCATGTAGTCGACGGTGACGCCCTGCTCTGCGAAGACCCTGGCGGCGACGTCGCGGACCACCGCCGTCTGGTTCTCCAGTTCTTCCTTGGTGCCGACCAGCGGGATCATGATCTCGGGGTGGACCGCCTGGCCCTCCTTCTGGACCAGACAGGCGGCCTCGAGGATCGCGCGGACCTGCATCGCCGTGATCTCCGGGTAGGCGATGCCGAGACGGCAGCCGCGGTGGCCGAGCATCGGGTTGCTCTCGTGGAGATCGTCGACCTTGGCCTTGACGATGTCCTCGCTGATGCCGAGAGCCGCCGCCGTCTCACGCGTGTCGACGTCGTCGTGCGGCAGGAACTCGTGCAGCGGCGGGTCGAGCGTGCGCACCGTGACGGGGCGCTCGCCCATCACACGGAAGATGCCGGCGAAGTCGTCGCGCTGCATCGGCAGAAGCTTGGCGAGCGCCGCCTCGCGCGCCGCGGTGTCGTCGGCGAGGATCATCTCGCGCACCGTCATGATGCGCTCGCCCTCGAAGAACATGTGCTCCGTGCGGCAGAGGCCGATGCCCTCGGCGCCGAAGGCGATCGCGTCGCGGCTCTGGTCAGGCTGATCGGCGTTGGTGCGCACGCCCATCGTGCGCGTCTTGTCGGCCCACTCCATGATCTCGGCGTAGTAGCGGTAGGAGCCGGACTCTTCGGCCTTCATGCTCTTCTCGAGCAGGACCTGCAGCACTTCGGGCGGGCGCGTCTCGAGCTGACCGAGGATGACCTCGCCGGTGAAGCCGTCGATGCTGATCCAGTCGCCCTCGGCGACGGTCGCGCCGCCGGCCTCGAAGCTGCGCGCCTTCATGTCGATGTCGAGCGCACCGCAGCCGACGATGCAGACCTTGCCCATCTGCCGGGCGACGAGCGCCGCGTGGCTGGTCATGCCGCCCTGCGCCGTGAGGATGCCCTGGGCGGCGTCCATGCCGCGGATGTCCTTGGGGCTGGTGAAGTCGCGGACCAGCAGGACCTGCTCGCCGCGCGCGGCCCAGGCCTCGGCGTCGGCGGCGCTGAAGACGACGCGGCCGGAGGCGGCGCCGGGGCCGGCGGGCAGGCCCTTGGCCTTGACCCGGCCCTCCGCCACCGCACGCTGCTTGTCCTGCGGGCCGAAGATCGGCCGCAGCAACTGGTTCAGCTGCTCGGGCTCGATGCGCATGAGCGCCTCGTCGGGGCTGATGAGGCCCTGGTCGGCGAGGTCGACGGCGATGCGGATCGCCGCCAGGCCGGTGCGCTTGCCGTTGCGCGTCTGCAGCATGAAGAGGCGGCCCTTCTCGATCGTGAACTCGAAGTCCTGCATGTCGCGCATCTCGGACTCGAGCGTCTTGCGGATCTCCATGAGCTGCGCATAGACATCCGGCCAGACTTCCTCAAGCTCGATCGCCGGGCGCGGCGTGCGCACCCCGGCGACCACGTCTTCGCCCTGCGCGTTGACGAGGAACTCGCCGTAGAACTCGTTCTCGCCGCTGGCGGGGTTGCGCGTGAAGGCCACACCGGTGCCGCTCTCCTCGCCGGTGTTGCCGTAGACCATCGTCTGCACGTTGACGGCGGTGCCCCAGTCGTCGGGGATGCCGTACATGCGCCGGTAGGCGACGGCGCGGTCGTTGTCCCAGCTGCCGAACACGGCCGAGATCGCGCCCCAGAGCTGCTTGCGCGGGTCGTCGGGGAAGTCGTCGCCCGTGGTCTCCTTGACCGCCGCCTTGAACTCGGCGACGAGCTGCTTGAGGTCGTCGGCGGTGAGGTCGGTGTCGTACTCGGCGCCCTTTGCCTTCTTCATCGCTTCGAGGCGGTCCTCGAAGACGTCGACCTCGATGTCGCCGCCCTCGTTGCAGCCGAGCACCACATCGCCGTACATGCTCACGAAGCGGCGATAGCAGTCGTAGGCGAAGCGCGCGTTGCCGGTGCTCGCGATGACGCCCTGGACGGTCGTGTCGTTGAGGCCGAGATTGAGGATGGTGTCCATCATGCCCGGCATGCTGGCACGGGCGCCGGAACGCACGCTGAGCAACAGCGGGTCGGAGGCGTCGCCGAAGGTCTTGCCGGTGTCGGCCTCGAGAGAGGACAGCGCGGCCTCGAGCTGCGTGTCGACGCCCTCGGGGTAGCCGCCGTGGGCGGAGTAGTAGTTGCAGACCTCGGTCGTGATCGTGAAGCCCGGGGGTACCGGAAGGCCGATCGTCGTCATCTCGGCGAGGTTGGCACCTTTGCCGCCGAGCAGTTCCTTCATGTCTTTGTTGCCCTCGCTGAAGCGATAGACCCACTTGCTCGCCATCACTGGCCTCCTGGGAAGATCTTGCGGCTAGGTTTGCGTCGCCGGAAGTCGGCTGAACTCACCGATGCGCCCGATCAGGGACGTGACCGCGGCCAGCTGTGCCAGCCGGTTGCCGCGCACGGCGAGGTCGTCGTCCATGACGAGCACTTCGTCGA
>Ga0316226_1004995_pt1 | contig 10252 bp, 15 predicted proteins | sample TBH18017metaG_FD_206009 | JGI IMG/M metagenome (GOLD analysis project Ga0316226, IMG submission 206009) | Freshwater microbial communities from Trout Bog Lake, Wisconsin, USA - TBH18017 | ecosystem: Environmental > Aquatic > Freshwater > Lake > Hypolimnion/Profundal zone | place: USA: Wisconsin... | reverse complement strand
CCCCGCCCATAGGCGCGCCCGCAACGCCCGAAAACAACTCAAACTGTCAAGACCAAGCCTCTCGAAAACCGGAAATGTCCCAAAAATCACCCACAAAAAGTGCTACAGACCCTCTTCTTTAAACATTGTTTTGGCTTGAACTGACTCGCGCAGAGACGCAGCTCTGCGCGAGGCTTGGGGTTCCTCGAACATTTGGGAGTCGGTGATGACGGCCCGCCTGGTTTCGTCGAGGCAGGGGCGGAGGTCTTGGCGGAGTTGGCTGCACATTTCGGCGCGCCAGGCGGCGCGGTGTTTGAGGCATTCACGCTTCCAGTAGCTGACAGCGCAGGCGGTGAGCGCGCCGATGGGCGCGAGGACGCAGAGGATGATGAAGGAGATTTTGAGTAGTGTGTTCATTTTTTTTTAGGATTAACTGACTCGCGCAGAGACGCAGAGGGCGCAGAGGTGTTTTTTGAGGCTTCGTCCTGGCTGTCCACCATTTTTTTCCACTGTTTATTTTGCATAATTTTTAAAGTCACCGGGCCTCCCATGATGCCTGCGGTCGATTTTGCAATTTGGGGCGGCAACGGGTTTTTTTCGCAGCGATGGAAGCGGAGGCCCATGCGCGTGAAATTATGGGTCAAGCAGAATTCGCAGTGGTAAAGATGTTCGCTCATAAATCCTCCTGCTTCCTCGACGGACCTGCAGGTAGATGCGCCCAATGCGTCGGGTCGTCGTGGATGCTGTTCAGCATTGAACCTTCGACGCTTAGCCATCCCTCGCTCGTATGGTAGCCCAGCCAGACCGGGTCGCTCTCGGAGCCGGGCATGTAGAGCATCACCGTCGTCTCATCATCCGGGAGGCGATCTCCGCACCTGACCCAGGTGATCGTCTCCGTCAAAATAAGGGACGCACCGCGTAGATTCGTTTTAATGGCGCTCATGCGGACTCCTCTTCTCCCCGGACCATGCGGAGGTGCTCGACGGACAGCGGTTGCTTGTCGCTCTCGGCCAGGGACTTGGCGTCTTGCAGGTCGTCGAAGAGGGCGCGGATGCGGCCGGGTTCGCGGCTGATGGACTCCAAATACTTGATGTGCTTTTTGGCGTCGGCGAACTGGTACGCTTCGGCGATGGCCAGGATGTCGTCGCGCGGGGCGAATTCGGGGAGGACGAGCGACTTCTTGAGTCCGCCCATGCGCCCCACGAATTGCTCAAAGTAACCGCGTGAAAGGCCCTCGTTGAGCTTCCGCACGAAATCCGGCGTGTAGCTCAAAATGATGGTGCAGTCGGTGTCGTCCTGGAGTTTTTGCAGGAAGCTGAATATCGGCTGGTCCGCGCCGCTCTCCTCGCGGTAGAGACGCTGGACGTTGTCCACGATGATGCACTTGGTTTCGTTGACAGCCTGGGTGATGTAGGACCGTTTTTTTTCGCCGCACTGGCTGGCGGCCTCGCCGTAAGCGACGGCCAGGTCGGTGATGAAGGGGGCCATGCGCGGCTTTTCCGGAGAGTCCACGAGGACCACCTTGCCGTGATTGTTCAGCATCCGGTACTGCTTAAAGCTGGCGGTCTTCTGGCTTCCGGTGACGCCGACGATGCCGCCGAATTTGTTGACTCTTCCCGGCTGGCGCTTCTTGTCAATAAAGTCCGCGATGAGATGGTAGGTGCCGGTCTCGATAAAGGGAGGGCGTCCGGCGCGCCACTCGATGCGCTCGATCTTGCGGAGTTCCTCGACTACCTGGAGGAAGTTTTGCACGCTGCCAATGGTCTTGCCGGTTTTGGGGTCGGAGCAAAAGTATTTGCCGGTTAGAATTTTATGCCAATATGAGTAGTCCGTCTCGAATTTCAGCTTCTTGGCTTTGGCGACCAGGATGCTGATTTGACGGTTGCACTTTTCGCGACAGTACGCCGCGAGCCAGCGCGCCGCCTCGCGGGCGTCGTCGGGGTAGTTTTCCGTTTTGGTCTCGATGGTTTTGTCGTCAAGTTTCAGTTGGAGATGATCGGTGCTTGTGTTCATTTTGAGCGTTATTTATATTTGACTTTTAATTTGATTTGCCTTTGCCCCGCCATGCATCGCAATGCCATTGCTGTGCGTATCCGTGCCACGCCACGCTGTGGCTTTGCCTCGCTGCGCATTGCCATGCTGCGCATTGCCATGCCATTGCATCGCTGAGCGGTGCCTCGCCGTGCCGTGCCTTTGCCATGCGTGGCGGTGCTGTGCCTTTGCTCCGCCGGCCAAGCCCCGCCTTTGCATCGCCGTGCCATGCTGTTCGTTGCCTTTGCTGTGCTTGGCGGTGCCATGCCATTGCTGTGCTCTGCCACGGCGAGCAGCGCGACGCCATGGCCGCGCGTTGCCGGGCATAGCTGCGCAATGCCTTTGCGCCGCTCTGCTTCGCAATGCCATTGCTGCGCATTGCCTTTGCTGTGCATTGCTTTACTTGGCAGCGCCAGGCCTTTGCTGTGAGTCGCATTGCTATTCCCTGCCTTTGCACCGCAACGCTAAGCGTCGCCCTAGCAGAGCATCCCAATGCTTTGCCTTTGCTTTGCGGCGCATTGCCATGCCGCGCCATTGCTTTGTTATTTTATTTCTGTCCATGCGAAACGACCCTTGCCGGAATTCCGCCACTGGCCGATGCCGCGAAGCGCGCCGTAACCGAGCCAATGGTGGACGTACGGAAGCAGTTCGCTGGCGAGTATGACGATTTCCACATCCATCCAGGAGCCGGCGGGCGCTGTCTCGGAACGGCAGACGGTGACGCGCGGCCCCTGGGCCGTTTCCGCGCGGAGCGGCCGCTCGCACATTCCAAAAGAGGCCGATGGCGGCAGCATGATGGGAATGAACCGGGGCATCACAAAAATGCACCCGTCAATTTTGCTTTTGTGCGCGGGCAGTTTTTCCAGCCCGCCCCGCGCGGTCCTGTCAAAGCGATTCATCGCGCCACAGGCGTCCTTGAAGAATCCTTTTATTTGATAGTCGTAAATCCCGCGCCGTCCGTCCTGCCGGTGGAAAATGGTCGTGCCGGCCTCCTCGCGGTTCTCGGCGTTGTCCAGTTCGTCCTTTTGCGGCGTGCCGGAGGGGTGTTTGGAGGCGATGAAACTGGCGAACACTTCCGGGTTCGCGGCCTTGGTTCCCAGCATTTCCTCGGAGAGTACTAAGTGTATTTTCATTTGAGTTTTGAGTTTTGAGTTTAGAGTTGACTGTCTGCGATTGCCTCGCGGGCCAGTTGAGCCTGGCGGGCGAGCAAATTTTTGCCGCGCTCGGTGATGGGTTCCGATCCCCGGCGGCGGGGCGGCGGTTGGAGGATTGGCTCGGCGGGAAGCCCCTCAACCGGCCTGCGGCCACCTTCTCCCGCGGGGAGAAGGGATGAGGAGACTTCGGCGGTGTTGCCTTTGCCGTCGCGCGCGGTGGCGGCTTTGAGGGCGGGCATCCCGACGGCGCGGAAGGCGGTGCGGACGGCGCGGGCGAATTCTTTTTTATGCTTGTGCGCGACGTCGTTTTCGCCGCAGGATTCTTCGCGCCAGTCGAAGCGGGCGACGGACGGATGGTATTCGGCGGCGCAAATATATTCACCGACCTGGTAGCCGGCGAAGTTGGCGCTGGACGTCTCGCGGCTGTAAATGGCGGCGCCGATGGTGGGTTCGCTCGGATCCCATTTGACGTAGAGACGGAAGCCGGTTCCCAGACGGGCGAAGATTTCTGGGTTTGTGAATTCGGCTTCAACTCCACCGCTTTGAACGTGAACTTTCCCGTTGAGGATTTTGACCTGGCTGCGGGAAGGGAGGAAGAGGCTTACATACGCATGATCGAAAAGGGTAAAAAACCCCTGTCGTCGAAGTTGAAACTAAAACTCGCGGCGCTGGAGATGGCAGACCAAAAAGTTGCAACTCGTTACGAGGCCGCCCTGGATGCGTCTCCCATGCTGCTCAATGAGGGGGGCTTGACTCAGAACCAGGTCAAGATGGAGGCTCTGTTGTTCGAGATCGAAAACACAGCCCGTCAAATGCGCAAACAATCGGCAACGGAACTGTCGGCGTCGCTGTCAGACCTAATACGCGCCGCGCAGGATTTAAAGAACCGTCTCAGCGGCAAAACATCGGAGGCCGGCGCCCCATGAGCATTCCCCCTGTCATTCCGCCCGCGCCGGCGCCGCGTCCGGTTTGCGGGCGTTACATTTGCGAATCGTGCGGATTGCTTGACACGCAGGAATGGAGATCGTCCGGGAGCGGCTGGGTCCTGGTCGCCCTGTTTTTTTTCTTTTGCGTCCCAGGGATCATCTACGGCATTTGGATGGCCTGCAACCAGCGCTGCGTTTGCTCCCAATGCGGAGGCAAGCCGATTCACCTGGGATCACCGCGCGGCCAAGCGCTGTGCCGGCAATTCCACCAGTGAGGGGATTGAACCGCGAACCACGCGAACCACGCGAAAAAAGCCAGACCTTGTCAAGAATAGCCAAAAAAGAGGCTTGACTGTTTGGGGTGGGGGTTTTAGCTTGGTGCTTTGGCCGGGGAATGACCCGGAGTGATGATCGAGCCGATTGTGTTATGCGAGGCCGCGGAGGCAAAACTTCCGCGGCCTTTTTGTTTTGGAGGTGGAAAAAGGGTCGGGACCGCGAAACACGCGAAAGACGCGAACTTTTAAAAAAAAATCAATCCCCCTCTGCGCTCTCTGCGTCTCTGCGCGAGCCGCTCCTTTAAAATAAATTTACGTTGATCCGCCGGGCGGATTGCGGGTTTCGAAAGGTGTGTTGAAATCGGCGGCAATGATTAGTGATTCACTGTTTTTTGCCGGGGTTTCTCCGCGGGAAGATTTTCGTCCGTGGCGTGGCCATGCTTCATCGTGGATCGCTAATCACCTCCCGCCGACGCCTGGCGCGCCGCGGACTTCGACCTTTGTTCCGTGTGGAACAATTTACCCAAAAATACTCAACCCATGAAAACTGTCAAAACAAAAATTGTCCTCCTGTCCATCCTTTCCCTGCTCGCCCTGCCGGCCCTCGCGCAGACCAACGGCGTTTCCACCAACGCGCCGACGGCGACATCGAACGCGGCCAGCAACAGCATCACGGCTGCGGTTGGCACGGCCTATACATGGCTGACATCGTTCAACCCAACCAACACATGGGTTGGAGCGCATGGTTACGTTCAGACGGGGGCGGCCTATCAAAACCAACTTCAATTCGCCGATGCGTTGGAAGCAGGATTCAACGTGTGGTCCCCGGCCACGAACTCAGGGGTGACGATTTCGGACAACCTGCTGACAGCCGGCGTCGCGGGCACGATTGTCAATGATTCAATAGATTTCGCCTGGCGATACGACATCCACGACGTGCAACTGCAATTCGGGGCCGGCCCAGGCTATGACAAATTAAATGAAAAGGTATTCGCGGACATCATGGGGGAAATACAGAAACACACGACCCCAAACACGCACGCTTACATTCGTCTGGACCTTCCTTTCGAGGGGAAAAAAAGCGCGCTCGAATTGATTGCGGGCATTGGCGGCGAGTTCTAATCGCGCGGAGAAACTTTTAAAAAAATCCAAAAACGAAACTTATGACTCTATGCAAAAGAATCCAACTGGGATCAATGGTCACCTACAAGTTGGAGCGCGGGCCGTCCGCTGGTCAAGATCGTCCGGCCATCATCACGCGCACATGGGGCCACGACGGAAGGGAAGACAACTAAATGCTCCACTAGCCACTAGCCACTAACCACTAGCCACTACACCGTTATGCAAATTGGAACTTTTCTTTCCCGCCGCAAAGTCACCGGCCGCCTTTTCCTCGCCGACAGCCTGACCCCCACCATGTTCAGCGACATGGGTAACGTCCAAATGGTCAAGGAGGAACCCAAAATCACGCGCGCCCAAATGAAAACCTCGCAAAAGGGCTACGTCATGGTCACGCACGAGGAACCGGCCGAGGTGGATTGGAGATGGTCCATCACACTCGATGAGCACGCCAGCACGCTCCTGGGCCTCAAGGCTCTTTCGCAGCCGCCCACCACCGTCACGCAGAGCGTCCAGAACGCGGCCGCCTGGAGTCTGAGCGCCGCCTCGCCCGGTTACACGTACTACGTCGGCGCGGTCGGCCTCACCGCCTTCACCATGGCCACCTACACGCTCGGAACCGACTACACGCTTGACATGGGCAGCGGCATGTTGACGATCCTGGCCACGGGTTCCATAGCCGCGAACACCAGCCTTAGCGGCACATTGACCGCGCCGGCGGAAACCTTCAGCCAGACCGTCGTCCTCAGCCGCACCTTCTGGCCAGTCCAGGTCCGCCTCCACCTGTTCGACCAGAACACGCTGGTCCCCCGTGACATCGTCCTTTTTCCCGGCGAAGTGGCCGTCACCGACTGGGGCCAGCACGACGGGACCAAATGGAACGAAGTCAAGGTCGAGCTGCTCGCCACCAGCGCCCCGACCGCCCAGAGCGTCGAAATCACCGCATCTCAAAACGCTTAAGCCACAGATCAACACTGATGGATACAGATGAAGAATTTTAAATTTTCCTCTCTGCGTCCTCTGCGTCTCTGCGCGAGAAAGTTTCCATGAATACAGGTTCCTTACTGAGCCGCCAAAAGCTGACCGGCCGGCTCTACTTCGCCACAACCGGCCAGCCGCTCGTGGACCTTGGGAATGTCGAGTTGATCAAAGCCCAGCCCAAGATCACCCGCGCCTCGCTCAAGAGCTTCCATCACGGACTCGCGCGCGTGACCCACGAGGAGCCGGGCGAAGTGGACTGGCGGTGGAGCGTCAAGCTCAGCGAATTTGCCGGCGCCGCCCTCCAACTCCTCAACCTGGCCGTCGCCACCCCGTCCAATTACACAAATTCGTTTAAAATATATAACGGAGGGGTGGGTTGGCTGCCTCAGTATTCCTCAGGAACCCCGTTCTTCATTGGTGTCGGCTTGACTAACCTGATTTTTTCGCAGGCCATAAACGGCGGCGGCACGGCGTATGCCTGGACTCAGCCGGCGAATTATGTCTACAACGCCGAAACCGGCTATCTCACGGTGATTAGCAACGGCGGCGCGAACAACGTGTACGTGACCTACACCGTCATACAACCTCAGAGCGCCTTTAGCGGATCAAAGCAAATCCTGGGCGATGACAATTTTCTCCCGGCGGGCATGACCGCCTTTGCCGGCTATTACAACATGTCGTTGTTGTCCCCGATGACCTGCGGCGGAGCCACCTACGTCGAAGGTGTGGATTTTACCCTTGGTTCCAGTGGAAAATTAACCGCCATTAACCAAATTGGAGACGGTGTGCATCCTGTCTCTTGTCATTTTTCTTGCCCCGCGATGGCCTTCTACGACTACACCGTTCTCTCGGACGCCTTCGTCCTGGGCCGCGCGCAGTTGAACCTCTTTGATCAAAACGACGAATCCGATCCGCTCCCGAACACGGCGCCGCGCGAGATCGTCCTCATGTCCAGCGCCGAAATCGCCACGACCGCCTGGCCCTCCGACGGCGACGGCACGAAATGGGACAGCTACACCGTCGAGCTGCTTTCCCTCATCCCGCCCACCGTCCAAGACCGCGAATAAAATGAAACCATCTCGCGCAGAGCCGCGGAGGACGCGGAGAAGAAAAATTTAAAATTCTTTCTCTGCGCTCTCTGCGTCTCTGCGCGAAAAAAATTAAAAACTCAAAAAATGAAAATTCTGAACCCAGTCAAAGAAGTGCCGCTCGACAACGCCAAAGTCGAAGTCCGCCAACTCCCCTTCCTCAAAGCCGTCGAATTCCTGAAAAAACTCAGCGCCCTCAGCGCCCAACTCTTCACCCCCGACGGCAGGTTCCGCCTGGTTCGCGAGGGCGGCGGCACAGCCCAGTTCGACGCCGCGGCCTTGCAGGAAATCATCGCCCAGTCCGGCGACCTGGCCGAATTCCTGATCCTCCATTCCACGCGCAAAGACCGCCCATGGCTGGAGGAACTCAGCACCGCCGAGGGCCTGCTCGTCCTCAAGGAAGCCCTCGCCGCCAACACCGCCCCGGAAATTTTCTCGCTGGGAAAAGAAGTCGCCGGCGTTTTGAAAGAGATCCGGACGCCGGCGAAGACGAAGAATCCCTCATCGAAGGGTGTGAGACAAAATTCTTCCAAAATTCGATTTTAGCTCTTTTTTTGTTGCCGTAATATATGTGTTAGACATATACTACCGCCGATGAATACCAAATCCACTCCGCAATCGGTTCTTCAAGACATCGCCCAAATCCAGCACATGGAGCGAGGCGCCCTCAGCGTCATACGCCAAGGCCCCCAGGGGCCCTATTACAACCACCAGTGCTATGAAGAAGGCCGCAATGTTTCCCGTTACGTTCCCTCCGAACAGGTGGGCGAAATCCGGCAGGCCATCCAGGGCTACCATCGTTTCCAGGAATTGGCGCAACAATACGCGCAACTGGTGGTGGAAAAGACCCGCGCCGAAAGAGAAGCGGGCTCAAAAAAAAAGACCCGCCGCCAGAACTCCTCCTGGCCCAAGACCAGGAAATCCAGCAGTTGATGGCCCGCTTCCAAGCGGGGCAGCCCAACGGTGTCGCCGTCCAACAACTGGAATCGCTGGTGCGCACCGCCATCTTCAAGCCGGCCAATGCCTTGGTCGGTTGGCTGCTGCAACAAGCGGCCGACCGCATTGACAGCGCCTACCAGCCCAAGCCCGGAGAAGTGCGCAAGGGCCGGGAAACCATCGGGGCGCAAGGGATATTTGGCCAATTCCCTTTCGCTCGTGATTACTATTATCACCCCGGCAAGGGCCAGGGCCATTATCCAGCCGATGACGCGCTGGGATTGGAAGTCAGCTACACGCCCGCCCTGGCCAAGCTGATCTGCCTGGAAGGGGCCGATGAGCCGACTTATCTCAAAGCCGAGCGGCACTTGGAGCAGACTGGCGGCATCGCGGTGTCGGCCCGGCAGGTTCAGCGGGTGGTCCAGCGCGTGGGCCGCGGCGCCCAACAGTGGCAGGAACGGGAGGCTCAGCCCGCCCCGTGCGACGCGCCCGTTCTCTATGCCAGCGGCGACGGCACCGGCGTTCCCATGGTGCCGGAGGAGTTGGAAGGACGGCGCGGCAAGCAGGCCGATGGCACAGCCAAGACCCGGCAAGTCTATCTGGGCTGCGTGTTTACTCAACACCGGGTCGATGAGAAAGGCCATCCGGTGCGCGATTATGAATCGACCACCTATGTTTCCAGCTTCAAGTCCATTGACGATTTTGGCCCGCTGCTGCGCCAGGAGGCGATTCGCCGCGGCCTGGGCAGCGCGGGCCAGGTGGTGGTACTCATCGACGGCGCCAAGGGCCTGGAAAACATGGGCAAGGACTGCTTCCATGGCAGCGTGCAAATCGTCGATTTCTATCATGCCATGGAGCACGCCGCCCTCGTGCTGGACGCCCTGATCGGCAAAGCCCACCCGGACTACAAAAAGCGTCTGCGCCGCTGGGCCAAGCGGCTGCTCAAGGATCAGGTGCAGGACTTGATTGATGAAACGCGCCGAGAATGCGCCGGTCAACCCCAAGCAGAGGAGGTGGAAAAACAACTGGGCTACTTCGCGCGCAACATCCAGCGAATGCAATATGGGACCTTCCGCGCCAAGGGTTACTTCATCGGTTCTGGTGTCGTGGAGGCTGGCTGCAAAACAGTGATCGGAGGCCGTTGCAAACAGTCGGGCATGTTTTGGTCGGAGACGGGCGCCGAAAACATCCTCGCCTTGCGCTGCATCCACAGCAGCCGCCGGTTGGAAGAGTTCTGGAAACACCGTCTCAACGAGCGGGCCACCCGCAACGACACGCTGCCGCTGGCAGCCTAAAAGAAGAATTTTGTCTCACACCCGAGGTCGTTTTAACAGAACCTGTGGGATTGACTGGAGACGACGCGCCTTTTACAGTTTCTGTTATGAAAATGAATGAGGACTTGGAATTACTGCCGATATCGCACCGGTCGGCTTTCCAAAACATACGCAATTTCCTTGCGGGGCGGCTGATGGGGGCGACGCGGGATAGGGCTCTAATGGATGAGCTTTTTAAATGTGTCTTTGCCAAGCATTGGCTGTTGAAGGATCCAACGCTTGGCACTTATGGTGACATTTCCAAATCTTATAGAGCCGCGTTCGCGCACGTGAAGAGGGTGTTGCCAGGAATTTTCCTAGTGCCTGACGAAATTGAACTCGACCCTGTGGCACTCCAATACGTGGATCGTCAATTTGAGGCAATTGATCTCGAAAAGTGTCGGGCCGACATTTTCAGCGAGCTTTACGAGGCGTTCGCCGGCTCTGGTG
>Ga0316226_1004993_pt1 | contig 10254 bp, 8 predicted proteins | sample TBH18017metaG_FD_206009 | JGI IMG/M metagenome (GOLD analysis project Ga0316226, IMG submission 206009) | Freshwater microbial communities from Trout Bog Lake, Wisconsin, USA - TBH18017 | ecosystem: Environmental > Aquatic > Freshwater > Lake > Hypolimnion/Profundal zone | place: USA: Wisconsin... | reverse complement strand
TTTAATGGGCGCGATGTTCCATACCAGCCCAATACTGTCAGCAAGTATTGGCGTGGTCTTTGCGTTGGCCTACGTGTTGTTCGGTGGAATTTGGGGGACAGGTTTGGCCGGCCTCGTCAAGCTGGTTTTGGTGTATTTCGCGATGCTGAGCTGCGGTATTGCCGCCTATTTTTACATGGGCGGAGTCAGTGGCTTTGCCGCCGCGTTTCCACCGTTCCCCTGGTTCTCGATGATTGGACGCGGCGTGGAAAAAGACATGGCCTCCGTTTTTTCGGTGCTTGTCGGCATTCTTTCTACTCAGACTTATATGCAGGCTGTGGTGTCGGCGAAGGATTTGCGGGAATCGCGCAAAGGAGCCATGATTGCGGCCTTTTTGTCGCCGCCGATTGGTATCGGTGGTATCCTGGTCGGCTTATTTATGCGGGCGAACTTTCCCGCCACACCGTCAGCTGAAGTTTTTCCGGCCTTCATCATGCAATTTTTGCCGCCGGTTATCGCCGGAATTATTTTAGGAACCTTGCTGGTTACCGTTCTTGGTACTTGGGCTGGTTTAACCTTGGGTGTTTCAACGATGTTTACCCGCGATATTTACCAGAAACTTGTCCGGGTGAACGCCAGTGGCAAAGAAACGCTTTTGGTGCAGCGGCTTCTCATTGTTTTCATCTGCATCATTACCGCTGTTATTGCCATCGGTAACGCCGGCTCGCTAATTTTGGGATGGACCTATCTGTCCCAGGGACTGCGCGGCTGCGCGGCCTTATTCCCACTGCTTGGCGCCATGCTTTTACCGCGGTTTGTCACACCGAAAGCCGGTGTAATCGCCGCAGTTCTGGGGCCGCTGACCAATATTGTGTGGTTCTTTCTATATCCCAAAGGCATTGACCCGCTTTATCCAGGTTTAATCGTAAGCGCCGTCGCGCTGATTGCGATCAGTCTGTTTACCAGGAGAGATACGGCGGCAGGCGACCCGGAAAAGGCCATTTAGACCTGGACCGCCGTTTGGCCCGATACACTAAGCCGTATCTGGTGGTAACTGAGAAGAACTCCTGCCAAATCTTGAATTGATTTGGCAGGGGTTCTTGTATTCCTGTTTTAGTATATATTTAAAAGATCTTTAGCTTACTGGGTTTCCTGAAATGAATAAGGAACAACTCACGATAGATCGTTGTTGCAAGGTCGTACTTTACCCACTGAGGCGGGGAATGAATATGGAAATCGCGCATCCTGAATGGTTGCAGCTTGAAACAAATAACAAAATCATGTATGGCTATAATCAAGGTTGGTATCAGACTTCTTTTCGGAGAACAAGAGGCTGCGGGCCGACAGCTGCCGCCATGCTGCTGTTGTATCTGAACAAGCGGGAGGCGCAGCCTCTGCCATACCATAGCCACGATATTTCCTCCATAACGAAAGTACTTGAGGATGTATGGAATTTTGTCACCCCCGGCTGGTTGCTGGGGCTGAACAGTACAGGTAAATTCTGCAGGGGTATGGCGGCGCTGTTTAGGCATTATGGGCTGAGTTGGCGTTGTCGGGAACTGAGCCTTGGGGTATTCAAGTCCAAACGGAAATCACTTGCTCCAGTGGTGAAGTTCCTGGAGGATGGGATGGCTTCCGATTGTCCCATAGCCTTTTTGAATCTGCACAAAGGGCGAGTGACCGCCTTGGATAGCTGGCACTGGACCGTACTTGTCTCCTTGTCTCATGACCCTGGACAAAACCGTTACATCGCTACCTGTTATGACGGAGGCCGCTCCATTGCCTTTGATCTGGGCCTCTGGCTGGAAACCACCAGACTTGGCGGCGGCTTTGTCTATGTAACAGGCGATCCCCAATAAGGGTTTGAAATGGCAATCAGGAAATTTTGCAAAACATTAGGAGGATTGAACATCATGTCTACACAACGCGAAACCTTGCAAAGGATGTTGCAGGATGACAAAATCTATATTTTGCCGGGAGTTTTCGAGTGTATCGGAGCGCTGATTGCCGAAGGTGCGGGCTTTTCGGCGATCGCGGTGACCGGAAACGGGTTGTCGGCCTCCGCGATCGGGATGCCGGATTTTGGCCTGATGTCGATGGCCGAGGTAGTGGAGCGTTCACGCCTCATCGCCAATGCCGTCGGCATTCCGGTTATCGCCGACGCCGATACCGGCTATGGCGGAACCCTTAACGTTTATCGGACAGTAAAAGAATTTGAACAAGCCGGGGTTGCAGGCATTCATCTTGAGGATCAGGCTTCGCCGAAAAAATGCGCCTATTACCAGGCTGATCAAAAACTGATCAGTGCCGACGACTTTGTCGCTAAAATAAAGGCGGCGGTTGCCGCGCGTAGCGATAAATCCTTTGCCCTTGTTATCCGCACCGACGCGTTTCGCATCCAGGGCCTTGCTGAGACCATCGACCGTTGCCGCCGTTATGCCGACGCCGGTGCCGACGCTCTTTTTGTTGTCGGCCTGACTTCGCTGGAAGATATCCGCGCAGTCAGTGCGGCGACGCCTATCCCCCTGATGGTCAATACCAACGATGGCGACAAGCTTGCCTCGATACCTCTGGATGAGCTGAGAGCGGCAGGGGTGAAGTTACTCGCGTATCCTGCAACAGTGCGGTCGGCTATGGTCAAAGGAGTCGGGGCGGCACTTCAAGCTCTTGCCGCCAATGGCAACACCAACAAGGTCCTGCCTGATCTGGCGCCGATCAGCAGTCTCAGTAAACTGACCCGTCTTGCCTTCTACCAGGGACTGGAGCATTCTTTGGAGACCAAGGATGACCGCGATTCATAATGGTTTGAGCGGCTAATGATTATTACCCATCTGGGCAATTCTGAGCAGCCGAGGGAAGGTGAAAAAAACGCTTTGACAATGAGTCGAAGCGTTTTTTTATTTAGTCACGTCGTGCTCCAGCTCACCAGTCGTAGGGGTATCCGCCTGAGGCTTCAATCAGGAGGTGAACAGGCAATTTGCGGTCGATACAATTGAATGCAAACGTGAACGGTTCGGTGATACTAAAAGGGTAAAGGTCATGGCGTAAGCGGGCAGCAGGCTTCCCAACGCCCCAAAAGGGAGCACAGATGGCGGTGCGGGAGGTGTTGGCACGGTCGGTGCATAAGTAATAATTAGCTAGATGTTACTCATGATCGTTGGGAGGAGATAGTAACGATGACTTCAAACACCCGCAGTATTTGGAACGGAGCAATCAGCTTCGGACTTGTGAACATCCCCGTGTCTCTGCATCCGGCAACAAGCGAATCCGGCTTGAATTTTGACTGGCTGGACAAGCGCACCAGGGACCCTGTGGGGTACAAACGGATCAACAAGAATACCGGGCAGGAGATCGGGAAGGAGAATATCGTTAAAGGACTCTTGGATGAAGAGGGCCGGTATGTCGTTTTGACTGATGAAGAGATCAAGCAGGCCCTTGCCAAGAGTACCCAGACCATCGAGATTGAGTCCTTTGTGTCTGCGGCGGAGATTCCTCTCGTGTATTTCGAGCGTCCGTACTATCTCGCGCCGATCGGCAGAGGCGACAAGGCCTACGCCTTGCTTCGGGAGACCTTGATGAAGACGCAGCGAGTGGGGATTGCGCGAGTGGTGATACAGACGAAGCAGCACCTGGCCGCCCTCGTACCTGCCGGCCCAGCGCTTATCTTGATTCTTCTGCGATGGGCAAGCCAAATACGCCCCTGGAGTGAACTCGATCTTTCCCTGGAGAGGTCCGGGTCTGCGGGGTTGACCGAGCGCGAACTTTCATGGCTGCGCAACTGGTTGACGCTATGTCGGCACCCTGGGAGCCCGACAAGTTCAAGGATCTGTTTACAGCGAAGGTCATGGCGCTGGTCGAGGAGAAGGTCAAAGCCGGCCAGATTGAGTCCCCTGTTCAGTACGAAGCCGAGCCTGCAAGTACCACGACCGCTGATATTATTGACTTTACGGAATTGCTTCGCCGCAGCTTGAGCCGCCCGAACGCAATCCGGACCGATAAACCGCCGGCAAGAGCGACTGCGTCTAAGCAGGCCGGGCCTGAAAGAGGCCTTTAGACGGCGTCCGAAAACGCCGGTAATAACCAAGAAAAGGAGCGGGGCAGGACAATATGAGAAAGACCACCGATCAACTTTCGACTTATAAGCAAAAGAGAGATTTCGCTCTTACCCCCGAGCCGGTGGATGCCGTTTCGCAAAAACTGCCCGGCCTGTCCTTCGTCGTCCAGAAGCATGCGGCGCGGAGCCTTCACTACGACTTCCGCCTGGAACTCGACGGTACGTTGAAAAGCTGGGCGGTCCCGAAGGGTCCCAGTCTCGACCCGGCGCAAAAGCGCCTGGCTGTGCATGTTGAGGATCATCCCCTATCCTATGCCGAGTTTGAAGGGGTGATCCCGCCCCGGCAGTACGGCGCCGGTACTGTAATCGTATGGGATCGCGGAACATGGGAGCCGATAGGCGACCCGCGGGAAGGATTGAGCGCCGGCCAGTTGAAGTTTCGGCTTCATGGTGAAAAACTTAAGGGTGCTTGGGTCCTGGTGCGAATGCGCGGCAAGCCAGGCGAGCGCCAGGAGTCCTGGCTGCTCATCAAGGAACGCGATGCCCTGGCCCGGTCGGAGACCGAGTTTAGTGTTGTCGAGTCATTGCCGGACAGTGTTCTGACACGATCAGGCGAGCCGGCCATTCCCGCAGGAGCGAAGCCCGCGCCTTTGCCGCCGTCGCTCGTTCCTCAGCTGGCGACACTGGTTGACCGCGTCCCGGCTGAAGGCGACTGGGTCTACGAAATTAAGTTCGACGGGTACCGTATTCTGACGCGGATCGATAAAGGCGACGTGGAATTGTTCACCCGTAGCGGACAGAACTGGACCGGCAGGCTGAACAGCCTGGTGTTGGCACTCAAGGAACTGAACCTTGCTTCGGGGTGGCTGGATGGCGAGATTGTGGTGCCTGGAGCGGACGGAACCCCCGATTTCGGAGCTTTGCAGAATTCGCTTGAGAAGGAACACACCAAGGAGATTCAGTACTTTGTCTTTGATATTCCATTCTACGCTGGATTTGATCTGCGGGATGCAGGTTTGGCCGACCGTCGCGCGCTGCTCTTAGGTCTACTGCAAGATACCCCTTCGGGTCAGATCAGGTTCAGCGAAGATTTTGCGGCAAGCGGCAGCGATATGCTGCTCGGCGCGTGCCGTCTGGGGCTGGAGGGAGTGATCGGCAAACGTAGGGATTCACCATACGTGTCAGGCCGATCCGGGAGCTGGATTAAGCTCAAATGCACTCAGCGCCAGGAGTTTGTTGTGGTGGGGTACACCGTGTCTCAAGGCAGAAACGGGGGCGTCGGTGCGCTTCTCTTGGGCGTTTACGATGACGCGGGCCGATTGCGTTATGCGGGCCGGGTCGGGACCGGGTTTGATACCAGGACCGCGATCACGCTCAAAGACAAGCTCTCACTGCTCATCACAGACAAGACACCGCTAGTCGAGAAGCCGCCAGATGCCCGGGGCAACTGGGTGGTGCCCGAACTGGTCGCCGAGGTGTCTTTTGCCGAATGGACCAAAGAAGGCCGGGTACGGCAAGCCGTTTTTCACGGACTGCGCAGCGACAAACCGGCGGCTTCGATTGTCAGGGAAACCGACCATGGAGTGCCGCGCGCAGAAACAAACACTCACAGCGTTTCTCGGGCCCACAGCATATCGGTGTCCCCCGAATTGTCCGGCCCGCAGATCAGCAATCCCGGCAGAATCATTGACGTGAGCACCGGCCTCAGCAAACTGGATCTTGTGGCCTACTATCAACTCGCGGCAAGGTGGATACTCCCGCACCTGGTGAACCGTCCGGCAGCCTTCCTGCGCGCACCTTCAGGTATCGAAGGCCAGATGTTCTTCCAGAAGCATGGCGGCGGCTTGAGGATTCCAGGTTTGAAGCAGCTGGGCCCTGAACTCGACCCAGGGCATCCCGCCCTGCTGGCGATCGATTCCCTCGAAGCATTAATCGGTGCCGCTCAGATGAACGTCGTGGAATTCCATACCGGGAACGCGACAATTAAAAACATTGAAAAGCCGGATCGCATGGTTTTTGATCTTGACCCGGGAGAAAAGCTGGCGTGGCCGATGATGCTTGAGGCAGCCAACCTAGCCCGCACACTTCTGGACGGGCTTGGACTAAAAAGCTTTCTGAAGACAAGCGGGGGCAAAGGATTGCATGTCGTGGTGCCCCTGACGCCGCGTGACGACTGGGAAACAGTAAAAACCTTTTCCAAAGCGGTGGTGCAGCATCTCGCCATTGTCATACCAAGCCTGTTCGTAGCCAAAAGCGGGCCCCGCAACCGGGTGGGAAAGGTCTTCGTTGATTATCTCCGCAATGGTCGCGGAGCCACAACAGCTGCTGCTTTTTCGGCGCGAGCCCGTCCAGGTATGGGTGTTTCCATGCCATGCTCCTGGCAAGAACTTTCATCTCTTACAGGAGGTGCGCATTGGACCATCACTAATGCGCGTGAACGTTTGGAGTCGGGTGAAGACCCCTGGGCGGATTATTCATCAACAAAGCAGATTCTAAGGGCGGCAGCTGAAAAAATCCTCCTTCACCTGTGACGTCTCAGCATTCGCTGGCGATCAAAGGTTAAAAGATCAACAACGCTCCTGGATGTTGATCTTTTTTATAGGGCTGTTATAAAGTAAATAGTTGATTGCTTGTTGCCGGGGATAGTTTACTTTTTTTGCTCAGGTGTGTGCGGGTGAACGGATTTGTTCAACAGTGTCCATTACAGTGCTACAGAAAAGGCCAGCACCGAAAAGACAGAGCGGTTAGCTGTTCTTACCATGCTTTGTCGCTGCAAAGGGTTGCCGAATCGTCTTCGCCTTGGCACGTGTTTTGCGATAGTAAGTGCTGTCTAATGAGTCTGCGGGAACTAAATAAGTACCTGCAATACACTGGTATAGGAGGTCAATGATGAATATTTTTGATTTCGCACTAAAAATGGAACTGGATGGTGAAAAATATTATCGGGATCTTGCTGAAAGAGTAAGTTTCGATAAACTGAAAACAATTGTGGAAGGTCTGGCCGAAGACGAGCGACGTCACTATAAAATGATTCAGTCGGTTCAACAGCAAACCTTTAATCTTGTCGAGGTCAATCCTGCTTTAAGCAAAACCAATAATGTCTTTGCTATTGATAACGAGGCTGCTTTAGCTAACAAGAAGTTTTTTATTGAGAAACTGAAAGGCGAACAAATTGATGCTTATCAGGCGGCACTGATGAAAGAAAAGGAAAGTGTCGAGCTTTATAGCAAGCTCAAAGAAAACGCCAAAAGCGGGGAAGAAAAAATTATTTGTGAAAAACTTATGAATGAAGAAGAAAAGCATGTTGAAGTGCTTGAGAACATTATTGATATGTTGAACCATGTTCATGACTGGGTAGACGCTCCAGAGTTCAACCACCAGGATGACTATTAGGCATATGAGCTGAGCCTGTTGGCAATGGTTTGGAGACATTCCCATTGTATTCTCCAGGCGAAAAAGGCTATACAGACTATCCCGGATATGCTCTCAGATGGAAAAAAGGCCTGAACCCTCAATAAAACTGGGGTTCAGGCCTTTTTGATCAGGCAGACTTTAGGTGGAGGATTTTGCGGTGACCGGAAGGTTCGACGGTACCGAGAGGAACTCGACGCCGGGGTTTTGTTCCCGTACCCAGTTCAGCTGCCATTCGGTGGGAATCAGCACCAGCGGGCGACCTCTGGTATCTTCAAGCAGCATTCCGTTTTCCATGCTTCTGAGTTTCTTGGGGATGAGTCCCTGTCCTGTCACCCAGCTGGCAACGCCGTAGGGCAGCGGGTGCATGAGAATATCGACGCTATACTCATGCTTGAGGCGGTATTGCAGCACTTCGAACTGCAGAGCGCCGACAGCACCTACCACAAAGGATTCTATAACATCAGGCTGGCGGAATACTTGGACTGCTCCTTCTTGCGCCAATTGGGTCATACCTTTGACGAATTGCTTGCGTTTCATGGTGTCTTTGGCTTGTACCCGGGCGAACTGCTCGGGTGGAAAGACCGGAAAATCCTCGAAACGCATTTCGTGGCCCGGCTGGCACAGGGTATCGCCGATAGCGAAGAGACCTGGATCGAAGAGCCCGATAATATCTCCAGGAAAAGCCTCCTCAACAAGTGTCCGCTCCTGGGCCAGAAACTGCTGGGGCTGGCTAAGTTTAACCGGTTTGCCTGACTGGACGTGATAAACAGTCATACCTCGCTCAAATTTGCCGGAACAGATGCGGATGAAGGCGATGCGGTCCCGGTGGGCGGGGTTCATATTGGCCTGTATTTTAAAAACAAAAGCAGAGAATATGTCGCTATCCGGACTGACAAATCCTGTCGAGGTGCGGTGTGGGGCCGGCGGGGGAGCCATGCGCAGGAATTCTTCCAGGAAAGGCTGAACTCCGAAGTTGGTCATGGCACTACCGAAGAACATGGGGGTCAACTCCCCCTGAGCGACTTTATCGTACTCAAATTGATCACCCGCCATGTCCAGGAGGGCGATGTCATCACACAGGGCCTTGTGGATATCCTCGCCCAAAAGCTTCTGGAAAGCCGGGTCATCAACGCTGCCTGTTGTCGACGACAAAGCTCGCTGGCCATGGGATTCGTCTTTCGCGAAAAGCTCCACCTGAGCCAGTTGGCGGTTATACACGCCTTTATAGCTCCCCTCGATGCCGACAGGCCAATTCATGGGAAAGGCGCGGATGCCGAGAATTTTTTCAATCTCTTCCATAAGTTCGAAAGGGTTGCGGCCGAAGCGGTCCAGCTTGTTAACAAAAGTGAAGATCGGGATATGCCGTTCTTTACATACCCGGAACAGTTTTTTGGTTTGTTCTTCTACCCCTTTGGCCACATCGATGATCATGACGGCGCTATCTGCGGCGATCAGCGTCCGGTAAGTGTCTTCGCTGAAGTCCTGGTGACCAGGTGTGTCGAGAATGTTGATGCGGTAGCCTTGGTAGTCGAATTGCAGTACACTGGAGGTTACCGAGATACCCCGCTGTTTTTCGATTTCCATCCAGTCAGATACGGCATGTTTTTGGGTTTTGCGGGCCTTCACCGACCCGGCCAAATGGATAGCCCCACCGTAGAGGAGCAATTTTTCGGTCAGGGTTGTTTTGCCGGCGTCAGGGTGGGAAATGATGGCGAAAGTACGGCGGGGATTGATTTGGTCAATAGATTCCATGCTTCCTCCGATTATTTGCAGCAGAGTCAATCTCTGCCCTTTAGTTTGTGCAAAATTTATTTTAGGTGCCTAAAAATTATACCCGGTTTTGCGGCTAACCGCAAGGTTTTCGGCTGCGTTTTGAATAAAATGAGTGCAGCGCGGCTGTCGAAAAGTAGAAGGGGAGTGAGCTTGATTAGCTTGTAAAAAGGTCAGTATGGCCCGAATAGTGTAACAAAATGCTGATTATAGGAATTAAGGTAGGCTTATTATTATTCTGACTATACATTTTAATCAGCATCCCCTTTGCCGACTGAACGTTTGTACGTTATAATGGAAACGTACGTTCGTAGCGGGAGGGGTTGCATATGTCGAAACATCCGAAAGAAAAGAGCTTTGTCGCATTCTGGCGAGAGGTTCTTGATGACGAGCACAGCCCGACCATGTACATCTAAATGGCGCTGCGTCGCCAACCGCTGCTTCGTCTGAAATCGTTAAGACCGTACAAGGCATCTCGGCCAGGCGACCACTCATTCTTTACCCGAGACTCGCTAAGAAAACCGGCAGAGGAACCCTTTGGGCACCGTCCTACTATGTGGGTACTGCCTGGGCTGTATCATTCTAAATCATGAAGCGATAATCCCAGAGTACCAAGATCACTAGAAAGGAGGCGAAGACATGATAAAGACCTTCAAATACCGTTTATATCCCACCAAGAGACAAGCAGCGATCATCGACACTACGGTTAACAACTGCCGGTTTCTCTATAACTGCATGTTAGATCAACGGATAAATGCCTATAAAGCCGGCAAGTCGGTCAACAAAATTGAGCAACTTAACGAGCTGCCAGCTATCAAGGCCGAATTTCCCGAATACAATGATATCTTTTCCCAGGTGTTACAAAATGTTGGAATCCGGCTCGATAAAGCCTATCAGAACTTTTTTCGAAGGGTAAAACAAGGTGAGAAAGCGGGTTTCCCGCGTTTTAAAGGCCGAAATCAGTACGACAGTTTCACCTACCCACAAGCAGGGTTTAAGCTGATCGGCGACCGGCTAGAACTTAGTAAGATCGGCTC
>Ga0316226_1004991_pt1 | contig 10258 bp, 17 predicted proteins | sample TBH18017metaG_FD_206009 | JGI IMG/M metagenome (GOLD analysis project Ga0316226, IMG submission 206009) | Freshwater microbial communities from Trout Bog Lake, Wisconsin, USA - TBH18017 | ecosystem: Environmental > Aquatic > Freshwater > Lake > Hypolimnion/Profundal zone | place: USA: Wisconsin... | reverse complement strand
GTAGAAGATGAATCCGACTGACTAATCATTACCTTTTCATGTATCTTAAACTGATGATCTCCCATAGTAATACTCCTTAACTATATGCAATCTGAATCTTCCAATCTACTGTCAGAGGTTGTGTAGTATTGATGGCAAATGCATTGAAATCCCCATCGGCTACAGATAGTCTACTATACATACCGGCAGTACTATTAGCAAATGTATCAGAACTACCAGAAACGTATGCTGCACCATTAGCGGTTCCAGTAGTATTATAACATAAATATAATGCCATCTCACCTACTGTACCACTTATTGACCCCTGAGTCCACATTGCACTCCATACTGTTGCCCATGTTCCATTTGTAGCACCACTTATAAACGATTCATTAGCTGTTGTAGGTACTGTTCCCGGTGTTGTTCCTATAGGACTATTAAGTGCCGTCATTGTAGGAGTTGTACCAACTGTAGTATTAGTTCCTAAATACATACTCCATGAATATGAACCAAAACATGTACATATTACGTGAGATATAACAGATAGATATGATATATTTAAATCACATAGTAATGTTTCCATACCGTAGTTTGTAAAATGATTTTTGGCATTATCTATTATTACTACATCACCCTGTTTAACAGTAACTAATCCCGTCATTAATGCATCTGACATTATTGATTCACCCCTATTTCCCAAGTAATTGTTAATGACTGTGCTGCATTGGGTGTGAACGCCACAAAATCCCCATCTGCAACTGATACTCTACTAAATAATGTTGCACTATAACTAGTATTGACATAATCCCATCGTAACGGTGGTCCGGTAAAATTACCATTATATAGGGCAATTTCACCAACCTGACTAGTTATTAAACCGGGATTCCACATAGCAATATACTGAATAACCCATCTGGTAGTTGTCTGTGCATTAACTGCCGTAGAAGACATTATACTTGGTGCAGTTGATATTTTATTAGTTAAATCCGTAGTGGCATAAGTAGTTCCATGTGTGGTATCACTTCCACAATTCATTGTTGCATAATATCTATTTGAGTAGAATGTATTACTTACAAGTGCATTAGTCCATCTAGAACCCGCCAAAAATATCATTAAGTTATTTAATCCCAAATTAACAATATGATTCTCTGCATGATCAACTAATATATCGTCACCCTGCTGAACAGTAACCCGGCCCCCGATTCTTACATCCGTGTCTTCAAATTCCCTTGTCATCGTCCCTCACGCATATGATAATTGTATATTCCAATCAATTGATAATGCTTTGGTGGTATCAATGGCAAATGCTTGGAAGTCACCATCTGCTACGGATAGTCGGGAAAACATTCCTGCTGTAACATTTACTGAAGCATTACTTCCTGATGTAAAATTCCATCCGTTTGCAGTGGTAGTATTACAATAACATAAATAAAGTGCCATTTCTCCTATTGTACCTATTACTGTTCCCGGATACCAAACTCCAGTCCATATTGTTGCCCAAATACCAGTAGATGTACCATCAATAACTACTGAACTTTTTGCGGAAGGTGCAGTCCCGGGGGTTGTACCAATTGGAGCATTTAGCGCGGTCATCCCGGGGGTTGTTGCAACACTGGTGTTTGTACCTATGTACATAGACCAATTATTCGAACACAGCCCGGTGTAATTAGTATACGTTCCACCATTTTGTAATATATAATTTAAATTAAGGAAACACGGAATGGTTTGCATTCCGTATGTAGTGAAATGATTCTTTGCGTTTTCGAATACTATATCATTCCCTTGTTTAACTGTCACAATCCCAGAATAATTAATATTACTCATGCCGCCACCCCAATTTCCCACGTAATAACAAGAGATTGAGTAGATACAGGTGTAAATGCAACAAAATCTGAATCTGATGCACTTATTCTGGAAAATAATGATGCAGCATATGAAGTATTTGCCGATGTCCATCCCGGGGTTATATTCGTATAATTTCCATTATATAAACCGATCTCTCCAACTTGGGAAGTTATAACTCCGGGATTCCAAATGGCAATGTATTGCATAACCCATTTACTCGTAATTATTGCATTTGGAGATAGTGAACTAAATGCATTCGGGGCGGTTGCTATTTTAGCTGATAAATCGGTAGTAGAATAAGTAGTTCTGTGCGTAGTATCCGTTCCACAATTAATTGTGGCATAATACCTGTTTGAATAAGAATATTGATTTAAAGATGTACACGAATCGTAACTCCCACATAGCATGGAAATAATGCCCTTTAATCCCTGATTAACAATATGATTCTCAACATTATCCACCAGTATATCATCACCCTGTCTAACCGTTACCCGTCCTCCGATTTTTAAATCTGAATTATTTGTCATTTATTTACCTCACGCATATGTCAGTTGAATTTTCCAGTCCACAATTACAGGTTTTGTAGTGTCGATTGCAAACGTACTGAAATCTCCATCGGCGTTACATAATCGGGAGTACATTCCGGGCGTTGTCTGTGTAGTCCCGTTGACCCCGTTAGAATAATACCAACCGCCAGATGTTGTTGTTGCATCATAAATGAGATATAATGCCATTTCACCGACATTACCAGAGATAACCCCTGTATTCCAAATTGCTGTCCACGTACACGCCCAAATCCCTGTTGATGTTCCATCCAATGTTGCCACGGATTTGGATGAAGGGACTGTACCGGGAGTTGTACCAATCGGAGATGTTAAAGCCGTCATTCCTGAAGTTGTTCCGGTATTCGTATTCGTCCCCATGTACATGTTCCATGTGGAGTTATAAGAACACAATCCAATGGATGCCGTTACCGCGCCTCCCCCGTATGTGTAGAGAATATTTAAATTACAGGGTATGGTCTGCATACCATATGTTGTGAATTTATTCTTACGATCCTTGAATATATACTCGTCCGGGTCGTCACTATTACGACATGATACCAGCCCTGTCATCAAAATATCAGCCATTACATATTCACCCCTATTTCCCAATTTACAACCATTGTACTTGCAGTACTTGGAGTAAAAATCGTGAAATCTCCATCGGCTGCTGAAATACGTGAGAATAAAGTAGCCGTATAGTTACTGTTCTGTGACGTCCAATTTGGAGTTATATTTGTAAAATTTCCATTATATAAACCAATTTCTCCTATTTGCGATGTTATAACTCCGGCATTCCAAATTGCCGTGTAAGTCATTCCCCATCGTGTTCCGGTTTCCGCATTTGGCGAGTTAGTAGAGAATGTATTTGGAGCTGTGGCAATCTTATTTACTAGATCTGCGGTAGATCTGGTTGTAACCGTTGTGGTATCAAGTCCTAATGATACTGTAGCATAATATCTATTGCAATATGTATATCCCGTTGAATATCCACTGAAGTAATTACCACAGAACATTGAAATAATTCCTTTTAAACCTTGATTTACAATGTGATTCGTAGCATTATCAACCAGTATCTCATCTCCTTGCGATACCGTTACGCGGCCACCAATTCTAATATCTCTTAAGTCTTCCATTCCCCTCTCCCTACGTGTTAGTTATAGTTACGCTCTGCGTGATTTTTAATGTTCCTGCTCCACTACCAGTTGAATCGTCAGCTTTGAACTGGTCGCCCGCGGTATTCATACTTTCAGAATTAGGTAACGTAAGTGCATCCTTAATAAACTGGTCGCCCGCAGTGTTGCTGCTTTGCGCGTTCGTCAGTGTTATCGTTTCGGTTTGATACGTTGGAACCGTTATAGATTCCGAAGGAACTTTTGTAACCGTCTCGATATAATATTCCACTGTTCCAAGCAATTCCGAAGGAACTTTTGTAACCGTCTCGATATAACATTTCACTGTTCCAAGCAATTCCGAAGGAACCTTCCCCACTGTCTCTACGATCTTTTTAGACCCCGTTGTAAGGTAAGAGTTGGCCGTTGTTATCACTTCGGCAACCTTATTAACAAAGTTTCCACCCATTGGAGCAGAAACAACGCATGGTATGGACTCCGATTTGGTAACGCTATTTGAGATTCCATACCACAATGTCCCATTGTTACCGTCATCTTCTCCTTCGATATCATATTCGGGGCCCTTTATTACATCTCCGGAAAGTGACATTATCCCACCGTGTAGAACCGATATGCAACCGTCCGGTATGAACCAACTGTCTGCTGGATGGAAATCGCATAAACGTCCGTGTTGCTTATTGCCCTTGTCTTAACGTAAACGAATGGATGCGCCTGTACCCCTGCGTATTGGATCATCGTATGCACAACCCCGTTAAGCTTGGACGTTATAATTACGGTGTCACCAGCCTGAAGGTTGGAAAGGTTAACCCATCCGGAGATACCCACATCACGAGCGGCAGTGTAACTTAACATTGCCTGATCTGACCCGGACGTTGTTAACGATGAGCTTGAATACTGTGCAAATATTGCCGTGCTACCACTTCCTCCAACCCAATATGCATAACTTGGGGGGTCATTCCCGGTCGAAGCCTGTATGCATATATATGAAACGCTGTTATAAGAAACCACATCTCCTATGGCGTATGTGGTGGCGTGGCTGTATGCCCCCCGGTTATTAAGTCCGGCACCCCCGGGCCCTGTAGCCCCGGCAGGCCCTGTAGCTCCCGTTGGCCCCGTTGAACCTGTAACGCTTGCTCCGCTAGGCCCCGTGGGGCCCGTAGCTCCTGAAGGCCCTGTCGCCCCGGTTACACTCGCTCCGCTGGGGCCAGTCGGGCCAGTAGCACCCGTTACGCTTGAACCGCTTGGCCCTGTCGCTCCGGTCGGCCCGGTCGGGCCTGTCGCCCCGGTTACACTTGCTCCGGAAGGCCCTGTAGGCCCGGTGCTTCCATCTGCCCCGGGTGTTCCGGGCGTTCCGGGTGTCCCACTTGGCCCGGTTGGCCCTGTCGAACCTGTAACCGAACTTCCACTTGGCCCGGTAGGCCCGGTGCTTCCAGTTACACTAGATCCCGCTGGGCCCGTGGGCCCGGTGCTCCCTTGCGTTCCAACTCCTGCGGGGCCAGTTGGGCCAGTAGACCCCGTTACACTCGCTCCGGAAGGCCCGGTAGGTCCAGTTGAACCAGTAACGCTGGCTCCACTTGGGCCTGTTGGCCCGGTCGAACCTGTGACGCTTGCACCTGAAGGGCCTGTCGGGCCAGTAGCTCCGGTAACACTTGAACCAGAAGGCCCGGTCGGCCCCGCTGGCCCTGAAGGCCCCGTAGCCCCGGCGGGCCCGGTCGGCCCCGCTGCTTCCGAAACTACCCATGTTATCCCGGTGTATTTGTATGTCGTGTCGTTTTCTGCAACATAACATAGCATCCCGGTGGAGAGCCTTTCAGCCGGGATTGCGTCCCTGTCAACGAGAGTTGCAACCTGATGTAACCCGCCCTTGATATCGTTGCTATCTGCTACCGGATAAGTATCCGTAGAATCGAACGGTTTAATCTGGTCGATTATCAGCGTCCCGCTATTTTTACTCATGAAACCGTCACCGTTATTGCAGAGTTATTCAACAAATTGTTAGACCTGTAACAGTTATAGGACTCTGAATAACCTTCCGAATTTGTAACGCTCTGAACCGTAAGCGTAAAGGTAACCTGTAATCCGCCAACCGTAAATGTGGCCGTCCCCATTGAAGCAGGGTAACAAATCCAGATATACTTTCCGCCAGCGCAATTGTAAGTGTTATTACTCGACCTTCCATATGCAAGTGCTTGGGATAATGCCAGAACGTCGGTATTATCCAATGAAGTGAGAGCATTTGAGCCCCAATAGTAAATATTAAGGAATGTGATTGACGTTGTGGCGGAAGATGTGTTTTTTCCATCTGAACATGTAGCGGAGAACGTAGTATCCGTGGTAAAATCCTGCGTAACCAGCATTGAACCACTCTGACCCGGGCCCTGATCTACCCCGTTTACAATGATATCGGTCATTGTTTTGTTGCAGGCCCACGATAACGTGATATTATGCACTGTAGACCCTATTTCATAATGTCCTCCGCCAGAAAGGGTTATTGACGGAAGTACATATGGCGCTGGTGCCCCGTAATCAAACTTTCCTGTAAAGGGATTTAAAGTCCAGTTTCCCATCTTGATAAGAATCTCCTATCCATTGCATAAAGATTATTTCCCCATAACCCATATAATGCATCGATGACCAACCTTCACATTTTAGGACTTGCTCACCTTCCAAGCGTAGAAAAAGATCCGGTGTGGGCCTGTGCGTATACCCAGAAACAGGTAAGACTTACCCGGATGATGAAAAAACTTGGTTATACGGTATTCTTTTATGGAGTTGAAGGCACCGAAGTTGATGCAGATGAAACTGTAATCTGCCTTTCAGAAGATATCCGGGGAATGGTATACGGAAATCTCGATGAAATGGATAGTAAATTCTTCCATCATAACCCCAATGACCTTGCATATAAAACATTCATGCAGAACGCGGTTAACGAAATCAAAATGAGACTTAATCCCGGGGACATTGCCATTAATCCCTTCGGAGATTATTACTCGAATATATTCAGGCCACAATCGCAGGGAGGTATTGAACTTGAAAACGGGACTCCCTTCATGGTTGAAGGAGGAATTGGTTACAAAGGAATCCTTCGTAACTGCCACCACGTTTTCGAATCCAATACGTGGCGGGCATGGGTATATGGCAAATTCGGAATTGAGCACATAGATTATTACGATACAGTAATTCCCAATTTCTACGAGCCTGAACACTTCCGCTGGTCTGAAAATAAAGAAGATTATTTCCTTCAGATTGGAAGACTTACGCCAAATAAGGGATTTATCATTGCTAAAAATACCGTTGAAGCAATCGGGGCAAAACTCCTTGTCGCCGGGCAACCGGGAGACATGACTGCTGCAGATGTCAATACCAGTCCAAATGTGGAATACATCGGTTACATCAACGAGAAAGAGAAAATAGATCTCCTTTCACATGCAAAGGGACTGTTCTGTCCCACCATATATGCCCCGCCGTTCGAAGGCGTAAGTGTTGAAGCGTTATTCTGTGGGACTCCGGTTATCTGCACTGACCATGGATGCTTTACAGAGACCATACCACCAATCGTGGGGTATCGCTGTAACACCCTGAAGGAATTCGTTAACGCTGCACGAAATATTGGAGAAATAGACCCGGAGAACTGCAGAAATTGGGCCGAAAGCAACTTCTCAACGGACGTATGCGCGAAAAAATATGATACGTTCTTTGGAAGGCTGACGGATTTAAGAAAAGGGGGATGGAGTCAACTGTAAGTGTAATTCAGGTATTTATCCCATGTAAATTTAAATTCGCGGCTCCCGCTCGCCCATGTTATCTGTGTCGGGTTTCCCGAAGTCCATGTAATCTTTTTTATTCTCCATCCGGTATCGCTTGTTGAAGTCCCCGGTTCGGCTTCACCAACGTAAATCGGATTTCCACTTACGTCCCATACAATCTGCATGGTGTAGTTTTCCTGCGATTTAAGAACGCGGTTTAATATTGCGTCTACTTCACCCATTTAAATCGTATACTCCTATAACGGTAGAGACCACTGCCGGGTCATCAAACCATATCTCTATGTCAACAGATTCCTTAAAATAAAGCCCCATGAACCCCATGATATAATTGGGATCATCGTAGCGCGCGTCTATATATTTTGAATAAAGGGCCATGCTTGCAATGTTATCAAAATCGTTTTTACCATAGAGTAAATCACTCCCGTCAACATTTGCGATAACATTGATCTTCTGGTCGGCAATTACAACGATTTCCCGCAACTCTCCTACCCCTTTAGCAGAGAGGATGGAGATTCTATCAGACCCTGCACTGAAGTTCTGCCTATAGACCGAGAAAGTCTTCCTGCTGGGCACGGGTGAGATGTCAAGGGGGGCCAGTGCTTGTGGAGTTACGTTTTTAGGTTCCTCCGGGTTTTGGATCCACATCTGCCTCTTTCCGTTGAACACCCTTACTTCCCCGGGCTTTGGCATATTACTCACTTGTTCCTGCAACTACAAGAAGCATCCTTTATAGCCCCAAGGAACACTACTGCAGCGATTGCTCCAAGAAGGATGAGGATTATAGTGGTAGTAGCCCCGCTACCCCCTAAACTTTCAAGGGAAAGCGGTCTCCCGGCAGGTGGTGGATACGCCATAACTGGTGTGGGTATGTCAACCCATTTGCCATTTTCTTCTCCTGTCATTGTATTAACATCTCTCCCGTTCCTTAAAAACGTATTCTCCTCACGGGCCCCAAGCGTCTCCGCCATTCGTAACCATTGTTCCAAGACCCTGACGATCGGGGTGCCCTGATATTATTGGACGTGTAGCGGTTTTCGGAACTACCGGGGCCGCGGGTGCCCCAAGATTAAGCGATATTAACCCGCTCCAAGGTGTGCTTGTTATAGAAAGAATAAAAGATCCGGTTTCCGTTATCGCAACTCCCTTTATCGTTTGAAGTGATATCCCATTTGCAGTAGTAACTGAACGAAGATAATTTCCATTTGAATCGTAAACATAAATTCCCGGTGAAGTATCATACCACAGATATATGCTATTGTTTCCATCGGAGACTGCACCTGAAATGTTAGGGCCGGTTCCTGCTAATGCGGTCGCCTTTTTCCATAACTGCGTTGATTTATCCGAAGAATATTTAGCAATATATCCACTCCCATACACCATGAAAGTCCCATCTGGATAAATGTTAAATCCTTTTGGAATGTCAGACCCTCCAAATGCACTCGTTATGGTAGTATATGCTCCGTTAGATATTGCAAAAAAATAGATATTTCCAGTAGTTTTTCCGCCACATACCGTAGTATTATCCGGAAGAACGTAAGGTTGGGTAAGAGTAGTCTCTGCCGAAACTGTCTGTATCCATTTTTGATTGGACTGATAATCATATGCTGTAACAGTATTGGTAGTTACCGCAATTATATTGGGATTTGGAGCACTTGCATCTCCGGCAAGAGAACCTACGAATCCTCCGAAAGTTCCCATATCCTTTGTATACTGAAGACCATATGTATTCCTCCACAATACTTCCTGCCCTGTAGTGAGTGTAATAATGGGGCTTTCCATATTAATCTCCTCCAGTACTATACGGAGAATCCGAACTAATTATATATACTCCTACGTGTCCCTGTTGCAAAAGCGGGGCGCTAGTTTGGGCGCTTGGAATTGTAAAATCTGAATTTACAGCCCCGTTGATTATCCAACTTATTCTATTATAATATTTTACCCCGCTTAAAAATATCTGGTCTTGTGAAGGGCTGCTGTTAACTACAGATTCTCCACAATACCCATCCGGAGATGTCCATTTTACACTCCCATCTGCGAGATTTATACCTAGTGTGTAATGGTGAGTTGCACTTGCATATGAAAACACGACAACGGAGTTTGGTGTTATAACTGGCATTTCCGTGACAATTGAAGTATCGCTTATTTTATATGTCCAGTTTACATTCTGGTTTTTCGTTGCAATTACTGCACTCCTGCAACTATTCTGATTATCTTTTGTAGGTCTTGCCCATGTAGATGCAAGACCCGCCCAAGTAACTGGCATTGGAAGAAATCACCCCCACGCCAGAACCTGAATATTTACTGTGCTTCCGCTCTTATTTGTAAGATAGAACTTTGGAATTGCCCTGCTTTTCGGAAGAGACCACAGTGAAAGCGATTTAATTTCGTAATCAAGACTCCCGGAACCATTCTGTAATGTAAGGTCGGGGCCGTTCATAGAAATGTCGTATAAATTAATCGTTACTATCTGATCGCAGATTATGATAAGACTGCGCGCAGCTACGGGGAGAAGAATTTCCTGCTTTACAGTCCCCGTGGCCCATGCCTGCTGAAGAACTGTATATGGAGAAACGTTCTGTGTAAGCGGATCCCATGCGGTATCTGCAGCATATGCTACCATCTGTTTAAGACTGGCATCTATCGATGATAGTAACCCGGTATAATCGTCTGTATCCGTAGGAGGATTTGTAGTTGAACCCGCAAGGTCACTTGCTGGCATCCACTTATACTGGTCTCCGTCGATGCATCTCTGGTCTCCTTCATTTACCATATTTCTTGCTCCCTTTTATTGTGTATCCCACGACAATTCCGATTGCTGCCGCGCCTAAAATATAAGCCCACGGAATAGTTGTTTCATCAGTGGATGGAGTAACGGGAGTGGTGGGCGAGGTTGAAACCGCGCACGCATCCGCTCCCGGCGTCTGCAGAATCCATCCCCCTCCGACGTCATCAGCATCCATGTGAAATCACCAACTCACTCGTCGGTGATTTC
>Ga0316226_1004990_pt1 | contig 10258 bp, 8 predicted proteins | sample TBH18017metaG_FD_206009 | JGI IMG/M metagenome (GOLD analysis project Ga0316226, IMG submission 206009) | Freshwater microbial communities from Trout Bog Lake, Wisconsin, USA - TBH18017 | ecosystem: Environmental > Aquatic > Freshwater > Lake > Hypolimnion/Profundal zone | place: USA: Wisconsin... | reverse complement strand
TTAGCCTGCCAAAATACTCAAAAAACTTACGCAAGGCCATTGCTTTCTTTATAACTGTCCATGGCTCAAACCCAAGCTTCTTATACCAGCTTAGCCACTCGGTAACCTCCTGTATGTTTATATCCTCGATGTTTTTGTTTTTTACGAATATGCAGAATTGCCGGAGGTCGAGGTCGTATCCGTCAATTCTTTTTACTTTTATTTTTCTCCAACCATTAAACTCGCTTATAGCTTCTTGTAAAAGCATAAATTTTCCGTCCCCAGACGACGAGTTAATACATAAAACCCCCTACCTGATAGTTACTTCAGAATAGGGGGTTGTATGCTCGCTTTCAAAAACCGAGTTCTATACCCTTATTATACTCCATTGTAACTAACAGGCAAAAGCGCCTGAACCTTTTTAAAAGGTAATGGAATTATAAATATGGGAGTTTAAGCATACTTCAATTATTATTAACGTATGGTTAAAACCCCATATTGTTTGCTATGGGTTTACCATACGCCTATCAGTTTATTTGTCAAGCCATTTCTGGCTACAAATAACCCAGTTGCTTTTTATCACGTTAATACTCTTAGCAAACATGCGTGCGGCACAAACCACATTGTCCGCCGGATATTCTTTTCCCCACCGTAAATCCGGGCAATAGTATTCTAAGGTTTTCTGTTGGAACATAAAGAAACCGCACGAATATTTGTTGTTCGTGTCTAAAATGCAAATGTCTTTGTACCCGGTAGATTCACAATTGGCTATCACTTTCATTTTATCCGGGTCGGCTCCAGTATTATTGGCTGCGTAAACAATCGCCTCTTTTACCTCATCCGGTGTTGAGCTTTCGGTTAGGACATCAAGCGGTGTTTTCTTTAAAACCATGGCTGTGCCTGCGTCGCCAACTGTTTTTGATGGAATTATTAAGCCGAGAATGGCCAGTGTTGCAACCACCGCCGCGAACGTAACTATCCAAGCTATTTTTTTGACATTATTTCGTTGTTACAACTGTGGCGATTTCGTTTGCCATTCCTGCGCGCAAACCGCAAGCGATCAGACCCACTGTAAGCACAGATGCGTCTTTGTATGCCACCCCGTATACAATGGCTATGACCGCCAAAATATATGTCTTTCTACCTTTTAGACAATTTTTAATTGATAAAATAATGTTTACTGCGTTCATTTTTTTTCGCGACTTACACTATCGCGTATTAATTTTTTTTAATCTCCCGGCAATGTTTTGTCTCCAAATTTCTCCCACTTACGGCAATGGTCAAGGTATTTTATAAATAACGCAAACAATACCAGACCGGCTATTATACATAGGATTAAAATTATCATGAATACAATTGATTTAGCATTGCTATTGTTTTTGGGCCTACGTTTTTGCCCTTTAAAGCATTTAGCTCCTCGACCGGTGCCACGTTATGCGCCACCTGCCACTTATAGACCGCTGACGCTGTTATATTCAGGTAGTTGCCCGTTTCTAAGGTTGCCGGGAATAAACCCTCATATGCCAAGATTTGCTGTAATGCCTTAACGTCTGCATCCGCCATCATTCCGTATGCAAGTAATTTACTGAATGTATGCTTTGGTTTAACCGGTGCCGGTGCTTGCATAACAAAATACATCGCTCCATTGCACCTTGCTTTCAGATAAGATTCGGTTATAATCCTTTGTCCTCCGTTGCCTATGCTTGTTACCAATCCCCAGCTGTCATCAATCAAAATGGCTTTCTCGCCGTTATAAATAAAATAATCAACCGCGCAGACGCAATGCTGTAAATCCATTCCGACTGTCTGTCCGTTTGATACCGGGCAGTTATTCCATTCGCTTAAAAAACCGTTAAATGTTATGGCTACTCCTTTTCCGGACTCAATCCCCTCGGCAATAGCATCGATGTCGGTCGGGTTTATAAATATATATGCAAAAGGTTTGATTGGTGTCGGCACAGTTACCGGCATATCCATTTGCGCCTCAGTTGTATTGTTTGATGGGTCTGATTGTTCTGACGCAGTCCCAGATTTTACAGATATGCTACCTCCGTTCTGCAAATACATCCCATGATCAGGAAAGTTGGCGCGCCTTGCGTAAATTGGGTGAGCCGATTCAACCTCTCCGGTGTTTGTTTCAATAGCCTTGGCGCATCCGTTTCCAACGCAATCCCAAGCACCGTTTTGGTTCCTTATTGAGTATTTTTTCCACTGGCTTGGGTCTTTAACCTGCCAATTTATAGCCACAGCTCCGGCAACTTCTGAATGCTGATAGTCTGTGGATTTTTGTTCCGGTGTTCTCGGGTCCGGAATTAACCCTGTAAAGTTATCCATATTATTGTAAAAATTAGGGAGTTTTTAGGCACTCCCGAAAGCCTTTATTTGGGGTTTGGACACTTGTGAGGTCGTTTGACTGCGGTTAATACGCAAGTCGGTTCACAAGCGTGACACGCCCAAATACAATCGTGTCCGCCAGTTGAAACTAAGAACCAGTCGGGCTTTCTTTCTGTGGTTGCTCCTGTGGGTTTTTGTGGGTTTTCAGCCATAATTCACTCCTTTGCATATCTTCCAACTGATGTTTCCAACATTGACCGCAACAATACTCACAGTTATCTTCCCCGTAAAAGGCAACGATAATCTGTTTTCGGCACAATCTCCAAGTGCATAGTTTCATATAACCTCCGTATGGTAACATCTGTTACCTATCAAAGAACTATTTACCCAAAAACTTTCTAATTATTTCTTCGGCTACCCACATTAAAAATCCGCCCACTATCATTCCAATTGAAGCGATTATAGATATTTTTCCTTTCATATTATCCTGAAACTCTTTCATCTCTTCCATTTTAATCTCGTGTGCTGCGCATGGCAGTTTTTCAAACAATTCTTTTATATCTAAGACCGCCTGCTTTGTCGTGGCAACATCTTCGAGTAGTTGAATTTCTTTTTGAGCTGATAATGCCATTTAAACTATTTTACTGTTTAACCATGCATCCAACTTCATTATTGCGATATATTGCTCGGCTCTCGTCATGTCTACTCCCGGCAATGTTATTGGAAGCGATTTTAATATATTATTTACCGATTCCGACCTTGCTTTTGCCGAAACATAAAGGCCTAAAACTATGTCTGTCTCGTTGTCTATAATTCTTTCGTGTACGTCTATTATTTTCCAATAATTTCCGACGATGCCCTTAAAACCCTCGTCTAATTGTATTGCCATGTTAGTTGTTATTTAATAGTTTTATTTTTCTTATGTTGCCATTTGAATTGACTATCATGTAATCACCCGAATCTCCTCCGGCAGAGTTAGCGACGTTATCGCTCCCAAAAATGCCGTTTTGGTCAACAAACAATGGTACTGGACCTCGTTTTTTAGTCACGTCTACTCCGCTTCCCCATGCTCCTCCGTTATCGTTAAATGCTGGGCTTCCGGTATCATGACCGTCGGTTGCGTTTCTTATCAATCTGTTTCCGGTGCTGTTGGCTCCGGGCTGCCAGTTCCAACTAATCCAGTACAAGCTTCCACTGTTGTCGTCGGTCACGCTCGCTGTTGCCGGGCTAGATGAGTAAATGTTCGTTACTCCTAATAATCTTTTCGCGTATATGTCTATGCTTATAGTTTGCCCGTTGGCTGTATATGAGACTGGGTTGGCCACGCTTCCGGCTGTCCATCCGTTCTTTGTATCTGTAAAATTACCGGCATCTATAAAATAATTGAAAGAATGGCCCTCGGAGTCTGATTTTAATATACGGCTATATGTATTTTCTATGTCTACTGAAATTGTATAAACGTATGGAGCTACTGTTCCAGTAGACCAATCCAAATCCCCTCCAGTGTATGAGGAGGTGTCATTGACTGAAGTTCCCGATGTCCCGGTGTTCCAATAATACGTCGTGTAGTCATAACCGTAAGACGGGAAGTTGTCTTGCCTTTTAAATACGGCGCTATAACCGCTCGGATTGTCGTAAGACAAGAGTATGTCATATGTTACCCCAACGGTATTCGGTGTGATCACCGGAGTTTCTTGTGTCCAGCCACTACCACCAAATGTCGTGTCTGTATAAGTTGCTGTGCTTCCAGTATCTATTCTGTCGTAATCATAAGTTCCATCGTTAATTGTAGTTTTTACATTTGTTGCAGTTGTAGTCCAGTTGATTACATTGTTGTAGGTTATCGTAGCAGCAGTGACTGAGGTATCTATCGTGGCTGTCGGGCAAGAATCATAGGACTTTGAATATGAAAGTCCAACATCTTCATAGCCAGAATTAGTGCCATCTGTGAGGAAAACAACATAACCTATTTCATCGCCAGTTGCAGAAATCGCCCAAGTTAAATCAACCCCATTGCTTCCTGTAAGATTAACTGTTGGAAGGGCTTGTCCTGAGGAATAAACATATTGTCCGTGAACTACCTTATAAGCATAAATATACCCATCAATAGTAGTTCCTGAGAATGTACCAGTTCCTGAACTATTTTCAAGCATAGTCAAACTTGTAGGATAGTCTTGTGTCTTTCCATTAGAATCATCATCAGTCAAAGTAATTACTGCTGGAGTTGAGTTGTAGACATCTGCTCCGTGAATATTATCCATTCCATAAAGGTTATAGGTTCTTCCAGTTCCATTTGCTGTAAATGCACCACTACCATCTGTTTTATAGTCTATATAAGAAGCATTATCAGAAATTCCATTTGCAGTTGCTCCGTTAGAGTTGTCATCTGTAAATCCAGAAGTTACCTCATTAACAGAATAATTTGCGCCACTGTTATATTTTGCTTGGTAGTTTACTGTATAACCACTTGCCGTATATTGACCTCCTCCGTCGGTTCTGTATTGCGGTACTGCGGTAAAGTTGGTCATGTCTGATAGTCCGGTATTCCCCGGCGTTGGGCTTGTTATACTCGCCTCAACATGACCCGAAGAGTAAATATTCTCCATTCCATTACTTGCTTGATTATACATCTGGTATGAATGGGTTTCGTTGTAACCTGTGTAATATGGACTCCAATCTGGCAAAGTAGCACTATTCCAACCATAGCCGAGGTCTGTCCAGTCGCCCAATATTTGTCCGCCAAAATCTTGGTATGTAGCCCAATTATCCCAACCAGTACCATCATTAAAGTTCCTGTAAATCCTTACACCATCATAATTTGTTCCAATTCCTATCTCTGATAGATAAATCAAAACCGAGAAATAAGTAGATATTGTGTAAACATCTAATTGAGTGGTTTGTGCATAATTGTGTGCGAATATTCTTGTGCCGTTTGTATCTTTGTATGGATAAACTCTGTAGATGAAGTTAAATGCTGGGTTTGCACCGCCGTTATAATAATTTCCCTGCGTGTCATCTTCCGTTGGAGTTGAGGTCATTCCTGTTGATATTTCGTCTGGAATGTCAAATCTATTTATTGTTAAATTGGTGGTGTTTGTCGGGTCTGATGGTAATGTATAATAATTTATTTGTCCTGAAGCTCCGCTTGGGTCGCCCACTGTATCCTCTCCGCCAAACTGAAACTTATTTGTCGAGATTGAGCCGGGTGCCATAAACTTCACGACCCTATTCGATGGGTCTATAACTGCGTCATCGTCTGTGACGTAGTTAAAGCTTCCGGTCGTTCTCACGAATTTGTTTTGTGAGGCGTTGTTATCTGAAAATCCATTAGAATAAATATGTCCGGCTGAAAAATTATAACCGGTCTGTATTTGGGTTCCATTTAAGTACATCGTCGAGTTTGCTACCTGTCCGTTAGCTCCGGCTATTGGAAAATATCCTTGTGTTAGGTTGGCGGCCTTTAAACTGGCCGCAGTTATTGCTCCGTTTGAAGTTATTGGTCCGGCTGATAGCGGAGCGATCATTGTTTTTGTCACTCCATCATAAGTCTCAACTAATGCGCCGTTAAAATAAAACTCATACACCCCGTTCTGCGCGGTTATCCAAGAGTCGGTGCCAAGGAATGTCCTTTGTATATCATAAGTCAGAGACCCTGTCGGGCTAAATTGTGTTTGGTAAGTATATTTATTCCATGCATCGCTACGTACGCTATTTGAAATCCTGTAGTAATATGCGCCTACGCCGTAAACTGTGTTTGTCGTTGGGTTTATTATGTCTCCTCCGGCGTATGCCCATGATCCGTTAACTGTATTTATCGGGGTGTTGTTGGTTGCGGCGGTTGCTGTAAAGGTATTAGGTCCGGTTCCGCTTGATTTGGTGAATACCAGTCCGCTATTTGAGCCGGAGCTATTTGTCGACAATACAACGAGGTCGCTTCCAATAAAGACAACTGTGAAAGTTATGCCGTTATTAGTGTATGTCGAACCCACTGCAAGAGCCGGCACTGAGCCGGGCGTTATGCTTACGTTCCAAAAATAGTTATAGGTTATGCCGTCTTTTGTTGCTTTCAATACGCCGGTGGCGTTGTCGTATAAAATAACCCTATCTTTTACTAATGCGCCGTCTGCGCCTCCGTATGTGTAATCTATGCCGGTACCAAAATTAAAGTTTTGGTCTTTTATGTTTACCGATTGCCCGTTTGTTCCATAATCAACGACATCTGAATAAGCCGTAATGTTATATTTTGCTTTTAGATATGCTTCAACTTGCTGTATTTCTATCGGGTCAAGTATTCTGTCAAAAGTAATAAATTCAGCAAAGTCACCAAACCAAGTTTCACCTAATTTTAGAGTTCCATTTGAGTTTGCTTGCCATCTGGCAGTAATTATCTTTGGAGTAGCCATCGGAGCAAAGGAAACTGAAGAAGTCTGTGGGTTGGCGTTTATGACATTATTCAAACGAACATCTATTGGATTGTATGCTGAGTATTGAATTAAATTATTTTGAGCTGTTCCACCTCCAGATAGGGTGCAACCACCACTGCATACATATCCACCATTCTTACCAAAAGTAGAACCAGAACCATAAGTCCAATTTCCAACTGCTATTATGGTCTTAAATGTTGCTCCACCAGAATTTTGTAAAATATTCGAACCATTAAATCTATATACTGGTTTTCCGTTCCAAATGTTTGTCTTGAAGGTCGGTCTTGAAGCTCCGCTTGATGTAGCATTTGAACTATTCCCTGATTGGTCGTGTGCAGTAGAAACCAAATCTCCGTCATTATAGCTCTCTGCGTCTGCCTTATACCACCTTGAAAGTCCGGATATTTTGTCTGGTGTCACTCCAATTAAAGTATGGGGAGTTGCCGAGTTTGTGCCATGTGAAAATAATTTACTGTTTAATGAATTTGGGTTGTAGTATAAAAACTCGTATGTCCTTGAGGCGTTTCCGCTTGGCAGTTGTCCGGCAGGAAATTTTGCCCACGCTTGCTGTGAGCCGAAATATCCCCACATTGTTGAGCTCTGTGAGTTTTGACCTCCGCCGTTAATTCCTGCTGCCTCGTTCCACATTCCTCCGTTTCCTCCGGTAGAGCCTGCTATATCGGCCATGGCGTATCCTCCCTTGCTATCTCTTTTAAATTGAGTCGACGAACCTGCAAAGGTTTGTGGGAATGTCGTCGCTCCTATTTTCCCGCCAAAATTATAAACGTCTATATAATTTGAATCCCAAACCGAGGCGTAAGAATCGCCGTCAGTCGCCGATGCATTTCCGTAAACTATATAAATTATTGTATTAGCTGTCGAGCTTATTGTCGGCACCTTTACCGTAAACCAGCCTTTGCCTGATGAATAAGAGCCACGCTCGTAAGAAAGTATATTGTCATTATCGTCCACAAATCTGATGTCGTATCCGTTGGCTTTGGCTCTTGTGCTTATGTCTGTATCATTAAAATAAATCAGTATCGGATAGTTGGTTAAATCTACGTCTGGTTTTGCCAGAATTATTTTTTTAACATATTGCCAACCGGCGAGAGCCGTTGGAATTGGGCGTTGGGTTTTTGATAAATAGTACCTCTTTTTTCCTATTGAAATATCATCTGCATTTTTTGGCGACATTATTCCGGCTATTTCCTGCCATAAACTGTCACCTGCCGGACCTTGTGGGCCTGTCGCACCGGTAGGACCAGTTGGTCCGGTAGCTCCTGTCGCGCCTTGAGGTCCTTGTGGGCCGGTAAGTCCTGTATCACCTTTTGCACCGGTGGCTCCCTGTGGACCCTGCGCTCCTGTATCTCCTTTATCGCCTTTTATACCTTGGATACCCTGAGGACCTTGTATGCCTTGGCTTCCGGCGTCGCCTTTGTCGCCCTTGGCTCCTGTCGCACCGGTAGGACCTTGTACCCCCTGATCGCCCTGTGGGCCTTGCGCACCCCTAACATATCCGGCATCGTAATCATTCCCTTGGGCGGTAACGTGCAGGTGGTAATTTCCGTCAACATAAGCTCCACTTACCGGACCGTCTCCTTTCGGACCTTGTTGGGACATCACAACTGAAATCGTGACAACTGATATTGTCGCCACAATTGCAAACTGCTTGATTGTGATGTTTATATCCTGCATTATGATTTTCTGTTTGTCACAGGGTCTACAATATTAAATTCTCCGGCCTGAATTGCCGAAACTGCACCCGATGCTGATTTTAGTTTCAGGTCGTATAAATAATTACCGGCATCAATCGAAGTGTCTGTGTTAGACAAAACAATTGTCGTTTTCCCATGTGTCGGGTCGGTGTGTGAAGTGATTGTTTTTTTAATAACCGCGTTTGCGTCAGTCGTATCCAGCTCGTCTATTTTTTCAGGTGTTTTGACTGTGAAAAATACAGTCTGTCCAGTTAGGTCAACAGCTGTGCCATTTGAGTCAGCAAAAGTGACTGCAAAAGATTGGTCTGTACCGCGTATGATTGATATTGTTGTTGGGTTCATAGATTTGTTTTTAATTATAGAAATATACTGTGCCGGAACCGTATGTATTATTATTTGTCCCATCAAGATATATTTGCAAATTTGTTCCCCAAATTGTATGTACCCCACGATCAATCCCAGACCCATTATATGGTCCCACAGAAACTACACTTTGGAATAATGACGTGGGTCCATTTTTTGCTATCAACATTACTCCATCGTATGGAACATATGGGTATCCTGCTCCGGCCGGCCCATTTTGCATATTGTAAACTACGAGCGCAAAGTTCGCTCCTGATGGGATAGTGACACTGGCCGTATTTGTTGTTGCACCCCCGCTCGATGTACAGCTGAATGATGCCGAGCTGATATAGTTCCAGTGTAATGCCGACAAAACATATTCTTTATTTGCCGCGTCTGTATTGTTTGTCGGGTCGGGTACTATCGGGCTACTTAAAAATGTTTTTACTCCCGAGATGTTTTCTGCGACGTTGCCACCGGTTCTTACAAAAACTGTTGGGTCAATTGCAATTAAATATGGCCTGACATCGTTATAAATATATCCATTTGTTCCATCGGTTGCGTCCTTGATTGAAGTTTCTCCGGCTACGTTATAAACCTCGCAAATTACAATAGTTCCATCTGTCGGGTATGCCGGTGCGCTTGGCGTTCCGGTTGTTGGCGTGCCTTGCATTATGGCAAGTGTGCCTACCGAGTTTATTGTTAAAATATCTATTCTTTTATTCCCTGCTGACGGCGCTGAAAAAGACGGAGAGTTTCCGCCTGCAAAAATTACTCTCGTTGCGCCTATATAACAAACTCCCGGCTCGACATATAGCGTCATTCCCGGACTGGATTGTTGATGCGCCAAAAGCATCGCGCCTCCGTAGGCATCTGCCCTCAAATTATTATATTGTGATGCAAGACCTTGCTGTCCTGCTGTTACTGCCGAGCTTCGCATGTTTGTTTATTATTTAATAGTAAGCCCTTGGACTGTCTATAATGAAATTGTTATTTGAACCGTCGTATCGAGTCCCGGCGTTTTTACATATGGCGTTGCGAATAACGCGTGGTTGAATATCGTGCCGGAATTTGGCGTGCTTGTACCACCTATAAAACTCCCCGCCTCGTAATATGTTGCATTTGGCAAAGCCGAATCAGGAAAGAAAGCCTGCAATTGCAACTCGTTGTATCCAATGTCCATAGAGTCCACGACTACCGATCTGGCAGATTCAGTTGTTAGTTGAGTGTCTGAATTTGCCGGAGTCGTTTGTCCGGTGCCTATGCTTATGTAGTTTATAGCCAGTCCGCATACCGGAGTCGCCAAAAATCCGTTTAAATTCTGAATAATTAAATCTGTGCCACAGTTGGCGGCCTGAATTATCAGATTATGGTTAGAAATCTGCTGAACCTGCCCTATTTTGAGAATACCCTGTATTCTGGCCCTTAATTTGCTAATCTCGCCACGTTGGGCTGATTTTTGCG
>Ga0316226_1004985_pt1 | contig 10265 bp, 10 predicted proteins | sample TBH18017metaG_FD_206009 | JGI IMG/M metagenome (GOLD analysis project Ga0316226, IMG submission 206009) | Freshwater microbial communities from Trout Bog Lake, Wisconsin, USA - TBH18017 | ecosystem: Environmental > Aquatic > Freshwater > Lake > Hypolimnion/Profundal zone | place: USA: Wisconsin... | reverse complement strand
GCCCGGTCAATCATTTCGTGGCCGGGTTCATTGGCACGCCGCAGATGAACTTTTTCGATGGCAGGATCTGTTCTGGTGATGATGGACTGGTGTTCGACGGTCCCGGCGGCATGCGTCTGCCGGTGCCGGAGGATCGCAAAATTGCCCTGGAGGCTTACTGCAACAGGCCGGTGATTCTGGGAATGCGGCCGGAGGACATTGGCTCTGCCGCAGCCGAGCAGCTGGCAGGCGCACCGCGCATCCGGGCCCTGATCGAGGTGGTGGAGCCGATGGGGTCCGAGTCGTATGTGCATTTTAAGATTGGCGCCACGGCGTTTGTCAGCCGCGTGGACGCCCACCGCACGTTCCAGGTCGGGCAGACCGCTGAACCTGCGGTTTTCATCGGCAATGCACACTTCTTCGATCCGCGGACAGACAGTCGAATTGGCGCCACACGCCGGTAGGGCGGGTACGCTGCATCCGCCGTGTTTGCGGGCATGCGGCGGCTCCGATGCTTCTGCGAGTTTTCGCACCGGAATTTCAGGCAATTCGCATCGGCTTTTTCATTGCCGTGCTAAATCTGTGTCTGCCATCATATTTTTCAGTGGACACTACCTTTCTACAGCAACATCCGCTTTTCGTAACGGTCCTTGACCCTGCCGGGCCGCTGCCGTTGGTGATTGTCGTTGTTGGCGACGATGGCCGCGGCGACGATGGCGCGGGGCCGTATGTTGCCGCGTGTCTGGCCGGAAATAGTCCGGATGGATGCACGGTCATCGACGCGGGAGAACACCCCGAAAACGTGCTGGCGGAGATTGCCGAGCGAAAACCGGCGCGAGTGGTGATTTTCGATGCCGCCCGGTTCGGCGGCAGGCCCGGTGAATTGCGCGTGATTCCGCGCGATTGCATTCCGCAGGCCGCAGCAGTTACGCACCTGTTTCCGCTGGGCGCCATTGCCGAGCTCATCGAGACCGATACCGGCGCGGTCGTGACGTTTCTGGGCGTGCAGGTGGCGAATGTGCAGCCGGGCGCGCCGCTGTCGCTTCCCGTCCGTGAAACCGCCAATGAAATCGTCGCCTGGATGTATCGAGTGGAATAATTTTCAACACGTGTAACGTGGATTTCTGTGCGCCGTTCGCAGGGAGCGGCGCTAGGGTTTTCAGCCATGCGCTTTCTGCAGCGTCCATCTTGACTTTCGCGCCCGCAGGCTTGAGACTTTCGAAACATGGATCTTCTTGAAACAGCGATTCACGAACGCGCGGTGCTGGTGCAGGTTGTTCACGGCCGGATGGATGTGGCCGAAGCTGCGGATTCGTTGCGCGAATTGGCGCGTCTGGCCGACACGGCCGGCATCGAGGTGGTCGGTCAGGTGACCCAGCGCCGCCCGCGCCCCGATGGCGCCTTCCTGCTCGGCATCGGAAAGGTCGAGGACTTGCGCGCCGCCTGCGCCGAGCGTCAAGCCAACCAGATCCTGTTCGACAACGAACTTACGTCCGTGCAGGCCTACAACCTGAACAAGGACCTCGATGTGCGCGTGCTCGACCGCACCGAGGTGATCCTGCAGATTTTCGCGCGCCGCGCCCGCTCCGCCGAGGCGCAGGCACAGGTGGAACTGGCGCAACTGCAGTTTCTGCTGTCGCGCATTCCGGTGCTGGAGGCGCAGCAGCGCTTTAAGGGCGGAATCGGCATGAAGGGGCCGGGCGAAAGTCACTTACAACTCCGCAATGCCCCCATGCGGCGGCGTATCGCGGAGTTGCGCAAGAAGCTGGAGGCAATCCAGGCGCGGCAGACCCGCCTGCGCGGCAAACGCCAGTGGCCCGTGGTGTCGCTGGTGGGCTACACCAACGCCGGCAAATCCACCCTGCTCAATCGTCTTGCCAATGCGGACGCCTATGTGGATGACCGCCTCTTTGCCACGCTCGATACCAAGACGCGGTTGCTGCGCATCGATGCCAACAAGATCATGCTCACCGACACGGTCGGGTTCATCCGGCATTTGCCGCACGGTCTGGTGGCATCGTTCCGCTCGACGCTGGATGTGGCGGTGCAGGCCGATCTGCTGCTGATTGTGGTGGACGCCTCGCACCCGCGCATGCAGGATCATCTGGCGGTCTGCCGCGAGACGCTGGATGAGATCGGCGCGGGCCATGTGCCGTCGCTGCTGGTGCTCAACAAGTGCGATCTGCCCGGCGCGACCGAGACGGTTACGCACACGGCGGAACGCGATCCGCATGCCATTCCCGTGTCTGCGCATTCCGGCCTCGGGCTGGACACGCTCCGGCTGGCCATAGTAGAGGAACTGAAACGATGCTGCACATTGTGGCAACTCCCATCGGCAACCTCGGCGACCTGACGCCGCGCGCCCTCGAGGCGCTGCGCGCCGCCGACCTGATCGCCTGTGAAGACACGCGCCGCACCTGGGCGCTGCTCACCGCGCATAACCTGCCGCGTCCGGATATGATTTCGTACCGCCAGGGGAACGAGGAACGCGCCGGCGAACAACTGGTGGCCGCCGTGCGCGCGGGGCGCAGTGTGGTGCTCTGCTCGGACGGCGGGTATCCGGGGATCAGCGATCCCGGCTACCGCCTGCTCCGGCGCGCGGCGCAGGAGGGGTTGCCGTTCGATGTGCTTCCCGGCGCCTCGGCGGTGGACGTGGCCTTGCTGCTTTCCGGCCTGCCCACATCGAGCTACACCTTCAAGGGATTTTCCCCGCGCCGTCCCGGCGTGTTGCGGCGGTTTTTTGCGGACGAGCGGGAAATGCCGCACACCCTGGTGCTGTTCGAATCGCCGTTCCGCGTGGGTGCATCGCTGCAGGCTGCATTCGAAGCGCTGGGCGACCGCGAGGCGGCGGTCTGCATGGAACTGACCAAGCAGCACGAACGGGTGGCGCGCGGCTTTCTCTCGGCGCTGGCAAAGCAATTTGCCGGCAAACCGGTCAAAGGCGAGGTCACCATCGTGATCGCAGGCGGCAACCCGAAATTCGCGCGGACGGAGGAAGAGACCGGAATGGAGGAACTGCCGGACCCGGAGACGCAGGAAGAAGAATTGTCTCTCCCGTCCCCGTGAAAGCAGGGTTTTCCTATTTGTGCGTGTGTGTGTTGACGCCGCTTTCCTGTTTCGATACTATACCCCGTTCTTGACCGGTAGAGTCTCATGATAGAAGGGTCGTGAATTCCATGGCGACAAACAAATCCATCAAGCACGCAAAGGCTGCGCCCAAGGCCGTTGCCAAGCCGTTAAAGCCTGCAAAGAGCGCTGCCGCGTCTGTGCGTACACCGGCAAGTGCACCGGCTGCTGCCTCGAAGGCACAGCCTAAGACGGTAAGGTTCAGCGACAAGGATTTGGATGCGTTCCGTAAGGAATTGGTGTCCCTTCGCGAACGCCTCACGGGGCAGGTGGCCCAGATGCGTCAGGAATCGCTCAAGCGCGATGACGAGGTTAATCCGGAAGAGGACGGCACGGACGCCTTTGATCGCCTGTTTGCGCTGGAACGCGCCGGAAACGACCAGGACATCATCTTCACGATTGACGAAGCCATTCGCGCCATTGATGAAGGCCGTTATGGCGTGTGCGACGTGTGCACCAGCCTGATCGAAAAACCCCGACTGCATGCGCTGCCGTTCGCCAAGAACTGCATCAAGTGCCAGGCGGAAGCGGAACGCGGCCGCGGCCGCGGCGGTCCTCGCCGTCAGATACCCTAGGCTTCGCATGCCGCGAAACCGATTTCGGATGAGAGTTGGATGCCGTGGATGGATCAGTGAACGGTACTTCCGCCTTCAACCCTGGCACGCCGCGCCCCGCCTTGGCAGTCAAGGCGCTGGCCGTCGCCAGCGCAGTCGTCGCCCTCGATCAATGGACAAAGTGGCTGGTGCGTCAGGCTTATCTGCGTGAGGGCGACGGCCGGACGCTGATCCCCGATCTGCTCAATCTCTGCTATGTCCGCAACAGCGGCGCTGCCTGGGGTGTTCTTTCCGGCTGGCAACCCTTCCTGATCGTTTTTTCGCTGGCAGCGCTGGCATTGCTTTTCTGGCGGCGGCATTCCTTGCTGGGCGAGATTCCCTTGCGCTGGCTGGTACTGGGACTGCTGCTGGGCGGTATCTGCGGCAACATGATCGATCGCGTCTGGCTCCGGTATGTTGTCGACTTCATCGACTTTCACTACCGCCAGTCGCATTTCCCGGCCTTCAACGTGGCGGATTCCGCCATCTGTGTTGGCGTGGGGTTGTTCATTCTGCTGCAATGGCGCGAGGAACGGCGTGGAAAGTGATCTTGGAGTTTTTCAAGCTCTTCGCTTCGTCATTCGGAGTTCCTTGTTCGATGTTCTGCGGTTTGCCTGGGACTGCGGTCTTTAGCCGCACGACGGTTAAGATTTGTTCATGCATAGCTCTTTACAAAATCACCCTCCCGCCGCCTGGTTTCTGGTCGGTGCAACGGCTGTTGGCAAGACTGCCGTGGCGCAATATTTGGCGGAACGCGCGGGAGCGGCCATTTTATCGGTTGATGCCATGTTGGTTTACCGCGGCATGGACATTGGCACAGCTAAGCCATCGCCGGCCGAGCGTGGGGCCGTCCGTTACTATGGCATCGATCTGGCCGATCCGGACGAACCGTTCAGCACGGGCGCGTGGCTCGCAAAGATTCGCGCGCAGCTGACTGCCGCCGGGGCAACCGGCTCGCGAGAATGTTTGCCCTCCATTGATATGACGAACGATTTGCCTTTGAATGGAGGGCGAGCGTCCGCGCGAGCCGGTTGCCCCGGCGAGACCAGTCTCATTGCTGTCGGCGGCACGGGGCTTTACGTTCGTGCGCTGGCGCTTGGATTTGATGCGCCGGCATCCGATCCGGTCCGCCGGCAGTACTGGCAGGATCGGCTGGAAAGCGAGGGGCTGGATGCGCTGCGCCGCGAACTGACTGCCCGCGCGCCGCAGGCGGCCGCGGCGCTGGCGGATCCGGAGAATCCGCGGCGCGTCATTCGTGCGCTGGAGCATGTCGCCGCTCATGGCGCATTGCCGGCTGCCTGGCGCGAGGCGTCGACGTTGTCCTTGATCGGTCTGCGCCTGCCGCGCGCCGCGTTGCATGCGCGCATCGCCGCGCGGGTCGAACAGATGTTTGCCGCCGGGCTGATCGATGAAGTTGCGGCCTTGCGCGCCCGCTTCCCGGCATCCTGGGGAACAACCCATTCTCACACCTCGAGAGGTGTGGGACATGTCACCGCACGCCAGGCCATTGGCTATGCCGAGGTTTGCGACTTGCTTGACAATCGATTAACGCGGGAGCAAGCTATGGCGCAAATCGCGATCCGCACACGGCAACTTGCCAAACGGCAGGAGACGTGGTTTCGTCACCAGGCCGATGTAACCTGGATCGACATCGCACCGGATGCGCCTGTGGCGGAGATTGCGACGCGTGTGCTTGCGGCATGGAGAGAGCATGGCCCGACCCCCATCCGAATGTCGTGAGGAAGGCGCTGCCTATCCAGCCGCGCCGTTGACCGTCCGTGAAATGCTCCCCGACCTGCGCCCGCGCGAGGCGCTTGCGCAACGCGGCGCCGCCCAGCTTCCGGATGACGCGCTGCTGGCCATTCTGCTGCGCAGCGGTCGCAAAGGCCGCAACGTGGTCGAACTCGCCCGAGACGTGCTCCAGTCGTTCGACGGTCTGGGCCCGTTGTCACGCGCCTCCTTCGAGGAGATCAAGGCCCGCCGTTTCTCCGGCCTTGGCCGCGTCAAAGCCATGGAGATCGCGGCGGCGCTGGAACTGGGCCGTCGCGCGGCCGGGCAGAATCCGGTTGGGGAAGCGCCGGTCGTCCGCGATCCGGAAAGCGTGGTCCGGCAGTTGCACTCGCTGGCAACTGACCTGAAACAGGAGGTCTTCTGGGCCTTGCTGCTCGACACGCGCAACCGCCTGATTGGCCGCCCCAAGGAAATTTCCCGCGGCTTGCTGGATTCCAGCCCGGTGCATCCGCGCGAAGTGTTCAGCAGCGCCATCAGCCATGCCGCCGCCGCAGTCATTCTGGCGCACAACCATCCGTCCGGCGATCCCTCACCCTCGCTGGAGGACTTGCGCGTCACGCGCCAGCTCGTGGAAGCCTCGCGCATCCTTGGCATCCGCGTGGTTGACCACGTCATCCTCGGCCGCGCCACCGACCAGCGCCCCGGTCATCTCAGCCTGCGGGAAAAAGGTCTGGTGACGTTCGATGGGGTGTAATGCGAGGACGAAGCAGCCTCCCGCGTTGCGTGATCAATTCCAGCCGCGTATAATTACCGCAAACGAAAGTGCTGCCATGACGATTTCTGCCGAACTGATCCGCGCGGTTCCCAAATGCGACTTGCATGTGCATCTCGACGGTTCCTTGCGGCTGTCCACGCTGATCGAACTGGCCCGTAAACAGGGCGTGTCGCTGCCGTCCTACGAGGACCAGGGATTGCGCGATCTGGTGTTCAAAAGTCAGTACGCCAATCTTTCCGAATATCTGGCCGGATTTGCCTACACCTGCGCGGTGATGCGCGACCACGAAGCGATCGAACGCGTGGCGTGCGAACTGGCCGAGGATGTGCTGGCCGAGAATGTCCGTTATCTCGAGGTGCGGTTCGCGCCGCAACTGCACGTGGCGCGCAGCGACGAGATGATCGGCGTCCTGTCCGCCGTGACCCGCGGACTGGAACGCGCCGCCAAGACATTCAACGCGACCCCGGCTGTGACCGCAGGCCGCGATCTGCGTTTCCGCTTTGGCTTGATTGTCTGCGCCATGCGCAACTTCAGCCCCGGCATGAGCCAGTATTACGCCCGCCTGACGGAAGTGCTGCCGACCATGCCGCACAAGGAACTGGTGGCGCTGGCCTCGCTCGAGGGCGCTCGCGTGGCGGTGGAGGCGCGCGATCATCACGGCATTCCGGTGGTTGGCTTCGATCTCGCCGGCGAGGAGGCCGGTTTCCGCGCCGGACACCACGCGGCTGCGTTTCAGGAGGCTCATCATCATTTTATTTGCAAGACCGTCCACGCCGGTGAAGCCTATGGGCCGGAATCGATCTACGAAGCCATCACGCGTTGCCATGCGGAACGGATCGGGCATGGCACGTGGTTGTTTGCGCCGGATCGCATTGCCGACCTGACGATCAAGGACCGCGCGCGTTATGTCGATTTGCTGGTGGAATACATCGCCTCGCGCCGCATCGGCATTGAAGTGTGTCCCACCAGCAATTTGCAAACCATGCCGGAACTGGGCGACATTGCGAACCATCCCGTGCGGCAGATGCTGGCACACCGGCTCGCGGTAACCATCGGCACGGACAACCGGTTGGTTTCGCACACCACGCTCTCTCGCGAAATCGCGCTTGTGGCCGATGCCTTCTCGCTCGATCTGCGCGCGCTGCGCAATCTGGTGCTGGCCGGTTTCAAGGCCGCCTTCTTCCCCGGCTCGTATGCCGAGAAACGTATTTGCGTGGCGCAGGCCGCAGCGCAGTTCGACCGGGTTGCGGCGGAGATGAAGGCCGGCGGGACGGTCGGACGGTGAACAGTAGCGCGGGATCGCCCCCGATCCCAGCGCAGAAGTTGAGTGACCGAGGCGCGCAGATATAGATGACCGAACATGAATCACTGAACAGAGCCATCACCGAGGCGATTGTGATCGTGCCCTATGATCCAGCGTGGCCCGCAGGTTTCGAGGCCGAACGGCGGCGCCTTCTGCTGCTGGCTCCCGGCGTGTTTCTTGGCATTGAGCATATTGGCAGCACGGCGGTTCCGGAATTAGCTGCGAAGCCGATTGTTGACATCATGGCCGCAGTTCCCTCAATGGAGGCCGCCGATCGACTCCTTGCGGTTCTCTGCCAGAACGGATACGCCACATCAGCGGAATTTAATGCGACGCTGAGGGACCGCCGATGGTTGATGCGGCAGTTCAATGGACGTCGGACGCACCATCTGCACCTCGTGTTGCCGGGCGGGAGGTACTGGAACGAAGCGCGATGGTTTCGCGATCTGCTCCGTCGTGACGTTGTCGTTGCGCGCAGGTATGCCGAATTGAAACAGAAACTGGCCGACTCCCGTTGCGGAGACCGAGAGGCTTATTCCGAGGCCAAAACAGCATTTATTGCGGAAGTATTATGTGAAACCTGCTAACATGGAGATTGTCGCGAACTACGCATACAAACACTCTGATTCCCGTTTTAATTCGTTCCAAGGGCCCTCACTGCATGAATGACTCCGCTGCTACCGTTGCTGCTACTGACGCTGATCTCGACACCGCCGAAGAAACTGCTTCCCGCACCGCGCTTGCAGCAGAACTGGCCGCAGAAGTCCGCCGCCGCATTTTTGACGAACCGGGCCTGATGCGCCTGACGCAGGTGGCGCGGCGCGGGGGGCAGGTGCGGCGAACGAGCCTGCGGCCAATTCAACTGAGGGGCGTGCGCCAGTTCCAGTTGGAGTCCGTTGAAGACGGGCGCGTGACGATGCGCAACCTGGAGGTTGTGGATGCGGTGCCGGTGGTGGAGAAGTTGCTGGCGCAAACCGGCGCGCGCGAAATGCATCTGGTCACCGCCTCCGGCGACCTGCATGTCCGCATCACACGCAAGGGCAAGGCGCTGGTTTCGCGCAGCAAACCGCTGGTGCGCGAAGTGGAGGAGGCACCCGCGCATGACCACGTGAAGCGCCAGCCGTTGCAGTCGTTCGATTCCGAAGCGCTGTTGCGTGTGACCGGCATTGCCGACGTCGATGGCAAGATCAAGTCTTCCATGCGCGGCAAGTACGACCAGATCAACGAGTTTCTGCGTCTGTTCGACGGCATTGTGGCGGACCGTCCTGTCAAGGGACCGCTCCTGCTGGCGGATTGCGGTTGCGGCAAATCGTATCTCACGTTTGCGGCGTATTTTTACCTGACGCGGCGTCACGAGCTGGATGTGCAGGTGCGTGGCATTGAGCGCAATGTCGAACTGGTCGAGACCGTGCGCCGCATGGCCGAAGATCTGGGTGTGGCAAAAGATGTGCAGTTTTTGGCGGAAGATCTGGCCACCTGTCACCTCGAAGAGCGACCGGAGATTGTGATCAGTCTGCATGCCTGCGATACCGCCACGGACGAGGCGTTGGCACGCGCGGTGGAGTGGGGGAGTCGCGTGATTCTCTGCGCGCCCTGCTGTCAGCATGATTTGCAGCAGAACATGGAAGGCGGCGGACCCATGCGCGCCGTGCTGCGTCACGGCATTCTGCGCGAGCGGCTGGCCGATATTCTGACCGACACGTTCCGCTCGCAAATCCTTCGAATTCTCGGGTTTCGCGTGAACGTGATGGAGTTTGTCTCGCCGGAAGCCACGGCCCGCAATCTGATGCTGCGCGCCGAGTACAGCGTCAAACCCGGTCAGCAGCAGGCCATTGGTGAATATCTGGAGCTGCGCGACATGTGGAAGGTTAAGCCCTACCTCGAAACGCGCCTTGCCGCCCGTCTGGAGCGGCATTTGACGCGCATGGTCGGAACTTGATGATTTCGGTCGGGCGTCCACGCGACGGCAGCATATTCACCTGCCGCACGAAGGCGGACTGTCCGTCCTCGTGGTAAGAACTGCGCACCAATGGGGCGCTGGCGACGAAATCGAAACCGATCTCGCGTGCCTGGGCGCCGATCTTCTCGAATTCTGCTGGCGTCAAGTAGCGTGTCACGGGAATGTGTTTACGCGTTGGCTGGAGATACTGCCCGCAATACAGGATGCGCACACCTGCGGCGCGCGCATCCCGCAAGGTAGTTTCAATCTCTTCATGCCGCTCACCCATGCCAAGCATTAAACTCGTCTTGGTAATGAGCCCGGTTTGGGCGGCAAAACGAAGCACATTGAGCGAACGCTGGTAATCCGCCTCGGGGCGAACCGCGGGATAGAGACGCGGCACGGTTTCCAGATTGTGCCCGAAAACGGCTGGTTTGGCCGCGCACACCTGTTGTATCGCCGCTGCGTCGCCGCGGAAATCCGGCACCAGGACTTCGACCTGAAGAGCGGACCAATCCGCTGCTAGGTGGCCCGGGCGCTCCACGCACGGGCAGGGGTCTGAATAATTGCCTGTTACTCGCCCAATCGTTTCCGCCCAGATCGCCGCGCCGCCATCCGGCAGATCATCGCGCGTGACCGAGGTCAGCACAATTTCCCGCAGGCCGCTGGCCTGCACTGCTGCGGCCACGCGCGCCGGTTCTCCGGGATCGGGCGGTAATACTTCGCGCTGGTCCACATGACAAAACCGGCAGCGGCGTGTGCAGCGATCGCCGAGGATCAGGATTGTGGCGCGACCATGCGACCAGCAATGATTGCGGT
>Ga0316226_1004982_pt1 | contig 10273 bp, 9 predicted proteins | sample TBH18017metaG_FD_206009 | JGI IMG/M metagenome (GOLD analysis project Ga0316226, IMG submission 206009) | Freshwater microbial communities from Trout Bog Lake, Wisconsin, USA - TBH18017 | ecosystem: Environmental > Aquatic > Freshwater > Lake > Hypolimnion/Profundal zone | place: USA: Wisconsin... | reverse complement strand
AAATGGACAATGTTGTCGCATTCTTCCAGCACCGCAACAAAGACCTCACGATCATGCACTGCGTGAGTGAATATCCGACTCCGCCCGAAAAGTTTGCCCTGAGTCAAATCGCCCTGCTCAAGGCCCGTTACGCAGGCGTCAGAATTGGCTTTTCTTCTCATGAACCGCCCACGGATACCGATGCCGTGAAAATGGCTCTGGCTTTGGGGGCCATGGTGCTTGAAAAGCATGTCGGATTGCCCACCGCCCGCTATCCGCTGAATGCTTACTCTTGTTCCCCCCCACAAATCCAGGCTTGGTTGTCATCCGCCAAACTGGCTCTCTCCATGCTCGGCAATTCTGAGCGCTATCAGCCATCCCAACAAGAGCAGGACGGACTGCTTTCCCTGAAACGAGGCGTCTTTACAGTCCGTCCCGTGGCCGCCGGCCAATCATTGCGGACGGATGACGTGGTTTTTGCTTTCCCCGCTTCGCCCGGCCAGTTGACGGCCAACGCCTGGTCAAAATACACCCGTTACACTGCTGTCGAGCCGTTCCCGTCCGGCGCGCCCGTAATGTCGGCCAAACTTCGAGCGTTCAATCTGCGGGAGAAGGTTATGGCCGTGGTCAAGGCCTCCAAGAAAATTTTAAAAGCCGGCAATATCGTGGTGCCGGGCCGCAGCGCCTTGGAAATTTCCCATCATTACGGATTGGAGAAGTTCGATCAATTTGGCTTGGTTATGCTGACTGTGGTCAACCGTGAATACTGCAAAAAACTTCTTGTGATGATGCCCGGACAAACCCATCCAGAACAATATCACAACCAAAAGGAAGAAACCTTTGTCATCCTCCATGGCCAGATGGTTCTCAAGCTCAATGGTGTGCCGCACATTGCCAAACCGGGCGATGTCGTCACCGTCGAGCGGAACGTCAAGCATGAATTCTTCACCCAGACGGGCGTGGTTTTTGAAGAAATCTCCTCCACCCATTACCTCGACGATTCCGTTTACACCGATCCGCTCATCAGCGCCAACAAGGAGCGGAAGACGTTTTTGACCTACTGGATGTGAATAAACGCACATCCGCCCCATTGATGACAATGAAACTTTCCGATTACATCATTCATTTTTTGGCCCTGGAAGGTGTAAAACATATTTTCATTCTTCCCGGCGGCGGCTGCATGCACCTCGCCGATTCCGTCGCCAAAAACAAGCAGCTTTCCTTTGTCGCCTGCCTGCACGAGCAGGGCGCCGCGATTGCCGCGGATGGTTGCGCTCAATACGGCCGCGGCCTTGGCGTCGCCCTGGTCACCACGGGACCGGGCAGCACCAACGCCATCACCGGCGTCGCCGGTTCCTGGATTGATTCCGTCCCTGTTCTCATCCTGTCCGGCCAGGTCAAAACTCCTGACATCAAACCCAGCCCCGACATGCGTATGCTGGGCTACCAGGAGGTGGACATCATCCCCATGGTCAAGCCCGTGACCAAATACGCTGTCACCATCAAGGACCCTGAATCCATCCGTTACCATTTGGAAAAGGCTGTTTACCTGGCCCGGACCGGCCGGCCAGGCCCCGTCTGGATCGCTGTCCCGCTTGACGTTCAAGCACGGGAAATTGACCCTGATAAACTGCGGCCATTCGACCACCCTGCTCCCGCCCAGCCGGTGAACTCGGCTCTGCAAGCCGCCGCAAAACACACTTTGCATCTTCTGGCAAATTCTGCCCGCCCCGTCCTTCTCGCCGGCTATGGTGTCAAGGTGGCACGGGCCGAAGAACTGTTTCAAGAGGTCCTCGAACGGCTGGGTATCCCCGCGCTGCTAACTTGGAAAGCGGTTGATCTGCTCCCCGATGAGCACCCTTTGTTTTTTGGCCGGCCCGGAATCCTGGCCTTGCGCGGCCCCAATTTCATCCAGCAGAATTCCGATTTCCTTCTCACCGTTGGCGCGCGGCTTGACTTCGGACAAATCGGCTATGCCACCGACACTTTCGCCCGCGCCGCAAAAAAAATCATCGTGGACATTGATCCGTTGGAACTGGACAAATTCCGCTTCCCGGTGGATCTGCCGGTGGCCGCGGATGCCGGGGATTTCCTGCGGGAGATCAAAAGGCAATTGGATGGGTTTGCGCGTCCCGATTTCTCGGCGTGGTTTGATCGCTGCCGTTTCTGGAAATCCCACTATCCCGCCGTCTCCCCCGCCTGGCGAACGCAGAAATCGTTCGTCCATACCTACGTGCTCCTGGAGGCCCTTTCCCGGCTCATGAATGCCAACGACCTCCTGGTTCCTGGCAGTTCGGGAGCTTGTGCGGACGTCACCCTCCAAACCTTTCGGGTAAAAAAAGGCCAGCGCGTGTTAAATAGTCCGGGCATCGGCTCAATGGGATTCGGATTGCCTCAAAGTCTCGGCGCTTGCGTCGCCGCTGAAAAACGAAGAACGGTCTGTGTCAATGGCGATGGAGGGTTCCAGCTCAACATTCAAGAACTTGAAACCGTCCGCCGGCTCAATCTGCCCGTGAAGTATTTCATCCTCAACAATAATGGATACGCCTCCATGCGCAATACGCACCGCAATTATTTTGCCGGACGCCTCATCGCCAGCGATCCTTCCAGCGGATTAACTCTTCCCAATGTCTGCCGTCAGGCCGACGCCTATGGCATCGCCAATAATCGCATCGAAAACCACGCTCATCTTGATCAGCGCATCACCCAAGCCATGGATCATCCCGGCCCATTTATTTCCGAAGTCATGATTGACCCCGACGAGCAAACCCAGCCGAAGGTGAAATCTGTGTTGACCCGTGATGGCGCAATGGTTTCCAGGCCCTTGGAAGACCTTGCCCCGTTCCTTGAACGCAAGGAGTTCCTCGAAAACATGATTATCCCCCCGGTCCCCGAATAATCCCGTCCTCATGAAAACCCTGATTTGGGACGTGGATGATGTGCTTAACGATCTCATGAGGGATTGGTTTAATCGTTGCTGGCTCCCGCAGCACCCACAATGCCCGCTGGTCTATGGCCAAATCCGGGAAAACCCTCCGCACCGAATCCTTTCCATTTCCCTTGAAACGTATCTCGATTCCCTGGATGCCTTCCGGCGCGAACATGGCCCTTCGCTCACCCCCAATCCCGCGCTCCTTGCATGGTTCCGAAACCACGGTCATCGCTTCCGCCACGCTGCCCTCACTTCAGTCCCGCTGAATATGGCCGATGTCTCCGCGGCATGGGTCATGAAACATTTCGGGCATTGGATACGCTCTTTTAATGTCGTTCCTTCTCCCCGCCCAAAATTTCCCCACCCCCCCGGCTACGACCGCACCAAAGCGGAATTTCTTGGCTGGCTTGGCGCCTCCGACATGATGATTGATGACAACCCGGCGACCATCACCGAGGTCAAACGGCGTTCCATCCAAACCCTTTTGTGGCCCCAGCCTTGGAATGACAATACCGCAACGCCTGCGGAAGCCTTGGAGACATTGGCTGTCCTCGACTAAACAATTCGCGCGGCGTCAAACCATGGAAAAATTCTTCTCTTGCAAGACGCCGCTGGTTGTGAAAAATTCAGCCAAGCTTGATGACATTTGAACAGCATCTCGCCCAAACTATGACTCACGTAAAATTGCACATCCCGGGACCGGTCGAAGTCAGCGACAAAACGTTTCGCGCCTTTTGTTCGCCCATGATCGGCCATCGCGGCCAGGGGTTCAAAGACCTCTACGCCAAAATCCAACCGCAGTTGCAGTCATTGCTCTTCACAAAGCAATGCGTCTATTTGAGCACCTCCTCCGCCTGGGGCGTCATGGAGGGCGCCGTCCGCAATCTCGTGAGCAAACGCGTCCTCAACTGCATGTGCGGCGCCTTCTCCGACAAATGGCTCGATGTTTCCAAACGCTGCGGCAAGCAGGCCGAACCCCTCCAAGTCCCCTGGGGTTCCCCCATCCGCGCGGAACAAGTCGAAGCCAAACTGGCCACCGGCCAGTTCGACGCCGTCACCCTCATTCACAACGAAACCTCCACCGGCGTCATGAGCCCCATTTATGAAATCGCCGCCCTCAAGAAAAAATTCCCCGACGTCATGTTCATCGTGGACGCCGTCAGTTCCATGAGCGCGGTCAAGCTGGAATTCGACGCCCTTGGAATTGACGTCCTGCTGGCCGGCACGCAGAAGGCTTTCGCCATGCCGCCGGGGCTGGCGGTGTTTGTCTGCTCGCCGGCGGCGCTGGCCAGGGCGGCCTCCGCCCCCGACCGCGGTTATTATTTTGACATCGTCGAATTCCAGAAAAACGCCGAGCAAAACATGACGCCCAGCACGCCCAGCATCGGCCACGTCTACGCCCTGGCCTCGAAACTGGACGAATTCTTCGCCGAGGGCCTGGAGGCCCGGTTCGCCCGCCACAAAAAGCTCGCCGGGATGACCCGCGCCTGGGCGGCCCGCCACGGCTTCAACCTTTTCCCCGAACCCGGCTCCGAGTCCGTCACCCTCACCTGCGTCAACAACGGCGCCAAGCCGGGCGGACGGGCCGTGGATGTCCCCATGTTGCAAAAGCTGGTCAAGGATCATGGATTTTTGATTGACGGCGGCTACGGAAAAATCAAGGGCAAGTCCTTCCGCATCTCCAACATGGGCGATGAAACGGAAGAATCCATGAACCGGCTTTATGCCGCTCTGGACGAGGCGATGAAGAAGCTGTGATCCGCACTCAAGGCGAAACCGCTTGACGCTCCTCGTTGGTCTCCGCCCGGACCAGCAGGCCCTGCTCCTTGTAAACCTTGAGCATGAAATGCGTCGCCGTCGAAATAACGCCGTGGATGGTCGCCAGCTTTTCCGAAACGAACGTGGCCACCTCGCGCAGGTTCGCGCCTTCCACCATGACCTGCAAGTCGTAGCCGCCGGACATCAGGTAACACGAACGCACCTCCGCGTACTTGGCGATCCGTTCGGCCAGGCGGTCAAATCCCCCGCCGCGTTCGGGCGTGATCTTCACCTCGATCACCGCCCGCACAAGGTCCCGTCCAATCTTATCCTCGTTCAAAACGGCCCGATAACCGAGGATCACCTGGTCCTCCTCGTAAGCCTTGATTTTGGCCGCGATTTCAGTTTCAGGCAGGTTAAGCATCCCGGCCAGTTGCGCCGGCTGGAGCACCGCGTTTTCCTGCAATAATTTCAATATCGGATCCATGCCCCTATTGTTACCACCCTCCGCCCGCGATTGTCAGGAAAAAGTTGCAAGGACCGATGACAGCCAGTGACGGTTTGACGCGGACTTTTTGCCGGAGATCGCGCATCATGCGTCCGTTGAACTCGGAAAATTACCAGATCGTTCGCCTGAAAAATGGAATCTGCAGCATCCGCTCGCTGGCGGAAGACGAAACCTTCCACCCCGTTGTCGGCCCTGTCGCCGAGGCGGAGGCCCTCTACGTCAGGCAACTCCGTCTCCGCCAGCGGTTGCAGTCGCACCACGGTGAATTCGTCGTCTGGGATGTCGGCCTGGGCGCCGCCGCCAACGCGATTTCCGTCCTCCGCGCCGCCTCGGATTTGCCCTGTCCCCTGCGCGTCATCAGCTTCGACCGCACGACCGGGCCTCTGGATTTCGCGCTGCGCCACGCGGCGGAACTGGGCTATTTTTCCGGCTACGAAAACGCCGCGCGCGAACTTCTTGCCACCGGCCGCGCGCTCAACGGGCGGTGGGAACTGCGCCCCGGCGATTTCCCCGCGCTGTTGCGCGACGGCCCCCCTCCCGCGCCGGCTCCGCACGCCATTTTATTTGACGCCTTTTCGCCCGCCAAAAACCCCGCCATGTGGACGGCCCCGCTCTTCTCGAATTTGCGCCGCTGCCTGGATCCCGGACGCCCCTGCGCCATGCCCACCTATTCGCGCAGCACGATGTTGCGGGTGACCCTGTTGCTGGCGGGATTTTTTGTCGGCGCCGGCCGCGCGACCGGGGAAAAGGAGGAAACGACCATCGCGGCCAACACGCTGGAACTGCTGGAGGAACCTTTATCAAGCAAATGGCTGGAACGCGCCCGCCGGTCCCGGAGCGCCGAGCCATTATGGGAGCCGGTCTATCGCCAGGCCCATCTTTCCCTTCAAAGTTGGGAAAAACTCAAGCGGCACCCCCAGTTTCAATGATTCCTTGGGAAAAATGGTGCGCTTAGCAGGACTTGAACCTGCTTCTTGACTGTTTTCATCGTTGCTCATTGTTGCCTTTCTTTGTTCCATCCTGCTAATGACGTTACGCCGTTGCACTCTGACTTGCAAGCACTTTCTTGCATTTAGAGGCAATAATGTGAAGAAAAATGCGTGTCGCGGTGTGTCGCCGGTTTTGCCTGTGTCGCCAGTGTGTCGCAATCAAAGCTGCCCGGTTTCTGTGTCGGATTGTGTCGGCGGGTGCGGGGCGGTGTGTTCACCCTCCTGACCAGTCAAAACGCCGCTCTTGGGCCAAATGTGCGCGATTGTCGCGGTTTTTGGCGGGTTTGGTCGCGGGGCGCGGAAGTCCGGGCGCGGACGGCATGGCCGGGCAAACAATCCTTATTTTCGGCCAGACCGTCCCCACCATGCCCGCACCCCAGGAGGGAAGGAACGCGGTGTATCAATCGTTAAAACCCTTTTCTGACGGACACCGATTTTCGGAAACTTTTTCCATTCGGCGCGGGATACATGACACACCTGACACACCTCCGCATCATATACCTCCTCTTACATGACGGACTGCCGACACCCTGAATGTCATGTAAACCGCTTCGGGCAAAGAGCGTAAGCTGTTGATATGCAACAGATTTTCACCGGCGCGGTATCGTCCACAAGGGCGGAATTGGCCTCTTACGAGCCCTCGCACGCGCGCGCGTGTGCGAGATAACGGGCGGCTTGCCGCCATTCGACGCCAAAGACCTCTTGGAAAAACCAGAGGATGTCTGATTTCTCCCATTCAATAGATTCAAGCAGGGTGGCGGCTTTGAGACGCTGCTGGATTTCCTTGCGCGTTGCTTTGGTGTAGGGCTTGCGCTGGCCGTTGCGAATGATTGGCTGTTTCGTTCTCACACCGGCAGTATATCACAGAATGCCTCAAGGCAATATGCCGCGATGGACACGGCCCCTGCATTTTCTTGACGGCAATAGCGCTCATGTGTTTTACTTCGCTGTGCTATGAAAATGCCGCACAGCATCTTGTTTTCCGCAGTGGCACTTTTGCCATTCCTTGTCGGCTGCGGGTCACTTCCCCCATTCAAAATCGCCATTGACTCCGATCCGCCCGGCGCTCGAATCGAAGTGAACGGCGAGTACATTGGCGTCGCGCCAACGACCTACACTGTCAGGGGGAATGGTGATCGTTCGTTCAACGGTGCATGGGTGCAGGGAGGCGACATCGTTTTCACCGCAACTCCGCCACACGATCAAACCAACCTTTACGTTCAAAAAAAAGCGTTCAGCCCAAGCGCGTTTTTTAAGCAGGGCGACCATATCCCGGAGCGGATGCTTTTTGACATGCACGTCAAAACTGACGCGAGCCGAGACAACCTCATCCATATAGACGTGAATTCCAAATGAAACGCTGCTTGCTTCTCGCGGCCAGTATGGCGGCTGGCGTCGCCTTCTTTCTGCTTTCGTCCGTCGCGGAAACCCCTGCCGCTGCCAATGCTTTCGAGTACGCCACGATTCGATGGGATGGTCGGGATAATACTTGCGTCATCCTGCCGAATGGCAATGTTGATTTTGTAGGGGCGAAGTTGAAGGCGGTGAAGCGGCCTGAGCGCGTTGATGAACGGGCCTTTTACATGAATGTCGTGATGAATTCCCTGGGGCGGGATGGTTTCGAGTTCGCCGGAATGAGCAGCGATCAAAACGTGATCGTAATGAAGCGGCCACTAGCGCCGAAAGCGGGAACAAATGAATGGGGCGACAAGGTAAGGCCGCCGGTTGCGGAGCTAAGTGATACGCCGCCAGCGCCGGGAATCCAAAAATTCACCCCACCGCCGCCCGATACGTTGCAAGGTTATGCGGGTGGCTCAGGCCACTTGATTCAAAGCGTGATGGATGACGGTAGCGTCATAAAACTTGAGGATGACTCTCTTTGGAAGGTTTCACCGATTGATGAGATCAACAGTGCCCTTTGGCTTCCAGCGACGGATATTGCTGTGATTGACTCGGATGACCTTTCTTACCCTTACAAACTCGTGAACAAGGACGATAACGAAGTTGTAAATGCGCGTTTGCTCGAACAGTAGCCATTGCGGCGGGGCGGAGTATTGTGGAAGTTGCGTTCTGAGGCCCTGTCTGCGGTCAGGCGGGCCATTGGATGCGCAGACGCCAAAGGGCATTGCGGCGCGGCACTGTCTCAAAACCCCAAACATGCCCCCGTCGCGCTCGATACGGGCCAGGGTGTCCCGCAGTTCCAAGGCGTCGACCGTCAATTCATTCGGGCGGTGGTTTGCGAATGTCAATCATTACGATTGCAACCAGCAAAAGCACTCCGGCGGCGATGTCGACGATGTTCCATGTCTCCCGTTTCAAACGAAGTGGAGCGACTGGGTTGAGAATGATTGCACTAATGGCGAATATCCAAAGCCACCCAAACTTTTTGACCTCTGCGGCTTGAAAGGCGGTGAAAGCACAGACGCCACAGGAAATCCAGCGCAGAAGCGTGAAGTAGTCGTATTTGTGACGGCCTAAAGCGTCAAAAAGCAGCGCGGCTGCAATCACTTTAGCCAGTATGCTTCCCAGCCTGACTTTTTGGAGTTGCATAGGGTTTCACTCATCCAATTTACTCAGATCAAGGCACGTGCCAGTGACACAATAGGTGTCAGTGTCCCAATTTGCTTCAAAGGTTGCATCGTCAATCTGTCCGTTTTCATCCCTCGAAGCACTGACGACGCTTAAATCGCCCTGTTTTACGACTTTCTGAATGGCGGCGATGACTGCATAAGTCTTACCTTTATCTGTCAGAATCTTGCGCTGGTCTTCTGTGCAAATCAGCCTGAGCGAGAGGGAAATTTCTGGAGCCGCGTAGGAATAAAAGTCCGCCACTACATGCCCCGCCTCGCGGCGAATATCTTCAAGCGTTCCGGTAAATTCAAACGGGGCGGATTTATTCAAAAAAGTGTCTTGAAGATCAATTGTGAACAAGCCGATTTTGTTGGTGAATGATTTTTCCCAGTCCTCGACGGCGTTGTTTTTAATTGCGAGCGCGTGAAGGGTCTTTTCCCGTTGAACGGCCGGCGATGTGGATTCCTCCGAGCGGTTACAAGCAACCACACCAACAAGCCCCAAAAGGGCAATCCCAAAGTGTTTTTTCATTGTTCTTTCCTTCCACCGGCAACAGACACCAAAAAGGCGCGGACTCAACGCGCCCTCGTCTGCGGCACCGCGAAGCGCCTTGGAGAGAAGCACGCCAAGCCGCGCCCGGTGGGGCGTGCGCTTTGGGCGGTTCTCTCCTTCAAATTCGCGGTTTTCAGACGAGACCGTAGCCGGAGCTACGCTAAAATGTTTGCGGTTATCACATAATGGTTCTGATGACGACTCCTTTGTATCGGATTTTGGCCGGGGCAGCAAGGCATTTTCCGCCTGGATTTCAAATCAGCCGTGGAAACCAGAGCGTGAAAAAGGAACCCATGTCGTTTCCATTCCCGCAGACTGCGCCGTTTCCTCAAATCGCCATTTTCGAGCGTAATTCCGGGGTTTCCAATGGTGGAAACGATTTCGTTTCCAGTTTCGTTTCCTCTCGTTTCCCGTTTCCACGGTATAGGGTGTTGCGGTGGAAACGAGCGTCAACCCTTCCCGGTAAGGGTATAATCGCGGCCATCCTTTTTAAGCCAGCCTTCGATGATTCCCCGCTTCGCCAACTTGGAAACTTGCCCCTTGGAAATCCCCATTTCGTCGGCAATGTCTGTTGCACTGGTTACTCCATCTTCAATCCATTGCCGGAAGATTTGCGCGGTGGACAATGTTTTGTAATCCACACTGGCGCGGATTTCGCCTTTGGGCAAATGGAAATGCCAATCCAGCGGCGGACAATCGGCTTCCGTGGCGTTGCGGTTTTTGACAAAACGCGCCACAAACTTTGCCCCGTGTTGAATTTCGCAAGCGTCCTTGGCTTCCGTCAGTTGGATCACCCAAAGGGCTGCGTCTTCCCGGCGCGACGTGCCGCGCATGAACCCATTGCGCCCGGCATGGGCGATTATGATAACGGCAATCCGCTTCCGGCGCAATTCGAGCAGCCACGGCAACACCAGTTCCCAAGCGTCCGCGTCGTTTTCCTTGATGCCTGTGAACAGACACGAAAGGTTGTCGAGAATCAGCAAT
>Ga0316226_1004980_pt1 | contig 10274 bp, 7 predicted proteins | sample TBH18017metaG_FD_206009 | JGI IMG/M metagenome (GOLD analysis project Ga0316226, IMG submission 206009) | Freshwater microbial communities from Trout Bog Lake, Wisconsin, USA - TBH18017 | ecosystem: Environmental > Aquatic > Freshwater > Lake > Hypolimnion/Profundal zone | place: USA: Wisconsin... | reverse complement strand
CAGTTCTTCGTCGGCATGCTCGGGGCGTGGCTCGCCGGCACCGTCGTGGTGCCGCTCAACACGAGCCTGCCGCAGGCCGATGCCAACTGGCTCATCGCCAAGTCGGCGCCGGACGCCCTCGTGCTTCCGGCCGACGGCGCCTGCCCGCACGAGGGGCCGCTGCGGCTCGTACTCACCTCAGGCGACGACGAGCGCGTGAACGGATTGCGGGCTGAGGGCGCCGAACCGGCTGAGGCCACCGGCCGCGACGAGGCCGCCGTGGGCGCGCCAGGTGAGGGCAACGCGCCGGGCGCCGCCGACCTGCAGGGGGCCACCGGTCTGCCGGACGCCGCCGGTCTGCCGGACGCCGCCGGCATCGAAGACCTCCTCGCCGCGCTTGAGCCCGTCACCGCGGGCGAGCTCGCGATGATCATGTTCACGTCCGGCACGACCGGGTTGCCCAAGGGCGTCTGCCAGACGCTGCGCGCGATCTCCTCCAATGCCGGCCACGTGGCGCAGACGCTCGGGCTGGCCGGTGACGATCGCATCTTCATCAACACGCCGCCGTATTTCACGAGCGGCATCTGTCATTTCCTCACGTTGCTCGCGAACGGTGGCGGCGTGGCCGGCCAGCTCGGCTTCTTCTTCGGGGCCGGCCTGCTCGACGAGATGGAGGCGCAGGGCTGCAGCGGCTTCGGCGGTGCGCCGGCGCACCTCGTGCGCGTCGTCGAGCCGCTGGAGGAGCCGCGCCCGCACGGCTTCCGCTTCTGGGTGAGCAGCGGCGACCACCTGCCGCTGCCGGTGATCGAGAAGCTGCGCCGCGTGCTGCCGGGCGTGAGCCTGTTCAACATGTACGGGCTCACGGAGGTCAGCGGCCGGCTCTGCATCCTGCCGCCGGCCGAACTCGACGAGCGCGAAGGCTCCGTGGGCCGCCCGATCGGCGACATGCGCGTCGTCGCGCGGCGCGGGGACGGCGCCGAGGCCGGCGCGGGGGAGACCGGCGAGCTCTACGTGACCGGCTCGCTGCTCATGCGGGGCTACCTCGACGAGCCGGACATCACCGCCAGGACACTCACGGAGCACGGCCTCAAGACCGGCGACTTCGGGCGCGTGGACGAGAGCGGCGCCGTGTGGATCGCCGGGCGCAAGGACGACATCATCAAGCGCGGCGGCGAGAAGGTGAGCATCGTGCACGTGCAGCAGGCGCTGCAGGCCCTCGGCCGCTTCTCCGACGTCGCCGTGCTCGCGGCGCCGGACGAGATCCTTGGGCACGTCCCCGTGGCCTTCGTCGTGCCGCTCGAGAAAGAAGGCTTCAAGCCCTCGCGGCTCTTGCGCGAGCTGCGCGGCGTACTGCCGTCCAGCTCGCTGCCGAGCCGCGTGATCGCCGTGGAGGCCGTCCCGCGCACGGGCTCGGGCAAGGCCATCCGTGCCGAGCTGCAGGCGCTCCTCGACCAGGAGATCGCTTGATCTCCCGGGAGTTCGCTCTGATCTCCGGGGAGCTCGCGTGAGCAGCTTCGGCCGCGGCTTCCGCAACCGCAATCCGCTGGTGCTCGCCGCCGCTGTGGCCCTTACGCTGCTCGCGATGCTGGGCTTCGAGCAGCTCTTCGTGACCGGCGCCTGGACTGCCGTGCCGCTCAAGTACTGCCTGCGCAACCAGCTCGACTCGTTCGTCTACGGCTCCTGGATCGTCGGCGCCAACAAGCAGCACCCGCCGGCCCTTCCCGCCATCTATGTCACCGGCGGCTCCGCCGCGCGCGAGGCGATCGTGAACGGGCCCAGCCTCGCCGCTCAGGTGCGCAGCTTCGGCGGCCCCCGCGTCGCCGCCTGGGACCTCGGCTGCATCAACCAGAACTTCGCCGAGAGCCTGGTGATCGCCGACAATGTGCCGACCGCCAAGCCGGCGTGGGTCCTGGTCGGCATCAACGAGGGTCGGTTCACCGAGGATCCGCCGACCAACGAACAGCAGGTGGTCGGCCGCGACCTGCTGCTCAAGAGCCGCTTCCTCCAGAGGTACGTGAGCAGCCGCTACGGCACCTATCGCTACTCCCTCACGATCCTGCCCGGGGTCTTTTCGTATCTCACGAGCTACGCCGGCCAGGATGGGTGGGCGGCGCTCACCGGCGACGCTCCGCAGCGCCGGTACGTGCAGCACAACTACACCGTGCGCAAGGTCTACTCGGCGCGCAAGAAGGAGCTCCTCGTGCGCGCGTGGCTGCGGACCCGCTATCCGGTGCTCAGACGCAATCTGCGCTTCAACGTCGCGATGCTCGAGCAGATCCTCATCCGCTGCCGGCAGCGGGGCGTGCACGCCGTCTTGCTCGAGCTGCCGCAGAACATGGAGGCCGAGCGGGGCCGGCTGAGCGCCGCGACGCAGCTCTACCAGGCGCCCGCACGGGCGCTCGCGGCCAAGTACGCCGTCCCGTATCTCGACTTCAACGCGGCCGCCCGCATCCCCAGCGCCGACTTTCGCGACCTCTCACATCTCGTCGAACCGGGATGCGTCATCTGGCAGCGTGAGCTGGCGCGTGAGCTGGCTTCGTTGCTGGGCGTGGGCGGGCAGGGGGTGAAGTCCTCGTGAGGATCTACTTCACCCTCACGCTGATCCCGGTCGTGGTCGCGGCGCTGGTCGTCTTCTGGCTGATCCTGCGCAACGACAAGGCACGACTGCTCTTCGCGCTCGCGCTCTCGGTCGTCGTGCTGGCGCTGCTCAACCCGATCTTCGCCGTGATCGCCCTCGGCCTCGTCCTCGTCGCGCACCAGCTGGTCGAGCTCAAGCGCGACGAGCACCTCTCCGGCGGCCGCGTCGTGCTGATCATCATCGTCATCGCGCTGGTCACGCTCGGCGTCGGCAAGTACGGGCAGCGCGGCGCGATCGCGATCTGGGGCAGCAACGACTGGGTGGTCAGCCACCTCATCATGCCGCTCGGCATCAGCTATTTCGTCTTCCGCCTGCTGCAATACGTGTTCGACTGCATGCGCGGCGTGATCGAGGAGAACTCCCTCTGGCGCCTCGCCGCCTTCGTGATGTTCATCCCCACGTTCCCGGCCGGCCCGCTCGAGACGTACCAGGGCTTCTACGAGAAGCGCAGCTTCCAGTTCGACCGCCAGCTCTTCTACTTCGGCCTGCGCCGCATCGCGCTCGGCTATTTCAAGAAGGTCTTCGTCGTCGACTTCGTCTTCGTGATCTTCTTCAACAAGGTCATCACCACGATCGCCAACCCGCACTTCCACGCCTCGGGCATCAACCCGTGGTGGCCGCTCCTCTATTGCATCTCGGTGTTCGTGCGCGCCTATTTCGACCTCTCCGCCTACACTGACCTCGCCATCGGCTTCTCGGCGCTGTTCGGCTTCCGCATCATGGAGAACTTCCACCTGCCCTTCCTGCAGAAGAACCTGAGCGACTTCTGGCGCAGCTGGCACATCTCGCTCTCCACCTGGTGCCGCAACAACGTCTACTTCCCGGTCTTCGGCCTCACGCGCAAGGTCTGGCTGGGCCTCTACGCGAGCATGCTCACCATGGGCCTGTGGCACTACGTCGACCTCAACTGGACGGCGTGGGGCATCTACCACGCCACCGGCCTCGTCGTCGTGGCGCGCTGGGAGCGCTGGAAGAAGGCGCGCAGGAAGGCGCGCAAGAAGGCGGGGCTTCCCGTGCACGCCGCCTACGAGAAGTTCATCCGCTGGATCGCCTATCCGGTGACGTTCCTCTACGTGGCGCTCGGGTACGCGTTCGTCTCGACGCACACGCTCCACCAGGCGCTGCGGATCATCTACCTGGCGTTCCGGCTGCCGCTGGCGTGGTTCACGGGGCACGTCCTGTGAGGACATGACAGACGCGGGGCACAAGGGTCGAATGCGCACCGGGCCCGGGCAAGGCAAGAAGGTGCGCGGCCCGTTCGCTCGCGGCTTCCGCCAGCGTAACCCGCTGGTGCTCGTCGCTGCTGCCCTCTTGGGCGTCCTCTGCGTGTTTGGCATTCAGGCCGCCGTGCTGGGCGGCCTGTACACGGTCGTCCCCGAATCGCACTTCATGCGCATCCCGAACGACGACTACGCGCACCTCAGCTACGAGCTTGCGCAACTCAAGAAGAACCCGCCGAAGGGCGCCACCGTCTACGTCTTCGGCGGTTCCGGCGCCATCGAGTCGTTCGTCAGCGCGAAGGCGCTGTCGACCGCCATCGCCAAGGCCGGCGGCGGCGAGGTCAACGTGATCAGCCTCGCCGCGCACCAGCAGACGCTCGGCCAGACTCTAGCCCTGATCGACAACCTGCCGTCCGGCAAGGCGGTGCTGCTCATCGGTCTCGCGCCCTCGCGCCTGACCTCCAGCCCCGCCGAAGACTACGCCCTGCTCTCGGGCCGCCCGATCGTGCTGAGCAGCCCTCGCCTGGAGCGGCTCTCGCAGAGGCTGTTCGGCAAGAGCCCCCCGTTCGGCGGCATCATCCCGGGCATCTTCGACTACCTCGGCAGCTACCTGAAGCAGCGCGCCGCCACCGGACCCTTCTGGGGGCTGAGCATCCCGTACGCGTACCACTACTACGCTCCGGGCGCGAAGGGCGCACTGCCGCTGGCCAAGCGCCAGAACATCTTCACGGTGCTCAGGCACGACCGCTCCCGCTATGCCCGGTACGCGGCCTACAACTTCGCCGTACTGCGCCAGATCGTGCTGCTGAGCAAAGAGCGCGGCTACCAGGTCGTGTTGTACGATCAGCCGCTCAACTTCTCGGCCGGCGGGCCGACCTGGGGAGGCGTCCTGCCCGCCTACCAGAAGCGCGCCGAGGCGATGGCGAAACAGCTCGGCGTGCCGTACATCCACGTTGAGCGCGGCATACATCTGACCGACGCGAACTTCGCCGACCTCTACCACCTGCTGCAGAGCGGGCGCCTCAAGTGGCAAGGCGAGCTGGCCCGGCTGCTGGTGCCCATCACGCGCAGCGTGACGGCGGCGCCCGCCGCGGGCGCGCCTGCGGCTACGCCGAGCCCGGCCGCGAGCTAGGAAAGGCGCGGGCGCCGCTCAGGCGCGCGGGTGATGCGTACGGTCTCCGCGCCGCTCAGGCGCGCGGCACGAAGCGCTCGGCGTCCCAGCCCTCGGAGAGACGGCGCGTGATCGCCGCGGCGAGGAGCGCGCCGGCCTCGGCGTCGTCCGGCTGCACCACCTCGAAGGCCGAGTGCATGTTGCGCAGCGGGATGCTGAACGACAGCGTGGCTGCTCCGCCGGCCGCCATGAGCTCCTCGGCGTCCGTGGACGTGCGGCCGCCCATCGCCTTGACCTGCACCGGGATGCCCTCCTCGCGCGCGACCTCCACCGCGAGGTCGGTGAGCGCGAGGTTGCCGGCGGTGCCGCGGTGGATCACCGGGCCGGCGCCGAGCTTGACCTCGCCGCCAAGCTTCTTGGCGTCCATGCCGGGGTCGTCGCTGGCGAAGTCGACGTCGACGACGATCATCACGTCCGGGTGCCAGCGCAGCGCCACCGCTTTGGCGCCCATGAACGTCGTTTCCTCGTGGACGGTGGCGAGGGCCGTCAGGCGCGCGGCTGCGGGGGCGGCGGCGTAGTGCTCCATGGCCCGCGCGCACACGTAGACGCCGGCGCGGTTGTCGAAGGCCGGCGAGGCGAAGCGGCCGTTGGCGAGCGGCAGGAAGTTGGCCGGGAAGGTGATGGGGTCGCCGACCTGGACCAACGCGAGGGCCTCGTCGCGGGTGCTTGCACCGACGTCGATCCATTGGTCGTGCAGGTCGGGCGCCTTGGCGCGCTCCTCGGGCGTCATCTTGTGCGAGGGCTTGCGGCCGACCACGCCGTTCACGGGGCCGTCGGCCCCGTGGATGACGAGGTTGCGGCCGGGGAGCAGCTGCGGGTCCACGCCGCCGATCTTGTCGAACGAGACGAAGCCGTGCTCGTCCACGTAGGTGACGATGAGGCCGATCTGGTCGTTGTGCGCGGTCACGACGACGTGCGGCGAACCCTCCGGGACCACGTCGGCCCAGAGGTTGCCGAGCGCGTCGCCCTGCGCGGCGGCGATGGGGGCCAGGCGCCGGCGGACGATCTCCTGGGCCGGCGCTTCGAAGCCGGTAGGCGCGGCTGCGGCGCAGAGCTCGCGCAGGAGTTCGAGGTCGGTGGTCATGGATCCCTCCGTCGTCGCTCGTGTGGGTGCGACCGCGCCCGGACGACGGGGCGGTTCCGGCATCCTACCGGGACGGCGGCCCAAAGGCACCCGTAGGCCGCTCCGACGCGCCGCGGTGCGTGCACACGCCGCTCCGCGGGGCATGCACACGGGGCGCCGCGGCGTAGTATCGTTCGCCTATCGAGCCGCCGCGAGACAGCCCTGCGCGCCCTGCGCGCCACCAGTCCGCCGAGCGCCGCCGCCAGATCGCCCGGCGGCGCGGCATCGCGCTCCTCGTCGTGGGCGTCGTGATCCTCCTTCTCGTCTGGCGCGCCGCCGCCTGCGCCTGCGGCGGCAGCACTGCGGCGGCCGTCACCTTCAAGGCCGTGCCGCCGGCTTCGCCGCCGGCGCGGGCCGGGGACGGCGTCAAAGTCGGCACCTTCCTCGGCGACTACTCGCGGCGCTTCTACGGGCTTGGGCCGGTCCCGAAACGCCTCGACGTGCTCTGGAAGGTGAGCCTCGGCAGCGGCTGGACCTCGGGCAAGTTCGCGGCGGATCCGCCGGGCAAATGGGCGGGTAGCGGGTGGACGGGGATGCCGAGCATCGTCGTGGACGGCGGCCGCACCTACGTTGTCGCCAGCGGCTACGACCACCGCCTGCGCAAGATCGACGCGGCGACCGGCAAGGTCGTGTGGGCCTACCAGTTCGACGACATCATCAAGAGCAGTCCGTCGGTGTTCAGGAACCCGCAGCCGACGGGCGCCGATGACAGGTACATCGTCTGCGCCGGGTCTCGGCGCGGCTACCCGCTCTCGCTGTCGAGCCCAGACGTGGCCTCGTACCGCGCCGTCACCTTCGGCAGCGGCAAGGAGCTCTGGCGTCTGCCGGTGCCGCTGACCTCGTGCTACAGCCGCGACGTGGACGGCAGCGGCTTCTTCATGGACGGGCGCCAGTACATCGGCGTCGAGAGCGGCTGGTTCTACGCGCTCGACCCGCTGAAGACGAGCGCGTGGAACGGCTTCCGGCAGCCGCAGGTGGAGGCGAAGCGGCTGCTGCTTGGCGACGCGCGCGCCGCCTCGCATCACGGCAACGTCTGCCTCGAGGCCTCGCCGGCGGCGCTCGGCGACCGGATCTACATCACCTCGGGTGCCGGGCACGTGTACGGGATGCGGCGCAGCGACCTCAAGGTCGTGTGGGACTACTACATCGGCTCCGACATCGACGGCACGGCGGTCCCGACCAGCAAGGGCGACCTGCTCGTGCCCGTGGAGAAGCAGTACATCAAGGGCCAGGGAGGCGTGCTCTGCGTCGACCCATCCAAGCCGCCGAGCAAGGCGACGAAGTGGTACTTCCCTACCGGGAACCGCCATCTCGGCGAGTGGCTCGGCGGCCTCGTCGGCTCGGTGGCGATCAATGACGACTACAACCCCGGCGGCAAGCTGCCGGCGCTGGCCGCCTTCAACGCCATCGACGGCTACCTGCACGTCATCTCGCAGGACGTGGTGAGCGGCGCGACGGTGAAGGGTCCCAATCTGGAGCCGGGGCTGAACACACCGGTCGAGCTGGCGCGCTTCTGGAACGACGGCGGCATCTCGACGCCACTCCTGGTGGGCGACACGATCATCGACGGCAGCTACGACCAGAGGGTGACGCTGTATCACGTCGCGTTCACGCCGGCCCAGGAGGGCGCTGCCGGCGCGCTGCCGAGTGCGAACGGCGACGGCAAGTACTGGACGGTGAGCGTCACGAAGACCGTTCAGTCACCCTTCTTCGGCGGTGGCATCGAGAGCACGCCCACGCTCTGGAACGGGCGCGTGTACGTAGGCTGCCGCGACGGCTGGTTCTACTGCCTCGGCGAGAAGCCCGCGGCGGCACGGCCGAAGCCGTCGCCGGCCGCGCTCAGTACCGCACCATCAGCTTCCGCGTCGCCTCAGTGAGCCCGTCCACGGTGAGCTCGAACATGGGGAAGACCTCGCGCACCTTGCGGATGGTCACGCTGCCGTAGGCGTGGTCCCAGTCGCTCTCGGGGATCGTGTTGAGCCACGCGGAGTGGCCGAAGTGGCGGCGCAGCCGCCGGAGCCACTCGATGCCGGGCTCCTCGTTGCCGTAGCCCCACCAGATGATCCCGTCGCGCGCGCTGAGCTCGCTCGGCGCCATGGCGGCGTCGCCCACGATGATCAGCTTGTAGTCGCTGGGCAACTCCTGAAGGACCCGGCGCGTCGAGATCGCCTCCGACGACGTCATGCGCGTGCTGGTGTAGAGCCAGTCGTAGACGCAGTTGTGGAAGTAGTAGGTGCGGAGGTCCTTGAAGTGGCTGCTGCGGTTCACGGCGCTGAAGAGCTGGCTGCAGAGGCGGATGTACGGGTGCATGGAGCCGCCGACGTCCATCAGCAGGAGGATCTTGACGGCGTTCTTGCGGCTCTTGCGCCACACGAGGCTGAGCCGGCCGGCGTTGCTCGCCGTCTCCTCCACCGTCTCGTCGAGGTCGAGTTCGTCGGGGACGCCTTCGTTGCGTGACGACAGCTGGCGCAGGCGCCGCAGGGCGAGCTCGAACTGCCGCACGCCGACCTCCTGGTCGGTGCGGTAGCCGCGATAGCGGCGCTCGCCGGCCACTTTGACGGCGGAGCGGTTGCGGCTCTCGCCGCCGACGCGGATGCCGCCGGGGTGGAAGCCGGAGTGGCCGAAGGGGCTGGTGCCGCCGGTGCCGATCCAGCGATTGCCGCCGTGATGGGCCTCGTCCTGTTCCTTGAGGCGCTCCTCGAAGAGTCTCTGGAGCGCCTCCAGGTCGAGGTCCTCCATGGCGGCGGCGAGCAGCCGCCGCTCCTCGTCGCTGAGGCCGGGCATCGTGAGCGGGTCGGAGAGCCAGTCCCATACCTCGTCCTCGATCTCCACCGGCGACTCGATGCCCTTGAACATCGCCGCGAACGCCTGGTCATACTGGTCGAAGTACGCCTCCGACTTGACCAGGATGCTGCGCGCCACGGCATAGAACTCGTCGAGGCTGCAGGGCGCGAGGCCCATCGACAGGGCGCGCATGAGCGCCAGCCACTCGGTGACCGTGACCGGCACGCCGTAGAAGCGCAGGAGGAAGAAGAAGTCGGTGAACACGCGAGTCGGCTCAGCGCCCGCGCCGGACGAAACGACGCACGACGTATATCACGACGCCGCCTACGGCGATCAAGATGACGATCTGAAGTGGGTTCATGCTCCGTCCGCCCGGCGGGCCGGAGGCCGCTAGCGCCGCCGGCCGCTCGCGAGCGCCCGGTTGGCGATGTCGACGTCATGGTCCTTCTTGAGCAGCACGCCCATGAAGGGCAGGCGCGCGGCGATCTCCTTGGGGTCGACGCCGCCGCGCGCCAGCGCCTGCACCCAGTCGATGAGCTCGCTGGTGCTGGGCTTCTTCTGCAGGCCGGGCACGTCGCGCAGCCAGTAGAACGCCTGGATCGCGAGGTCGAGGAGGCGCTTGTCGAGCTGCGGCACGTGCACGTGCACGATGCGCTCCATCATCTCCTCGTCGGGGAACTCGATGTAGTGGAAGACGCAGCGCCGCAGGAACGCGTCTGGCAGCTCCTTCTCCGCGTTCGATGTGATCAGCACGATCGGCCGCTGCTTGGCCTTCACCGTCTCGCGCGTCTCGGGGATGCTGAACTCCATCTGGTCGAGCTCCCACAGCAGGTCGTTGGGGAACTCGAGGTCGGCCTTGTCGATCTCGTCGATGAGCAGCACCACACGCTCGTCGCCGGAGAAGGCCTGGCCGAGCTTGCCGTACTTGATGTACTGCGCGATGTCGGCCACGTCGCCGTCGCCGAACTGGCCGTCGTAGAGGCGCTGCACGGTGTCGTAGACATAGAGGCCGTCCTGCGCCTTGGTCGTCGACTTGACGTTCCAGACGAGGAGCGGCATCTCGAGGCCGCGCGCGATGCTCTGGGCGAGCATCGTCTTGCCGGTGCCGGGCTCGCCCTTGATCAGGAGCGGGCGGCTGAGCTGGACGGCCACGTTGACCGTCTGCATGAGGTCGGGCGAGGCGATGTAGTCGGCGGTGCCCGTGTACGTGAAGGACTGGCTCATGGCGTGCGCTTTCGGTCGGTGTCGCGAGCGTGAGGGCGCCGAAGGGGCACCCGGCGAAGTCTATCAGACGGTGCGGCGGCCGCTGCGCGAGACGTGGTCACTCGCCTCAGAGTCGCGGCAGGAACGGGAAACGCT
>Ga0316226_1004979_pt1 | contig 10275 bp, 9 predicted proteins | sample TBH18017metaG_FD_206009 | JGI IMG/M metagenome (GOLD analysis project Ga0316226, IMG submission 206009) | Freshwater microbial communities from Trout Bog Lake, Wisconsin, USA - TBH18017 | ecosystem: Environmental > Aquatic > Freshwater > Lake > Hypolimnion/Profundal zone | place: USA: Wisconsin... | reverse complement strand
CTTGACAACGCGCACATTGCACGCCCCGCGCCGAGGGTGTCTGACGGCCCCGCCGCGTTCGCTTCCTTTTTCTTTCCTGTTTTGCGCTTCGCGCTTGCCCGTCGGATTTCCCTGTGTCCCGGCAGCAGAACTTTTGCAATCCAGAAACACGTCCACGCGCCAGTTGCATGTGAGACACCAGATTTTACGGTCCAAATTCCCATCGTAGATTTGGCCGAAGTGGCGTCGTAGCGATTTGAGCCATCCGGCCGATTTCCGGTCGGGTTTTGCGGCGAATAGCCGCGCATAGATCGTAGCCCTACGACCGAAGCGGGCGTTTTTTTTGGTGTTTTTTGGCAGTCATTTTGTTGCCACCGGCCGGCCGCAATGCTGTCGTAGCGCTACGACCGACCGGGGCAGTTGCGGCGTGTCCGGATTCTCAACCGTTCGTCAACTCCCGCATGGCGTCGCTGAACGACAGCCCGAGCACTTGGGTGCAGAAGTCGATGGCGTTTCCCGCCATGTCGCGGTCGGGCCAGCGCCAGTACGACGCCTTGATGAGGAGCCCCTTGTATTCCAGGAGTTCCAGGTTATCGGCGCCGCGCTCGCGGAAGATGAGACCGCGTCTGCGGAGCAGCGGGGCCAACTCGGCCATCCTGGCAGCGCGGATGTCTTCCCGCGACCACGGCCTTGCCGGCGCGACATCACGGGGCGGGCGTGTCACAGTCTCTTCTCCAGTGGGGTTGGATCAGGACGCGGTTGACTTCCTTGAGGTCAACGGTGCGGGTCTGCGCACGCACGGCCTCGATGAGGGCGGCCCCAGGCAGAGGTTTCTGGCCCGGCGCAGGAGTCCCTCCGAGGATCGCGCGGTCGAACTGATCGAAGATGAAGGTCTCGACCATCTCGGGCGACAGGCGCGGCAGCAGGACGGAGTACGTCACACGGGAACGGATTTCCTCCTACAGGTGCATGGAAATTTCTGTCATGTAGGGCGAGCTGGCAGACTGTTAACCACATCAATACAAATGGTTGACAGATGTGCGCGCCCCGTCCAGACTCGCCGCCCATGCGCACACCCCTTCCCGGTTATTGGCTGACCTGGCTGCCGGCGCTCTGCCTGCTGTACGGCCCCGGATCCGCGCGCGCCGCGCAGGAGGCGCCCACCGGCCTGGTCGTGCGGGTCGAGGCCATCGCCCTGCCGCCCCCCGCCATGCCCGCTCTGTCTTGCGCCACGGCGGACGGCTTGCTGGCGCCAGCAAGCCTGCCCGGTGTCTCCGCACGCAGCCAGGGCGTCGGCGCACCCCAGGTCGACCTCAGCATCCGCGGCGCGCCATTCAGTTCCTCGGGCCTGACGCTGGCCGGCCTGCCACTGCGCAATCCCCAGACCGAGCACTTTCAATGCGACCTGCCGGTGCCGTCCGACGTCTTCACGCCGCCGCGGTTGCTGACCGGGCTCGACCAGTTTCGCCAGTCTGACGGCCATCCGGCCGGCAGCGTGGCGCTCGATGTCGCGCCGCTCACCGACGCCTGCCGCACCGGCGGCGGCGGCGGCAACGACGGCGCCTTCGCTTCGCTGCGGCTGGGTCGCACCACGGCCGTCGATCCGCAGACCACGCTGGGCGCGTCGACTTTCGCGGAGTGGGCCACGCTCGACCGCACCGATGGCTATGCCGACAACGACCTGCAGCGCCTTTCGGCCGGCGGCCAGTTGCAGGCGCGGCAGGAGAACGGACAGTTCGATCTGCTGGGTGTTTCGAGCTGGCGGCGCTTCGGCGCCCGCGGGTTCTACGGCGCACCGGCATCGCTGCCGTCGGAGGAGGAGGTCCGCGAAACGCTGGTGACCGGCGGCGCGGCCCTCCAGCAGACGCCGGACGACGTGGTGGGGCACGTCACTGCCGCCTGGCAGAAGAGCGACGACCGCTACTGGCTCACGCGTCAGAATCCCGACTGGTATGTCAACCACACCCTTTCCGATGTGGCCTCCCTGCACGGCGATGCGCGCACGCCCGTCGCGCGCGATACCGCCATCGACTGGCGCGCAGATGCCGATGCCGAGTGGATCGACGGCCAGCATACGGGCACGCTGCCGGGCTTTGCCGGGTTGGGCGACCACCGACGCGAGCATGCCGCGCTGGCCGCCCTGCCGCAGCAGACCATCGGCGACTGGATCATCACGGCCGGCGGTTCTGTTGCCGGCTTCAGCGACGACCGCCCGGCCCTTCTGCCCGCGGCAGGTATCGCCTGGAAGCCCGTGCCGGGCCGGACGCTTTCGCTCACCTATGCCGAGGCCGTGCGCGAGCCGTCATTTACGGAACTGAACTACGAGTCGCCCGGCTCGCTGGGCAACAGCGGCTTGCAGCGCCAGCACACCCGGACCGTCGATCTCTCCTGGCGCGAAGAGGGTCGGGATGCAAGCGGCGGCGTCTCGCTCTTTGCCGAAGAGGGCCGCAACATGGTGGATTGGCTGCGCCAGGTCCCCGGCGGACCGTGGGTCGCCACGAACCTCGAAGAGGTGCGCACGTTGGGCCTTCTGGCTGATGTGGCCGTACCGCTGACCCAGGCTGCCGATCTGACCGGCTCATACATGGCGCTGGCGAAGAGCTGCGATACGCCCGTCTATGCCAGTCGCTACGTACTCGACTATCCGGAGCAGACCGTGCGCGTCGGCGGCCGCGTCCGTCTGTCGCCCGACTGGACGTTGAGCGTCCGGCAGGAGGCGGCACTGTACGGCGAGAACCCGGCGCGCCGTGGCACCCGCGTGGCGCTGGGCGCCACGGCCGAGGTGCGCTGGCGCGTGTGGCGCCGGGCGGGTATCGACGCGGCGCTGGGGGTAGCCAATCCCTGGAACAACCGCTTCGAGACCTACCCCGGCCAGCCGGTGGCCGGCACGCGCGTGGATCTGAGCGTGCAGCGGACGTGGTGAGCGGGCAAAAATGAGCAGTTGAACCGCAGATCAACGCGGATGGTCGCTGATTGGCACGGTCTTGCGAGAGAAACGGCCCTCATCTATCCGGTGAACATGGTTTTGCGCTGCACCGTGTTGATGGAGACGAGCCTATCCGCGTTGATCGGTGTTCATCTGCGGTTTCAAGGGTGAACGGCGCCGAGTTGCGTGGCGCCGGGCATCGCGGTACAATGATGGTGTTCGCCGCAAGAGGAATCCGACCATGTTGTTGCCGATGCTCAAATCCAAACTGCACCATCTGCGCGTCACCCAGGCTGACCGCGAGTACGAGGGCAGTCTGACGCTCGACCCCGTCTTCATGAAGGCGGTCGGCCTCTTGCCGCATGAGAAGGTGCTGGTGGCCAATCTCGAAAACGGCAAGCGTTTCGAGACCTATGTCATCCAGGGCAAGCGCGGCAGCCGCGTGGCCTGCCTGAATGGTGCGGCTGCGCATTGCGGCGCTGTCGGCGACCGCCTGATCGTCATGTCCTGGTGCTTGCTCTCCCCCGCCCAGGCCAAGCGCCACAAGCCCAAGGCCGTGCGTTTCAACGCGCACAACGCCATTGTCGCCACGGCGCGGTAGCAGTTCCGGGTTTGGCGAGACCCTCACCGCAAGGACGCGCAAGGACGCGAAGGGGAGCGCCGATTCCACCGCGCCTGGCTCAAGGGAGTTCTTCGCTACCAGTGGGAGAATGCCGTAACTTCCGGCGGGGGCGGAGGCGTTTGTCCGTCAGAGTAAGGGCACATCGATACCGTTAACGTGGTTGAGATGGAGTTTGGCACTTCGATCCGCAGCTTTGTAACGCCCGTATTCCACGATTCGCCATCGGATGGTGGATTTGTCTGGAAGGCGGTGTAATTCGGGGAAGCTGGGAGCGGCACGGCCGCCATGGTCGTAAACTTGGCACCTGCAGGGCATTGAATCGTCATCTGTAAGTGCGTGCTTCCTGAAGTGAGGGTGGCCACCGTGCTATCAGAACTCAGGACAACAGCAGTTCTTGTGTGCATAAACCAGTTCAAGGCGACGCCGCTTGATGACGCAACTTGATCCTGCAATTGTGCGACGCCGTTGACGAATCGCATGCCTCGCACGGCTTGGGTAACTGGCGTAACCGACGAAACTCTATGGGTCGGGTTGCCGTCGGTTTTCGCATAGGCAGAGGTCATATCGATGACAACCTGCTGCACGTTCGCATGCGACTCAAAGTTAGTGATCGCTGCTGTGCCGGTGTAATAAGCCTGCCCGCTATCCAGTGACGGATTGATCACCAAGGTGTTGTTTCCCTCAGCACGAGTCCGATAGTATTGCCAACGGTTTGGCTGATCCCATGGATTATCGTAGAAATAGTGGGGTAATCCATAGCTGTCGCGCCCCAGTTCACAGGCCCACCGGACACCGCGTGCATCAAAGACGAAGCTTCCCAGCTCGGCCTTGCTGTGCTGAACGAAGTTGGGCCCCGCCTTCATCCCCACGTAGAGCGCATTGGGATCACCCCAGGCGCTTCGCAAGAAGATAAGACCATCGTTATAGTGGATCGAAGTTGGCACATTCAGACTCGTTGGGCTCACCGTCGATAGACGTGAATCCCACCAAATCACATCCCTGGGGTCTATATAGGTAGACCGCTGTTGTTGGGACCAGGAGTAGAGCGGCTGGTTGTATTTGATCCCGAGGTACCTCTCCCAAGGAGAAGAACACGCGGAATCGCCGAAATTGTCACCCCAGTTGTAAACCAGGCCAATCGGCCCATGAAAATATAATGGGAATGAACCGGTGGCGGATATGCCAGCGAGTTTGTCGATGTTATAGCAGGTGCCGGCTGTTGTTTCGAGCGAACTAAGAGCGGCTGTGAGGTATTCGACTGCAAAGTCCCAATAACAAACCGCTTCCGCCCAGCCTCCATCAGGCGAAAACCCGCGCAGAGCCGGAGAGTTGTAAAGCGCGGGAACAAAATCATCGAGAACAGTCGGGGCTACGGCTGGTGCATTTTCATCCCCGAGGATGGCCAAGGCGCTCAAGACCATTCCTCCGTCGCACACCACCCCCCAATTATTACTGCCGGTGACCCACCACTTCTGCGGGGTCGCGTAGCATGCGAGTCCACGATTCAGGGCGTGAGTCACGATCGTGTTGCGGATAAACTCCCGCTGGGCGGGTGTCCAGCCATTGTAGCACCAGTCGTAGGCAATGGCAAAAGCGTGGGCGGTTTCGGCGACGCCAAGGAAGTCATAGGTGTTCCAACCTGTGGCGCCGGTGGTTCCACTTTTGCCCCAACCCGCCGCGGCTGTTAGTTGAGCATAGATTGCATTCAGGCAGGCCTCCTGTGTGGCGGTACTGCTGGTCATCAGATAGTTGAGCCCAAGAAAATATGCATACTTCTGGAGCCTGCGCGCCGCGGGAAGCAAGTCGCGACCTTCAACAGTAATGGGGGCTGTTGAACTGAGGAGGGGAACTGAGTGGGATTGAATGGTGGCAAAGTTGCGGTTTTCGACTGAGTTGCGAACAGCCGCCGTTGCTTTAAGGCGAGCGACGGCCGCGGGGGAAAGCCCCAAGAGCCGGGGATGCGCCGTGGACAGAACGGCGGCGGCGTTCCCTGTGACGTAATCGACGCCCGGATCAAACGCCACAACATGGGTCGTCGGCATCAGCGAGACGGAAGTCGCCCCAGGAGGGATGTAGCCGACCGACATATTGGATCCTGCCGATCCCTGTTTATGCCGCGCTTCTATGTAACAAGCCTGCCCGGTTGTCAGTGCAATGGGAGAAGATAGCTGGGCCGGAGAGCTATTCCACTGGTGATATCCAGTATTGCTTGCCGATGCGATCTGGGTCGCATCGGCTGGACTGCCATGCGCGCTGAAGAGCAAAACGGCCGCGTCGTCGCCAGCAATGGCAAATTGGTAGTTTCCAGTCGCGGGGGGATAAAAGTAGCCCCGCAGCCGCGATCCGGAATGTGTGTCCAGATTGCACGGAATCTCCATGACCGCCGAATCTTCACGGGATGACGGCCTATTGGGGTAATTGGGGTTGCTTGTCAGGTCGCTGACTTTGGATCCATTGACACCGGGCCAGTATTCCAACAAAACACGGCCTTGCTGCTTTGTGGGAGTCGTTTCGATACTGGGCGAAGGCATAATCGTGCGGGCATCCGGTTCCGCATTGACGTCCCGGTCAGCAGCGGCCGCAGTGGCGAAAACCGGATTGAGTTGGAGGAAAGCGAGTGATCCCAGTGCCAAAGCAACAAGACGTGAGATGACGGATTCGTTGATCATGTGGGGAGTGATCATCGTTTCTAGGGAAGACAGTTGCTGGATCGACTCGAGTCAAAGAGGCTAGCGCAAAGGGGAGACGCCGTCATTCGCGTTCTGCCGCAGGTCGTCTTCGATGGTCCGGAAGAGAAGCTCGCCGAGAAACACCTGTCCCTGCGGGGTTTGGTGGATCGTGTCCTTGTAGACCTTCTTCTTCTCCGCTTCGGGCAGCGCGAGATAGATCGGGAAGGTGTCGCAGAACGCGGTCTGCCGCTCGCTGGCCACGCGCTTGCACGCTCCGACGATCTTCTCGATCGTGCCCGCGCTCTGCATGTTCTTGTCCAGACGCGGCACGCCGCTGAGGAGCATGATATCCGCCGTCCCCTTCGTCCCCCTTCGCACCTGGTCGATCAAGATCTCCAGGTTTCTGGCGAAGACGGACTCGTTGTAGCCGGCCTGGTCATTGACGGCTTTGCAGTCGTTGGCGCCGAACAGGATGCAGACCAGGTCGGGATCAGGCATGGCGCGGAGCGAACGCGGCAGGACGATCGTCCCGGCGCGCACGCTGTGGCCGCCGATGCCCGCGTTGCACACCCGCGCGTCGACATGCCACCGCTGCTTGAGCAACTGGCCGCACTGGTAGCCATAGTTCGTCTCGCCCCCGAAATCCGTGATCGAGTCCCCCAGCAGCAGGATCTTGAGCGACTTCCCGTTCTTGATCAGGTTCCGCGTCCTGGCGAGGCCCGTGGAGTAGGCCGGCACACGATCCTGGGGTGGACCGTCGAGCATGCGGATGTTGCGAATCTCGAAGCGGAACGTCGACGTGTAGAACTTGTTGAAACTACCGCCCTGGCCAAAGCCGATGAACCGCAGCGCCTCGGGTGCGGGAACCACGTTGGTTTCGGAGAACCGCGTTTGGCCCGTCTCCCAAGGGAGATCGTTCTTCACAAAGTCCGTCCATCGCAGCGTCATCGTTTGCCAGACGTTGGTTCCGAGCGGGAAGATGGCCTCGTAGGCGTTGAACAGGGCGGCATTCTCTCCCACGAAGACGCTGGCATATTGCGGGGTGCCGTCGCCCTTGAACTCGAACGAGAAACCGACCGAGTTCCGGGGCACAGGCCTGATGGGCAGGCGGGCATAGGCCGTGGCCCCCCCGCCTGATTGCGGCGTCTTCAGCGGCGTGGCCGACACCTGGAGCACATCCTGGCCCTGTTCCTTCAACACCGTGGACACGAACGCCATCGTCTGCGTCCCGCGGCACGCCTGTGTGACGTTGGACCACACCACTCGCATCGGCTGACCGTTCGCCGCGGAAGCGCCTTGTCCCCCAAGCACCGCGATTCCCGCAACCACCAGGCGCAGCGCAACGCGGACCCGCCGCGGAGAGGTGAAGAGCCATGCATTCATGGTGAGGTCCATGCCGGGGTTGAGTGCGGTGGCAAGGGCTGTCCGTTCCGGACGGCGGCCGTCCATTCATCCTGGCGGCGCCAGTAGGGGCGCTGCGAACAGGCCAAGGCGTGGTCGTAGAAGGGGAAGATCATGAGTTCCTTGTCGGTCCCGGGAATCGCGTTGTAGGCGGCGAGGACGCTGGCGGGCCGGACGGTCTCGTCAATCAGGCCGACGCAGACAAGCGCCGGGCAATGGACCCGGGCCGCGAAGTAGATGGTGTCGAAGTACCCCAGCGTCTTGCGCGCCTTCGCCCCGTCGGGATCATCCGGTCTCGGCGGAAAGTGGCTGGCGGGCCAGGCCAGGGGGCGGGGCGGCCGGGCCAGGACGGCATAGGCGTCGTCTCCTGCAGGAACAGAGCACACCAAGGCACTGACCCTGGGAAAGAGAGCGGCGGTGGCGAAGGACTGAAATCCCCCCTGCGAAACGCCGCTCACGATCAGCGTCTGCCCATCCCAGTCAGGGCGCGAAGTCAGGTATTCGGCGGCGCGGACGCAGCCCAGGACCATCCGCAGAAAGTAGGACGTGTCGCGGCTGTCAACTCCGATAGCGATGTAATCCTTCAGGGCGCCTGCCTTCAAGTCATTGTAGAATTTCGGGGATGCGTCAATCGGCATGTCGTGGGCCTCGATGTTCAGGACGAGAAACCCCTGCTTGGCGAATTTCACGACCATTCCCTTTTCCAGAGGGTTGATACCCGCGGCCTGGAAGAGGAGCAGCGCCGGGAACTTGCCTCGTTTCACGGGACGGGCCAACTGGCCTCGAACATGGGTGTTCCAGATATTGTTGAGGGTGATCTTGTAGTAAGGGATCCCGTCGGAATACTTCACATCATCGAGAGATCCCTTTTCCACAACCGGGTGTAGCGGGAGGGCGGCGAGGTCATGAAGCTTCGCCAGCCAGAACGCGTCGAAGTCGGCTGGAGCAGGTGCGGCGGGGCCAATCCTCTCCGGGGCGAAAAGCGCGCCGCCGGTCCAAAGACGAGGCCGTTTTGTCGCCGTGGGAGCGGCAATCACGGCCAGCAGGGCTCCCGGCTCTGACCGCGAGGCGGCAATCGTGGCGGCGCCAACGGAAAGATCAATCGTCCCATTGGTGAGCACATCCCCGCCATCCCGCTTGACGACGTAGGGCACGGCTGCCAGGCCCGCGCGGTCTCCCGACGCGACATCGACGGTCCATACCGCCGGTTCGTTGAGGGCATACACGCCGTTGGTGTGATCAGGTTTGACGGAGAGAATCGGGGCGGTGTCGGCGGCGGCCGGCTGTGCGGCCATGAGCGGGACCTGCATCAGGAGCACAAGGCCAAGCCCAGCCAAACGGCAAGCAAGACGTTCCGGGAATCCGTCAGCACATCTCGGCATGACATTCCGCAATTCTCACTGACCGCCGCGGACCGGCCAACAGTTGTACGACGCGTTGGTGATGTTCCCTGATACCGCGTCGCTCCAGAGCCCATTTGTCGCTACGGAATAGCAGGAGGTTGAATACTTCTTCTCCGCCCAATACGCATTGGCCGATGACGCCCAAGTCGCCGGCGACACATTGTTGGTGCTCCCGAAGATCGTCAGGAGTTCGCCACGGCTTGGAATACGCCAACCGCTATTGTAGCCACCCCAATGCAGAGATGTGCAGTACGTGTTCTGCACGTTCCAGTTCGTGCTGCCGTTGGGACTCGTATTGTCGGTCCACATCAGGCCGGTCAGGCGGTCGATAATGTTGCTGTAACCGGCTTGCCCCACCACGTCCGACTGCCGCACGAACCGCGGGTTCGGGGCGGTGACGCCGACCGTTGAGCCAAGCATGCCCTTGATGATCGGCGCGCGATTGGTCACCAACCCCATGATCTCATCGAGTGTGTGCATGGTGTTGGACGGCCCGGCGCTCGGATCCATGAAGGCTCCTGTGCGCTTGGTCACCGTATTGCTCTGGTTGTCCAACTTGATATAGATGTCGTTCAGCGTGTACATCGCGCTGGCCGGATCCGTCGGCGCCGCCGGGGCGTTCGTGTTCCCCGCCAGGGCGAACCCGGTGGAAAGCCCGAGCATGGCCATCGTAGCCATCATCCAACTCATTGTCCGTTTCATCGCCTTACCCTTTCGTTGGTCCATCGCTGCTCACATCGGTCCTAATTCATGATCAAGGCGGTCCCGCCGGACAGATTCGCCGTCGTCCGCACGCCGTAGGTCGGCTTGTTGTTCAGATGAATCCACCCTGCGTTTTCGCTCCAGGCGTAGCCCTTGAGCCAGCCCTGGCTGATCGTCACCCCGCCGTTGGACGGGACGAAGTTGATCCAGCCGGCGTTCTCGCTCCAGGCGAAACCCTGCAGGGCGGTGCCTACGAGCTTCACGCCCCAGTCGTTTTTGGTTGTGTTCTGGTAGGTGCTGCCAACGGCGGCCAGCTTGATCCAGCCGATGTTCTCGGCCCAGGCATAGCCCGAAAGCCCCCGGCCCGCCGTCACCGTCACGTTGCCATTGGAAGGGGCGAAATTGACCCATCCCGCGTTTTCCGACCAGGCAAAGTTGTTCGCCGGGTCGATGTTGCCGTCCGCCAGAGACACGGAACCGGCCAGCACGGTCACCAGTGCTACTGCCCATCCGATCGCCGTCCCACGTCTCATTGCGAACCTCCTCTGTGTCTACGCCATCGCTGCTAAGGCG
>Ga0316226_1004972_pt1 | contig 10286 bp, 11 predicted proteins | sample TBH18017metaG_FD_206009 | JGI IMG/M metagenome (GOLD analysis project Ga0316226, IMG submission 206009) | Freshwater microbial communities from Trout Bog Lake, Wisconsin, USA - TBH18017 | ecosystem: Environmental > Aquatic > Freshwater > Lake > Hypolimnion/Profundal zone | place: USA: Wisconsin... | reverse complement strand
GAGGCTCGGCGCCCCCAGTACCTCAAGTGGACGGCGCGGGCCGCCGCCGGCACGTCCGGGGGCGACGGCCCAGACGCGGCGACGGCGTTCATCGCCGTCGTCGAGGGCCACCAGCAGGAGATCAAGACCGTCTCGCAGGACGAGCTCAAGCTGCGCGTCGCCGAGCTCGAGCGCCAGTTCCAGGACAAGCGCGACTGCGCCTGGTACGTCAAGCAGGCCGAGGCCCGCACCAAACGCGAAGAGGCGAGGCTTCGGCGCCAGGCCGCGCAGGACGCCGTCGACGTGCTGACCTCCTGGCTACGCGACCTCTGGGTGGTCGCCTGCGGGGGTTCCGATGTACTCTGGAACAGCGACCATGCCGGCGAGCTCGCCGGCGAGGCCGTCGCTACGCCCGACTATTACGCGCGCCTTCTGGCGGTCGCCGCCCGGGCGCGCACCGATCTGTACATGAACGTCGACCACAAGCTCGCGCTGCAGGCCATGTTCGCGCGCTTCGGGGAGGTCGCAGAAAGTGCCTAGGATCGCCAGCGTCGTCTTTCGCGGCGGCGGCAAGGTCTACCAGTTCGACGCTTCGGGCCTCGAGCTCGCCCCGGGCGACCGCGTCGTGGTCGACACGACGCGCGGCGCCGATTTCGGGCGCGCCGTCAAGGCGGCGGAGGACGTGCCCGCCGAGCAGGCGCCACGCGGCCTCAAGCGCGTGATGCGCAAGGCGACGCAGGCCGACCTGGATGCCATCGCGTCACATCGCGACGCGGAGATTGAGGCCAAGCGGGAGTGCCGCAAACTGGTCGCCGAACTCGGCCTCGACATGAAGATCGTCGAGGCCCGCCAGGCGTTCGACGGCGGCAAGCTGACGATCACCTTCTACTCTGAGGAGCGCGTCGACTTTCGCGAGCTCGTGGGCAAGCTCAACGACCGCCTCCGGCGGCGCGTCGAGCTCAAGCAGGTGAGTGCCCGCGACCAGTCGCGCATCGTCGGCGGGTTCGGCCCGTGCGGCCGGAGCCTCTGCTGCGCGACGTTCGCCGGCGACCAGGAGCCGGTGTCCATCCGCATGGCCAAGGACCAGAACCTGCCGCTCAACCCCACCAAGATCTCGGGTTGTTGCGGCCGCCTGATGTGCTGCCTCAAGTACGAGCACCAGGTGTACGTCACGTTCCGCAAGCGGGCGCCCAAGCGCGGCGCCATCATCACGACGCCGGGCGGGGAAGGCAAGGTCGTCGAGTTGCTGGCGCCGCTCGACAGCGTGACCGTGGTCCACCAGGAGGGCCACTCGGCCACCTACAAGCTCGCAGAGCTCGGCAGACCAGCCGACGGAGAGGAGCCATCATGAGCGAGACACACGTCGTGCTCAACGTCCCGAGCGTCTCCTGCAATCACTGCAAGATGGCGATCGAGGGCGCGGTGCAGGCCCTCGAGGGCGTCGCCGCCGTCGACGTCGACGTGCCGGCCAAGAGCGTCTCGGTCGATTTCGACGCCGGGAGCGTGTCGCTGGACGTCATCGAGGCCGCCGTGCGCGAAGAGGGCTACGAGGTCGCCGGGCACCACGTCTTCGGCGACTGAGAACGGCCGCCGTTCCGCGGCGCCGCATCGTCGAGGCTGTCGCACAGCGCGGAAGCGCCGCCGCAGCCCCGTTTGGCAAGACGCCGCGAGGCTGGTACCATATCGCCCCGCCACCTGTGGGCCGTTAGCTTAGTTGGTAGAGCAGGGGACTCTTAATCCCAAGGTCGAAGGTTCGAATCCTTCACGGCCCACCACACACTTCTTCCTGCGTGGCAAGCAAATCTCCTGACCCCGCTCGGCTGCCGAAAAGGCGCCCGGAATACCAACATGACAACGGAATGACAACGGAGCCCCTCAGAGCCCTTCCGGCATGACCAACGCCGCGAACTCGTCTGAGCCCGCTACGTCGTCGCTCGGCATGGCGTGTGTGTACACGTCGAGAGTCACCGAAGTCTTGCTATGGCCCAGGCATCGCGACACCGCGCTGACCGGGTGCTTGAGTTCAATGAGGCGGATCGTCGCGTAGGTGTGGCGCAGGCCGTGGAGTGAGATGCGCGGCAGCTTCGACTTCGCTACGGCGTACTCAAAGAGCTTCGACACCCGGTCCGGGTGCAGCTCTCGGCCTACTTCGTTAGTGAACACGAGGTTGAGTTCGCGGACCTCTTCCGGCCGGCCCTTGCCCCACACGTCACGGTGCGCCATCTTCTCCGCGTTCTGCGCTGCCTTGTGTCGCTCGAGCATCGCCACGACGGAGGGCGGTATCGGGATCGTGCGGCGGCCGGCGTTCGTCTTCGGCTCGCTGATTGCGACCGTGTAGCCCACCGGCACGAGGCCGCGGCGGATCGTGACCGTCGCCGCTTTCAAGTCCACGTCTTCCCAAGTGAGCCCGAGTAGCTCGCCGCGCCGCGTGCCGGTGTAGGCGTACAACGCCCACAGCGGGCGCAGCCGGTCATCTTCGGCTGAGTCGAGGAACGTGCGGAGCTGCTTGGAGTCCCATGCGTGCAGCACGGCGTCGTGCTTCTCTGCCTTGGGGAACTCGACGTTATCGGCCGGGTTCCGCGGCAACAGGTTGTCGCGCACGGCGTCACGCATCGCCCGGTGCAGGGTCGCGTGGACGCGGCGAACGGTGGTCGGACTCAGCGCCGTGTTCACCGGCGGCAACTCCACCGGCTTCTTCTCCGTCTTCCGCTTGCGCTTGCTCGGCTTCTCAACCTTCACCTTGCGTCGCGGCGTGCGGCCTTCCTTGGCGAGCCATGCGTAGTGCGCGGCGATGACCTGGCGGTTGAGGTTCTGTAGCGGTGTGGCGCCGAGACGCGGCGTCAGGTGATTCTCGACGTGGACACGGTAGCTCACGAGCGTCGTGCGCCGGATCATGCCGTTCTCGAGGCTCGGCAGCCACATCTTCCGCAGGTACTCGCCTAGCGTGAGCTTGCTCGGCTCGACGTAGGTGCCGTTGCTCATGTTCTCTATCGTCTTGTGCAGGAACGCCTCGGCGTCCGTCTGCGGGTTCTTGCCCTTGCGCCGCTGGAATCCGCCCTTCGTCTTCTGCCGACGCTCGGACGTCTCTTCCAGCTCGCCGCCGCACTTCGGGCACGCCTCGAGCGGACGCGCCGTGATCCAGTAGCGACCGCCACATGCCTTGCAGCGTTGCGCCGGCTGCGGGCCAAGCTCCCAAGTGACGGTCCACGTCCCACCACGTCTTCGTATGTTGCCGTTCATGCGCTACCCCTTTCGGTTGTTTCACGCGGCGTCGCCGCGCTGTCGACTTTGTGGCCGCGTCGCCTCACGGGACGATCCTCACGAGGTAGTCGCGGCAGACGTGGGCCGGCGCCGTCACGACGGTCAGACGGTGCGTGTAGCCGACCGGCTCGCCGCCGGCCAGGAGGCGTTCGACCGGCTGCCCAAGGAACTCCGCCGGCACGTCCTCGAAAGCCACGAGGCGGTACGCGGTGGGATCGCTCAGGAACGCGGCGGCCTCGGCCTCCGCCTCCGCGGGCGAGAGTAGCGGCGTCGGCTCGAGCTGGCCGCCCTCGGCGCCGGGCATGAGCGGTTGTGCGGCGACGATCCTCACGGCTTCACCTTCAAGGATGAAGACAGCACAAGCCAACGTCCGCGGGTCGGCCCTACCCGGCGCCCGCGCAGACTCCCGCGGCGCAGCCGGCAGCGCACGGCGTCGGCCGTGATGCCCAGGACGCGCCCGGCCTCGTCCGGCGTCATGTAGCGGCGACCGCTCACGGCTTCTCCCCTCGTTCGCTGCCCGCGTGCCACTCGAGGCTTTCGCCTGTCACCATCGTGTACGCCTTGCGCGCGTCGCGGGCGAAGGACCGATAGTCGGCGAACTGCTCAGCGTTGTCCGCGTTCCACGCTTTCCGCACGTCCTCCCACGAGCTGCCGTCATTGTGGCCCGCGACGAAGACGGCAAGGCGTGACGCCTTTTCACCCGGCGGACGGATGCGCGTGTTCGGCGCCATGTAGGTGTGACGCATCTTCGCGTACAGCTCCATGACCTTGCGCGGGTCCATCTGCGGGTTCACCACAAGGTGAACAGACGTCGATTTCGGGAAGAACCGCTCCCGCGGGCGTACATATGCAACGCCGGCATGAAGTCGCGGCGTCTTGCCGCTCAGGATGAGATCAGCGACCGCCTTCGGGTCCGACCAACCGTAGGCTTCTACCAGGACGTCGGCGACGCAATACAGGAAGTCGCCGGCCTCGTTTGGGGGTACGGGCAGCTCGCCGGCCGCGTAGCGTTCGGCGTCCACCTGCGCCGCCCATGCGTTCTCGCGCGCGCGGTTCATCGGCCAGGCATCGGGTTGATAGACGAACTTCACCGGCCCGTCGTGGGCCAGGTGCCACGCCGTGACGTCTTCGACTGGCACGCAGGTTCCGCCGAGCACCCGCTCGCGGAAGGCCACGACGAGCGGGTGCGCCTGCGCCTCGAGCGCCATGACGTATGAGAGTGCGGCGAGCGCATCGGTGGACGGGGCGGAGCGCGCTACATCGGGCGGAGGCACGGCGCGCCGGCGCCCGTTGAGGGCGCCGCGCTCGCTCAGGAGGCTTTCGGTCCGCCGGTACTTGTCGACCAACTCCGCGAACGCCGCCTCGGCGTCTTCCGCCGATCCCGTCTCTCCGTCTTCGCCCCACGGGCTCACGACGTCGTTGGGGAGCCGGTCCGCCACGATCAGCGCCCACACCGTCTCATTGGGCGCCCGCCCGAGTTCGCGCCCCAACTCCCGGAAGACATCCTCTTCGGACTTGAACGTGCGTGCCATGCGCTTTTACCTACCCCGTAATCGCGTTTTTGTACCATGCACCATGAGGAGTGTACTCCTAACGACGAACGGAGGCAAGGTGACGGCACTGCGGCAGGCGCGCGAACGTCTGGGAATCTCTCAGACGCAGCTCGCGATGAGGACGGGTATCCATCCGTCCACGATCAGCCGCCTCGAGGCCGGCAAGGCGTTCGCCTATCCCGGTTGGCGCAGTCGCCTGGCCCGTGCGCTCGAGACGAGCCCGGACGAACTCTTCGGGGCGGAGTCGAAGTGAACCTCGCCGATGTCCTGGCATCCGGCCGCGCAACGGTGAAGCTCGAAGAGATCGTGCGGACCGGCGCCGACTCCGAGTACGTGCTCGACGTCTCACGCTGCGTGGCTTACGAACAGGCCGCCGCGGGCGAGCTGCCGTTCGTGATCCGCGTCGGACGCCGCTACCTATGCAGCGTGCCGGCACTCCTGCGGATGCTGCAACTCCCGCTCCCGGACGACTGGCAGCCTTCGCCGGCGTTGTCATCCCGTTGTCAATGCGCTTCGGCAGCCTCGGATTCGTCCGACCTTGGGTCCGCATATCCGAAGGTCGACGCCGCCGAGGCCGGCCCACATGCCCTGAAAAGCCACGAAAAGCACGACCAGAACGACCTAGGCCGCGGGGTGCGGCCATGACGCGCCGGTAGGCGCAGGGGAGCGGGGTAGCGATGAACGAGACTCCAGAATGAGCGGGCACTCGACAATGCACACGGACTCGATCAAGGTCGGCGACCGCTTCCGCAAGGACTTGGGAGCGATTGACGACCTCGTTGACAGCATCCGCGAAGTCGGTCTCCTCCAACCGATCGTCGTCGACGCAGACGGCAACCTCATCGCCGGCGAGCGTCGACTCATGGCCTGTCAGCGTCTCGGATGGAAGTCCATCCCCGTCACCATCGTCGACCTCGACGACGCCCATCGGCTGCGCGCTGAGCATGACGAGAACACCATCCGCCAGGCGTTCACCCGGTCCGAGGCCGTCGCCATCGCCAAGGCAATCAAGGATCGCGTGAAGACTCCGGTGGGGAAGCACGTCGACCAGCGTGATAGCGAAACTTTCGCTATCAGCGGCCGGACCGCGGACAAGGCCGCGGAGTTCGTCGGCATGTCGGGCCGGACGTTGGAGAAGGCAACCGCGGTGGTCGAAGCCGCCGAGGCCGACCCGGCGCTCGTACCCGTCGTCGAAGAGATGGACCGGACAGGCAAGGTCGACCCCGCCTATCAGACGGTCCGAGAGTTCAGTCCCGGACCCGACTACTGGAAAGACAAGATGCGCCAGTCTGACCGGACGCGCCAGCGTGAGCACAAGAAAGCCAACGACCGCCAGTCCGAGATTGTCGCGGACAAGCTGCGCATCCTCCACAAGAAGTACGGCCACCTGAAGCGTTGGCAGCCGGTGTGGGACGCTTACCGTCAGGTCGCCAAGCTGTCGCCGCTCCCCAGCGACGACGGCGACGATGGTGATCCTCAGTGAGTCGCGACGTGCAGCCGGACAACCTCTCCACTCCCACCGCCGCGTTTTCGGCACTTGCGGAGCGTTGGGGAACGGACGGCCCGGCATGACTCCCGCGGCGACGCAAGCACGGCCGCAGATCGCACCGTCGTGGGGGCAACTCGCCGACGCCGAACCGGAACTGCGGCGCCTCGAACGCCTGGCCCTCTGGATGGCTGAGCGCGCCGATCCCGACTGGTGCGCGAATGGCGTCTGGTACGACTTCCTCAAGCCGGCGTTGGTGCCTCTGGTCGGATGGTCCCGCGGGCATCTGCCGACGTGTGCGGTCGACGGACCACGGCCGATGTTCCTCAATCTCTCGGACTGGACGCCGCGGGAGCGCGTGCCGGCGACCACCGCGGCCGAACGGATGCTGCGTACCTCCGCGGCCTACGACGTCGCTTACGACCACCTGTACGACCTGCTGCCGGACTGCCGGCACTCTGACGAGACGTCGTGCGCGTGAACATCGTCGACCTCGCGCGAGCCTTCCACGGCCACGAGTTCAACGTCCTGCCCGTCGACGCAGACAAGGCGTCCATGGTCGCATGGAAGCGTTGGGAGAATGAGCGCCAGACAGCGGATGACGTCGCCGCGCTGCCTTTCAATCGCGCGAAGGGGGTCGCTGCCGTCTGCGGAGCCGTCTCCGCCCGTGAGGGCGCCTGCCTCGTGTGCATCGACGCCGACAAGGCCCCTGGCCGGGCTCCGCTCGAGAGCCTGCTAGGCAATCTCGGCTTGCCGCGTGACTACCCGTGGGCGGTACACACGCCCGGCAAGGGCGGCGGCTGGCATGTTTGGATCGTCGTCTTCGGGCTGCCGGCGGAGCTGGCGAAGAAAGGGCTGAGCGCCGGAGCTTTGCACGCGCCGTTCCCGGGCGCCGACCATATCGAACTGCGTTGGAACGCCGCGTATGCCGTCCTACCCGGCAGCGCGCATCCCGAGGGCGGGTTCTACAAGTGGGAGCACGGCAACGGCACGCCGCCGGCGGAGGCGCCCGCCGCGGTCGACGCGAAGCGGGTAGTCCGTCTCGCCAAGTGGCACGGCGAGACGAAGGACGGCACCCGTGCGCCAGCGCCGCCGCTACCAGCTGAGATCCTCGAGCACGAAGGCCGGGACAACGCGATGTTCTCACTGGCCTGCACCCTCCAACGCCGAGGCGTGCATCCTGACGACATCCTCGGCGCTCTGAAACTGTCGAACGCGCGTCTCTGCAAGCCCCCACTGGACGAGAGTGTCCTGAGGACCAAGGTCAAGAGCGCCAGCAAGTATGCGCCGGCGGCGCCGCTTGGCGAGATGGTCGCCGGGGTCGGCCACTCACTTTCACCGGTCGAAAAGAGGCCGGATTTTGGGTCATCCAGTGACCCAAAATCAGACGACGACGAGGGCAAGGCGGAACCCACACCGCCACCGCTCGAGGATCGCACGGACGCAGGCAACGCCGCGGTGTTCGTGCGCCTCATGGGTGCCCGCGTGCGCCACGTCGCGGCATGGGATGCATGGGTCGTGTATGACGGGCGGCGCTGGATGCGCGACGCGACGCACGAAGTAGAGGCTCTCATGGGTGAGGCCCTGCTCACGCGCTTCGATGAGGCGGCCTGCGCCGACGATGTAGAGGCGTCGAAGAAGCTCGCAGCATGGGCCGTGAGCAGTCGTTCAACCGCCAAGCGGGACGCGGCGCTTCGGGCGGCACGCTCCGACCGGCGCATCGCCGCGCGTCCCGAAGACTTCGACCGCGACCTCTACCGTTTCAACTGCCAGAACGGCACGCTGGACTTACGCACGGGCGAACTGCTCCCCCACGATCCCGCCGCCCTCATCACGAAGCTCGCGCCCGTCGCCTTCGACGCGGACGCGCGGTCCGACCTATGGGAGCGCGTGCTCGCGGAGGTCACGGACGGGGACGACGAATTGCAAGCGGCGTTGCAGCGCGTCGCCGGTTACTGCCTGACGGGTGACACCGGCGAGGAAGTCTTCTTCCTCTTCCATGGTCCCCAGGCTTCGATAAAGAGCACGTTCCTCGGCGCCGTGTCGGCAACTGTGGGTGACTATTCCATGGCCGTTGACCCGGAGGTATTCCTGCGTCGCGCCCACGTTGGCGGACCTCGCGACGACGTAGCCGGCATGGAGGGCGCGCGCCTCGTGGTGTGCGCAGAGTTCGACCGAGGCGGGTCCATGGCCGAGGCCCTGCTCAAGCAACTGACCGGCGGGGACACGGTGCGCGCGCGCCACCTCTACCAAGCGGCGCGCGAGTTTCGCTTCACGGCCAAGATCGCGATGCACAGCAACCTCATCCCGGCGATGTCCGACGACGACGGGGCTGTGCGCCGCCGCTTGTGGGCGATTGCGTTCAATCACACCGTGCCCGAAGAGAAGCGCGACCCCGCGGTAAAGGCTCGCCTCTGCGACCCGCGCGTTTCCGGCCCCGCAATCCTGGCGTGGGCGGTCCGTGGCTGTCTCGACTGGCAGCGGCAGGGGCTCGGCAAGCCGCCCGCCGTTGCGCTCGCGACGCAGGCCGTGTGGCTGTCCATGGACCCGCTCGGCGACTTCTTCGACGACTGCTGCATCATGGACCCCGCGGTTTGGACGCCGAGCGCCGCGCTGCGAGGTGCCTATGAGCGTTGGGCGAAGGCCACTGGCCGCAAGCACATCATCGGCCTTCGCGAGTGGGGAAAGCGCCTGACCGGCCGCGGCTTGCAGAACGTCAAGCACAACGGCGCTCGAGGCTGGACCGGCGCCCGTCTGGTCGACGCCGAGACAGTGGAATCAGCGTTCGACCTCGAGGATTCGCGAGCCTGCGTGGACAGTACGTGGACGGTATCTAGGCACGAAGGCCAAGAAAATGCGTAACTCCCCGTGGTCTATCCCTTCGCGTAAGGGAAGTTATGTAGAAAGCCGTCCAATACCGTCCATGCCGTCCACGACGCCTGACAGGCTCCCGGCGTACCCCTGCGAAGACGGCGCCCAAGTCCGCGTATGGTGCCCGTACTGCAACGCCTGGCACTACCACGGCGCCGGAACTCTCGGGCACCGCGTCGCCCACTGTCACAACGTCGACTCGCCGTACTTGGCGACCGGCTACGTGCTCGCCGATCCACGCAAGTTTAGGCGCCGGTCGTGAGTGGCGCCCGCGCATCGCTCCACCGGTGGTCGTCCGTCGCTGCTGCTACCCCCAGCCGGCGGGCGGCCTCCCGTGGAGCGGTCCGAGCATCCCGCGGCGCCGGTGCCACTTCCTCGCCGGCGTCGCCGGGTAGCGGCCACCGGGTCGGCGACGGCGGAGCTACGGCCGCCCGCCGCCCGGTGGCCGCGTTGTCATCGCGTTGTCAGCGGCCCTGTTTCGAGGCTGTGAATGACTGGCCTCTTCATAGGCAATCATCGGCGCCGCATGACTGACGCCGACGAGACGAAAGCCGAAGTCATCCGCCAGACGCAGAGTCCCGCCCTGGCCGAAGCCCTCGGCCGCTGGCCCGCCGCGTACTTCCTCGTGGCCGCCGAGACGTGCGCCGACCCGGAGGACCGCGAAGACCTTCTCTCGCGCCTCGTGGAGCTGTTCCGGGACGCCACGGAGCAACAGACCCGCCGCGCCGACGCCGCCACGGCCAAACTCGCCGACGCACGCCGCCACGGCCTGCGGATCGTGACCGAACCCCAACAAAGGAGACATCGTGCCTGACCTGCGAACCGAAGTCCTGTCATACATCAAGTTCGCCCCGCCCGAGCGGAGCGGCCTCAGTCTGAGCGAGGCTGACACCCGCGCCGCCCGCTTCGCTGCCGTCGATCCCGAACTGTGGGAGCTCGCCGAAGAGAGAGCCGGCGCTAACGCCTCGTTCGCGGACAAGCTGCGGCAGGCAGTCGCGATCCTGCAAGAGCTCGTGAAGGCGGGGAGCATCCCGGCGCCCGTGCCGGCGAAGGCGAAGGCCGCCCGGAAGGCCGCCCACAAGGCCGCCGTGGGCACCCCGGACAAGCTCACCCCGGCGACGATGAAGGCGAAGGCG
>Ga0316226_1004971_pt1 | contig 10287 bp, 6 predicted proteins | sample TBH18017metaG_FD_206009 | JGI IMG/M metagenome (GOLD analysis project Ga0316226, IMG submission 206009) | Freshwater microbial communities from Trout Bog Lake, Wisconsin, USA - TBH18017 | ecosystem: Environmental > Aquatic > Freshwater > Lake > Hypolimnion/Profundal zone | place: USA: Wisconsin... | reverse complement strand
CATCCCCTGCCTGGACGTCATCAAGCGCCGCGTCACCAAGGGCGTCAAGTTCCAGAACAACGTCGACCTCGGCGACCCCGTCGAACTGGCGGCCCGGTACTACCACGACGGCTGCGACGAACTGGTGGTCTACGACATCACCGCCTCGGCCGAACGCCGCCCCATCGACATCGAGATGGTCCGCGCCGTCGCGCACGTCGTGCGCATCCCCTTCGCCGTCGGCGGCGGCATCTCGTCGCTGGAGGACATGTCGCGCGTGCTGCTGGCCGGCGCCGAAAAAGTCTCGGTCAACTCGCTCGCCGTCCAGAACCCCGCCATCATCGGCGAGGGCGCCAGGGCCTTCGGCGCCCAGTGCATCGTGCTGGGCATGGACCCGGTCAAGACGGACGACCTCGCGCGCTGCCCCAGCGGCTATGAGATCACCACGCGCGGCTTCCGCGTGCGCACCGGCCTGGATGCCGTCGCCTGGGCCCGGCAGGCCGAGCAGTTGGGCGCCGGAGAAATCGTGGTCAACTCGGTGGACGCCGACGGCACGCGCCAGGGGTTCGAACTGGCCATCACCCGCCTGATCGCCGATGCCGTGCGCATCCCCGTCGTGGCCTCCGGTGGCGCCGGCTGCGCGCGCCACCTGCGCGAAGCCTTCGTCGACGGCCACGCCGACGCCGCCATCATCGCCGGCATGGTCCACGCGGGCGACTACACCATCGCCGGTCTCAAGCAGGAACTGGCCGCCGACGGCGTGCCCGTGCGCAAGAGCTGGTAGGCGCCGCATCAGCCGATGCGCAACTCGCGGCGCAGCGGCGCGGGCAGTTCGTCGACAAACCGGCGCCAGGCGGCAAGGCCCTCGTCGATCGCCGGCGTTTCCAGTTCGTACTCGACGGCGAAGTCGCCCGCATATCCGTCAGCCAGCAGCTGCCGCATCACCCACGCGATGTCCACCTCGCCCGCGCCCAGCATCGTGCGCTGAAAGCGGCCGTCGACGCGCCGGCCATCCTTCAGGTGCACGTGCGTCACGTGCCCGCTGAATAGGCCGTAGGCCGCCTTGTAATCCACGCCGCAATCCATCAGGTTCGCCGGCTCGAAGAGCACGCCGAACCACGGCGATCCGACGCGCGCGATCAGATCGACGCAAACGTCGGGAAAACGGGCCAGGCTGCCGGCATGGTTCTCCATGCCCAGATAGATGCGCTTCGATGCGGCATAGGCGGCGCTAAGCCTGAAGAGCGGCACCAGCCGGTCGACCATCGCACGGTCCTCGCCGTGCCCGGGACAGACCCGGATCGAGCGGCTGCCCAGTTCGGCCGCCACGTCGATCGCGCGCCGCATCTGCTGCAGCTCCTGCTCGTCGTCGCCGCGCGTCCCGCTCAGGAAGCGCCGGCCGGGGTAGGTGCCGAGATTGGCAATCGTCAGCCCATGGGCCGCCGCCTGGCTGCGCAGCGCGCCGATGTTGCACTCGGCCGGATTCAGCGAGAAGTTGGGCAGGCCGCCCCAGAGATCGATCTTGCTGAACCCCGCGCCGGCAAAGAGACGGAAGGTCTCGTCCAGGCTGCGTTCGCGAACCGCGTAGGTGCAGGTCGAGATGCGTTCGTCTTGTTTCATGTCGGTCTCCACAGTCAGCGCACGTTCACGGGCTCACCACTCACAACGTAGAGCGGGTCCGCTGACACGGTCCGTTCACTTACCAGAGGATTGCCCAGCATGTCAAACACGCGCACCTGCCGACCTTCGGCCTGACCGGGCACCGACCGCAGCGGCAGCGGCCGATCCGACCAGACCACGTCGATGCGGCGCGTCCCGTTGCCGAATGACGCCACGGTCACCCAAGCACCCCCGACTTCGCGAAACTCCAGGCCGCGCGGCGCCAAATCATCCAGGAAGGCAACGGCAGCGGCATGCGCCGCCAGCGCGCTGTGCGGCCGGCCATCGACGTCGATGAGTGCCGCGCATTCGTCGCGCCAGACCTGGCTGCCGGCCGGGTGGGCAAAGGCGGTGTACAGGAAGACGCGCTGCACACCCAGCGCCTTGAACGAGGCCAGCAGTTTCACGGCGTAACGGGCGCCATCGAGCACCGTGTCCGCCGTGTTCTGCGGCTTGCGGGCGGTCAGCAGCCAGGACGGCGATTCCTGAAGCCACGCACAACCTTCCGTCATCCACAGCCCCATGGGGCGGCCGACGCGGTTGGTGGCGGAGCCCCAGCGACGCAGATTGGCGGCCTCCTCCGCGGTTGGCACGGCCAGCCCGTGGTAGTAATGAAACGACAGGCGGTCCACCAGCGAGGCCGCGCCCTGCGCCAGGATGTGGTCCATGAAGGCCACGCGACCGCCGGTCATCACGCCGCCCACCAGATTCAGATCCAGGCCGCCTTCCTTGGTCGCCGTGGCGGTTTCGTGCAGGATGCGCAGGTAGACGTCTTCCTGGCTCTGTCCCGGTCGCGTGTGCAGGAAGCTGCCGCTGTCCGGTTCGTTCCAGACCTCCCAATCATGGATGAAGGGCTTGAACGCCTGCGCCGTCTTCACGACGTAGCGCCGGTAGGCCGTCCATTCCGACGGCGGGTATGGCGCCCAGAGCCCCCCAACCGCTTTGGGCGGCAGGTCCTGGTAGAACGGCGGCACCGTGTCGAAGTTGCCGAGGATCTTGAAACCCAGTGCCTGCGCCCGCTGCACGCCGGCCGTGGAAAATGTGAAGGTGTCGCGCTGGGGCTCGACGACATACCACTTCGTGTCCAGCGGCGGATGCATGCGCAGCCAGCGAAATCCGGCCTGCTCGGCGATGTGCAGGTTGTATGGCGTGAAGTGCACGTGCCCGCCGAAGAACGAGTCCGGCACATCCCGCGGCGACGGGAGCCGTGGCAGGACCTGGTAGACCACTTCGACGGCGGGCAGGCCGGGAACTCCTGATGGAAACTGGGCCTTGAACGAACCGAAGCGGTCCGACGGCAATTCGATCCGGGTGCGGCCAAGCCCCTCTGCATCGAGCGGCAGATCCACGGCCAGCGCTTTCAGCGGCCGATCCCACGCGTCCAGCAGCCACCCGCGCAGCGGCAGGGACGTCCGCCCTGGCTTCTCGGCGGCCAGCAGCTCAAACGCCACGCCGTCGCCGCGGTGGTAGATGTTGGCGAGGTCCCCGCCGGGAACGGGCGCCCAGCCCACGGTCAGTCCTGCGGGTTCCTCGTAGGCCGCAGGCGGCTCGGCGCCCTCGCTGACCGTCACGCCGTCCAGCCAGTAATCCGCCGGCGTGACCGCATCCAGCTCGAAGAAATACGTCCCCGAAAGCGATGGCAGCGGAGTCACCGGAATGGTGTAACGGGTCCAATTCGTACCCGCCACGATGGGCTGCTCGATGTGCTTGACGTACTCATCCTTGTCATAGCCGATGCCCACCCGCAGCGGCGTTTTTGGCGCGGAACTGCGCAGCCAGAAACGGACGGTCGCAGGGTATCCGTAGCGCAGCGGAAAATAGGCGGATGTCAGGTTGACGCTGCACCGCGGCCGCACCGGAAAATGCAGCGCGCGCCGTCCGTGCGGCGCGCCCGGCAGCGCGACGGATTCGATGTCCGCCGTGCTGTTCGCCTCCTCGGCCGCCGGCGCGTTGGGGTAGCCGCCCGTCTCCCGGAACGTCGCATACCAGCGGTCGCGACCGACCTCGAAAGAACCGTTGCGGAGCTGGTTGCCGACCAGCGCCGGACCTGGATCGCGGGGCGGCAGCCGCACCACCGCCACCTCGTCCAGCCAGCATTCCCCCACCTGGTCGAGCGAGAAGATCACGCACGCGTCCGCCGCCGCGCCCGGCGGCAGGGTTGTGTTGTAGAGGCACGCGCGCCACGTGTCGGACATTGGGATCTGCGCGCGGAGATAGCACGTGTAGGGCGCGCCGCGCTTGCGCAATTGCAGCGTGACGGACGGCCCGTTTTCCGGACCGCGGACATGACAGCGCACCTGGACCGCAGCGCCGGCCGTGAGGCCCGGCACCGGCTGGACGAACTGCAGATCGCCGCCGACGTGCCGGGTGAGAGCCAGGTGTGCCGACTGCGCGCCGGCAAACGGCCGGTTCGTGTCCAGGTCGAACGTGAACGCGTTCCGCTCGCCGTTCGGGCCGCGCCACCAGTCGTTCGTCAGCCAGGCGATGCGCGCGCCCCCCTCTTCAAACCCACCGTTCCGGATCAGGTTCGCGCCCTCGGCCAGAAGCGGTCGCGAAGGCACGGGCCGGACAATGTCCCCATCCGGCGGCGCGCCCTGCGCCCAGGCCGAAGCCGCCATGGCGCCGGCCAGGACCAGCGCCGCACCGCGCCGCCACAGGCAGCGCAGCGGATGATTCAGGTGCAGGCGCAACATCAGAGTTCTGCTGTTCATCATTCGGCAATCTGCGGTTTGCATCATCGCAGCAGGATGACCGAGCCGCTGGGCACCAGCTTCAGCGCAATGGCGCTGTTGCTGCCCGTGCCGTAGTTGAGCTGGCAGCCGGGTGGAAGATTCGCCGTGCCAAAAGTGCCGTTCAGCGTGCCGGCATACGTGATCAGGGTTGCATTCGTGCCGGCGCCGGTCAGCGTCAGTGCGCTGGCGGGGCCAAGCGTGAGCGTTCGAGCGGCCGCCACCACGCCGTTGTTCGTTGCCAGGTTGTTCAGGTCGATCGCCAGCGTCCCGTTCAAGACCGCGTTGGTGGCAAATGACAGCGTGCTGTTCACGAGCGTCAGCGTGCCGCTGTTCGTGAAGACCAGGTCCACGGCCGCCGCGGTGTTGGAGCAGAGCATCTGACCGTGGGCGCCAATCGTCAAAGTGTTGCCGGCCTGACCGCGATAGCGTGTGCCGCCATTCATCATTTCGAGACGGGCGTAGTTCGTGGCTCCCCGCCCGGCGTCGAAAACATAGCTCTGACTGGCCGCGGCCGTATTGGTGGCGTTGTTCAAGCGAAAGGCATTCGTGCCGGACCAGTTCATCAGGCTGGCAGAATCCAGCGCCTTGCCGGCCTGGTTGCAGAACACGTCCGCGTTGGTGATGGCGCGGAACGAAATCGTGCCGCTTGAAAGATAGACCATGCCGTTGGATGTCAGCGAAATGGAGGGCGCCGCGTTCGTGAACTGGTAGATGCCCGCCGAGTTGCTGATCGAATTGCCTCCGACGGGCCCCGTGACGGCATTATTGACATAGAACTTCTGGGCTTCCAAAAGACCGCCGTTCACCACCAACAGCACATTGCTGAAGGTGTTGGTGCCCTGGTAGGCGACATACACGGCGCCAGCTCCGGACAGCACAACTTGGCCGCCGTTGGTGAGGATCATTGTATTCCCCAGGCCTTGACCTCGCGCCACATACAGGGTGCCGCAGGAGATCAGGCTGCCGCCGTTATCCACGACTACCACGTTGCCTGTCGCACCCGTCAAACCGCAGTAGAAGCCCCGATTGCCGCAGGAGAACTGGGCGCCGTTGCCCCCGATCCAAGCCGTGTTGCTCGCCGAGGTAAAGCCGACAGTGGGATCATTATTTGTTCCGCTCCAGAATTGGCCGCCATTGGTCAAGATCAGGCTGTTGCATGCACCGCCTACGTTGCCCACATAGAAGTGGTTCAATGTTTGCGTAAATGCGCCGCCGTTCTCGATGCGCAACAGATTGCCGAAGGCGGCGCCACTGCCGACGGACAACTGATACGCACTTGCGTTCAAGACCGAACCGGGTCCACTGACGATGAGCGTATTATTGGTTCCGGGGTTGCCGACTGTGGAGGTCGACCCGAGCGCGACCTGCCCGCCATTGGTGATGATCAGCGAATTGCCAACCGAACCACTATCGCCGATGGTGAGCCCTATTCCGCTAGTCAACGCCAACAGGGAATTCGAGCCGGCAATGGTCACGGTGTTGCTGGATGCGCCGGTCTTGCCAACCACAGCGGGATTGCCGGCTTGGACGTAGACCTGCCCGCCGTTGCTGACGGTCAATGCATTTTGGTTCACACCTGCCGTCGTCCCAACGATCAGCGCAAGATTGGTGAGCGTGACGCCGCTGGCGGTCAGCGTGTTGACGGCGCTCCCACCGCCCCGGATGGCGAGCGTCTGGCCACGGAAATCCCACAGCCCGCCCGTTCCGGACGCGCCGGAGTTCGCGACTTGGCCGGCAAAGCCGGCCAAGTTGTTGCTGATGGTGACAGCGCTGGCTGTGATCAAGGCGCCCCCATTGTCCAGCAACACCTGCCCGTTGGTGCCGAGCCAGGTAAACGTGCTGGCGTTGCTGACCGTGCAGCCGGCGCCAACTTCCAATCGCCCGCCCGTCGCGAGGGTGAGCTTGTTGGTCACCGTCAGCAGCACCGCCCCCGTGCGCTGCGTGACCACCAGCGCCGCCGTGCCGAGACTGTTGGAAAGCACCAGGTTGGCGAGGGAGTAGGCCGGGGACATGTCCAACAGGCTGGTATAGGCGTTGCCCACCGTGTTCGACAGAGAAGCCGAATCACCGGACGCGCCGCCGGGTGGCCCGCCGGATGGATTCCAGTTGGCACTGTTCGTCCAATAACCAGTGGCGCTGGGCCCCGTACTGGTCCACGCATAGCCGGTGCCGGCCTGCGCGAGCGGTGCGATTCCCAGCCCCGCCAACACCGCCATCAGGACGCACGCGCGTCGGGAGCCTGCCTGGGTACTGGTCGTCATGGTTGTCTCCTCGTGGTTCATCACGCTTGCCATCATCCGTGGGCGGCACCTGCGGCTTCAGCCATCTGCCGCCACCGCCCGTTGCTACGCCGATAAAGCGCGCTCAAATCCAGGATTTCGCACGTCGGGCGCGGCGCGGCGGCGCCATCATCGTTCAGCAGGTCGATCGCCCGTGCCGTCAGCCCTTTCATCGAGACGCCCACCGCCAGGCCGTCGCAGGGCTTCAGAAATCCGCTCTCCAGATACTCCGTGTAGGTCACCGCCATCACGTGGTCGGCGGCGAGCCGATTCCGAAAGTGACGCGCCAGAAGCTCGCCGATCAGGAGTTCCGAGGTCGCGTTGTGGAGCAAGGCCGTGGGCGCATCGCCGCCATCCAGAAGCCGGTCGATCTCCGCCTGCATGCCTGACCGGGGCTCCGTGAAGGCGCTGGGATGGCCGCCGTCCCAGCGGCTGACCGTCGGCAGGTGGACGATCAGGCGCTCGTCATACGGCACGCCCGCGCCTTCGAGCGCCTCGCGATAGCCGCGCACAAAATCACGTCCCCAACTCGTCCCCTGAAACCACCCGGCGAGCAGAATCCGGCGATGGCCCAGGTTCAGCAGATGGCGGGTGGCGAGGAAGAAGGCAGCCCGCATGTCGATCACGACGTTGCGACAACCGAGGGGCTCGCGAATGGATGTATGAGCCACGTCCCCGATTTGCACGACCGGTTTCGTGGTGCGGGCCAGTAGCCCGTCCAGGTTCGCCTTCGAGAGGTAACCGGCCACGAGGATGCCCCGGGCGTCCTGGACGGCCGCGCAGAACAACGGCCAGTCATGGTCGATTTCTTCGCAGGTGCAGAGGCTGGCCGCCTGCCTGCGCGCGCGCAGAGCCGAGGCCACCGTCTCGGCGCAGAGCGCGTTGTAGGGGTGCTTCAAGTTCGTACACAGGACCACCACCGGCGCCGTACGCTGCTCCTGCGAAATCACAAATGTGCCCTTGCCGGTCACGGCCCGCACCAGGCGGTCGTCCTTCAGGCGGCGCATGGCGCTGCGCAGGGTTTTCATGCTCACGCCGAAGCTGCGGGCAAGGTCCTGTTCCTGGGGCAGCGCCACTTCGGAGGTCGCCAGCATGTGCGCCACACGCTCCCGCAGGGCATGCTCCACCTGGTCAACCAGCAGCGGGCTGCCGTGACCAGCCGTTCCAGGCTTCGCGGTCGCGAGATTCGGGATGCGTCTGGTTGCCCGCATGACATGTTCCCTGAAGACCGATTCCGACTCCCAACATCACGGCAATAGAACATAAGCAGCAATGAACCGTCAACGATATATTTCCTGTAATGCTTTTATTTATATCCTCTATTTGCCCTCGCGGTCATGCTTCGCGCCTGCAGGAACCTAAATGTGATGTGCAGCATGCGTCCCTGCTCCAGCAGGGACCTTGAACAAGACGGACTACGGCCGCATCACTCCGGACGGGAGCAGCATCACAGCATGCACAATCCAGCCCATGCGCCCAGCCGCCATCAGCCAGGAAAACTCCGCACAGCCGCGCAGACCACATCGATCTGCTCGTCCGTCAGTTTGCTGGCGGATGGCAGCCACAGCCCGCGCTGCGCAATTTCCTCGGCCACGGGATAGTGTTCCGTGGTCCGGTTGTAGACCGGTTCGGCGTGCAGCGCCGGGTAGAAGGGACGCGAGCCGATCTGCTGCGCCTTGAGATGGGCGATCAGCGCCGCGCGGCGATCGGCAGGCACCAGCACATCGATGAACCACGGCGAGGTCTGCGTCAGGTCTGTCGGCAGAAGATCGAGCCAGGGAATGGACTGGAGATGCTGCTGATAGCGGGCGTAAATGGCCTTCTTGCGCTCCACGCGCCACGGCAGCTTCTCCATCTGCACCAGCCCGATCACCGCCTGCAGGTCGGTGAACTTGGCGTTCCAGCCCATGGTGAGATAGTGGTCGGCGCCCGGCGCTTCGCGGCCGAAGTCGCGCAGCTTGCCGATGGCCTCGATCAGCTTCGGATGATCGGTGACCAGCGCGCCACCCTGACCGGTGGTGATGACTTTGGGGGCGCTGAAGGAGAAGCTGCCGATGTCGCCGAAGGTGCCCAGGTGGCGGCCGCCGTGGTGCGAGCCCAGCGACTGCGCCGCATCTTCGACCAGGTGGATGCCGCGGCCGCGGCAGAAGGCCACGATCGCGTCCAGGCGCGCAGGCGCCCGTCCGTTGATGGAAACCAGCAGCACGGCCTTGGTGCGCGGCGTGACCGCCGCCACCATGCGGTCGTAGTCCATCCCGAGCGTATCGTGGTCGATATCCACGAAGACCACGCGGGCACCGGTCGGCTGCACGGCGTTGGCCGTGGCCACCATGGTGTAGTCCGGCACCAGCACCTCGTCGCCGGGGCCGACCCCGCAGGCCAGCAGCGCCAGCGTCAGGCTGATCGTGCCATTGCTCACCACCGAACAGGACGCGGCGCCAGTATAGGCGGCAATGGCGGCTTCGAACGCGCGCGTCTTGCGGAACTCGGTCACCCAGCCGCCCGACCGCAGATACGCGTCCACCGCGTCCGCTTCGCGCGCGTCAAACCAGGGTTCCATTTGGTTGATGAAGTCCATTGTTGTGTCCAGGCTGGAGTGTTCAGCGTTCAGTGTTCAGGGAAACAGCATCACAGGGGGGAGTGGACGTTCGATGTCTGATGTCTGATGTCTGTGTTCCATCCGACATTGCTGAACACTGAACACCGAACACTGACATCCTCTCTCTTCGCCCTAGAACCGGATCCGGTCCTTTTCAGCGCCCGGATAGGGCCCGTTCTTCAGTTCGAGAACGCGCGTGTCGTTCTCAAGAATCTCGTATCCGTGTCCGCCGGAGAGCAGCGCCATGGCTTCGCCGGGGCCGATCTCGACCGTGGCCACCAGCGTGTGCGCCGCGTCGAAGACCGTGGTCCGCACGCGGCCCCGCAGCACGACGATGACCTCCTGGGTGCGGTCGGCCTGGCGCGGCACGCACAGGTGCTCGTGGGCTTGCAACCGCTTGCCGGCATCGTAGCGCCAGTGCAGGGCCTGGATGAAATCGCCGTCGGCCGAATACGGCGTCAGGCCGGGCGGCGGTTCGGCGGGGATGGTGTAGGCGAGCAGGACGCCGGCGGCGTCGCGGATTTCGGTGCGGTTCATATCGTGGCGTAGAGCGAGAACGGTTTGTAGAAGCGGTACAGTTTCACCATTTCCCGGACGCCGGCCTCCAGCGACACGTGCGTCCGATAACCCAGAGCCTCGATCTTGTCGAACGCGATCACGAAGTTGCGCACGTCGAAATCGGCCATTTCGGAGTCGATGATGTTGCAGTTGGTTTCCTGCTTCACCACCTGGGCGATTTCCATCTTGGTGAAATTCAATGTGTCGCTGCCCACGTTGAAGATCTGGCCCCGCATGGCGTCCGCGTGGTCCAGCGCGAAGACGTAGGCGGCGATCGCGTCCTGGATGTGGACGAAGGTGCGCTTGGTCTTGCTCTCGAAGAGCACGATGCAACGCTCGTTGACCGCCTTGATGGTGAAGTCGTTCACCAGCAGGTCGATGCGCATGCGCGGGCTCACGCCGAAGACCGTGGCGAAGCGCAGCGAGATGGTGTTCGGGCGCTTGAGCAGTTCCTGCTCGGCCTGATACTTCGTGATGCCGT
>Ga0316226_1004970_pt1 | contig 10289 bp, 9 predicted proteins | sample TBH18017metaG_FD_206009 | JGI IMG/M metagenome (GOLD analysis project Ga0316226, IMG submission 206009) | Freshwater microbial communities from Trout Bog Lake, Wisconsin, USA - TBH18017 | ecosystem: Environmental > Aquatic > Freshwater > Lake > Hypolimnion/Profundal zone | place: USA: Wisconsin... | reverse complement strand
GCCAAAGAGCACAAAAATACAAAAATTTATAGATTTGATGAGAACAAAGAATACAGCGGAAGTCTGAATTGTATTCTCTCCGAGTCTACGGGGGATAAGGTTTTTTTTGTATCAAATGATATTTTTATATCGCCTTCCTATGTAAAGGCATTATTAGAAGTTGCTGACAGTAGTCCGAATATTGGGATAGTGAGGGGCGTTTCTAATTTTGTAGATAATTGTGGAAAAAAAACTCACAACATCAACATTGTGGATAAAATCAAGCATCTAGGTGATGTTGCAACTTTTGGGGAAGAGCTATTCGAATTAGAAAAAAATTCTTATCTCGAAGAGAATTTTTTAACTGGTGATGCATTCATGACTAAAAGAGAAGTGATAACAAAAATAGGTACTTTTGACCCCCTTTTTTACGGATACTTTGCCGATCATGATTATGGAATTAGAGCAATGCGGGCTGGCTTTAAGTTAGCGGTTGCTAAAGGTGCTTTTGCTTTTCACCATAGAAATTCAAATTTTGATTATTTAGAAAAAAATGCACGAGAGAAAAAGCTGAACGCAAGATGGGCTAAGATCTACGAAAATTGGGCTCGTTTTAAACTCAAATATGATTTACCTATTGATAGAATGTATGAATTAGATATGCTTGCTCGCATGGACTGGGATTCTTTGAATACCCGCGCGAAAGACTGTGTCAAACTCTTTATTCCACCTGTGGATTATTCTAAGTATTTAATCAAGTCTTAATCTTATTGAGATCCCTAGCTTTAATTTGGACATCGCATTAATTCAACTACTTTTTAAGATTAATATCTTGTCTAATTTTTAAATACATTTGTAAATACGACTCGTCATTAGTGCTTACATATTTTTCTTTAAGTAAATCGCACGCTTGCAGCATTTTTCTAGTTTTTGGAGTGTTATCAAAAAGTTGATCGAATATTGGGGCACTTTGCCCAAAGTCATAAGCCAATGTTCTAAAGTGGGTCTGACTTAAAATGAGCGATGGCAGCCTTTCTTGGATGAAGACTTTCATGGGGCCTAATTTATTTTTAGAATTTAGATAAGAAGTTTCGCCTAAACTTTTTTGCTCTGCATAGTCATAAAATTGAGATGCAATTTCAAGCCATTTGTCCCAGTAATCTGATTTAGCAATTATAAAATTAGAAAAAACAGCCGTTGACGAATGGGTGATTAGTTTTGTTAGGTCAATTTTTAGATGAGTTGTATCAATAAATTTTTGTGTTGTTGATAACAACCCTGGATGTCGGAATTCGCCTTGCTCAAATGGATTTCGAAAGTATGCCAGCTGATCCCATGCGGGTGAAAAAAGGGCTACATTTGCTTGATCATTGTATCTAGAGAGAATGCTTAGGATTTTAGTAGCTGAAATCCCTGTTTTTTGATAAAACTTCGGAGATAAAAAACCGTACCAAGCATCTTTTTCTAGGCTGGAATTTTTAAGATACTCCATGATTGGGTAAAATTCAAACCAGTCTGGGGGTCCGTTTATATTATCTAGCGGAATAAATTCAGGTTCTAGCATCTTCCTAGAATGCTCATCATAGTAGATTTGATGAATAAATATGTTGTTCATGGTTACCTCCTAAGCCTAGATTTTTTAAGTAAACTATTACACGTACATTCGCCCCAAATTTTTTGGGGTTAAATCACCTATTTTTATTAATTTTGACTAATGGAAGCTATGAGATGTCGAAAATTTCGGAGATGCCAATACGAATTGTTACGGCTACAAAAATGAGGCAAGAAAACTTTCTTCAATATTCTCTCACTGGAAAATCTATAAAATCTTTTTTTAAGACATCGGAAGCACAAGTTAGGCTATATGCAGAAAATTCTAAAGGTCTTTCTGAAGTCTACAACAAAGCTATAGATGAGGCTTTGGGGACTGAGGCCATCCTGGTTTTTATGCACGATGATGTGCTTATAGCTGACTATTTTTGGGCTGATAGAGTGCGCACGGGCCTTCAAAATTTTGATATTGTAGGTATAGCTGGGAATTCTAGAAGAATTCCGGGGCAACCTATGTGGAGCGTTCTCAATATGGAGTGGAAGCTTGAGGATAAATGTTATTTATCTGGTGCAATTGGGCAGGGGGTTAAATTTCCCCCGGAAAAATTCGATGTTTTTGGTCCGCCTGGAGTCGAATGTAAATTATTGGACGGAGTTTTTTTAGCCACCACCACTTCTGCTCTCAAAAAATCTAAATTGAGATTTGATCCAAACTTTACATTTCAATTTATGACCTTGATTTTTGTAGAAGCGCTGAAAAAGCTGGTTTGACCATGGGAACTATACCGCTTTCGCTAGTACATGCAAGTGGTGGCCAGGTAGACTCAATCTGGAAAGATGCTTATGATTTATACATTAATAAATGGGGGCATTAATTACAGTTAGTGGTATTTCAACACTTGCGCTATCTATGTAAATAGTAATTTAGTTTATGAGGTACCCTTTCTTCAGTACTTAGTAATAATTTGATAAGTTATTACTTCTCTACCTTCCAGTCCCTGGACTTCCCACCGCTTTTTTCTAAGAGCCTGATATCGCCCATAACCATGCCCCTATCGACTGCTTTGCACATATCGTAGATGGTGAGGAGGGCAACTTGGACTGCGGTGAGAAACCCAGTAAGAACAATGAACTAAGAAAAAATAAAACAAACTAAACCTAAACCCATCAGGTTAAAAGTTAGGCCAATAAGGACAGCACTAGGCCACAGAAAAAGAATATCACAGGCCCCCTTATCGATAAAGGTGAATTTGCCGAAAGTAACCGACCCCACCACCCCAAACCCTAGAATGGGACTCCTATATTAAGGCTTCGGAGTATTCAAGACGAGTGAAGAGATTTTTTTAAAGTTTTGCGCTACGAAATAAATCGGATAAGGTGATTTTTAAAATATCCGTAATTTTTATCAAATTCATTATGGCTATATTGTGTTCGCCTCGCTCAATGCCGCCTAGATAACTCCTATCGATTCCAGCTTCATCCGCAAAAGCTTCCTGTGATAGCCCTGTCTTAAGCCGCAAGCCCCTAATGGCGGCTCCTAGAGCTACCAATTTTTTATTTCCGTTATAGCTGGGTGAGGGTTTTGCCATAGGGATGATGTTTCCCTATTGACGTTTTTAATACCACGGGAGATGATACCCAAATGAATAGCTCATTTGAGGTGCTATCAATGTGGGTTATGGGTGTTTATCAATAGCTATCTATTGAAGTCGACTGCTTAAAAAGTATGAATTCTACGGTAGTGTATTTAAAGGAAATATGAAGTTATTGGATTTGGTGGGGTTGCTAAAAAAACATCGCTTAAATGTTGTGAGAAAAGATGGCTATACGAATCCTGTCGATACTTGTTCTCGATGGATCTTATTGGATGGGGAAGTTTATGGAGAGCATAAATTCCAAGGAAATTTTCTGGTCGATGTAGAAAAGATAGTTCTGTGGTCAAAAAAACAGGCCAAGCAAACATGGGTGAATCAAGAAAACATTGAGCGAGCAAAGAACTACTTTGCCGAATGGATATCGAAGGCCGATTTAGGAAATGAGACCCCCACTCTGCTCGACACGCATCAACGAGAGTTCTTAAAGAGTCATATCTCTACATTCATTGATATGAAATGCTTCAAAACATATTGTCCTAGTTGTGCAACTTTTTATGAGGAAGTGGTAGAGGGTCCCAAGAAGAAAAGTGGGGCAGGAAAAATCATTGGCTGGACGGATGAATACCTCTGCCCAGAGGGTCATTCCCTCTATTCACAAGAAGAAGAAATTAGGCTCTTTTAACAGGTTTGACTGATATATGCCGATAAGAGAGCTTTTATTTGTATTGCTTTGCTTGATCTCAGGCGGTGTTATGGCCGAAAGTTATGAGCTTTTACAAAAGTCAGAAAGTGGCGGGCTCTATTACGTTAGGGGGTCGCTTGCTAATTCGGGTAAGGGCGGCGAAATGTATCCAGCTCTAAATATCTTAATCAATAACAAAAATGGCTTTACAACTCCAAACGGTAGAGCTCTTTCAATGATGCAATTCCTCATCGTTAATTGCGAAAAGAAGCTTCAGATTACAAATGACACGTTATTTTATTCTGGCTACTTCAGTGAAGGTGAAAGGCTTTATGCGAATCATGAAATTTTCAATCAAAAGATATTTAAATCCATAGAGAGGAAATTTTGTCCGAAATGAAGAAGCCCTTCATTCGGCAACACTTAGGACGGTTAAGGCTTTTAACAGGGATTTTATTGCTTTCGTTTTTCGCAAACTCAACCTATGCCCAGTATCAAGTTCTTGCAAAGCGAGAGGCATCGAACCTTTATAAAGCGGATCGTTTAATTGTAGAAACCTCTGGGTGTCTTAACTATGCACTTTTAGATACGGCCATCCTTACGGATACCACTATTAGCTTCATCAAAGATCGTGATGTATGTCGTGTTGTTGGCATATTTCAGCCGAAAGACTTGAAGGCGGGATCATATAAGGTGATACCAGTTATGGAGCAGGAGGATTTTTATAGGGTTGGAGTATCAACTTATATCCAAACCATTGGTTGCGCAATATTAATGTCTGATCGAGGGCTAATGAAGTGGAATGGGTCAGCTGGGACTATATTTTCTGATGATCAAGAGTGCCCTATATGGGGCGTGTTTTCTCCTGTCAAACTTAAGTAAAGTCTAGGTTGTAGTTATCTAAATACTTGATTCATATTGCTATTCAATTTGTTCCTGTGAAAATTCCTTAAATATCATGATATCCACGCAAAGACCGGTGACGCATTGCCCGCCATAGCGGGCATGACGTCTTTAGACGTACTAAATAATTGGCGGCCTTCCCCTCTGTGTCTACTTGGGGTTAAAGTCCGCCATCCCATATCTAAAAATGGCGGTCTTTAAATAGCGGAATCTATCCCCAGTCATCTAAGGGGTTGAAGGCCGCCGGAAAGGAATTATTGGTGGTTGGTGCGGCGGTATTATTGGCGGCCATGCTTTTATGAACTCTCAATATTTCATTTACTTGCTTGGCTAGCCCAAGTGATTTGCGCATTTCATCATCAACTTTATAGACTTTCACTCCCCCTGTGGCGATTAAAAGATCTAAAGCTTCTCTTACTTTCGCTTTGCTCGCCTTTAGATTACCCTTAATTCCCGAAAGAATATCTAACTTATTGCGGGTTGTGTATTGATGTTTGGATATGTAGTTAGATATGAGAAGGCCAATTTTTTGCATTTCGCTTAGCTTGGCCGTTGGTAATGGTTTGGTTAATATTACAGGCTCAAATACAACGGTGTGGTACTTGGGCGAGACAATCTTTTTGAGCCAAAGAGCTTGATCGGTAGCGCCATAGCTATTCTTTGCTAATGAAAGTTTGATGTATTCCTTTCTGTTGGCTTCGAGACCATATTTCTTCGCATCTTCAGGAGGCATTGGAATCATGCCAGACATTTGACGGGTTGCATTTTCAAAAGCCAATGACCCAACAGCAAACCCTTGTTCTACATCTGTAGCCTTAATATTATTTTTGCTAATGTGAGCTGCCATAACGACAGCCGCTCCCGTGGCATCTACTATTTTGTTTGCCTCTCTGCAAATGGCAGTTGCAGTTTCCGACAGATTGAGGTCGCCAGCAGTGAATCCTTGCATATGGTCTAGGATGACTAGACCATTCTTGATATCAAATTCATTGAGAAGGGTGATCATTTTTTCGGTTATGTCAGAACTTTGATACTGATTCCGATTGATGCTCGTGAGCCTTCCATCTACCCCTAAAAGCGGAATGGTAATTAGGTTAGATTCGGCCTTCTCCCTATCTTTGACATCCCAGTTTTCTGTGTTGGCGCTAAATTTTCTTGATATTTCTTCTTCCGTTTCTTCGCAAAAGAACATTGCTACTTTTTGTTGTTGAAGTGGGTGGCCATTCCAGTCTTTACCAGCTGCGATATGACAGGCTATAGATAAAAGAATAGAAGTTTTTCCAACAGCACCTAAAGCGACCAAAGACGAAAGTGCTTTTTCTGGGAATAATCGTATTCCATCAGAAATTTTTGGCCCCACAAATCTTCTAGGCGCCATTCCATTGGGTATATAAATGGGTTTGTAATTGACTAGTTTTTTAAATTCAAATTTGGAATGTTGTGCATCCCCTTGTGACGGGAATAAATCGATCGCACTTTGTTCTTTACGCATCGATGAAAGGGCTTTATTAATCGTCATTTCACCATAGGTCTGTTTGCCTCGAAGCTCATCCCATTTGGTGCGGTAAAGTCCCGATGCTCTAAAGATTTGATCTACTTCAAGAGGGCTTAAGCCTTGTTTTGTGAGGTAGTTAATGATTGATAAATCGGCAGCAGAATGATCTCCGTCGTACATTGAAATATCCCCGTTAAAGAGGTTTTCATATCTATCCCCTACTAATTCGGATCGATTAAATATATCTGGCAATTTTCTCTTTATTTCCTCTGGAATATTCTCGAGATCTAATTTTCCCGACATCCTAGATGAATAGGGTGGAGAATTTGAGGGGGTAGATTCATTCGGCAATAGATTTAGAAATGAATCAATAAGGCTCTGACCCTGAGGTAATTGATTGCCTATTGAGCGACCTTGGAACTCTAGCGGGATTCGGCCGGTAACTGTTAAAAATCGTACATCATCGTAAATCTCTAATGAATCGTATTTTCGCCCTTTGGAATTTAACTTCCCAAAAACAAATAAACGCATTCCAGTATTGCTTGGCGATGCTTCACAGTAAGCGCCGCCTTCATGGGCACTCTTGAGCCATCTTTTAATCTCCTTTCTCCTCATTGTTAGCTGTCTTGAGTTATCTAAATCGAAGCCGGTGATGCCATTCCCAGTTAGCAATACCCCCACCCCTGTGTACTTACCGGTTGCATAAGCTTCTTGAGCCTGTTGGAATGTTCCGAATTGATAAGGCTTATTAGTTGCGATATTGGAGCCAGTTTTTGGGCATCGTGGCGCTTTGTTCCACTTGCCGGTTCTGTTTCCATCTGCATCTAGTTTCGCCTCAGCAATCCAAACTGCCCATGGCTGTTTTTGTAAATCAGGTGGGATATTTTTAAAATTTGGCTCGAGCCAATTAGGCTCTGCAATTGTTTGGCGATCTTGGTTAATGTTATTTTGATTCATTAGTCACTCCTATAAAAATAGACTGACTTTCTATTTATTACCATTTTGAAATGAGCGCAATGATAAAAAGAGACAATTACATCCTAAGATGTTAATGAATAATCTCGATCAAATTTCGTCGAAAAAACAGAGGGTTAAGTCCTTTATATATTTTCGTTATGAAGAAAAAATATTTCTTTTAACCAAGCTTTTCTGCAAGCTGTTCAGGGCTTGGATGGTAGTACCGTTTAAGCATCGACAGACTTTTGTGTCCTGACACTGCAGATAATTCAATTAAATTAGGAAGCTTTTCCGCTAGCTTTGTAATGGCCATATGTCTTAAGTCATGAAAGCGTATATCTTTCACTCCTGCTCGTTTCCTTGCTCTATCGAAGTTTGCTGATACTGCTGCATGGTTTATGGGAAATACTCTTCCATCTATATTGCGTGGCATCTCTCTCAAAATCTCTAATGCTTGGCTAGATAGCGGGACTGTTCGGCTTGTGCCATTCTTGGTTAGTTGCAAAAATATAGTGCGCCGTTGAAAATCAATATGCTCCCAACGTAGTCCGAGTAGCTCACTTCTGCGCATGGCTGTTTCAAGTGCTAATCTCACTAAAGGCAACATCCATATCGAACGTCGCCCTATGGGCTTTAACTTTTCAAATAGAGCGTTAGTTTCGGCATCATCTAATAAGCGGCTTCTCCCTTGTGGATTCCTAGGTCTTGCCACTAGTGCTACTGGGTTGTTGATGTTGATACCCCATTCTTTTCGTGCATAAGTAATGATGGATGAAAAATAAGATAACTCTCTAATGACGGTTGCTGGAGCTATCTCTTTGAGGCGCTCATCCCTGTGCTGTGCAATTCTTTGGGGAGTTAGACTCACCATGCTCAGTTTGCCTATTGGACGCCTTGCTAGCGCCTTTAAACGAATGACATCTGCAGTTCCACCCCGCATAGTGGGTAATACCTCTGTGATGTACCGCTCAATGGTTTCTGCGAAGGTGGTGCGTTCAGCCAACACAAGATTGGTATAGCTGCCTTTTTGCATTTCGACTTCAACTTGCTTCGCCCAGCGCTCGGCATCAACTTTATTGATGAAGGTTTTACTCAGTGCAGCATGGCCTTTTATTTGAACTCGGGCTTGCCACTTACCGCCTCGGTTGCGAAATGTTGCCATTTACCTCTCCTTGGTAGGACAGGATTAGGCCAAGAGTGTTTTTAGTCTCTCGTTATTGTTTTCTAGGTTAGCGTTTACTTCTCCGCCCTCCATTCACCACTCTTCCCACCACTCTTCTCCAAGAGTTTGATGTCACCCATCACCATACCTCTATCGACTGCTTTGCACATATCGTAGATGGTGAGGAGTGCAACTTGGACTGCGGTAAGCGCCTCCATTTCAACACCGGTAGGGCCAGTAGTTTCAGCTTGCACCGTGCAATTGATGGCATTCTCTTTTGGATCTGACCCAAACTCTAGGCTGAGGTGTGTCAGGGCGAGTGGATGGCATAGTGGGATTAATTCAGAGGTTTTCTTGGAGGCTTGAATCCCGGCGATTCTAGCGATTCCCAAAACATCCCCTTTTTTGTGGCTGCCCGCTGTGATCATTTGCAGAGTTTCTGCCTGCATGGAGATTCGGCCTGAGGCAATCGCAATCCGATGGGTATTAGGTTTATTTCCAACATTAACCATATGGGCTTGGCCACTGTCATCAAAATGGGTAAGTTTGTTCATGGAATAGTTTTACCATATAGGGATGGATGATATAAAAATATCGTATTTGACATCCCTTGCTCGGCGTTATCTGACCTATTTTCTTGTCATGATTCTGACGATGTCGAGTAATACGCGATTGGCATGGGGAGCCGGTACAGCGTCTACGGCCCCTCCAGGTGATGTTTCTGTAGAGGGAAATTCAACTGCGATTCAGAATATTGGGCGAGCCATGCAATCACCCGATGCCCGCTCTGCTAATTTACCAACACGCCCAGCGGCGCCAACCCAGCCCAATATTGTTCTCCCGGATATGGGTGATCCAGGCGGGGATGCACTAAGTCGGGTTGATGAGCGTAAGTACGGCGAAATGATCATGCGACAAATTCGGCCGGATCCGGACTACTCGAATGATTTACCTCTGTACGATTATCTGAATGAGATGGAAAGACGTCTCTTGCAATCCGCCAAACGTTTGCAATTGGGTGGTGCCAATGAGCAAGGCAGTGGCGCTTATCAGTATGAAATTTTTGCTGTCAAAGATAGCTCGATTAATGCTTTTGCATTGCCTGGTGGATTTATCGGCTTTCACACGGGCTTAATTGTGAGCGCCGAAACAGATTCGGAAGTAGCCTCCGTCATGGGGCACGAAACTGGCCACGTTCTACAACGACATATGGCACGTCAGTTAGATAAGCAATCGACCAATACGATGATCGCCTTGGCGGGTATGGTGTTGGGTGCTCTTGCAGCCTCGCGAAATCCCAGTGCCGCCGCTGGGCTGATACAGGGCGGTCAAGCTATTGCCGTTAATAATCAGCTTTCATATTCTCGTGATGCAGAGCGAGAGGCAGATCGAGTGGGATTTCAGATTCTGAGTGGCAGCGGTTATGACATTCATGGAGCACCAGATTTCTTTCAGCGCTTACAAAAAGCCACCGGCATTATGGATAGTGGTGTGCCTGCCTATGTTCGGACTCACCCTCTAACGACGGATCGCATTGCGGATATGCAAGATCGGGTTCGTTCCATGCCTAACCGCACCGTTCCAACTAATATTGAGTTTTACTTTATTAAAGCCCGCGCTCGACTGGAGCAGTCTGGAACAACCAGTGGACTTTATGATCTCAAGAATATTTTTGACAGCCTGAGTAAACAAGCGCAACCAGGAAAGCAAATGGAAGGTCTGTATGGGCTTGCTCTGATTGCACAACGCCAAGGCAAAATCGATCAGGCCGAAGCTTACCTTCAGGATGCTCGTAAAGTTGCCCATGCAGAAATTGCACCGAACTCTTCTGTGCAGAGACAAAGCCTATCCTTAGATATCACTGCCTCTGAGTTAGCGCTTGCCAAAGGAAAAAATGACGATGCTCTGCAGATTGCACAGGCTACCTTAAAGGCATACCCCCAATCTTATGCAGCAGGTGCCGCC
>Ga0316226_1004964_pt1 | contig 10295 bp, 13 predicted proteins | sample TBH18017metaG_FD_206009 | JGI IMG/M metagenome (GOLD analysis project Ga0316226, IMG submission 206009) | Freshwater microbial communities from Trout Bog Lake, Wisconsin, USA - TBH18017 | ecosystem: Environmental > Aquatic > Freshwater > Lake > Hypolimnion/Profundal zone | place: USA: Wisconsin... | reverse complement strand
GACTGCTATCACATTGTTGGGCAGGCGCAGACAACTGGTTTTGTGGATTTACTTTACCACGTCGAAAGTAAAATCGAGACTTGGTTGGACACGACTGGTTTTTTCACGCGCCGGTTTAGTCAGACACGCCGCGAAGGCAAGCACCGCAGTGCTGAAGACTCCCGGTATGACTACACTGCCGGCCAAGTCGTTACGACCAATCTTATCAATGGCCAACTGAGCGCGGTAGCCTTGACTGGTCCTGAACAGGATGTGCTATCGGTTTTTTATTTTATACGCACTCAACCATTACTGCTTAACCATGATAATCGACTGCCGGTCAATCTGACAGGCAAACACTATGATGTGGCTGCGTGCCCTGACCAACGCAAGACGCTTTACTTTCGCGCGACCGGCGATATACCCGCATTGCGCATTGAGCCCAACCCAACTCTTAACATCGTTGCCGCCAGCGGCGGTCGGATGTGGTTTTGGATTAGCGACGATGCGCGCAAGTTGCCGCTGATGCTGGTCACCGAGATGAAATATGGCACCATCAAGCTTGTGCTTGCCGGAATTGAACCGGCAACTTTGATGAAACAAATTCTGGCCCAGCGTTGATATGGATTTCCCCCCTCTTGATTTCGCCGCCATCCGCACCTATCCGCTCCGGGAACGAGACAACAAGGTCCAAGCCGGCAACCTTGCCAAAGTCTGGCAAACCGGCGGCAGTTTTGCGCAATTTTTTGATTCGTTGCCGCGTATCCTTGCCGGCAACGATTTCCGCGACGTCGTATCCGCAACCGCAACCGCTGTCCGCAACCACCGACCGGTAATTCTGATGATGGGTGCCCACGTTATCAAGTGCGGCCTCAACCCGGTCTTGATCGAACTATTGCGGTGCGGCATCGTCAACGCCATCGCTCTCAATGGTGCCGGCGCGATTCATGATTTCGAAATGGCGCTCATCGGCGAAACCAGTGAAGACGTCCAGCGCGGTCTTGATGACGGCAGCTTCGGTATGGGCGATGAGACTGGTCGGCTGATGAATGCCGCGCTTGCTGCCGGCGTTCAGCAGGGCATCGGCGCCGGCCGCGCGCTCGGCGAGGCAATTGTTAAAGGTACGTGCCGGCGTAAAGAAGTTAGTCTGCTGCATGCCGGCGTGACTGGCAATATCCCGATTACCGTTCATATTGCCATTGGCACTGACATCATTCACCAACACCCGACTACTGATGGTGCGGTTCTTGGTGAAGCGACCTACCTTGATTTCCAGAAGTTTGCCTCAGTTGTCGCGCAACTCGAAGGCGGCGTCGTGATTAACATCGGTTCGGCGGTGATTCTGCCGGAAGTTTTTCTGAAGGCGTTGACCATCGTCCGCAACCTCGGTTACACCGTGGATCATTTCACGACCGCGACATTCGACATGCAACGCCATTACCGGCCGACCGAAAACGTCGTAAAACGACCGACACACAAAGGCGGCCACGGTTACTACCTCATTGGCCATCACGAACTGCTCGTCCCGCTTTGGGCCGCTGCAGTAATGGAACAACTCACATGAAAACTGACCGGCTCAACAAAATCCTTCGCCAATTTGCCCACCAACACATCCTCGTTGTTGGCGACGTAATGCTTGATCATTTCATCTGGGGCCGGGTCGTGCGCATTTCGCCGGAAGCGCCGGTCCCGGTCGTTGAAGTCCAGCGCGAATCATTCTTTCCCGGCGGCGCCGCCAACGTCGCGCGCAACCTCCGCGCCTTGACCGGTAACGTGACCGTGTTTGGGAGCATCGGTAAAGATGGTGCCGGTGAACAGCTCGGCGAACTGTTGCGCGAAGAAGGCGTTGGAATTGACAGCTTGGTTGTGGACGTCGACCGGCCCACGACTGTCAAGACCCGCGTTGTCGCACAGCACCAACAAATCGTTCGGTTCGACAAGGAACAGACGCAACCACTCAGCCCGGCCTTGCAGCAACAGTTGCTCGGGAATTTTCAAACGCAGCTGCCGGCAGGTGCGGCAGTGATTTTCGAGGATTACGGCAAAGGTGTGTTGACGCAACCGGTGTTGAATACGATGCACCGCACCTCACAACGTGCCGGCAAAATCACCACCGCAGACCCGAACGCTAAGCATCTGCTCCGGTATGCCGGGCTGACCGCGATCACGCCCAACCGGGCCGAAGCGTTTGCCGCCGCCGGCCTGACCAATCCGCCCGCGCTCGATGATGTGCTGGACGATGCGCCATTACTCAAATGCGGTGCGAAATTACTCCGGCAATGGCGCCCGGAAAATCTACTGATCACGCTAGGCGAACATGGCATGTGTTTGTTCCGATCCGGTCAGAAACCGCATCACATCCCGACGGTGGCGCAGGAAGTGTTTGATGTGTCCGGCGCCGGTGACACGGCGATTGCGACGCTGACTCTGGCATTGGCAGCCGGTGCCCGGCCGGTCGAGGCGGCGGAAATTGCGAATCACGCAGCCGGTATAGTCGTTGGCAAAGTCGGCACGGCTACCTGCACACCAGATGAGTTGCGAGCCAGCTTCGCCCGACATCAGCGCCGGTAATAGTGCGCGACGCTACCGACCAAGAACCGTGCCTTGCCGGACTACTTTTTCTTGTCCGATTTTTCTACCGGCGGCGTGGAGGCTTCCAGACGGGTCAATTTTCCAACGCTGGTGTTAATTTCCACGCGCAGGCCAACCGTCAATTCGGCAAATTTAACCGATTTGCCGTCCAGTGAAATTGTCGTACCACGATTCACCGTGTACTGTGTGTCTTTACCGTCCTCATCTGTAATCGTAATAGTGTTTTTGACGATATCCAAGGCGGCAATTTTGGCAGGAGTTTTAGTTTTCTTTTCCTTGGGGGCAGGACCGGCTGGTTTTGGAGCTTTATCGGCTTTTTCCTCCGGTGGTGTGAAGGCGTCAATGCGCGAAAGCTTGCCCCCGCTGGCACTGATGTCAACTCTTAGATCAACAATCAGATCGGTAAATTTAACGAATTTACCGTCCAAGAATATCGTCGTGCCTTGACACACGGTGTATTGCGTGTCTTTGCCGTTCGTATCTGTAATCGTGATTGTGTTTTTGACGGTATCTAAGGCGGCAATTTTAGCATAAACTTTAACCTTCTTTTCCTTTTTGACTGGTGCTGTTGGTGCGGCTGCCAGAAGGCTTCCCGTCGCAAATAATGTCGTGACCAGCAGCATACTCAGCAAAAGTTTTAGACATTGGCTCATAGGTTTTCTACGACAATTTTGTCGTACTGGTATTCGACTGGTGCAACCAACGCAAGCACAAAACCGCCGTAACCTTGACTTGCCGGAAACCTTTCGCCATAGTTCGCCTCACTATGGCGGACACCAAACCAGTCAATCTCATGGACAAGATCGTCGCGCTCTGCAAACGGCGCGGCTTTGTCTTCCAATCCAGCGAAATCTACGGCGGCATCAACGGCTTCTGGGACTACGGCCCGATGGGCGCCGAACTCAAACGCAACGTCCGCGACGCGTGGTGGAACGACACCGTCCGCCGGCGCACCGATGTCGTCGGCATTGACGGCACGATCATCACGCACCCGCGCGTGTGGGAAGCCTCGGGCCACGTTACGTCCTTCAGCGACCCCATGGTGGATTGCAAAAAATGCAAAGGTCGTTGGCGCGCCGACCAGCTGCCGGAGACCAAGTGTTCCGAAGGCGGACCGCACGACTACACCGAGTCCCGGCAATTCAATCTCATGTTCGAGTCCCATGCCGGGCCGGTAAAGGATGACTCCAACAAGGTCTACCTCCGTCCCGAAACCGCCCAGGTGATTTTTGTTCAATTCCAAAATGTCCTGAGCGTTTCCCGCCAGAAGATTCCGTTTGGCATCGCCCAGATCGGCAAAGCGTTCCGCAACGAAATCAACCCGCGCAACTTCACCTTCCGCAGCCGGGAATTCGAGCAGATGGAATTGGAGTTCTTCATCAAGCCCGGCACCGACGCCGACTGGCACAAAACGTGGGTCGCCGAACGCCTGAAATGGTACGAGACCATCGGCTTGCCGGCGAGCAAGCTCAGCGTGTACGAATACAGGAAGGAAGAATTGGCGCACTACGCCAGCGCGTGCGTGGATGTGATGTTTGCGTTCCCGTTCGGCGTGCAAGAGCTCGAAGGTATTGCCGCCCGCGGCAACTTCGACCTCAGCCAGCACCAAAAAGTTTCCGGTAAGAGCATGGAATACTTCGACGATGAGACGAAGGAAAAATACATTCCCCACGTCGTCGAACCGAGTGCCGGCGTGGATCGGATTTGCCTCGCGCTAATCTGCGCCGCCTACACCGAGGAAGAAGTTGCCCCCGGCGATGTTCGCATTGTCATGAAATTCGCCCCGCGCATCGCGCCGGTTAAAGTCGCTGTCTTCCCGCTCCTCCGCAACAAACCGCCGCTCGTCGAAAAAGCCCGGCAAGTTTTCAATCTGCTCCAGCCGCACTTCACCACCGAATGGGACGACCGCGGCAACATCGGTAAACGCTATCGGTATCAAGACGAACAAGGCACGCCGTGGTGTGTGACCGTGGATTTCGATACGCTCGGCGAAAAAGGCCCGGAGCTGCTCGACACCGTCACGCTTCGCGACCGCGACACCATGCAGCAAGAACGCATCAAAATCTCTGACATCATCCCGCTGATTACCGGCAAGCTGCGCGGAAATCAGTAATCTCGCAATCATGCATCAACTTCCATTGTTAATGAAACACTGGCGTGAGAAACGCGGCCAAGAAAGTTTCCGCGTCGTTGCGTTTGGTTCGAGTAATACTGAAATTGGGTGGAGCTGCGAAGGCCGGCATGGCTGGCCTTGCTGGTTGTCCTGCATCTTCCGCGCTTCTGTCGGCCAACACGTGCAGTCGATGAATGCCGGTATCGGTGGCAACACGACCGCCGACCTTCTTAAGCGCATCTATCGCGATGTCGTGCCGATTCACCCACACCTCGTCATTATTACCATCGGCGGCAATGATTTTTTCCAACGGCACGCTCTAGCCGACTTCGAGTCGAATTTGCGCAAGCTTAAAGACATCCTGTGCGCTGCCGGTGCCGTTGTTGCCTTCCAAACCTACTACGCCTTCTTACCGGAAGCTGGTGAGGGATTCGAAAACTACATGGATGTCGTTCGCCAAGTCGCCATTGCCACCGAGTCAGGTCTGATTGACCAATATTCGTGGTTTTCTGCGTGGCAAAAAGAGGACTTGGCGACTTACCGGACTATCATGCGCGACCCGGCTCACCTCAAACCAGTTGGCAACGCGCTCTTTGGCACCGTGGCTGGTCGCGTGTTTGGCTGTTGGGACCCGGCCATGCCGCCCGATTTGCCGATTTATAATTACATCCCAGCGCTCGAACGCCACGGCGCGCCGTCGCGGAATATTGAATTGCTCTGATCGGCCGGCGGCGCGGGTCAGTATTTTAAGCTGAGCGTGCAGCGCATGATGTTGTGGCAATGCACTGTGTTGATCGTGGTCTTGCTTTGCCAGCCTTGGCAGCACAATTCGGTCTTGACCGTGGTCTGGCGCTGCGCGACGGCTTTGGCAATGGTTGCAGAGAGATCGAAGTCCCCACCGATACACGCATCATTAGGGCAATCAATGCGAAAGATCGACCGGGCATTGTCGAGATTTGGCGTAAACCTAATCTGGCTGTTCTTTGACGTCCCTGTTGAGTCGTAGTGCCCGAGCTCTACGGTTAACGCCTTCAGCTTTGGAAATTTCTCCGAAAGGCAGGGCGAACTCCGTACTCGCTGATTTTCCTGTTCGCGGTATTCAAATCGTGGCCCGGCGTGTAGTCGATACATCGGTATGATATCTTTCTTTTGTTGAGCACACATTTAACTTACCACGAAAACAAGCTGTTGCCGGCAATAATCGTCATGATTTATGTACGGGTTCAATCCGGTATTGACAAGCTGCCGGTATTTTATAGATTCACAAGGTAGTCTTTGGACAGTGCGCAATCGCTCCGAAGTGCTCGGGGCGGTTTGTTTTTGTGCACGCAGACATCAACGAAGAAAGGCAACGGAGTACAAGTTATGGCAACAGGCAAAGTGAAGTGGTTTGACACGAAAAAAGGTTTTGGTTTTATCCAACAAGAAGGAGGAGCGGATGTGTTCGTGCATTACTCCTCGGTGGGCGGTGACGGGTTTAAGAATCTTGAGGAAGGGCAGACCGTGGAATTTGAACTGGTTGACTCTCCAAAAGGGCCGAAAGCCAGCAACGTCGTTGTGAAGTAACCACTTCGCAGACTCACCTCAACCCCTGCCGGCTTCGGTCGGCAGGGGTTTTGTGTTTCGCGCTTGTGCCGGCGCGGAATCCCGGTAAGCTGCGAGAACTCAGCCGATGAATAACCAGCCCAATGAGCGTGTCGCCGCGCTGACACGGTTTTGTTTCGAGCCTGATGCCGTTGAGGCCAACCGGGTGTTGGCTTGGGTCAATTCCATTTGTGCAGCGTTTCTGTTCATCGGCTTGCTCGGATTGAAGTCGCGCCCGATTGTCATTCAAACCAGGTCGGTGCCGGCCACCGAAGCAGTTGCCACCATTATTGAACCGGTAATCATACCAGTGCAAACGCTGGCCGCTGATGCGCCGGGCGATGGAACCAGTGAAGCCAGCGTGGGTGGGCCAATGGTGGCAGTAACGCTCGATACGCCGGCCGTGGTGTTTGCCGTGCCGACGGTCGGTAATGTATTGGTGCCTGTCAGCCTAGCGCAGGCGCCACCGGCTAACCCGATGCACGGCGTCGCGCCGCTTAGCTCGGCCAAAGTGGAATCAGTCGGAGCGACCGGTGGCGGAGGTTCCCGTCCCGCACCGGGGTATCCATTGGAATCAATGCGGTCGCGGGAGCAAGGCACGGTGGTTTTGTTGATTGAGGTGGACGCAACCGGTAAAGTAACGACTGTGAGCATCCGCGAGTCGTCAGGTTACCGACGACTAGATGCGGCGGCGGTTGCGGCGGTAAAGCAGACTTGGTATTTTGGCCCGGCGCTTGGCAAACGAATGTTCGAATCACCGATTGTGTTTCGCTTGCAGTGAGCCGGTAACGAGAGGATTGAAAAAATGACAGCTAGTATTGTGGTGGAATTATTTCAGCGGGGCGGCCCGGTTATGTGGCCGATTATGGTGTGCGCGGTCGTGTTGGTCGCGGTTGTCGGGGAGCGTACGGTTTGGTGGTGGCGCGAGACGCGGTTGCGCGAGCCGGCCCGGTTGCGGCAGATTTTTGACACGCTGCACAGAGGTGACGTGGAAGGCGCGGCGCAGTTGGCTAAAGGTGCGGACGATCCGGTCGTGCAAATGGTGGATCACGGATTGAATGATCACGAAACGTCGTTGCAGATCGCAATGCAGGCGGCGGGTGGGGCGGTGTTGCGCCGGGCAGGCCGGTTCCTGCCGGTGTTGGACACGTTGGTGACGTTGGCACCGTTACTTGGGCTTCTTGGCACAGTGACCGGCATCATGCGGTCATTTACATCACTCGGCAGCGCGGAGTTGGCGGTTGGGAAGGTAACTGGCGGCATCGGTGAGGCATTGATTGCAACTGCCTGTGGGTTGTGCATTGCGATTGTGGCACTGGTGCCGTTGAACTATTTCAGCGGTAAAGTGGCGGCGTTGCAATACGATTTGGAGACAGCTGCGTCGAATGTCGAGGTGCTACTGAATCGCACCCGGCGCCGGCAGCAGGTCGAGGAAGAAGCCTAGACGCTGGCATGCACATTAGTTCGCCAATTCCCGGCAAGCGCACGCGGATTGAGATCATTCCACTGATTGACATCATGTTTTTTCTGCTGGCTGCATTCATGTTGGTCAGCCTGAGTATGACAAAGGTGGAGAATGTTCACGTGGATTTGCCGCCGGCAATCGCGGCACAATCGGATTTCGGGCCAGATTTGTTACACATCGTAGTGGATAAGGCCGGCGGGATTTGGGTGGAAAAGAAACCGGTCACGCCGGCGGAGCTGACCGGCGTGTTGTCGAATCGGACGCAGTTGAATCCGCAGTTGCCAGTCTGTATTGGTGGTGATTCCGAAACCCGGCACAGCGATATGGTCGGCGTACTTGATCTCGTTCGCAAAGCCGGTATCCAAAAAGTGGCCTTCACCGTTGTTGCCCAACAACCATGAAAATTATCTCGCCACTTCCAAAAAAACACGGCCGGTTGGAAATCATTCCATTGATTGACATAATGTTTTTTCTGCTGGCGGCATTTATGCTGGTCAGTTTGCAGCGTCAGCATTTGTTAAGCATCAAAGCCGATTTGCCGACGGCAACCCTGGCGACTGCTACCACGAAGCCGGCGATGACCACAGTGACGGTGGACCGGTTTGGGCAGGTTGCCATTGATGGCCTGCCGGCGACATTTCCGGAATTAAGCCAGTTTCTAAAAAGCAAGCTGGCCGGTAATGCAAACTGGCCAGTGTACATCCAAGGCCACCGGGAGACGACGCACGGTTCCATCATTGGCGTGCTCGATTTTGTCCGCCGCGCCGGTATCAGCAAAGTTGCGATTGCAGTAAAAACCGTGGAGGCTGCTCGTTGATGAAAAACTTTCTCCAACATCTGCTGATCATCTTAGCGCTTGGGCTGTGCGGTTTATGCACCTGGCAATGGCACGATCAAGTGCAACAACATCGAATGTTGACAGCGTTATCGCAAACCATTGCCAACCAGACAGCGGAAATCCAACGCGCCACAAATTCTGTTGCGGTGCTGGATCAGCAGCTAGTACAGATGGACGCGCGGTTGACTGAGTTGCGGAGCACGTTGCAAAGCAACCGTACTGAGTTTACCACTGGCCACATCGAAAACCAGCGGTTGACAAGTGCGTTGACGCAGGCCAACGAAAACATTCGACAACAAAATGAAATTCTTAAAACTGTCGCATCGCAACGGGATGCTTTTTTACAACGGCTCAATCAAGCCATCGAGGATCGCAACGCCGTGGTCGCAAAATACAACGCGCTTGTGAAACAAACCGAGGAAGTCCGGCAGCCTCGGCCGCAATCTGAAACAGCGGACAAGAAGTAAGTCCGGTTACCGGTCAGGTGGCGAATGGCAGGTAGAGATTAAAGTTTGTACCATTGCCGACAGAGCTAAGAACTTCAATGGCTCCACTTGTCTTGCTAACGATGTCTGCCACGATAGCTAAGCCCATGCCAGTACCATCGGGTTTGGTGGTGAAATGAGGAGTAAAAATATTTGCGATGTTTTCAGGTGCAATTCCGCAACCGGTATCGGTTATCGCAAAGCGGACGAATGGGCGGTGCGAATCATAAGTCGGTGCGCGGAAGATCGGATTTACCGGCGCGGGAGAGCGTTCGGCGGTAAACAGAAGTGTACCTTGGCCATTCATCGCTTGCAGTGCGTTGATGCCAATATTGATGAGTACCTGCATAAGCTCAACCGGATTAGCCTGAACGGCAAGCGCCGGCTCAATAGCGTGGGCAATAATCCGGCATTGGCCGTGCGACGGATGGGCACGCAGGAGCAATGCAGTGTCTTCTAGTAGCGGTACGGCGTTGATGATCTCAGTTTGGAGCCGGGGTGCCCGCGAGAATCGGAGAAACCGTTCAGCGATTTCCTTGCAACGCTGAATTTCACGTTGAATTGTGGAAAACCGGTGCTGGATGTTATGGGTGGCGCTGGCATCGCCTTCGCTCAACTTGACGAGATCTCGGTCAAGGAGTTGGATGTAGCCGGCAATGATGCTCAGCGGATTGTTTAACTCATGTACCACGCCGGCCGATAACACGGAGGCAGTGGTGTTGCGCGATTGATCAGCGACGGCATGGGACAAATCTTGGTTCAGTTTCTGGAGTGTCTGTATTTTTTCGGTTGCTTGACGTTTTTGTTGCCGGCGCGCCAGACAACCATCCACAACTTCGCGGATGTGAAAAACATCGAACGGCTTGTTCAAATACTCGGAAGCGCCCAAGTGTACCGCTGCTCGCGCCGTTTCCAATGTTTCGTGACCGGTTAGCAAAATGCACTCAATGCTTGGGTCGTGTGCTTTTAATTCTCGCAACACGTCCACGCCAGTCATGTCCTGCATCCGGATGTCGAGAATTGCCACATCCACCGGATTTGATTTGGCATATGCAATCCCAGCGCGACCGCAGTTTACCGTAACGCATTGCACACGATCCTTGAACACAAACCGCAACGATTCGCGTGGCCCGTCTTCATCGTCCACGATCAGCAATACTGGCTTGCGTGCTGCCGTCACTGATACCGGTGTAATCGGCTTGGCAACCGGTGTCAAGACCGGCAATGGCAGAAGTTCGA
>Ga0316226_1004958_pt1 | contig 10300 bp, 9 predicted proteins | sample TBH18017metaG_FD_206009 | JGI IMG/M metagenome (GOLD analysis project Ga0316226, IMG submission 206009) | Freshwater microbial communities from Trout Bog Lake, Wisconsin, USA - TBH18017 | ecosystem: Environmental > Aquatic > Freshwater > Lake > Hypolimnion/Profundal zone | place: USA: Wisconsin... | reverse complement strand
GGGCAAACCTCCGGCGACCGTCTGCATATTTACCACAATCGCGGGATGAAGCCCATATTTTATGACATCGGGACAGAGCGAAAAAAGGTGAGCTTAAACCTCGGCACTGTCCAGATGCTTCCACTCTATTCGACCACAGCCACCCGCTCTCCTTTGCCAAGGAGGCTTAGGCAAGCGGGTGCCAGTTTGGCGAAAGTGTTTGCCAGTGATTTCCAATAGTGGTACCTATGAACCGCTCCCGAAAACGCCAGCGAGCCGAGCCCCCGCAGCGCTGGAATCCCGAGGTAACGAACCCCACATGGAAAACCCGCATTCGACCCTGCTAAGGGGCACCCTGGCGATGATGGCCTGTGCTTTTCTCTGGAGCATTGCCGGACTGTTCATCAAGATCCTGGAGTGGAATCCATTCCTCATCGCAGGGTTGCGAAGCCTCATCGCGTTCTTCTTCCTGCTTGCCTTCGTCCGGACGGTCAACCTCTCCTGGTCCTGGCCCCTGCTCGGCGCCTCCCTGGCCAATGCCGCCACCATGCTGCTTTTTGTCACGGCCAATAAGACCACCACTGCCGCCAATGCCATACTGTTGCAGTACCTGGCGCCGGTCTTCACGGCCTTTTTCAGTGTGGTGATCCTGAAGGAGAGGCTGCGCTGGGAGCAGACCGTGGCGTTGTTCCTGACCATCGTGGGGATGTACCTGCTCTTTGCGGACCGCCTGTCGCAAGGCCGGATGTTCGGGAACCTGCTGGCGCTTAGCTCCGCTTTCACCTTTTCCCTCGTGTTTATCTTCACCCGGATGATGAAAGAGGGGAATCCGCTGCAGTCCTTGATGGCTTCGCACGCGGTTACCGCAGTGATCGCCCTGACGGCCGCCCTGTTCCTCCCGCTGCCGGTTTTCGCTCCCGGCGCAGTGCTGAGCATTCTCGTGTTGGGGGTGCTGCAGATTGGGCTCGCTGCCGTGTTTTTCTCCTACGGCATCAAGCGGGTTCCGGCAGTGACCGCAAACATGATCGCGCTCATCGAGCCGGTCTTCAACCCGGTATGGGTGTTTCTGGTGCTGGGCGAGGCCCCGACCCAAAATACGCTCTTCGGCGGAGCGCTCATCATCGGGTCGGTGTCGACCGCCAGCCTGATCAGCGGTTGGAGAAGAGCCAAGGCTTGATCGGCGCTTGCGGGGTGGCAGGGTACAGGAGTGTCATGCAGAACCCCACAAACATCGAGGCGCTGCTCCAGGGCTTCGGCCTGAGTATGGGGCTCATCATCGCCATCGGCAGCCAGAACGCTTTCGTGCTGCGCCAGGGCCTCAAGCGGGAGAGGGTCTTCCTGGTGGCGACGGTATGCTTTCTCTGCGACGCGACTCTCATCGCCGCGGGTGCCGCCGGTTTCGGCACCCTGGTGGCGTCCTCTCCGCTCGCCCTGCTGATCGCACTCTGGGGCGGCAGCGCGTTCCTGTTCCTCTACGGCTTGCGCGCCTTTCGCTGCGCGCTGCATCCGGATACGCTGGACCCGGCCGGAGCAAGCGACGCCTCGGGGAGTGCCGCACGGGTGATCCTGAGCACGCTCGCCCTGAGCCTCCTCAACCCGCACGTCTACCTGGACACCGTCATTCTCCTGGGGAGCCTGGCTGCACGCTTTTCCGGAGCGTCGCGCCTGCTCTTCGCGGTCGGCGCCATGACTGCCTCTCTGGTCTGGTTCTACGGCATCGGGTACGGAGCACGGCTGCTCGCGCCGCTCTTTGGCAAGCCAGCGGCCTGGCGCCTGCTGGACGCCGTGGTGGGCTGCACCATGTGGGGCATTGCCGTGAGCCTGGTCCGGTCCCGGGTCGCCGGCTGATAGCGCACAGCAGCCCGCGCGGTCATTTGCCATGAGGGGACTTCAGCGTGCCGCCCTTTTTTCCCCTCTTGGCCACAATAAGATAAGAAAAAGATAACTAACGCTTGATGTTTTCACGATTTTAATGTATTTGACCTGTACAATTGGTTCTTATGCATTTGGCCGGAGGGGCTATGAGGAATGAAAAATCTGCTATTGTGTCTGTTCTTTTGCTTTTGTGCGGGATAATGGCTGGTTTTGCCTGCGGGAGCACGAACGCAGCGGCAGCTGACTACACCTTTGCCAGAAAGTGGAGCGTGGCATGCGGCAATCTGTACACGGTCGCAATTGACGCCAGTGACAATGTCTACGCAGCTGCTGATTCCTCCATCCAAAAGTTCGATAGTAGCGGCAATTTCATCACCCAATGGCCGACAGGCGACACGGTTTCCGACCTCGCCATCGACGGAAGCGGCAACGTCGTCGCCTTGAGTTTCAGCAACGGCTATGTCTCCAAGTTCACCAACAACGGCGCCCTGCTGGGCACATGGGGCTCGCCGGGAACCGGCAATGGCCAGTTCAACAGGCCGATTGCCATCGCGATAGATAAAATCGGCAACATATACATCTCTGATTTTACCGGTCGCGTTCAAAAGTTTGCCAGCGATGGCTCGTATCTCCTGCAGTGGAGCGGTCTCTACGGGGCTTATGGCCTGGCTGCCGACAGTAACGGCAATGTCTTCGTGGGAACCTATTATGGCGTGTACAAGTATGACGGCAACGGTACCCTTATCACTCGATGGGATTCCGTGGGTTTTGGCAACGGGCAGTTTACATCAATTGACTATCTGAAGGTAGCGGTTGATGCGAGCGACAACGTCTTTGTGTCGGACATGATGAATAACCGTATCCAGAAATTTGATAATAACGGCAATTACCTGGCACAAATGGGGACGTACGGTACCGGTGACGGCCAGTTTAACCAGCCTGAAGGGGTCGCCGTAGACGCGGCTGGCACGGTCTACGTCGGGGACAGACACAATAACCGCATCCAAGAGTTCACCTACTCAGGCGGCACCGGCGGCACCGGCGGCGGCACCGGCGGCGGCACCGGAGGCGGCACTGGGGGCGGCACCGGCGGCGGCACCGGCGGCGGCACCGGCGGCGGCACCGGCGGCGGCACCGGCGGCGGCACCGGCGGAGGCACGTCACAAGTCCCGGTCATGGAAGGGTGGTGGCTCTTGCCGGGTCTACTGGCCGGCATCGGGATTTTTGCCCGCAGAGGTAAGGAGTAGCCCCTTTGGCGAGGAAGAAAAAGGTCATCAAAGCCGAGCGTATCCAGGCTGAACAGGCAGCGCAAAAACCCGGGGCGGGCAATCGCCCCGGGTCATCACTCATAAAAACCAGCATACTCTTTGCCCTGTTCCTGATGGGCCTTCACGCCTGCACCTGGCTCTTCGCGCTCAAGGGATACATCCGGTGGGGGTATGGCACAGCGCACGTCGTTTCTTCCATCCTCAATCTCACGGGAATCCAGAACACCGTCGACCACAACATCATCCACCTCCGCAACGACACCTGGAACGTCACCTCGGAATGTACCGCCATCAACGCAGTATTCCTATTCATCTCCTTCATCCTTGCCTATTCCTCGTCATTCAGGTCAAAGGCGCTCGGGCTGGCAGGCGGGATACCTCTCATCATAATCGTGAATGTCGTGCGGCTGGTCGCCCTTGGCTGGGTGACGGAATATTGGCCCAATCAAGCGCACCTGTTCCACGATTATGTCTGGGAAGTCATTTTCATGTTTTTTATCGTGGCGCTCTGGTTCTCTTGGATCAGTCTGGTGGTGAATCGTGAAAAGACTGCTGCTGTTTCTTGCTAGGCTGCTCGGAATCTCCTTGCTGTTGGTACCCGCTCTGCCGCTTCTTCACAGCTCCTACCTTTTCGTCCTGGCGGTTATCACTACCCTGACCGTGCCCAGCGCCCAGATGATGGAGAGCCTCCCCTATGACGGCTCAAGTAACCTCTACACCTTCCTGGTTCTCCTGCTGGCGATACCCGGGATGGCGATCGGGAAGAGGGTCGTCGGCACGGTTACCGGCCTGACCCTGTTCCTCTTCGCGGATTTTTTCATGACGGCGGTCTGGCTTCCCTACCTGAAAACCCCCCAGCCGTCACTGGCCAACATGGCCGCATCGTATGGCTGGCTTGTCGTGGCCCATTACCTGCTCCCTTTCCTGCTCTGGTTGGTGCTGGCGCACCGGCAGATCGAGGGGATGTGCGGGGTGCCGCAGCCGGATCAGATTGCCCCGTGCAAAAAAGCGTGACCCCCGCGGCACCCCTTCCGTAGTTTCCGCAGCCCTTCCCGCATTAGCCGATGTTCATTCCTTGCTCATGCCGCGTATGAAATGCGGGCAAGATGCCGTCCCCGGAGAAGTCCGCCTCTGAAAACAGCTGCAAATACGGTGAGTTGCTAGTTCGCGGCGTGGCATCAATAACGCATGGGGAAAGCAGGGGCCGGTCCTCCCCGGGCAGGGGACGGTTGGGACGGGGGAGTCGCCGGAGCGCCGGACCTGGCCTTGCTCCGGTTGACGCATTAATGGGTTGTCCGCGGCCCTCTTTATCAAAAGCCGCCATCAGACTATACTAAGGGATGCGAGGTGTGTCATGAACAAAAGAGAACAACTCGAAGCGAGATCACCGGAAATAACGGTAGTGGAACGGCGCAGGCACAGAGACGAGCTTAGTTCGGCGGAAGTCATGAAAATCCTGCGCAGGAGGGCCGCAAAAGCCGGGAAGCAGACCTGCGCAATTGAAGCCCATTGGGACGAGGAATAAAGAGTACCCGATGAACCGGGCGCCTTCGGAGAAGTCACAACCAGGGGGCGCCCGGCCAAGCATCTGGGGGAGGCCCTCCTCTTAAGAAGCTAACGAGGGTGCCGGGGGCGCTGGAGTAACAGCGCGTGCCGCCTATCGCTCGGATCAAACAATAAGCCCCTGGCAATCCGCCAAGGGCTTTTCTGCTCTTGGCCGCGCCCTGACGGTCCCGAGATTTCGAGACGCTTTCGGGTGCGGATATTGATGGCTACGCCCGCCTGCTGCCGTGCGTGTCGTCGTGGCCCCCGTGGCGAAACGCAGAGAAACCGCTCACCACCATGCCGGCTGGAATCAGAATCAGCCAGAGTGTCAGGATTACTGCTATGACCGCTATTATGGAAAGGAATACTGTCATCTCGAACCTCCGTGAACCTGCTGCTATCAGGTTAGCACAGAGGCGACATCATGAGCAAGCCGCGCCCTAAGGCCGCCCTCCGGCTCATTGGGGGGGAGCCGGGGCGACGGTCGTGGTGAGCAACTTCTCCACTTTCAGCAGGAAGTTGTCGACGGAAAAAGGCTTCTGGATGAAGTTGACCCCGGAACCCGGCACCCCGTGCTTGACTATGACGGTGTTGGTATAGCCCGACATGAAGAGGACGATCAGGCCCGGGAACTTTTTCAGGAGGCGCTCGTGCAACTCGGGGCCGGTCAGCCCCGGCATCACTACGTCGGTTATCAGCAGGTCGATGCTGCGCCCCTCCGCCAGCCTCAGGGCCTGCCCCGGGTCTTCCGCCTCGACGACGTCGAACCCGTAATTTATCAGCAGGTCGCGCACCATGCACCTGAGCATCTCGTTGTCCTCCACCAGGAGGATGGTGCGGTTGTCCGCGCTGAACTGCACCTGCTGGGTGCTGGCCGCCTCCTCCGCCATGACCTCCTCGTTCACGACCGGGAAAAAGACCTTGAAGGTGCACCCCTTGCCCGGCTCGCTGTAGACCCAGATGTTCCCTTCGTGCTGCTTCACCAGGCCGTACACCGTCGCGAGCCCCAGGCCCGTTCCCTGGCCTACCGGCTTGGTGGTGAAGAAGGGCTCGAAGATGTGCTCCATGGTCTCCTTGTCCATCCCGCAGCCGTTGTCCGTGACGGCGAGCATCAGATATTTCCCGGGCTTCACGCTGGCGTGGTGGCGGGCATACTCCTCGTCGAGCACCATCGGGGCCGTCTCCAGGTTGATGGTTCCCTTGCCGTCGATGGCGTCCTGGGCGTTGACCGCCAGGTTCATGATGATCTGCTCGATCTGGTTCGCGTCCGCGCGGATCCTGCACCCCTCGGCCGACGGGTTCAGGTGGATCTCGATGCTCTCCCGTATGGTGCGCCGCAGTATGTCGTAAAAGGAAGCGACGACGTGGTCCAGGTCCACGGCCTTCATGTCCAGAAGCTGCTTGCGGCTGAAGCTCAAGAGCTGCTGCACCAGGACCTGCGCCTTGTTGGAGGCGAGAAATATCTGGTCCGCCATGTAGTAGCTCTTCTGCTCCGGGAGCGATTCCCGCTTCAGCAGCTGGGAGTATCCCATGATCGGGGTCAGCAGGTTGTTGAGGTCGTGCGCGATCCCTCCGGCCAGCCTGCCGATGGATTCGATCTTCTGGATCTGGTAGAGCTGGTCCTCCAGGACCCTCTTCTCGCTCTCGGCCTTGTTGCGTTCGGTGATGTCGCGCGCCACGGCCAGGGAGCACCCCTCCCCCCCGATGCTGGTGGAGGAGACCACCACCTCGGTCCAGAAGCAGTCGCCGTTTTTCCTGCGGCAGCGCCACTCGAAGGACCGGGTGGCGGCGTGCGGGGCATCCGTCTCCCTGCCGGCTGCCTCCTCCGGCTGGTAGGGGAATCCGTCGCAGCTGATCTGCTGCATGGTGAGCCCGAGCATCTCCTCACGGGAGTAGCCGTACATCCTTTTCACCGCGTCGTTGGCCTCCAGTATCCTGCCGGTCTCCTGGTCATGCAGGATGATCGCGTCCTGGCTGGCGTTGAAGATCTCCTGGTAGTTCTGCTCGCTGGCCCGGCGCGCCTGTTCCTCGGTGGCGAGCTCCTGGGCCATGGTGTCGAAGGACTCGCCCAGGACCCCCAGCTCGCCACCCGCGACGAGGCTGGATACCCTGGCGTCCAGGTTCCCCTGGGCGATGAGCCGGGAGGCCTTCCCCAGCAGGGCGATCCGGTCGGCGATGGAGCGCTTTCCGATGAGCCAGGCGGTGGAGAGCGCGAGCAGCAGGCACGACATGAAAAGCGCCAGGTTGCTCCAAAGGGTCAGGTCGGCCTGGGCGAGGACCACCTCGGTCGGTATGCCGACCCGGATGTACATGTAGGGGGTCTGCTCCCCGCGCAGCATCATGCGGCGAAACGCTATGAAATATTTCCCCTCGCCCAGCAGGCTTCCGGTGGCATGCACCTCTTCCGGCCCCTCCTGCATCTGCTTGAGCTGCTGAGGGTTGAACTTCTTGCCGACGTACTGGTTGTTGTTCACCGCACCGCTCAGCATGACCCCCTTGTGGTCGATCAGGAGGTAATTGCTGCCGGGGGGGAGCTTGGCGCCCACGAACGATTTCCGGTAGTAGCCGAGATCGTAGCCGATGGAAATGACGCCGTCCGCCTCGCCCCGCTCATTTTTGAGCGGATAGCCGAAATTTATCACCGGCTTGAAGATGGCCCGGCTGATGATGTACTCGCCCGACGAGAAGCGGCCGGTCGCCATAGGGTTCTTGAAATAGCGCCGGTCGGCCACCACGGCGTTCAGCAGGGTGTGGACCGAGGTGGCCCAGACCTGCCCCTTCCTGTCGATCAGGGCGATATTGGAATACTGGGAGTTGAGCTTCAGGATATCCACCAGCAGCGGTTCCACCTTGGCACGGTTGTGGTTCCTGACTTCGGGGAGCTGAGCCAGGGCGCTGACCAGCTGCTGGGCGCCGGCCACCATGCTCTGCTGTTGCAGCGCCATGCTGTCGGCCAGCCTCTGAGAATCCATGAGGGCTATCCTGACCGCCTCGTTGCGGAGTTTGACGCCGGAATAGATGATCATGCCGGCCGCCGGCAGGGCGATGATCAGTACGATCAGGACAAGCTGCACCCGTATGGAAATCGAAAAGAACAGGGTCGCCATCCGAGTAAAAAGTCTTATCATACCGGCATCCTTTTCCCTCAGGCATCGCAGGTGATATTAGAGCAAGCTAACGGTACGGTAACTTTACCATAGCACGGCTCAATTACAATTTCGGCCGGTCCCTGCCCGACAGCCTGTCGACCGGCGCGGCAAACGCCGCCGCAGCGAGGCTGGCGCTCGGAAACCTGCGCTTTTTCGGGCGCGCCGGGCCGGGAAAAGGAGCGCCGCCTCGACGCCTGCTCAATGCAGAGGTGTTCACCGGGGTATCTTTGTGATACTGTGGGTTGCGAAATTACCAGCCCGGCACGGAGAGATCACCCAGATGACGATAAAATGGTACCCCGGACACATGGGCAAGGCCCAGGAACAGATGGTCGAATCGATTCGCAAGATGGACCTGCTCATCGAGGTGCTGGACGCCCGTCTCCCCTTCTCGAGTTCCAACCACAAATTCGCCGAGATGCGCCTGCGAAAGCCCTGCATCAAGCTGCTGAACAAGAGCGACCTGGCCGACCCCACGGTCACCAGCGCCTGGGTGCGCCATTTCGAGACCGAGGCGGGGGTGCGCGCCCTGCCGATCTCTGCCAAGAATATTTCGGAAACCAAGAAGCTGATCAAGCTCTGCCAGCGCCTGGTCCCCAACCGCGGCAATCCGGGCTACCCGATCCGCGCCATGGTGTTCGGCATACCGAACGTGGGCAAATCCACCCTGATCAATACCCTGGCGGGGAAGAGCCTGGCCCCGGTCGGCGACAAGCCCGCCATCACCCTGCGCCCCCAGCAGATCGACCTGCGTAACGGCATCCTCCTCTTCGACACTCCGGGGCTGCTCTGGCCCGACATGAGCGACCAGGTCGTGGCCTACCGCCTGGCGACCAGCGGCGCCATCGGGGCGAGCGCCCTCGACTACACCAAGGTCGGGCTCTTCGCCGCCGAATTCATGATGCAGCGCTACCCGGAGCGGCTCAGGAGCCGCTACAAGCTCGGGGTGCTGCCCGAAAGCGCCGGGGAGCTCATCGAGGCGGTCGGCCGCTGCCTTGGCTGCCTGGTAAGCGGCGGGGTCGTCGACCTGAACCGGGCCTCGGAAACCTTCCTGAGGGAGCTGCGCTCCGGGAAAATCGGCCGCATCAGTTTGGAGGAGCCGGGGCGGGAGTGCAGCGGGACCGAAGCAGGAACCGGAACCGGAGCCGGAGCGCAACAGCCGGATCCGTCCCCGCTCCGGGAAGAGCCGGAAGGCGGGTTACCGTAGGGGAGGAAGCTGCGGTACTGGGCGCTCGGGGCGGGTTCCGGCTGCGCGGGGTGACCGGCGTTGCGGCGAAACGGTGTGGCGGGGTGCTATTCCGGGGGAGCCAGGGGGGGGTGCCACCACTCAAGCAGCAGGAAGCTCAGCGACATGACGCCGTAGCCGGCTGCCACCTGCCAGACCATCGGGGAGGGCGGCGCCAGCGGAGAAAAGATCGCCCCCGAGGGGAGCGGCGAGTGGATGACGCCGCACAGCGAGAACAGGGCGCAGAGCGCCAGCCAGAGCGCGGCCCTGCCGGGCTTGTGGTCGAGCACCTGGGCGAAGGCGGCCCCCCAGAGCAGGGAGGTGACGATGAACCCGTTGCCCAGGACCGTGGTGGCGCTGCAGGTCGCCTGCAGCTCCCCGGTCAGGTCGGCGGCGCTCTTGCCGAGCCCCCCCAGCAGCTGGCCGAACTCGATGGAGATCAGGCAGGCGATCACCGGCACGAAGGAGATGACCAGCGCGCGGTAATGCCGGACCGGCGTCGCCTCGAAGGCCTGCGCGGTGATCTCGATGCCGATGAAGATGAGTATGGGGGCGACGGCTGCCTCCGGCAGCAGGTTCACGAAAAAGGATAGGTAGCCGCAGATCGCCCCCAGGCCGATGAAGATCCCGGTGGCAATCGTGTAGCCGCAGCGTCCCCCCATCTCCTTGTAGGCCGGATGGCCGATGTAGGGGCAGGACTGGATCACCCCGCCGCACAACCCCGCCAGCAGCGTCGCGAACCCCTCCACCAGCAGGATGTCGCGGGTATGGTAGTCGTCCCCGGCGATCGCCGCGCTCTCCGTCACGTCCACCCCGCCCACCACGGTCGCCAGCGCGAAGGGGATGGCGAGCGGCAGGTAGCCGATGGCCCTGGGGAGGCCGGGGAGGAACTGCAGGGAGGGCCAGGGGAGGTAGAGGGCGAGCCTCGGCGCGCCCAGGAAGGGATGCGCACCGCCGGGCAAGAGCCCGAAGGCCCCCAGCAGGTAGTAGGCGGCCGTGCCGCACAGGATGCCGGCCAGCGCGCCGGGCAGCCGCAGGGGGAGCCTGAAGCGGGCCAAAAGCGAGATGAAGACGATCCCCAGGGAGAGAAAGCCGACCACCGGCGAGGCGAACAGCTTGAGGAAGGGGAGGTAGGCGATCAAAAGCAGCGCCACGGCCGCGATGCTCCCGAGCAGGCCGGCGCGGGGGATGGCCCTGCGCAGCGCCGGGCCGCAGAAGGAGACGGCAATCTTAAGACCCCCATCAGGACGATCGTCGCC
>Ga0316226_1004957_pt1 | contig 10301 bp, 10 predicted proteins | sample TBH18017metaG_FD_206009 | JGI IMG/M metagenome (GOLD analysis project Ga0316226, IMG submission 206009) | Freshwater microbial communities from Trout Bog Lake, Wisconsin, USA - TBH18017 | ecosystem: Environmental > Aquatic > Freshwater > Lake > Hypolimnion/Profundal zone | place: USA: Wisconsin... | reverse complement strand
CAGCCCGGTTGGAACCAGAAAAAAGGGTCCTGGCTGACCTTCCGTCCGGACATCAAGGTGCTCGACTGCACCGTCCGCGATGGCGGGTTGATGAACAACTGCCGTTTCGATGATGATTTCGTCAAGGCCATCCACGCCACGTGCATCGCCTCCGGCGTGGATTATATGGAAATCGGCTACAAGGGTGCCCGGCGGCTTTACTCGCAACAGGAATTCGGACGCTGGAAATTCTGCTCCGAGGAAGATGTGCGCCGGGTCGTCGGCGATGCGCCTTCCAGCGTCAAACTCTCCGTCATGGCCGATGTCGATCGCACCGATTATCACACCGACATTCCAGCCAAGGCCGACAGCGTCATCGATCTCTACCGCGTCGCCACCTACATCCACCAGATCCCCGCCACCGTGGAAATGATCCAGGCAATTCACGGCAAGGGCTATGAAACCAGCGTCAACCTCATGGCCATCTCGGTGGTGCAGGAGCAGGAACTCGACGAGGCGCTGGAGATCCTCTGCCGCACGCCGGTGGATGTGATCTACCTTGTGGACAGCTATGGCTCGCTCTATTCCGAGGAGATCCAGGCGCTGACGCGCAAGTATCGTCAGCACGCCGAGGCCGCGGGCAAGAAAGTCGGCATCCATACCCACAACAACCAGCAGCTCGCCTACGCCAACACCATCGAGGCGTTGATTCTGGGCACCAGCTTCCTGGATTGCACCATGGGCGGACTCGGCCGCGGCGCCGGCAACTGCCCGACCGAATTGCTGCTCGGTTTCCTCAAAAACCCCAAGTACCACCTGCGCCCCGTGATGCAATGCCTGCGCGATCACATCGTCCCCATGCGCGAAAAAATCACCTGGGGCTTCGACATCCCCTACATGCTCACCGGCCAGCGCAACCTCCACCCCCGCTCCGCCATGGCCTTCCTCGACGGCCCAGAACGCAAGGACTATTTAAAATTCTTCGATACGCTGGCGGAGCAGGAGTAGCATTTCAGAAAATTGGAGAATGCGTGCTTTTCTCCCGCAGTGGCGCTGAGGCGCGGGGTTGCTTCTGGTTTGATCTCAATCAGTTTGCCCTCGGCCCTGAAAACGTTCCCCTTTGCCCAGCCCACGCAATCGAGTAGACTAGTTAGCCCTTAACCATGAACTCAACACTTGAAGACATCCTCGACGCCGACAGTGACGCGGAGCTTGACGTCATCACCGCAGCCTCGTCTGCGAACGGCAAACGCCGCGTGGTCGCCATTGTCGGGCGCCCCAACGTCGGCAAATCTGCAGTGTTCAACCGCATTGCCGGCAAGCGCATCGCCATTGTGCATGACGAGGCGGGCGTCACCCGCGACCGCCTCATGTCGGAAGTTACATGGGACAACGCGCGGTTTGAACTGGTGGACACCGGGGGCGTCAGCCTGCTCGACGGCGCGCATGCCCGCGACGCCATCACCGCCGGCATCCGCGCACAAGTTGCTGCAGCGCTTGCAGATGCCGCCGTGGCGATTCTGGTCGTGGACGTGATGGCCGGGCGCACGCCGGTTGACGAGGCTGTGGCCGCCATGGTGCGACGCAGCGGCGTTCCCTGCGTGATCGCCGTAAACAAGTGCGACGAACCGCGCCACGAAGAAAATCTCCATGATTTCGCCTCATTGAACATGCCGTTTTTCCCGGTCGCTGCGGTGCATAACCGCGGCTTTGGCGATTTGATGGACGAGGTCCTGCCGCACCTGCCGGTCATGGTCAATGAAACCGTGGCGCATCCGCTCAAGGTCGCCATTGTGGGCCGGCCGAACGCGGGCAAATCCTCCTACATCAACCGCCTGCTCAAGAGCGAGCGCGTGATCGTCTCGGATGTGCCCGGCACCACGCGCGACAGCATCTCGGTGCCGTTTCGCATCGGCAGCGGCGATCTGGCGCGCCATTACGTGCTGATCGACACCGCCGGCATGCGGCAGGTTCACAAGATTGACAACGCGGTGGAGCGATTCAGCCTGTTCCGCGCGGAAAGCAGCATCGAGGAAGCGGATGTGGTGGTGCTGGTCATGGACGCCGGGATTGGCCCCACAACGCAGGACAAGCACATCGCCTCGCTGATCCAGAAGCACGAGAAGGGGTGCGTGCTGGTGATCAACAAGTGGGATCTCTCCCAGGAGGAAGGGGTCACTCAGACCAAGGGCGAGCCCGCGTTGCGGGCCATGCTGCCGTTCATGAATTACTGCCCCGTGGTGTTTCTCTCCGCCAAGACCGGCTACAACGTGCGCAAGAGCGTGGAGGTCATCGACCACGTGGCGGCCCAGACGCGCACGCGCCTGCCCACCGGAATGCTCAACCGCGCGCTCGACGACGCTGTGGCGCGCGTGGCGGCGCCCATGATCGGCGGCAAGCGCTTCAAGCTCTACTACGGCACACAGGTCGGCGTGGCGCCGGTGACGATCCGGATCTTCGTCAACGATCCCAAGCGAATCACCAAGCCCTATGAAGCTTTTCTGGAGCGCTCGCTGCGCGAACGCTTCGGACTCGAAGGCGCGCCGCTGCGCTTGCGCTTCCAGGAACGGATTCGCCCCGAGTTGCCCGGACTGTCCGTAGCCGGTCACAGCCGGTCGCCGGCCAAGCATCTGCCACCGCGCTACGCGAGACGCAAAAAGGGCAACCGCAAGGACGCCTGAGTCATTTTTTCCGTGCCGCGTTGGGCGATAAAACGGTACACTTCCCCGTCATGACAAAGCAATTTCCCCGCATCACCATCAACGGCCACCCCCTCCCCCCCGCAGCGATCGAATTCGAGTTGGGACGGCTCGTCAAGTTCTACAGCCAGCACATGCCGGAAGAGCAGATCCGGGCGCAGATGCCGGCGTTGCGCGAACACGCAGTCGAGCAGGCGATCGGCGCGCGCCTACTGTTTGACGAAGCGGCCCGGCTCAACATTCCCGTGACGGAAGTAGAAGTGGATGAGCAGCTGGAGCAGATGAAGAAACAGGTTGGCGGTGCGAAGAAGTTTGAAGAACTGCTCCAGCGTCAGAAATTGACGGAGTCCGCGCTGCGCGATCAGGTCCGTTCCGGACGACGCGTGGACAAACTGGTCGAGCAGGTGGTGGCATCCATGCCGGAACCGACCGAGGAAGAAATGTGCGCGCATTTTGCCAGTCATCCGGATGAATATCTCCGGCCCGAACGCGCCCAGGCACAGCATATCCTGGTGCAGCCGGCCGGCAAGGACGAGGCTGCGCGCGCCGCGGCAAAAGACAAAATCGAGTCGATCCGCAAACGCATCCAGGCCGGTGGCAATTTTTCCGACGAGGCGGCCACACATTCCGAATGCCCCAGCGGGCGCGAGGCGGGCGGCAGTCTGGGATGGTTCGGACGCGGCATGATGGTGCCGGCGTTCGATGCCGCCGCCTTCAGCATGAAGATCGGCGAATTAAGCGAAATCATTGAGACGCAGTTCGGTTATCACATCATTCAAAAGACCGGACACGAGGAGCCGGCCGCCACGACCTATGAAGAGGCGCGCGATTCCATCCGCGATTTCCTCCGCCATGCCGCGCGGGGCGCTGCGCTCTCCGCACACGTGGCCGAGTTGAAGACCAAGGCGAAGATTGAGAAGGCGGATTCGTGAACGAATGAATGCCCTCGGCCCGGGCCGGGGCTACTGTTAGCGCGGGCTCACCCCACAACCCGGCGCCGCGTTCTGGCGGCGTCTACCGGCTGCCCAGCTTGATCAGCACCGTCTCGGAAATGTTCCGGCCGTCGGCCAGTTTGGGCGTGGCGCGCGGACGCCAGCCTTTGCGGCGGCCATAGGCGGTGACCAGATAGCCGCGCGTGAAGAAGATCAGATAGTCGCCGAGGCGCGCAGCCCAGTAAAAGGCAGTCAGCCACGGCGTGTGCCGCATTTCCGGGTGACGGCGGTCAATCCATTGACGAACCATCTGCACGCAGAAGCGGCAGCAGGTGCGCATGCCCAGCCAGTCAAAGCCGGTTTTCAACAGATCGAACAACGCGGCTTCCGAATATTGTCCGCCCGCGTGGGCGACCGGATGCCAGTGGTTGAACAGCTTCGCAAGGCCAAAGGGCTTGGCATACTCCACGGTCAGAATCAGATAGCCGGAGACCTTGAGCACGCGATGGCATTCATACACCAGCGCCGTATCGGCCTGGCGATCGCCGGACAAGGCACCCAGGGCCAGCACCACAAGATCGAATTGCTTATCCGCAAACGGCAGTTGCGCATCCTTTCCAAGGACCGCCACATCGTCCTGCCCTTCGACCTTGCGACGCGTCTGGTTCGCCGAACAGGTCGCGACCGAGGTCCAATAGCCGCCGTATTTCTGCAATTGACGGCAGGACGCCGGCGCATGAAACCCAACCGCCAGGCAGGGCTGCTTTTGCACGCGCAATGCCTGCAGGATGCGCTGCACCGCCTCAAGTTCCATTTGGAGCGGAAGCGGGTAGTTGGCGGGCGGAGTTTCCGTGTACGAGGCTGTGTCTGAATTATTCATGGGCGGCGCTTGGGCTGGTTTTTTGTGAAACAGCCATGGCCTAAAATACCAGCCCCGCCCCGCGCTGGCAAGGAGACAGCCCGTTCAGCCCGTCCATACATCATGCCCGTACCAGGCGCGCAGGCGCATTTTTAATTCATCCGAAAGCCCATAGACGCTGAGGGCCGCGTTTTTCATGCCGCGCCAGAAGGTAACCTCCTCGGTCGGGCCGAAAGCTTCCGGCACAACGAATGCGCGATGCGGATCATCCATTTCGAGTTCCGCCACCACCAACCCGGCAAAACAGCCGCCGAAAACATCGATTTCCCAGGTTTCGCTTCCGCAAACCGTCACGTACCGGATCTTTTCGATCTCGCGTCCAATGCCATATAACCGCCGCAGATCGGGATAGAGTTTGGGATTAACCGGGTATTCGGTCTCCAGAATATCAAGCCCGCCGCCGATTTTGTGCGTCTCAAAACAGTCCACCGCGCCGGTGCGCAGATCCTCCACGAGCCGGAAACGGGCGGAATATTTCCGGTTGCCATCGACCAGTGTGTAGAATTGCCGCAGACGCAGCATGCGCTCGAAGGGAATTTCGGGCAGTTGCCGAAGCAAAAAGCGACGCTCGGCTTCGCGTTGGGGACCGCCTGCGGTCATGGCCGGAACTCCCGCGCCAGGCAGGCAATTGCGGCGACCAATGTTTCCGCGTCGCGCAAATCAGCGCTTTCGCGCGGCGAGTGATTGCCGGTGGTGGCCAGCAGCAAGGGCAACACCTGGCAGGCAAGTCCCTGATGCGGAAAGGCGCGGGCATCCGTGCCGCTGAAATTGTAGACTTCGGTCTGGAGGGGCACAGCGTTGGCCGCCAGCAGCGCACAGATCTGGTCGCGTCGCGCCGGGCTCAGCAGCACCGAGGCATCGCTGAGGGTCAGCACCGGCCCGTTGCCCGGCAGCACGTGCTGTTCCCTGGCCTCGTAGGTGGCATCCACCACAATGGCCAGGTCGGGCTGCACATGACGCGCCAGCACCGGTGCGCCGCCCCCCCCCAATTCCTCGCAGGCCGTGGCGCCGAGAACGATTTGGTAGCGGCTGCTCCAAGAGGCGATCGTCGCGGCCAATTCCGCCAGCACCCAGCAACCCAGGCGGTTGTCGAGGAACGGTGCGGCGATGCGGCTGTTCTCACAGGCCGGTTCGCCGGAAAAGCAGACGCGGTCGCCATGACAGAGATCGCCCGGGAGAACTGAGTGCGGCAACATCGGCGTACAGAAAAAGTCCGGCTCGTCCTCGCGCCGTGTTTTTCGGCGAATCAGGACCGGTGTCTTGCCACTGCGTGTTTTCAACACGCCCGGCGCACAACGGCCGGCAAAGGCCGCGCCGCCGAGGCGGGTAAGCCCGCACGTTTTCCCAGGAGCGGCGGGTGCGACTCGATCCACCGCAAACCCGGGAGAATCCATGTGCGCAGTGATCAGCAGCACGGGTTGTCGGGGACTGCGGCGCGGCGTTGTGGCCATGATGGCATAGTCCCCCAAGGACGTAACCCGCAACCCTGCATTGCGCCAGCACCGTTCCAGCACTGCGCGCACCTCGCCTTCATCACCCGAAGTGCTGTGGCAGGCGAGCAGTTCCAGCAGTGTGTGGGGGTCCAGCATGGGAGGCTCATGGCGCAGTGCAGGAAATCAACCCTTCCGATTGCCGCCAACCCGAACGACAAATGGCCAATGACTTAATTTTAAGCCTGCGCGGAATCGAGCGCCGCGCGGTAGTAGGAGAGAAAACCGGCAATGACGTCGGCTACGGTGACATTTTCGATCGTGCGGGCCGCACCGGCGCCCTTGAGTTGACTCTCGGCCTTCACCAGACGCTGTCCCTTGCGCATGCGAACCTCGGCATACGGCACAATCCCGGAAGGGAGCGACCGCGACAGGATGCGGAAGGAGATTTCCTCCGTGTCGCCGTTGGCTACGGAGAGCGTGGCCGAGATGGATGTCTGGCGAACCGTGACCTTGCGGTCGTGCTTGCCAAGTTCCGCGCTCAATTCCTGAAACGCAGGCAGGGCAACATGCTCCAGAAATTTCACAAAACGCTCGGATTCCATTTCCGCCCGCGTGGTCTTGGCCTTGGTGTCGATGATCTTGTTGAGTTCGGCGCGCCAGTCATTGGCCATGGTAAAGCTCCTCCAGCAGGTGTGCATGTGTGCAACGGCGCCAGATTAGCACGAAAGGGGGTTGTGATTCAATCTGCGGACCCCGGGGTACCGTAGCGCGGGCTCGCCCCGCACCCAGCGCCGTAAATTCATTCGCCTGCGCGCATATCACGGCTGTTGCGCCAGCGCGCGACCTGCGCGAAAGACGACCTGATTCGCGTCCACCGTCGTCTGACCCTTGCGATGAAACTGCGCGGCGATGGCATCTTCCAGCGCGGACACAGGCAGGGGCAGAAAAGGCGAAGCCGCGCCGAGCAAGGCCATATTCACGGCGCGCGGCAGCTGGTTCTGCTGGGCGAGTTGCTGCGCGTCAAACAAGAGATGATGCCGTTGCCGGCGAATGGCGTCCCAGACTTCGGCCACCGGCGGATAACCGGTCATGTTCTGGATGGGCGTCTGGTTGGCAATGATCCAGCCCTCCGGCTTGAGCCACGGCAGATAGCGCAGCGCTTCCATCGGTTCCATGGAAAGAATCATGTCCGCCTGTCCGCGCGGAATCAGGTCCGACCACACCGGCGCATCCGACACGCGCAGGTGCGATTGCACGGAGCCGCCGCGCTGGGCCATGCCGTGCACTTCGGATTGTTTCAGATGCAGGCCCGTCTGCAGCACGGCGCGTCCGAGCACCGTGGCAATGGACAGGATTCCCTGGCCGCCAACGCCTGCGATGAGGATGTCATATGTCATCAGTTGCCTCCCCTACGGCGACCTATCCTTTGCGCGCCGTCTGGATGCAATCGCGGCGCGCAATGATCACCGAGACGCCGGGATGGGCGATTTCCTCGCGCAGCATGGCCATGTTTTCGGCGTGTTGTTTTTTCAGGGGGATGGCATTGCGCACATGCGCGGGCGCCACGCCCAGACCAATGACCATTTCCGCCAGCCGGCCGGTGCCGATGGATGTCTGTCCGCCCGTCATGCCGGTGGTGCCATTGTCCAGGATCAGGACCGTGATGGCGGCGTTTTCGTGGATGGCGTCCAGCAAGCCGGTGAGCCCGGAGTGCGTGAAGGTCGAATCGCCGATCACCGCCAGGGAGGGATGCAAACCGGCATCGGCGGCGCCCTTGGCCATGGTGATGGAGGCGCCCATGTCCACGCAACTGCAGATGGCCTCGAACGGCGGCAGCGCACCGAGCGCGTAGCAGCCAATGTCCGAGAACACACGGCCCTGCGGATGCGCGGCCATGACTTCCTTGATGAACACAAAGGAATCGATATGCGGACAGCCGGCGCACAGCACCGGCGGACGCGGCCGGACGCAGGCGGGCGGCTCCACCGCGGGCGCGGGCGGAAAACCCAGGGCGCGGGACACGCTCTCGGGCGAGAGCTCGCCGGAACGAGGCAGTGTGCCGTCCAGACGTCCGCAGATGGCGTGGTCGGCGGGAGCAATCACGCCGCGCAGCAGTTCCTCCACGAACGGGTAGCCATCTTCCAGCACCAGCACCTTGCGGCAGCGCGCCGTCAATTGCGCCAGCAGTTGTCTGGGCGCCGGATACTGCACGATCTTCAGCACCGGATGCGGACAGGGCGTGTCGGGATAGCATTCACGAAGATAATTCATGCCAATGCCGCAGGCTACAATGCCCAGCGAAGTGTCGGCCGCGTCGAGCACTTCATTGTGGCCCGCGGTTTCCGCCAGCTCCTGCATGCGGGGCTGCTTGTCGAGCAGCGCCTCGTAATTCCGCCGGGCATTGACCGGGATCAACACATATTGCCGGGCATCGGTGGGCAGCGGGCGCGGCGCTGGGGAGCACGGCGATGCGGGCGTCACGTCGGCGCGGGAATGCGCCAGACGGGTGGTGATGCGAACCACGATCGGCACACGCAGTTCCTCGGAGATGTCAAAGGCCTGTCGCGTGAGCTCGTAGGCTTCCTGCTGATTCGACGGCTCGAACAGCGGCACGCGGGCAAACTGCGCGTAGAAGCGGCTGTCCTGTTCGTTCTGGCTGGAATGCATCGAGGGATCGTCGGCGACCACCACCACCAACCCGCCGTTGACGCCCGTGACGGCGGCATTCATGAACGGATCGGCGGCCACGTTAAGGCCGACATGCTTCATGGCGACCAGCGCGCGGCGACCGGCAAACGACATGCCGAGCGCCTCCTCCATGGCGGTCTTCTCGTTGACGCTCCATTCGCGATGGACCTTGCGCGCGGAGGCTTCCGGCGCACGCTGGATATACTCCAGGATTTCGGTGGAAGGCGTGCCGGGATAGGCGTAGGCGCCGGAAATTCCGGCGTTAAGGGCCGCCTGCGCGATCGCCTCATTGGCGAGCAGCAAGTGCGGGGTTGACTGGGTGTTGTTGGGGCGCATGGAATGGCGTGTATAGTACGGAAGCCGTGGCGCGCTGACAATGCATTTGCGCGATCTTTGGAAGGCCAATGAAATACCCTTGCTTTTCGCCACGGAAACAAGGATAAACAACACGTTTTACTCACCAAACTGGAAGCCCGAACATGAGCGAACCGCTGAAGCCAACCGACGACGTTTCAATCCAGATTCCCGCGTACGTGCCCGAGGACCTGATCCCCGCCTGGCTGTGGCTCCGGGAAAACGGCGTCCAGTGGCTGGCGACCATTGCCGTGGGCGTCCTGATTGGAACCGGCGTGATGCTGTTTCTGCGTCATCGCGAAGAACAGGCGGCCAAGGCCTCGGAAGTATTGCTGAAAGAACCCGAGCTCGGAACACTGGAGACGGCCGTGGCCGAATTTGGCAACACACCCGCAGGCGTGGCGGAAGAGTTGAAACTGGCAAAGGCTTATTACGATGCCGGTCAATACGACAAAGCCCTGGCTGAATACGATGCGTTCATCAAGAAGCACGGCTCGTTTTCATTTGCGGATGTGGCGCGCGTCGGTCGCGGATTCGCGCTCAGCGGCCTGAACCGGAACGACGAAGCCATCGAAGTTTTCCGCACCTTCTGGGCCAAGAACCCGGGCAATTATCTGGTGCCGCAAACCATGCTGGGCGAAGCCGCCTGCCTTGCACAGCAGGGAAAGAAAGACGCAGCCAAGTCGCTGCTTCAGGAACTCCGCGCCGCCAATCGTGAGACACCGTGGGAAGCTGCGGCCAAGCGCCTGGAAGGCGCCATTGACCGCTATCAGCCGCATGCAGCCGTTGGTTCCTCGCTGCTTGATCGAGCCAATGCCCTGGCGCCGATCGAAAAGCCGACGAAGTAACGCGGACTCGCTCCGCGCCCAGCGCAGCTGTTTCCTACACACCTTGTGCGACCCCTGGCCCGGAACGAGTCGGGGCTACGAGCACGACAACAACGGTCGAGCTACTTCTTCTCGCTCAGCTTTCCAGCGTCCGCTTTGTCAGCCTGGGCTTTTTCAGCCTCGATTTTCTTCGCTTCGGCATCTCTGGCTTCCTGCTCGCCCTCGGCGCGACCCTTCTTGAATTCGCCGATGCTCCGGCCCAGCGAACGCGCCAGATCTGGAATCCTCTTGGAGCCAAACAACAGAAGGATGATCAGCAACAGCAGAATGAGCTCTTCAGGGTTGACACGAAATAGCGCCAGCGTTGTCATGAGTATTCCCTTCGTGATAGCCAGTGGTCAGTGGTCAGTGGTCAGTGGTCAGAATTTATGCTGTCTACTGTCTTCTGTCTACTGTCTTCCGCGCCTACC
>Ga0316226_1004954_pt1 | contig 10316 bp, 9 predicted proteins | sample TBH18017metaG_FD_206009 | JGI IMG/M metagenome (GOLD analysis project Ga0316226, IMG submission 206009) | Freshwater microbial communities from Trout Bog Lake, Wisconsin, USA - TBH18017 | ecosystem: Environmental > Aquatic > Freshwater > Lake > Hypolimnion/Profundal zone | place: USA: Wisconsin... | reverse complement strand
CCTGGGGATTGTTTTTCTCAATACGACTTTTTCGGGGCTATGATATAATACAACGTAACTGTGCGCGGATTGTGTGTAAACGGATGGAGGTATGCATGACGCGTGGGCGTTATGGCCTGTATATTTTGCAGATGTTGCTTCTCATGGCATTGTGCGCGCCATTTGTCGGATGCGATGAGGATGTCTTTGTCTACGACACATCCAAACTCTACGCCGTTGATCCTGCCCTGATCGCCTACCGCGAGACGGATTCATGGCCTGTGGCGCTTCCTGCGCCGGCCTACTTGGGAATCGGGACAAACGGATGTCTGGTGATGGTGGGTGGGCAGCAGGGGATCGTCTGCTCCACGCATCAGCGGCAGACGCAAAAAACTTTTTCATGGCAGGCGCCTGCCGCCACCGCCGTTGCCGTGGCTCCCGATGGTCGGATTTTCGTTGGCGCGAGCAATTGCATTGTCAGTGTGTCCGCATCCACGCCGAGTGTTGTCAATGTATGGACTTCGCTGGGGGAGAACGCAAGGATTGCCGGTATCGCGGCGGATGCCAATAACGTATGGGCCTGTGATGCAGCCCAGCGAACAGTCTGGCGATTTGATACGGATGGGCGGTTGCTGGGGCAGTTGCCTGCTCCCCGACAGGCGGCGTTTGTTGTGCCGTCGCCATCTTTTCCTGTGGCTACGCGTGGCGACGGGTTCTTCTGGGTTGCCAACCCAGGGCGTCACGAGCTGCGTCTCTATGCGACTGACGGCGCGTTGCGCAGCGCATGGTCGTGCCAGGGGATGATGACTCCCGGTCTGAGCGGTTGCTGCAATCCAGCTTATGTGGCGCTGTTGCCCGATGGCAGCCTGGTCACCAGCGAGAAAAAACTGCCTCGAATCAAGATCTATGGAACCAATGGAACGTTCCGCTGTGTCGTCGCGCCGCCATCATCCCTGCCGGGCGGCGAAGGGCGGCCTGTGGCTGTGGATGCCGATGGACGGATTTTTGTCCTGGATGGTCTGCGTATGCGTGTGTTTGAAAAGAAGCAGGAATGGAAGTCGCCATGAAAGAATCCTCGCGCATGGATGATACACCCCAAGCCCAAGGCGTGACTCGCCGGAGCATGCTGGGCTGGTTGGCGCGCGGCGCCATTGCCGCGTGTGTGGCTCTTGTGGCCGGCCGCGCGGTGCGCCGCCCGAGCGCGGCGGGAAGTGGCACACGGATGGTTTGGCAGCTCGATCCGGCCAAGTGCACACAATGCGGTCGATGCGCCACATCATGCGTGTTGCAGCCCTCGGCGGTGAAGTGTGTTCATGCCTTTGCCATGTGTGGGTACTGCAAGCGCTGTTTTGGATTCTTCCAGCCGGATTCCCAGCAGTTGGATGAAGCGGCAGAGAATCAGCTTTGTCCGACCGATGCGATTCGGCGAACCTACATTGAGGATCCTTATTTTGAATACCACATTGAGGAAGCGCGTTGCATGGGTTGCGCCTTGTGCGTGAAGGGATGCGGCACATTCGGCAACGGATCCCTGTTCCTGCAGGTGCGGCATGATCGTTGCCTGAATTGCAATGAGTGCCGTATTGCCCAGGCGTGTCCGGCGCATGCCTTCATGCGTGTGCCTGCTGACACACCCTATTTTCTGAAGGATTCCGAGCATAATCCCATGCCGGCCAATCGCCCAGCCAAGGCTCACGTATGATCAACCTCAATTGCTTTGTCAAGCTGCGCCAGTTTAATGGTTCTCCGCGTGTCAGCCTTCTGCGCGGCGCGTGGTTACTTCTGGGCGTGGCTTGCGCCTCATCCGCGCATGCGGTTGCCCGTTTCCCGCAGCCGCAATTTGAAACAGGCCATCTGGTTCCAACAGCCGGGCATCCTGCTGTCTTTATCCTGTGCCCGCCCTGGATGGATGCCGTTGTTCTGGGTGCTTTTCTTGCGCTGGCGACCTGGACGGTGCTCGCCCGGCGTTCCCGGCGCCTGACGATTCTGCTTTCAGTGCTGGCCGTGGCGTGGTTTGGTTTTATTCGTCATGGCTGCATGTGTCCGGTAGGCACCACCCAGAATATGGCGGAGGCTTTCTCGGGCATGGGCGGGCTGCCCTGGCTGGCCGCCTTTTTCTTTGCTGCGCCTTTGCTGGTGGCGCTTTTCTTTGGCCGTGTTTTTTGCGCGGCAGTATGCCCTCTGGGAGCCATGCAGGATCTGGCTGTTGTCTGGCCCATTCGGGTGCCGCGCGCCGTGGACGCCGTTTTGCGCCTGCTGCCGCTGATCATGCTCGTCGCCGCAGTGCTTTTTGCGGCCAACGAATCCGGGTTTCCCATTTGTGAAACCGATCCATATGTGGGCTTTTTTCGCCGTTCAGCCCCCTTGTTGATGCTGCTGATCGGCGCTGGAGTGATCCTGGCCGGATTGGTCATTGCCAGGCCTTATTGTCGCTACTACTGTCCCTATGGCGTGCTGCTTTCGTGGTGTTCCCGTTTTTCATGGAAGCATGCCCGGATTACTCCCACGACATGCATTCAATGTCGGCTGTGTGAACGCGCCTGCCCGTTCGATGCTATTCAGACGCCGCGCGCCGCAGCTTTCGATCGCGGTTCTTTCTCCAGCAGGCGTCGTATCCTGATCATGCTGCTGCTCATTCCCGTTCTTCTTTTGGGAGGCATCCTTGCCGGACGAACCGTCGCTCAGACCCTTGCTGCGCGGAATCCCGATGTCCGCCTCCTTGCCCATTTGAGCCGTGCGGAAAAAACGCCCAATGAGACATTTCTGGACGTTGAGGCCTTTACGAGTTCAGGCGGCGACATGCAGCAATTGCAGGAACATGTCCAGGCCATTCAGTCTCGCGTTCGTGTCTCCTCCATGCTTGCGGGTGCTTTTCTGGGCCTTTTGCTCGCCTGGCGGCTGGTCTCCCTGACACGGCAACCGGCTGTTGCGGAACACACCATTGATCGTACGCGCTGTGTCAGTTGCGGACGCTGTTTCAGCGTCTGCCCACAGCATAAGGTCTGGCTCAAGGAACGCTCAGAAAAACCGACGCAATCGGCGGGTTGATTGGAAACAGAACGTGAATACATCTTCTTCCGGCTCTGGAAAAAAGGAGATCCTGCGGCGCAGTGCGCGGGGGATCGGCATTGTGTCGTTGATCTTCAGTCTGGTCGTGGGAGTTCAGCTCGCGGTTGACAGCCAATGCGCTGATCCGTTGCAGACGGTTCGTTCCGAGGAGCTTGGGCGCACGCTGGCTTCAGCGCGCGCCAAGGGAGTGGATGAACACAGCCTGGCTTTTGCGCGAGATTTGGACCGCAGCGCGCGACACGCCTATTTCAGCAGCCTTCATTTTCGTCAGGCGGGAATGTGGATGTTTGCGATAGGCATGTTGCTGGGCGTGGTTGGGTTGCATCTGGCCTGGCGTCTGGAGCAGACGTTTCATGATCCGCGTCTGGAGCCTCGTGGAGATGCCGCGCGCTCAGATCGGTATGCGCGTCTGGCGATTTTATTCACGGGCATCCTTGCGGCTGGCGCGGTTCTGGTCATCGGGTTGGCGCGTGACCGTTCTGCCCCTCCAGCCGACAACAAGTCCGCGCCTCCTCCTCCAGCGGTGGCCTCCGAGCATGCGAAGCTGTTGGCGCCTTCAGTGCAGCCCTCCCACGAAAGCAACGCTGCGCCTGTCGGCGTATCCGTGGCTGGGTGGCCATCCTTTCGCGGTTCTTCCGCAGGGGTGGCTCTCGCTTTGCATCCTCCGACCGCCTGGAGTGGAATAACAGGGTCGGGTGTCGTCTGGAAGGTGGAACTCAAGAAGCCGGGCTGTAGTTCGCCCATTGTCGGGAATGGACATGTTTACCTCACAGAAGCCAATCAAGAGACGCGGAGTGTGCTCTGCTTCGATTCGCGCGATGGCAAATTGCTCTGGTGTTTCGATGTGCCGGATGCTGGAGCAGGGGAGGCACTGGGGGATGTGACGCCGGATACGGGGCTTGCCGCTTCCACGCCAGCCTGTGACGCGTTGGGCGTCTATGCGGTGTTTGGCACCGGCGATCTTGTTGCCTTGAGCCCTGACGGCAAATTGAGATGGAAGAATTACCTCAAGCGTCCTGCCAACCAATATGGGCATGCATCCTCGCTTTGGACGGGGAACGGGTTGGTCTGTGTGCAGTATGACCAGGATCAGAATGGGAGGTTCCTGGCATTGGATGCCGCCACCGGAAAGACGGTTTGGGAAGTTTCCCGGGGCAAGGGTTCTTCCTGGGCCTCACCTGTGGCCATGCAGGATAAAAGCGGCGCATGGATGATTCTGGCCAATGCCAGTGAAACATTGAGCGCCTATGACCTGGCACATGGCGCAATGCTGTGGGAAGTGGAAGGAGTGACGGGTGATGTCACGCCATCTCCTGCCGTCTGTGACGGGCGCGTGTATGTGGCCAACGCGGGATCGCGGTTGATCTGCTATAACCTGGCTTTGGGAACGCCTCCGCAAAAGGCTTGGGAATATAGTGATATACTACCGGATGTGCCCAGTCCTGTGGCTGCCCGCGGACTGGTGTTCATGTGCACCAGCGGCGGCGATTGTGTCTGTCTGGATGCGCTGACGGGCAAGATGTGCTGGACGCACAGTTATGACGCCGCATTTTATTCGTCGCCTGTTGTCTGTGGCGATTGCCTGTACGCGATTGATCGTTCCGGAATCATGCATGTGGTTGCCGCAGATTCACATTTTCGCGAAATAGCCACATGCCCCATGGGGGAAGACGGGGCTGATGCTACGCCGGCTTTTCTCGATGGCAGCGTTTTTATTCGCACAAAAGCGCATCTTTGGCGCCTGGGCGTCCTTCAATAAACACCGGGATGACATGATGGCCGAGCATCCATCTGGGGCGATTCTGAAAACAGAAGCCATCGCTCTGCGTGTTCGCCCGTTTTCACGAACCTCACACGTGGTGTCGTGGCTTTCGCCGGACCATGGTCTTGTGACGACTGTGGTCAAAGGCGCGTGCCGCCCCAAGAGCGCATTTTTGGGGCAATACGACTTGTTCCAGACATGCGAGTTGCTTTTCTATCGGCGGGATCATGAGGGCGTTCATGCCATTCGCGAATGCGCGCCAGTGAACTTCCGGTCCGCCTTGCGCGAGGATTGGCGACGCGTCACCACGGCGTCCTATTTCTGCGATCTGGCTTTCCGCGTCGCGCAATCCGGCCAGGAATCGTCCGCGCTCTATGAATGGCTTGCATCGGCCTTGGATGCCTGTCTTGAGGGGGCGGTCACAACCGCGCATGTTTTGAAGTATGAGCTTGATCTCCTACGTCATGCCGGTTTCATGCCCAAGTTGAGCACATGCCCCATCTGTCACACGACCGCGCAGCCTTGGTTGAAATTTGGTCTGGAGTCCGGGCGTCCGCTCTGTCCGCATATGGGGGTTGCGCATGCCCGCGAGCCCGCGGTCACGATTCACCGTGATGTCATGGAATGTCTGAAAAAAATGGCGGAGCCTGCATCGACCCCAGACGATGCCCCTGAAGTTTCGCTTGGACCTGGACGCTTTCTTGGTATATTTTTATCTTTTCACCTCGATATCCCTGCGACGCCTCGTCGCCTGGCCTTCGAGTTGCTTGAAACGGCTCCTGCGTCATTGCTGGGGGCCAGAGGAGAGTTGAAATGAAAATGCAGCGCCTTTGCGCCGGGGTCTCTGTTCTTGCTCTGTCCATTCTTGTTTGCGCAGGGTGCAACCGCAAACTCAAACCGGAGACGCCTGGAACCGTTCATCGCGCCGGCGATCTTGTCGCCCGGGTCAATGCCCACACGATGACGTGGGACGAAACAGACAAGCGCGCCAGGCTTTCTCTGAAGGATGAGGCGGATGCCAAGCATCTGGTTATTCCTGCTGACCGTGAAGATGAGGTTCTACAGGTGTTTCGGCGTCGTGTTGTGATGCAGTTTGTCAACCGGATGCTGCTCTTCGATGAGGCCAAGCGCCTGGACGTGAAACTTTCCGATCTGGACCGCAACAATGCCGTGGCCCAGGTTGAAGGTTTTCTTAAACAGCGTGGAATCTCATCTCTGGAGGCCTTCATCAAGCAGTCTCCCCTGGGGGAAAAGACGATGCGCGCCGAGATTGAGGAGAATCTGCTGATCGACAAGTTTATTGATCAGGAAGTTCGCGCGAAAGTGGTCATTCGCGATGCCGATCGCGACGTGCTGTCGAGCGACATCGCCGCCAAGCGTCAACTGGCGAAGAAGAAGATCGATACCCTGCGCGCGCAACTCCTCAAGGGCGGGGATTTTGCTGCGTTGGCGCGGGATAATTCGGATGATGAAACCAAGCGTTCAGGCGGTGACATCGGTGAATTTCCGCGTGGTCGCATGGAGAAGTCCTTCGAAGACGCGGCATTTGGCCAGAAGATCAACGAAATCGGCCAGGTGGTTGAAACGCGATTTGGATATCACATCATCAAGGTGACGGCTCACACAGCGGCCAAGGCTGCGACCGCTTCGGCGCCTGCCACGCCTGAAACCGTCCGCGCGAGTCATATTTTTGTCGCGGCGCCTCCACTCCTGACGGGCAAGGATATTACTGCCGTGATTCAAAGGCAGAAGATGGAGGAAGGGCTGAAAGGCGTTGTTGATGGCTTGCGCGCCAAGGCCAAGATTGAAACTATCTACAAGTCCGGCCCCAATCCGCTGCCGTTCTAAAATCCGCTCCGCTCGTGAACAGGCCGTGACGCTGCGCGTCTCGGCCTGTTCGTCAGGTAACGGCGGTTCCGAGCAGGAATCACGATCCCGGGTGTACGGGTTTCCCGCCTTGCTTGCAGAGCGGGCAGGAGGACGGTTCCCAGGTCTGCGGAGCCATCTTCAAGAGGCTGAAGGTCGGATAATCAAAGCTCGCCGTCCCCGCGCTGCGATCCACGAGGACCGCGACGGCAACCACGGTGGCGCCTGCGGCGCGGACAATATCAATGGTTTCCTGGACACGCCCGCCGCGGGTGATGACATCTTCCGCCACCACATAGCGCTCGCCCGGACGAATGGCAAACCGGCGCATGACCAGCTTGCCATCCTGCTTCTCGGCAAAGATCGAGAGCACGTTCAAGGCGCGCGCGACTTCATGCCCCACGATGATGCCGCCCAATGCGGGGGCAATGACGCCGTCGATGGAAGCGCCTCGAATAACCGGTTGCATGTTGCGCACCAGTTCTGCGCACAGACGCTCGGCGACGCGCGGGTGGCTCAGCACGTTGGCGCATTGAAAAAAACGATCGCTATGCAGGCCGGAACGGAGTTCGAAATGGCCGCTCAGCAGCGCGCCGGTTTCTGTAAGCAAATTCAGGATGTCCTGTTCTGTCATCTTATCGCTCCAACCGGATGAACCGGCGTTGGTAGGTGGGTATGTCCAAGTCTTCGCCGTTGTGAACCGTTTTTTCGACGCCGTTGAACTTGTTGGCGCCGGCTCCAAGCTTTGCGTCCTGTCCCCGTTTGCCGAGGAGGTCGCCCAAATGCTGGCCATCGCCGCTGGATCGCCCGCTGCGCCGATCGGCTGGAACCCATGATTCAAACGCAAGGGCGACCAGTTCAATGCGGCCATCGAAGACGGGATCCGCAACGACGCCCATCTCAATGTGCACATCCTTGCGGCAGGCTGCTCGGATGTCCTTCATCAAATCGCCGATTTCAGCCAGTCGGATATCCGATCCGGCAAGAATGCCGAGGGCCAGGGCGCGCGCATGGCCCAGCGCTTCGCCATTTCTGAGGAGGGGCGCTCGCGTAAGGGCTGCCACGGCTGCGCCGGCGCGCGATTCGCCGGAAGCGGAAACATGACCGAACCGCGCACTTCCAGCGCCGATCAAAAGGTTTTGCAATTTGACGGCGTCGAAGTGAATAAACCCTGGCGTGAGCAAAAGCCTCCAAAGCAGGCACAATCCGCCGGCCATCACCAGGTCTGCCTGTTTTACGGCTTCGACGAGCGGGAGGGCGCCAAGATTGGTATACAACTCATCCAGAGGCACATCTACCAGCGTATCCACGGTTTGAACCAGGAAGGGACGATCACGCTCGGCATTTTGCTGCCGCGCGGGACCTTCAAATGCAAATGGCCGCGTGGCAAAACAAAGCGTGATCTTTCCCGCGTCGTGCAGGGCTTTCAGGATGACAGGCGTGGCTCCTCCGCCTGTGCCGCCGCCCAGACATGTGGCAATCACGACGATGCGCGCATCCCGCAGCTGCTCCAGAATGTTGGAAAGATCATCCTGCGCGGCGAGGCGTCCGTTGGAATGGATGCCGCCGGAACCCTGTTTGTTGAGTCGCGTGGCACCGATCAAATGGCATCGCAACCCTTCCACGCAGCGGATGGCAACCTCATCTGTGTCAAAGCCTATGGCGGTCATTCCGTTGCCGAAAGCCTGCTTGGCTGCCGCCGCCAGACGGCACCCCCCGCCGCCAATTCCAACCAGAATCATGTTTGTGCTGTCGCTGCTCATCGCCGGAAGACCCTCCCCAGTTTGCCGACGAAATGGCCGACAGGGTCGGCCAGTCCATCGCTCTGTGTTTGCGCGCTGCGGATGAGAAGTCCAGCCACGGTGGCCAATGCGGCCGGCCGGACCTTGTCGCGCGGCACACCCTCAATATCTGAAATGAGCTCGCCTGTTTGAGCAGGCACGCCAAAAATGCGCTCAGCCAGTTCGTTGAGTCGGGGCAGGTAGGCTCCTCCGCCGGTAAAAACCACGCCCGAGCCGGCTTGACGCAAATGGGGACCCAGCTGGTCCCGGATCAGTTCCAGTGTCTCGCGCATGCGCGCCTCAATCACCGTGTGCAAGGCCCGCACGCTGACAGACTGAAGCGGCCCTGCGATCACGTTGAGCGGCATCTCAATGCGCTGGCCTGCGCGCTGCGCGTCAATGACGGCGCACCCGTCGCTCAGTTTGAGTTCCTCGGCGCGATTGGCGCGGATGCCAAACGCCTGCGCAATGTCATTGGTGATGTGGTCTCCGCCGACGCCGAAAGAGCCTGCCGCAACCACGACTTTCCGATGGATCAGCACAAAGTTGGTGGTTCCGCCGCCCAGATCGATGAGGAGCACGCCATGCGATCGTTGATCATCTGTGAGCACGGCGGTCGCTGCCGCCAGCGCGCTAAACGCAATGTCGCGCGTGTCCAAGGCAAGACCCTTCAGGAGGTTGCGCGCGTCTTCAATGCGCTCCTGCTGCCCGTGGATGAAAATGCTGCCCAGGCGTAACTGCTTTCCGCGCATGCCTTCTGGGTTGAGGATATCGTCCATGTCGTCCAACTGATAGGACTGCGGGAGGGCATGCAGGATGGTTTGCCCCGGGAATTGATGCTCACGGGCCAGTTCACGGACGGCATCAATGTCTTCGCGCGTCACTTTGCCATCCGCGCTGCGGATAGGCGCCTTGCCTTCGTCGCAGGTGGATGAGATGTGTCCGCCGGAAACCGCCAGCAGGACTTCACCGACGGAAACACTGGCCATGTCCTCGGCTAGTGTCAGGGCGTTTCTGACGCCCGCTTGCGCCTGGTTGAGGTCGGTGATCAGCCCCTTGCGAACGCCTGCGGTCTTCACACTGCCAAAGCCGCTGATGCGCACCCGTCCGCCTTCCAGGACCTCTCCAATCAGCGCAACCGTGTTGGATGTGCCGATTTCAAGAACAGCGATAATTGCTTTTCCCATGAGTTCAATTCCCATGCCTTGTTGCCCACGATTCACAGTCCGGCTGCGAGCCTCGGAAATGCGCGTGGACATACTGTTTAATTGGGCGAAAAAATCCTCGTGTCATCCGGTACGGTGGCATCCCACATTTGATGGGCGGGCGCCATGGCCATGGCCTGACGCAGGCGTTGCAGGCGCCTGCGCAGCGCTTCATTGGCGTCGGTCGTGTCGCTGTCCATGCCTTTCCACCAGAACTTGACCTGGCGATGGTCGGACAATGTCAAATACAGGTAATCCTGCTTGGAGCAGTCAACCATGGCGACCGGGAGGGTATATTCGGGGCGCGCAACAACGGACAGAAAATGCACGGCCGATAATCCGATCCCATCCAGTTTGCCGCCGGATTGGACCGGAATGCCCTCGAAGCCCACCAGAACCGGCAAATGATCCACGCCTGCTGAATGCGGAAAAACAACGCCTTCATCGTCAACCACAAGCCCCTCGCGTTGGATGCGCCCAATGGGTTCGCGCTCGACGACATGCACCGTGATGCGGGATGGCAGATGGCGCGTGATCGACACGCTGCGTATGTTTGGCGCATTGGCCAGGTAGCAACGGCGCAACTCGATGGACGGGTCGAATATGGACATTCCTTCGCGCAATCCAAGGCTTTCGCGCACCAGCATTTCGTTC
>Ga0316226_1004951_pt1 | contig 10318 bp, 25 predicted proteins | sample TBH18017metaG_FD_206009 | JGI IMG/M metagenome (GOLD analysis project Ga0316226, IMG submission 206009) | Freshwater microbial communities from Trout Bog Lake, Wisconsin, USA - TBH18017 | ecosystem: Environmental > Aquatic > Freshwater > Lake > Hypolimnion/Profundal zone | place: USA: Wisconsin... | reverse complement strand
CTGTGGGTTTGGCATCATACGCGGCAACATGTTCTGGGAACACAACTGTATGGGCCAATTTGACTGCTGTGGGTTTGGCATCATACGCGGCAACATGTTCTGGGAACACAACTGTATGGGCCAATTTGACTGCTGTGGGTTTGGCATCATACGCGGCAACATGTTCTGGGAACACAACTGTATGGGCCAATTTAACAGCTACGGGTATCACACAATCAAATGCTGATGTGCTTTTATGGTTAAGTTTCTAAGGAGAACTTATGAGTTACAACAAACTTGCACCACTCAGATTAGGTCAGGGTTCAATAGCTACGACACTGACTACACGTTACACAGTACCCGCTTCCACACGAACCCTTGTAAAGGATATTACTATTTGTAACACAAGTAATTCCAATACAGCAGCGCTATCCGTGTATCTTGTCCCCAGTGGGGGGACTGCGGGTGCTACCAATATACTACTGAGCAATGTGGTTATTGTTCCTAATGGTTTATTTCAATGGACAGGCATACAGATTATGAATGCAGGTGACTTCATACAGGACATAGCACTTGTTACAGGATGCACAATCAATATATCAGGAGGCGAAGCGATATGATAACCACACTCCCACAATTACCTTTCTCTCAGGAGGACTTGATAGGTAATGCACATCAATACTATGCAGATAAACAGACGTTTTTTATTCTTGGCAGAAACCTAGTTGTGAATAATACATCGGCTGATTTATGGGAAGGCCCCACAACAACCTATCTTCCTCCTGCATCCGCTATTCAGATGATGGTAAAAAGTACCTCAGCAAATGACACTATTGCCGGAACAGGGATACGATCAGTACATCTTATCTATCTGGATAATTCATACAACGTGCAATCACTTGACCTTGATATGAATGGGACTACGGGGTATTAACCACCCCCACAAATATATTACGTGTGAATTATTTCTTTGCTTCTGCTGTTGGAAGCAATCGTATTGCTGTCGGGAACATTAGTCTTACAAACACAGCGGGGACCGTAACCTATGCGTACATGGCGATAGGTGCTAACACAGCAAGAAATGCCTTCTTCACCGTACCCGCTGATAAAAATGGGTACATAACACACTGGCAGGCAAGTTCTGGTACATCTTCAGGAACGCATTATACACAAGTACGTATTCTTGCTACGTCACATTCCGGTATTCTTTATCCGGGGATCTTTTTGGTGGTGGATGAATGTGGGGTGCAAAACAATGGGATAGGATTTAATTATCCTATAGCCCTTCGTTTTCCTGCTACATGCGATATTAAAATAGCAGCACTTAGTGATTCAGTAAGTGCTAATGCAAATGTTATGGGTACACTATTTGGATGGTATGAATAATGAGCAATCTTAAATCAACGTTTGATGTATTGGTAATCGTCAATACAATAGGGGCGGTTGCTTCGTGGTTGCCCCCCATTGCAGCACTCGTCTCCTTCCTGTGGATATGTGCCCGTCTTTATGAAATGGTAACAGGTAAATTTTTCCACGAGAGCAAAGTTGCTCTATGGTTAGTCAGGAGATTCTAATGGAAATCAAAGTAGATAGGTTTGAAGTGGGGACCCACTGGGTGATAGGCAGGTTATATATCGACGGAAAGTACATCTGTTATACACTCGAAGGACAGCTACGAGAAGTCGTAGGAGAGCCTGTAGCGGCTTGGAAAGTGGACGGTGCTACTGCCATACCAAGAGGGAAGTACAAAGTGGTTATAGACCACTCTGCACACTTCGGTAAGGACATGCTGCACATATTGGATGTGCCAGGATTCGAGGGAATACGGATTCACGGTGGTAACACGGAGGCAGACACCGAAGGTTGTATCTTGGTAGGGAGTGCGTGGGCCGGTGGGGATCGTATAGGAAACTGTGCACCTGTCCTGAATGCAATCTATGTTGCTGCGCAGCAGGCACTCTCTGCGGGTGAGGAAGTCACCATCGAAATAAGGGGTGCATGATGCTTGAAGTGATACAGCACTGGTTTACAGCTCGTGACAATGTGACATATTCATTATCAAAAGTAATGGGGACGGGAGGTGCCGGGAGTATGATTTATAATTTCATACACACTGGGTCTAGTGACTTCGTTAATTTTGGGGCTGGGCTGGCAGCGGTTATGGCTGCACTGGCGGCAAAGTATTATGTTGAAGGCATGGAGAAATAATATGCCCTTACTCATCATTCTATTCGTAGTTGTAGGAGTATTTGTTTTAATTTGTTCACCACACATAAAGGAATAATGAAATGCGCTATCTATATTTTGTGTTGTTTGCCCTGTTTGCAGAAGTAATCGCTCGGCCTTACAGAGTAATCATGGGTAAGTATCCTGTATGGTATATCCGATATAGCCAATCCATGTGAGGGTAATCATGCCATTGAAAAAAGGAAGTAGCAAAAAGACAGTATCATCGAACATCAGTAAGCTGGTACATGAGGGCTACCCACAACCACAAGCTGTGGCAATCAGTCTGCACAAAGCTGGTAAAGGAAAGAAGAAATGAAAAAAGCCCCGAAAGGGGCTTTATTTATTATAAACCTAACCAGCGTTCTTGTGCTTCCTCTATAATAGATACACTGTAACTGCTGGCAAGACTGCTGCCAATACCCTGTACCGGACTTGTATCAGGCAACGTTGCTCGTGCCTCTCGTTCGAGTATGTCATATTCAGCATCTGATATTAGGGGTGCATCTAGCACATAATAGCAGTACCGATGAATCATGATCTCACGTTCTAAATCCATTCCTATCTCCTACAGAAAAATAAGTGCAATGAATAAGGCAAACATCAAACTGAAGTCTGCTACCGGCAAGTGGTGGTCTTCATAGAACTTGTCCATTGAAGCACTGTGATATGTTTCAAGGTGTTCCTTTGTCTCCCCGTGGCGCAGAAAACGGTGTGCTTTTATTTTTCGTTGTATCATGTAGTGACCATTTATTTTCGGAGAACAGCTATGCCGATGTGAACGATGAAGATAGATAGGAAGAGACAGAAGTATTCATCAGGCCCAAGATATTTGTCCTTGACGAAGAAGAACCCCAGTTCAACCCCCTGTATTGTGGCCCAGTTCATTAAGACTCTCATTGCAATGTCGTCCCTGTTGGCCGGGATTCATTCAATGATGTACCTACGGATAGAGTACTCTTTTGCAGGGCTGACATGACAAGAAATGCGGTTGTCATGCAAGGACTACCTTCAATGTCCTCCTCTGTAATCTCATAACCCTGTGCAGGCATGGGGTCAGTGATTAAAGAAACACCCACTGTACCGTCTGCACGATCAGACATGCGGATAGAAATTGATGTTGGTTTGAAGCTCATTTTAATTCTCCATATTCAAATTCGATTAGCATAGCAAGGCAATGCTGTGCTTTAAGCAGGTCAGTTTCACCATTCTTGTCACGAAACCGTGTGACATACTTGATGACACTGGCCTGTAAGGGATCAAGGTGATTCTTGTAGCTGTATTCCATAGGCTGAATTGCCAGCTTCTTGTAATGATCCCCATCCACTTGCTGCCCTAGTGCGCTCATTTTATCTCCTTTAAACCTTCTACATACTTTTGGCAGGTAAGGTACTGGTCAACTACTTGGTCGGCCTTGTTGGTGAGATCGAGAAGAAATCCAGTAGCTTCCTCTGAAAGTCGGTTTGCGCTGGGGGTGCTTTCAGTGCTTCCGGGATTGCCGGTAGTGGGACGACTTGTGGTGCTATGGGTGTCGTACAACCCACCACGTTTAGCGACAAGAGCGCGATAATAAGCCAGCTCGTCATTGTGTTTCTTTTGGGATGCTGCATTCTGTTCCTCCGCTTGGTTGGCTAGTGCCTGTGATTGAGCCGTATATACAGCAGCTTGTTTTTGTGCTTGGATCGTAAACTCTTCCTGCTGGCGTACAGCAGAAATATCCCTAAGATGATAACCAGCATAAAAATCAGCCCCGAGCAGTAGGCAGATCAGTACAATTTTTATACCAGTCAGGTATGGGTTGAGTACGGATAGCATTAAATTTTCCTTTCATAGCGTCTTTGTAACTGATACATTGATATGGAATATCCCAAAGTCGGGCGTAGTACATTTCTGCACATAACCCAGTGCTGTCCTGCCAACCAGGTAATGCCAGTATTAGCATTTCATTGGCCTTGTTTAGCACAGGTAAATCCTGTTGCATCCAGAACTCGTGGGAGTTTTCCACCTTATCCAAAAGTGACAGTGGAACACCGCTCAGTACCGGTGTAACCACGGTGTAACCCATCATCATTAACTTGCTGGTTACATGGACCAGCTTGATAAAACGCTTGTCCTGTATGGTAGGATCTGGACTTGTGTATGGACCTGCCAGATAGATAAACCCGTTATTTTGTAGCATTGTCTGCGTCCTCCTTTGTTAAAAGTTTTGCTTCAGTAAGCACGATATTCCAGTGTGTGTACTGCTTATATGCTGCTGTCTCACACTGCCCTATATGCTCAAGTAGATACTTGTGTGCCTCTTCCCATGTCTCGAAAAAAGCAGCGAACTGACTCTTCCAAGGGAAGGACAATTCTATATGCATGTAAGTTATATACACGGCATCGGCTGTCACACAATCTGCATCCACGGCATCAATAGTGGCCATTGAATTGTTCGGCCATTTCGCTCTATACAGTTTCATCTATATGTCCGTTTAATTTCTTCTATCCCTGTCCATGCAAAGGATTCAATATCCCCATCATGGACCCCGTTCAATACCAGTATGCCCCTGTCATAGAACACATGTGCTTTTGTCCAGTCAGGATCATAATCAAAATAACACCCAGCGATGAAAGCCCAGATGTTACCCTTACGTGCTTTCTCGTGGCGCATCTGGAAGTAATGCGCATGCCCTTGTACACAGGAGCAGTGATATTTTCTCAGGATACTGACTGTCGGATATAATCCACCAATCGGTTTCCCCATAACACCACCAATAAAATGGTGGGTAAAAAGAATTCCCTCAATATCAAACACCGTACCGAATGGGACAAACTCCCAACCCATAGCCTCACACCCAAGATCGTCATGGCTCATTAACCCGTCTAATTTAGCGTCCTGTTGGACTGCTCTATTGATATGATCCTCATGGTTGCCTTCAATGGCCACCCATCTAGGATGATACCGGTCCCTATGACTGCGTTCTGTTTTTGCTTGTAATGCCAAGGTAGGGGCCATAACCCTACGCCGTGCATCCTTTGCTACCTCAATGTCAAGCAGGTATCGCCTGCCCTCGAACTTCAACTTACCCACATCCCACTGTGACAAACTAGGCATGTCGGCAAAATCACCTATGTCAACAATGATGTCAGGCCGCTGGTCGGCTATCATGTTCCCCAACCAATCGAAACGATCATTGTTATGGTCTGGGTGTGCGTGACTGTCACCTATAACCAGTATTTTTTTACCCATCATTAGAATTCCTCGTATTTGAATCCGCCCCCGCGACATTTTGCCTCTTGGAAGACAGCGATAAACTGAAAGGGGAACATGGCAGCGGCCAGTTTTATTTTCACGCGGGCATCTCCGATCCATTGTCCCTTAAACTCATGTAGCTGTATTTCCCCACTTGCAAGCATTACAACGAAGTCTGGTGTGTAAGTCGTTCGATAGGCCAACTTGAATGTCAACCCTTCAAACTTATACCATAAGACAGCACCCTGCTGCTTTAGTTCCTCAAGATGTGCTGCATATTTTGCTTCGCCGGGATTCATCACCCCAGCAGGTAGCCTACCCAGTGCCAGCGTTCGTTTGCTTGTCATGTTACGATAATCCTTTTACTTTGTGTGGGTGGGACGGGAACGATCAATAGATCAGCTCCAGAAGGGCATAGTTTGCTTATATATGTCCCGTCTTTGTTCCACGTTAATGAAATCCATGCATCATTGTAAAAGTAGGCCCCGGCATAAACCCGCTGCTGGTGACTGAAATAAGCAAAAAGCATGACCGGTGCACCATCCCGTGTTGTCACATTAGGGGAAACTTCGGTGGGATCAAGTAGCATTTTTGTTCTCCTTCGCCACCGCTTGATTTCGTTTTGCTGCATACTTCATGTACTCAAGACCCAACCAATTTGTCACATAGCCTATAAGATAGGCTTCTGTTTCATCCCCGAATAGGTCTTCACCTATGTACCGCTGAAGGTATTGCTTAACGTGTGTGGCTTCGTGTGCAAGGACTGAAAGGGTATGTACAGGACTTCTGCCTGTTTGATCCCCCAGCACGACAACACACCATAAACCACCTCTGTCTGACTCAAGACCCATGGCCTGCCCTGCACCCTCTTGGGGGTAATCATCGGGTTCATTTGTTGTATGCATTAACTTGCGGTATTCTTCCCCATCACAAATTAAGGATAGAGACATAGGGAATAACTCCATGTGTAAACGTTTCATAATACCCCCTTATGTTACATAGGAGTCCAAAGCTCCCCGACATGTTTACGGATGTAAACGAGTCGCCCAACAAGTACAATTATTTCTCTCACTTCATCAGCGCATTGCTGTGGGTATGCTTTTTGATAGGTGTTAAATGCCACCTCTTGCATGTTTAATGCATCCCCAAAGTAAGGACGCAGTAACTTCTCTGCTGTCTTAACCCCTATCTTGGGGCAACCCTTGATGTTATCTACACTGTCACCCATGAGCAACTGGGTGTAGAACTGAAAATCACCTTCATGCTCGTCCACTTCGTCCCATTCATCTTTCAAGAAGTTGTAATGAGATCCGGGAATCTGTTTTAAGTCTTTATCAATTGTAACGATAACAGCACGTTCCCCTGCTTCCCAGCAGGTTGTGGCCGCTATACCCAGATCATCATCTGCTTCCTGATGGTCTGCCCGCATTGCCCCGTAGTTCTGAATCAGGTACTCCTCAAGGGGTACGGTGTATTGGGGCTTGGGGGTGGTTCGGTTCGCCTTGTAGTCAGGGTAAATATCCTTGCGGAAATTACCATTTACACTTCTTAAAAAATATGCTACTTCTTTGGGATCATCCAACCCCGTGGCCTGAGAAATCTGTATAACCAGATTCTCCATCCGATGATAGGCTGCTTCTATGGGGAGTATATCTACCTCCCCTGCCTCTCTCCCATCGAATGCGGCCTCGTCTGCTGTGACCTTGTGCTCACAAGAAGCGGCTACCCGTACTGCCAGTATATCCGCATCGACCAGTACATGCATTTTAGTGCTCCTTTTGAGCGTATAAGGAACGCATAATTTCCTCATACGCTATGGGATTATAGAAATAAAGCACATCCGTCATGGTGTATAACTTGACCGGGGAAACGTCATATCCGGCCAATAAATCAGATTAGTGTTCATGTTGAGCGGCTTTTGTGGCCTTTTCCTTGAGTGCACGAATAGCTTTAAACACCAGTAGATCGACACGGCGCAATGCCCGTGCAGTACCACAAGGGAGTGTGGTCAGCTTGCGAGCCACGGCCTTTGCAATGGCCTTAGCTTGCTTTGCCACCCGCTTTGCTGCATTGATTGCTTTGCGGTTTGTGGCCTTGTAAGCCGCTGCTGCACCACTGCGAGCATGACGGCCATACTTTTGTTGCCCCTTACCACCTTGTTTACCACTTGTTTGTTCAGTCATGATGTTTCTCCTTTATTTCCTAAAACGAAAGTAGCCAACGATAGGGCCGACTACGAAATATCCAAAAATAAAACCTACAATAATGCTAAGCAGTATTGCCATAATTATACTCCTCAGCAAGGCATGTCCGGTTCGCCATTTTCACCCTCGTTGGGGGAATCATTGTTAACCGTGACCTGCTCATATATAAAATCAAAGAACGTTTCAGCCTGCTGCATTACATCACGATCAGTAGGAACATAATCACATCCAGACTTTGCTTGTAATGTTAAGTATTCTAGTGCATACCCCAAAGAACTTTGCCGAACAATGAGCCGTTGCTTAATAGCACGCTCTTCTGGGGTTTCATAAGTAGTTCGTACTGTTGCGGCTGTTGGTGCTTTACCAGATGGTGTTGCCGTAGCCGAAAATTCTGCTGCTGGTTGGGTGGGGGCCGGTGCAGGAGGGGCAACCTTATGCACACTTATCCAGTTTACAAATTCGCCATTTTTCTCGGAAGTGACATGAACATAATCACCTGCTGTCACTGCCTTGAGTTCTGCTAACAAGGCTGCATTGTACTTGAAGGTGTTGTTGTGCATGCCCTTCTTGTTTACTTGCCCGTCACGCGATTTGTAGATAACTTCACAACCCTTGTATGAACCACCGCCATTCTTTGCTACATCAACATCAATTCCAATGCTGACGATTTGTACCGTCATTTCCTTTTGTTCGGGCATTTCATTCTCCTATCTCTTAAACTTCGTCATGTTACCCCAGTTCATCCCATATTTGCACTCACCTGCAAATGGTACGGCTAGTTTGACACCATATAACCGCTCAAAGTTCCCTGCACCATCAGAAAAAGCATCTTCGAGGAACATACATACTTCACGTAATTCTTCACTGCCCTCTTTGACATCTGCATCAACCACCACTGAATCATGTACTGTATTCACAAACAACATCTTATCACGCAGGTGAAACTTCCTGTAACGATTGAAGAGTGAGACACGTACAACAGCCATAAGTTCTGCACCAAACCCCTGTACGGGATAATTTGCTATATCGTTCTCAGAATACTCACCCTTCTTACCACGTTTAAACTCATACACCCTGCCAGTCTGGATTGTCAACCGTCCTGTTCGGTTGACCTCTTGAATAATCTTTGTGTGCCATGCGGCAAGACCAGCATATTTCTCATACATCGAATCTATTACCTTCTGCCAATACTTCTCAGAAGTGGATACGTGCTTGAAGTCATCATCGTGTGCATAACTCCATGCACTCCCTTTGTAAATTGCCCTGAATAGAAACCGTTTAGCAATCACACGTTCAGGAAGATTAAAGAACTTCTGATTGTTTGAATGCACATCAGCACCACTAAGTATCTCTGCAATCCCCACGGGATCGCGGCTATGTTCTACTGCAACCCTCCACTCAAGGGCGCTTTGATCGCATTCAATTAACATATCAGTCCTTCATAATTTCATTGAACAGGTCTTCCGGAAGATTCTTTCTGACCGTTTCCTCAAGTAAGTCCATTGCACGGGGATCCGCGAAAGCATCTACCACCAACTGACAGAAGGCGGCAACTGTATGTGTGTACCATCCATCGTTAATACCATCACTGCCAGTTATCTGGCAGAAACGATCACGTTCAGCTTTATTCATTTCACCACCTTTATTATCTCTGGATTTGCTAATGCCTGTGCGTATTCTATAGCCGCAGGTCTTCCCTTTTCCTCACCATAGAAAGCTGCGTGATACTTCCAGAATAGCCCTATAGTTGAGGACTCAACTACAAACTTAATGCTCCGTACCGAACCATCATAAGGCTCGCTTCTAACTCGTACTTTCATTTTGATGCTCCTTTTCACCTTCAATCAGAATGGCATCAATGTTACCCAGAAGCATTCTTGTTACATCTGAATCAAGGAACACCGTCATCTTGTACCCATCTTTCAAATCCTTTGCTGCTACATGCGCCACATACTTCCGCAAAGTTTCATACGCATCAAACAACCGCCTGCCTTGACATCCACCAGTACAAGTCATGTTTATTCCCCTTTCACCAATTCAAGCATTACACGATAGAATGTCATATCCCGATCTGGATCATGCCCCTCACAGATGACGGGTACATCCATTTTTATATCACAGAAATAAAAAGTACCATCAAACTTCAGCACCTTAGAAATGATACCTGTACGATGCTTTATTTCTTTCCAATCACCATAGTATGAATCTAATATATGGATACCAACGATGCGAACATGATCCCCTGTTTTCATATTAGTCATAATGACTAACCTCCCAAAAGATTGCCACCCAAACGATGATAGCTACCGCTATCAACCCAAGTACCAAACCTACCAGTGGGTCAGTCATGATGATTCCTATCAGCAAAGTAAATCGCAATGTACACCACGGCAATCAATGCCAGCGCAGCCAAAAATAGAACCACTTCTCCAACAAAGTCCACGATCCTCTCCTCAATCAACAAAACAAATTAAAACAAACAGCAGAACCACAATCAACAAAACAAATTAAAACAAACAGCAGAACCACAATCAACACCCACCAGCTAAACAGTACCACCAACATCATACTCTCCTTAAACAAGGAAGAACTTAGAGAACGAAGTTCTCAAAAAGTTCAATAATTATTTATTAAATATATATATATTATATATAAGCAAAGCCCTTAAAGGCTT
>Ga0316226_1004946_pt1 | contig 10322 bp, 13 predicted proteins | sample TBH18017metaG_FD_206009 | JGI IMG/M metagenome (GOLD analysis project Ga0316226, IMG submission 206009) | Freshwater microbial communities from Trout Bog Lake, Wisconsin, USA - TBH18017 | ecosystem: Environmental > Aquatic > Freshwater > Lake > Hypolimnion/Profundal zone | place: USA: Wisconsin... | reverse complement strand
GGCAGCGTCACCAATATCAGCCAGGAGGCCTTTTATGATTGCATGAGCTTGCACCAGGTCTATTTCATAGGGAACGCTCCGTTGGTGGACGGCAATCCCGGCAGCGCGAACAACACAGTCTTTGCGATGGATTCCGGCACGGCGTATTACCTGCCTGGCACCGCGGGCTGGGGCACAAATTATGGCGGTTGGCCCACGGCAGAGTGGTATCAGCCACAGCCTCAAATCCTCGGTTCAGGGTATGGCTTGGGTGTGCAAAGCAACCGGTTTAACTTCACCATTTCCTGGGCCACCAACACCTCGGTCGTCGTCCAAGCTTGCACCAACTTGGCCAATCCCATCTGGCTGTCTTTGGCCACCAACCCCCTTGTCAATGGCACGAACTATTTTAGCGATCCCAAGTGGACGAATTGGCGCAGCCGTTTCTACCGCATCCGCTCGCCATAGCCACATTCGAACCTCAAGGCACGACGGTAAAAGTCCAGTGGAAGCCGTTTTGTAGTTTCCTTCCTAACCAGTTTTGATTCAATTCCATGCACGAGCATATCAAATCTCACACCATCACAACTACGCCAAGCCGCCGATCTTCAAGAACAGATCGAGGCGCTGAAACAACAAGTCACGGCCTTGATTGGAGGAAATGGTCCAACACCAGCCAAAGCCGCTGAAACGACAACACCCGCGAAGCCTGGCAAACGCACCATGAGTCCAGCCCACAAAGCCAAGATCAAGGCTGCACAGAAACTACGCTGGGCCAAATACAACGCTGCCCGGCCCAAGACTGCTGAAGAACGTTGAAGCTTGGTACTCTGCGGCATACTTCAAAATGTTTGCGCCTTAAATTTTTGGCCGAAACGTTGTCATCAAAGGCGTGCCTCACGAATCTGGCTGGCAGCATTCAGCAAAACATCTCCCAAAACCTCACCCAGCAGAGCGTGACCCAGGGCCGAAAGATGAAATCCATCGTAAAGCAGAACTTTCCGAAGAGGTTCCCGGTTCAACACGGCATGGGCATTCAGGTAATGACAGCCGGGGCGTCCGCTCAGTTTTGTTGCCAAAGCCTCGCTGAAATGACGCGCAAATCGGTTGGAACGGCCAGAACCCATCACTAGCGGAGACAATACCACGACAGCGGAACCATGATCGAGGCATTGTCTCACCATGTTTTCATAGGCGGCCAGAAAATCCTCCATTGTTGAATGCGATTTTACCATCAAGAGATCGCTTGCCATCCCTCGGACCCGCCATTTGAGAACGTGCTTCCATTCGGCTGGATGGGTGTAGACTTTTCCCGGTTCAAACAATTTCCGTTTAGCCGCAAGCCAGCGAAGGCCAAAGCCGCGTCGTAGTGGAGTGCCGGCATCAGTGGAACCGAATTGCAAAACAACGATATCTGGATGGCTGACGAGGCCTTTTGCGGACAGATAATCCTGCGCCTGACAAGCCGAGCAGCGATCCATGACAACGGTGTTCGCCGCGACGCCGTAGCCACCACGATTGCGAACAATGCTCACAGCTTGGTGGAAAAAGCCAGCATGCACCGGATGAGGAAAACCGGTTATCATGCATGCTCCATAACCAGAAATCTTAAGGTTCACGCAAATGGAAATTTCCAATCAAAAACATTACAGGTTCAACACCGGCTTAGCATCGAGGAAAAGTGGGCGTATGCAAAGAAAATTTACATCATTTGCCTGGATGTAGTGTATGAACGGATCTGAACGGGTTGGTGCCGCATTTGCACATTGGCGAACGGTGCGCTTCTGAGTTCCAGTTTGCGCGCCGCGGAAACTGCTTTCCAAATAAGTTCTAGTTTGAGTCTCCGCACGTCGGCTCCTACAGAATAAATAGCCCGCGTTCTTCATCGGCTTTCCGTCGTGAACCCTACCATCACCGGCCGGTGGTCTGACCCAAGCCCCCAATTGGGAATGAACGGAATGCAGGTCTCGGCGGGGAGCCAGTTCCGCTTCAGTGCCGGGCTTAGCAGGATGTAATCAATGCGGGAATATGCGTCGTCTTTGCCGTAAAAATACGTCCAGGCCACGTCGCGCGGTTCATAATAGGGCGGCTCGCTCCGGGCGGTGTCGCCGTTGCGCTCGGCGGGGCGCGTGTCAAACAATTTCCGTTTGCCGCGCCCGATCAGCTCTCGGAGCACGGCGGAATCCTTGGTGTCGTTGAAATCGCCGAGGACGATCAGGTGTGCGCCCGGTTCGCGGGTGAGGCGCTCATCCACCAGGCCGCGTAACACGCGGGCCTCGCCGAGCCGTTCCTCGGCTTCGTCCGCGTCCGGCTCGGCCAATCGGGATTTGAGATGGGCGGCCAGGAGGGTGAAAGTGAAATTCGTTGCGGCTTGGATATCCACCTCCGCAAAGCCGCGCTTCACCAGGAACCGGCGGCCATCGAGCAGGAAGTAATCGTTGGTGTGTGGACGGCGGGCCACGATGGGCAGCTTGCTCAACACGGCCACGTGAATGTTGGGGTCGGCTCCGGGGACATGTTCCCAGTACGGAAAAGCCTGGCCCTCCGCCTGGAGCGATGTGCGGAGTTCCAGCAGTGCGTTGGTGCCGCCCATTTCCTCCAGCGCAATCACGTCGGGGTTCATGGCCTTGATGCTCTCGCGGATTTTGGCCTTCGCCTCGGCGGATTTGACCTCGGCGCGTGTTTCGGTGGGCTGATCGAGATAATTCTCCACATTATAAGCGGCGATGTGAATGATCCCGCCCCGGGCGGAAGCCCCCAGCGTTGCCAGCGCGAGAATCAGGAAAGCAAGCCGGATTGACATCCCAAGTTGCATGGGGATTTTCTGGTCAAGATTCAACGCGAAGACGCAAAGGCCCAGAGGCGCAAGGAAGCAAACGCAAATTCCCCAAAATTGGCTGATGGCATCGGCGATAACCATTGGGTGACGTCCATGAACTGGGCCGGGATTTTCAAGACCGGCCTTTTGCGCCGTGGCGTCTTTGCGTTAAAAATGTTCTGTGTGGCCATGGCTGGTTTATCGCAAATTCTTGGATTGAAGTCAACGGACTGCGGAGCGCGAGTCTGCAACCCGCCCGAACTTTTTTGCCAAATTCCGCGAAACTGCTACCCTCTAGGCATGTCTCGAATCATCTCAAAGCCGCCGGCGGAGGAATTGCACGACATGCAGAGCCGGCGCGATGACCGTGAACTGCGCATTGACAAGGTGGGCGTGCGGGGCCTGCGTTTTCCCATCCAGGTGCGCGACAAGACGCGCCGGGTGCAGGATACGGTGGCCACCATCGGCATGTTTGTGGACCTGCCCAAGGAATTCAAAGGCACGCACATGAGCCGGTTTGTGGAGGTGCTCAACGCGCATGGCAATATCATCCACGTGGAGAACATCGCCGATATTTTGCGCTCGTTGCAAAAGAAACTGAACTCGGTCACGTCGCATCTGGAGATCGAGTTTCCGTATTTCATGTCCAAGCGGTCGCCGGTCTCGCGCAAGGAAAGCCTCATGGACTACATGGCGAGATTTGACGCGTCGGCGTGCGGCGCGGAAACGGACTTCGTGCTGACGGTGAGGGTCAACGTCACGACGTTGTGCCCGTGTTCCAAGGCCATCGCCAAATATGGCGCGCACAACCAGCGCGGCGAGGTGACGGTGGCCTTGCGGTTCAAGAAAATCGTCTGGATTGAGGAGGTGATCGAGATCGTGGAGGCCTCGGCAAGTTCCGAGCTGTACGCCCTGCTCAAGCGGCAGGATGAGAAGCAGGTGACCGAGCGCGCCTACGAGAATCCGGTTTTTGTGGAGGATTTGGTGCGCAACGTGGCGCTGCGGTTGAATGCGCACCCGCTGGTGACTTGGTACCAGGTCGAGGCGGAGAATTTCGAGAGCATTCACAATCACAACGCGTATGCCTGCATTGTGAAGCGGTGAAACGTTAAGACAGCGAAGCGTTAAAACATTGAAAAGCCGCAGCCATTCGTCTAAATTGACTTTATGCTGACAGGATATATTCAGGGTGCCATGCGCCGCGCGCATTATGAATTAACGGAGAAAGGTCGCTATTTTGGCACAATCCCGCAGTGCAAAGGCATGTGGGCTGAGGGCAAAACCTTGGAAGAATGCCGCGAGGAACTGCAAAGCACCTTGGAGGACTGGTTGCTGCTTGGTTTGCAATTGGGGCACAGTTTGCCGGTGGTGGATGGCATTAATTTGAATCGCAGCAACCGCAGGAAAGTGGCCCATGCCCAGGCCAATTAAACACCGGGAAATGGTGCGAAGGCTTCGGGCGTTCGGTTGGCAGGGGCCGCAGCAAAAAGGGCGACATCCGTTCATGGTCAAGGGACAACTGCGTCTGACGATTCCCAATCCGCATCAAGGCGACATTGACTGGAGTTTAATGAAACGAATTATTCAAGTGGCTGGAGTTTCACCTGACGAGTGGGAGAATATTTGAACCAGGAGGCAATCCAACGACGAAATCACAACGCGGATGCGTTTATTGTGAAGCGGCACCGCGAATTGCACCCACTTTTTGCGCTTTACGCTTCTCGTTTTAACGGTTTGCGGTTGCGTGCCGTCCGGGTTGTCCCGCGTCATTTTGCCGCTGGCACGCGCCCTGCTGAAAAAAAGTTAAAGATTTTAGTGGCAAATTCATGCCGCTTTGCTACATTCCCGCCCCTTTGAACGATGACATTGCAATGATAGCAAAGAAAAAAGAAATTAAGAACGCCGTCCCGCGCGGCAAGTCCGTCGTCGCCACGTCGTCGGCGATACTGGGGCGGCCGGTGGCCAAGCCCAGTGCCGGCCCGGACCTGAAGAAGGTCAAGCCGGAGTGGCAGAAGTTTTATCTGCACCTGCTGGAATTGCGTGAGCAGTTGGTCCGGCAAATGAGCGGCTTGGCCAAAGAATCCGCCCAGGAACTGGCTGGTTACAGCCTGCACATGGCCGATTCGGGCACGGACAATTTTGATCGCGATTTCGCGCTGAGTCTCCTGTCCTCCGACCAGGACGCGGTTTACGAAATCGAGGAGGCCCTCAAGCGCATCGAGCGGAAGACCTATGGCGTCTGCGAGTTGACCGCCAAGCCCATTCCGCGCGCCCGTTTGGAAGCCATTCCGTGGACCCGGTTCACGGTGGAGGCGCAGGCGCAACTGGAGCGCGAGGGTGCGCTCAAATCCCGCCGGCTGGGCGCGCTCGGCACCATTGATTCCGTCGGCACCCCCTTGGAAGGCGAAGTCGAGGAAACCGAGGAGGGCGAGGAGAACAAGCCCAAAGAAAAGGAATAATTTATGTCGCGAGAAGTCATCACCATCGAATGCACCGAGGCGCGCAAGGAAGGCAAATCGCCGTCGCGCTACACCACCACCCGCAACAAGAAGTTGCAGACGGAAAAGCTGGAAGTTAAAAAGTACAATCCCGCCCTCCGCCGCCACACGCTGCACAAGGAGATCAAGTAATCATGCCACGCAAGACTCACACCGAAAAATCCGATAAGCGCGGCACCCGCACCCGCGAGAACCGCACGCCGCGTCCCAAGCCGAAGATTGACTTCACCCTGGACGCGCTGGACTTCAAGAACACCACCTTGCTGAAGCAGTTCGTGACCGATCAAGGCCGCATTCTGCCGCGCAAATACACCGGCCTGCCTGCCCACTACCAGCGGCGCATGACCACGGCCATCAAGCGCGCCCGGCAGATGTTGCTGATGAAGTAGCTTTTCCCGGCGGCAAAGCCACCAGCTTCGGCAGGATTTGCCGGTTGGTTCCGCCCGACAGGAAAAAGGCGGCGAATATCTCGCCGCCTGTTGCTTCAAGCCATTTCCTCGGCCATCCAGTCGCCGAGTTGCAGGTATTCCCGAATTTTGCGCCGCTCGTGGCGGTTTTTCAAGGATTTCTTGGAATGATGCTGGGTTTTGCGGAATGGATGCTTGGGATTGCGAATTGCTTCGCCCATTACTTCGAGTGTTTTCATCATAGCATTTTGCCTTTCAACTAACTTTGCTAGCGTAAATGATGCCAGATCGTTTGCCTTGAAAACTACTGGTAATCATCAACTTATCTGACCACACTGGTCATCCGGCTGTTCAATTTTTTTCACACCAAACAAAAAGCGCCAGACCGCCATTCATTTTCCACCCGGCTGGTACGCAGCTTCAACGAACACCCGGCGAACGCCTGCTCCACTTCGGCAAATTCCGCCGCCAGTATTCCCGCCAACACCAACGTGCCGCCCGGCTTCAGCCGGTTTACTATCCGCCATCTCTCCCCAATAAGCAAATTGGAAATCAAGTTGGCGCAGACCAGGTCGAATTGCCGCACTGGCCGCAAGGGCTGTTTAGTCAGGTCGCCCCGGGTCAGCTTGAGCCGGTCGGCAACGCGGTTTTTCCGGGCGTTTTCCGCCGCCACCCGCACGGAGGCCGGATCGAAATCAAAGGCTTGCACCGGGGCATAACCCAGCTTGACGGCCGCGATGGCCAGAAGGCCCGAGCCAGTGCCAATATCCAAGCAGGACTGCGCCATGCCTGGCCGGCGGCAACGCGCGATTTCATGCAGGCAAAACGAGGTCGTCGGGTGCTGGCCCGTCCCGAAGCTTAAGCCGGGGTCGAGAATGACCACCGCCTGATTTTTGGCCGCCCGCCGCCGGCTCCAGCTAGGCTTGACCAGCAGGGAAGTCGCCGGAGATGGCCTCGGGCGGGCTTGGGAGGTGCGCGCTTTCACCTTGATTACTATCGGTTGAAAATGGCGTTTCCATGACTCGGCCCAATCTTCGCGTTTCACCCGGGTGATTTCCAAGCTGGCTGTGCCAATGTTCAAACCGAAACCCTGAATACGTCCCAGCCCGGCTGCAATCTCCGTCCGGATGTCAGCCGGTGAGAATTTGCCCTGTTCCGCAAAGACACTGACGTGGCTGGTGTGGCTTTCCAAGTCGAACCAGGCCGCCACCGCAAGGCCAGACACGGATCCCAGCAATTCGCAAACGGCATCCTCGGCTTCCGCCGTGGTGACCACCGAGATCCGCCAGAGTGGTTTGAGTGGCGATTTCACGTTTTCAACTCATCCTCATGCGGCTCATCGTCATCCTCCTTCTCGCTAATGTTTCTACACGGTATTTGGCGAGGATGAGCATGAGGATGAGCATGATTGGATCTTCATCCCACCAAATCCCGCCAGGGCGTGAAATTCATCAGCTCGACTTCCGCCATGTGCGGATGCAGCGCCACCTGGGTGACGCCGGCGTATTCAATGTCAAATTGGTTGGTTTTGGGCAGCGGCAATTTTAACAGGATGGCCAGCATCATGCGGATGACGCCGCCGTGGCAGAAGATCGCCACATTTTGGCCGCGATGTCGGGCGATGATCCCGCGCAGGCAAGGCGCAACGCGCTGGCGGAAGACTTTCCCGTTTTCGCCATTGGGCACGCCTTCAGACTGGATTCGGTCCAGCCACTCATGGGATCGGAATTTGAAGCGCTCCTCGACCTCCTGCCAGCCCAAGCCAGTCCAGTCGCCGAAGTTGATTTCGCGCAAGCCGTCCAGAATGGTCTGTTTATGGGGGTGCAATTTCAGCGTCGGCGCGACCGTCTGCTGCACCCGCTTCATGGGACTGGCATAGATGGCGTCAATCGTCTTGCGGCGCAGATAGTCCGCCAGAATGGCGGCTTGGCGCCGGCCATTTGGCGATAGATTCATGTCAATCCAGCCGCCGAACTTCTTTTGGTACCGGGTTTCGACCTCGCCGTGGCGGATGAGCAGCAGACGGGTGGCGGCAGGAGCCGGGGCGGGTTGGCGCCGCGATTTGGAAGAGACAGCCATGGCCGGTCAACCTTGCGCGATGGCGGCTTGTTGTGCCGCCAGCAATTCGCGGATGCCCGCTTTGCCGAGCGCGAGCAATTCCGCGAGCTGTGTTTCGGTGAACGTGGCCTCTTCGCCGGTGCCTTGCAACTCAATGAACTCACCTCGCGAATTCATCACCAGATTCATGTCCACGGCGGCAGCCACGTCCTCGGTATAGCACAAATCCAGCAGGGCTGCGCCATCCACGATGCCCACGCTGACTGCTGCCACTTGTGGCAGCAGCGGGTTGACGGTGAGCTTGTTTTCCGTCTGCAGCTTTTTCACCGCCAGCGCCAGCGCTACGAATGCGCCCGTGATGGCGGCCGTCCGCGTGCCGCCATCTGCCTGCAACACATCGCAATCCACGCAAATCGTCCGCGCCCCGACCTGTTGCAAGTCCACGGCAGCGCGGATGGTGCGGCCGATGAGTCGTTGGATTTCCGATGACCGGCCATCCAGCTTGCCCTTGGAAATGTCCCGTGGTTTGCGTTCCAGGGTCGAGTAGGGGAGCATGGAATATTCGGCGGTCAGCCAGCCGCCCTCGACCTTCTGTTCCTTCATCCAGCGCGGGACGGTTTCCTCGATGGTCACGCCGCAAATCACGCGGGTGTTGCCCCACTCGATGAGCGTGGAGCCGGCGGCGTGCGGCGCAATGTGGTTTTGAAAGCGCAGCGGACGCAATTGACTGGCGGCGCGCCCGTCGGCGCGGATGAATTCAGACATGGGGGGATGTTACGAGGAATCCTTTTAGGGTTAAAGCGTTAAAGCGTGGAGCTGGAGCGTGAAGCGTGATGCGCTAATTTAGCCAGCGAGGTCATTCTCCAGCAGTTTGGTTGGTTGGCTCGCGGTTCCAGAGCTGATTGCTTTCGGGATCGTCCACCAGCATGTCAACCCTGCGGGTTCTGATGAAAACGATTCCATCCTGCTCCAGAGCTCACTTTCTCCCGCATCCCGCATCCCGCATCCCGATTTTGTGAACAACTTGTGAATAACTTGTTGCCAAAGTGGTTGGATTCGGCGGGCGAATTGCTGGTAGTATATGACTTGATAGTGACCACAAGGAGACGTTATCAACTATGAAAGAACAACTCAAATTTTCCGCGGTTGCGGGATTGGTGCTCGCGGCTGGCGGCCTGGGCCTCGCCCTTTTCGCTACACGCGCCTCGGCTACGACTTTGACGCAAAACCCGCGGCCAGCCGCGCTGGCAGCCAGGCCGGGTCCATGGTCGGCCCTGCCACACGCCAATGCCGTGGTCGCCAGGCCCGAAGCTCCGGCCTTTGGCAGCTCTGGCGTGTTGGATCGGCGCCATCAATTCGCGTTGGGCATGCTCGAAACCGGCAATCACGACGCTGAAATTGGTGGAGCTGGTGAAGTCAGCCGTTACCAAATCATGCCGTCGGTGTGGCGGTGTTACAGTGTTTCGCAGAATTATCGCAACCCGCAGGTTGCGTTGGCGGTTGCCCGGCAGCATTGGGCCGTGCTGCATGACACCTTCAAGCAGCAAGCCGGCCGCGAACCCACCGATTTCGACATGTACGTCCTGTGGAACACGAACCACGGCTATTACTCCGGCAGGAATTTTGATCCCGCTCGCCTTGCGCCGGTCGTGCGCGACCGCGCTCAACGCTATGTCAACCTGGTGCAGGCGGTTGCTGTCTGAGGTGTGAAGCCTGGAACTTGAACCGGGTCGTCCGTAAGTATGCGTAACCGGGCTCTCCTCACAGGAACTGCGCATGTGCGACCGCTCGCGGGCGATCAAGTCCACATCCACGATCACGACCCTGGCCGGTTGCCGAAAGCGGGCAAGTTGGAAGTAAGTGTCCAACCGCCCGACTTGCGGGGCCGTGGTCAGCCGGATGCTTCACGCTTTTGCTTCCAAGCTGGCAAACAAACTTTCCAGAGTGTTTAAGTTGCCCGGCACAGGTTTTGGATTCAACGCCTTCTTCACAAACTCGATGCCGTCTTCGATGGTGCGGACGGACTTGGGCAGGATTGCGCCGGCGGCGTTGGCATGGCCGCCACCCTGAAATTTCGCGGCGATTGGCAGCGCCTCGCCGTTGCGACTGCGGAAGCTGGCGAAGATGGCGTTGGAGCGCCGGAAGAGCGTCATCAGCACAGGATATTTCGTGGCACCGGTTTCGAGGAGTTGATGCACGATCTGGTTGCTGCTGCCGATGACGGTGTCCGCGAACGCGACGGTCGGAGAGAGTTCAAGGATGTGCCGGCGGCTCCATTCCAGGCCGATGGGATCCTCGACGCGGCGTTTCACAGCCATTACTTCCAGCAGGGGATGGTCCAGCAGCTTTTCCGGGTCTCCGCCGAGCACGGTGTGCAGGTTCCAAAACTGGTAGCATTTCACCAAGCTGGCATAATCGCCGGCCACGGCGAAGTCCGGATCCTTTTCCAAAAACAAATCGGCGACGTCATTGAAGTGTGTGAGCCGTTCCAGCGCGGGTGACCCCAGGTCGTGGGCCAGGCACAATTCGTAGCAAAGCAGGCCGGCGGATTTGGTCACGTCG
>Ga0316226_1004941_pt1 | contig 10327 bp, 9 predicted proteins | sample TBH18017metaG_FD_206009 | JGI IMG/M metagenome (GOLD analysis project Ga0316226, IMG submission 206009) | Freshwater microbial communities from Trout Bog Lake, Wisconsin, USA - TBH18017 | ecosystem: Environmental > Aquatic > Freshwater > Lake > Hypolimnion/Profundal zone | place: USA: Wisconsin... | reverse complement strand
GGATGGCCCGGAACAGTCCGAACATGAACCCGCCGATCATGATGAACGGCAGCATCTTCGAGGCAATCATCGTGACCGGCACCACCGTCATACGCGCTTTCAACGGCAGATACGCCTGCTGATGCTGGATGGCGTGCCCGCATTCGTGAGCCGCAATGCCCGTGGCGGCAATCGAGCGGCTGTCATAGACCCCCGGCGACAGACAGAGGACTTTTTTCGTCGGATCGTAATGATCACCGAGGAACGAGTCCACGCGGTCGATGCTGACATCGTCAATGCCGGCACTGCGCAGAATCTCGTCGGCCACTTCCGCGCCCGTGCGGCCCCGCCGGGTGGGCACCTGCGAATATTTCTTAAAGACGGAGGTGACGCGCCATTGCGCGAGCAGACCCACCACCATCGCAAAAATTATCAACAACATCATCAAACCAGGATTTAACAGCATCTAATTATATCTCCTCTGGCGAATTAGATAGCGTATCTGGCCCAAGCGTTCAAGTGTCGTTGCGGGCCGGTCTCGCTTGTCTCGTTGCGCGCCGGTCTCTGACCGCGTGCTCCGCTCGACCGCTCCGCAAGGTCTAACCGTCCGGCACCGGCGGTCAGGAGACCGTGCCGGCCGGATCGCCGCGGTCGGGAGACCGACGCCGAACAATCTGACCACCCACCGCGGCTCGCCGGGAGGCTCACCCTCCAATCGCATTTTACTGCGGTTAATCCTGCCTGCTTTTCTCTTCCGGTTTTCTTGCGTTTCTGACTCGGATCAATATAATGCGCCCCACCATGGCTACCCCGTTTAACTCATTCAACGCATTGCAGTCTTTCGACCTCGGCGAAGGTCGCAAGGGAAACTTCTACTCGTTACCGGCCCTCGAAGCCGCCGGAGTCGGAAAAATTTCACGGCTGCCGGTCAGCATCCGCATCGTGCTCGAATCCGTCCTGCGCAACGTCGACGGCAAAAAAGTCACCGACCGCGACGTCCGCACCCTGGCCAACTGGAACGCCACGGCTCCGGCCCAGGAGGAAATCCCATTCATCGTTGCGCGCATCGTCCTGCAGGACTTTACCGGCGTACCGCTGCTCGTCGATCTGGCCGCCATGCGGTCGGCCGTCACCCGCCTCGGTAAAGATCCCGCCATCATCGAACCGCTCGTACCGGTCGATCTGGTGGTGGATCACTCCGTGCAGGTGGACTACGCCGGGACCGCCGACGCAATGCAGAAGAATCTCGATCTAGAATTCCAACGCAACCGGGAACGCTACAAGCTCCTGAAATGGGGACAGCAGGCATTTAAAACATTCAAGGTGGTCCCACCGGGCATCGGCATCGTGCACCAGGTCAACCTCGAATACCTCGCCAAAGGCGTCCTAAGCTCTCAACCCACTACTCTCAACCCTCAACCTTCGCCCCGCAACCTCCCTCTCTTCTATCCCGACACCCTCGTCGGCACCGACTCGCACACCACCATGATCAATGGCCTCGGCATCGTTGGCTGGGGCGTGGGCGGCATCGAAGCCGAAGCCGGCATGCTCGGGCAACCCGTTTATTTCCTGACCCCCGAAGTCGTGGGCGTCCACATGACCGGCGCGTTGCGCGCGGGCGTGACGGCGACCGATCTCGCCTTATCTGTGACACAGATTTTGCGGAAGGCGAAAGTGGTCGGCAAATTTGTGGAGTTCTACGGTCCCGGCGCGGCGAGCCTGCCGGTCGCCGACCGGTCCACCGTCGCCAACATGGCGCCCGAGTACGGCGCGACCATGGGATTTTTCCCGGTCGACGACGAGTCGCTCAACTATCTCCGTGCCACCGGTCGGACCAATGCGGAAGTGGTCGCGTTCGGCAACTATTTCAAGGCGCAAGACATGTGGGGCATCCCGAAAAAAGGCCAGATCGACTACAGCGTGGATTTGGAACTCGATCTTGCCGACGTGACCCCGAGCGTGGCCGGGCCGAAACGCCCGCAGGACCGGATTGAGCTGAAAGCCCTAAAAGCCAAGTTCAATGAATTACTCGCGAAGCCAGTCCCGGATGGCTACGGCAAAACAATTAGTAGGACGGCCGTCCCGGCTGTCACCATTGCCGCCGAGAAGACGACAGGCGGGACGCCTGTCCAACTTACACACGGCTCGGTCGTGATCGCCGCGATCACAAGCTGCACGAACACCTCCAACCCTTCGGTCATGCTGGCGGCCGGGTTGCTGGCGCAAAAAGCTGTCGCCAAAGGTTTGCGGGTCCCCGGCTACGTCAAAACCTCGCTCGCCCCAGGATCGCGCGTGGTCACCGATTACCTCGCCAAGACCGGGCTGCAAGCGCCGCTCAATACTCTCGGATTCAACCTCGTTGGCTACGGTTGCACGACCTGTATCGGCAACTCCGGTCCCTTGGCCCCGGCCATTGAGGAAGTCATCATCAAGAATGATCTCATCACCGCCAGCGTGTTATCCGGCAATCGCAACTTTGAGGCACGCGTTCATCAAAACGTGAAAGCGAACTTCCTGATGTCACCGCCCCTGGTGGTGGCCTTCGCCCTGGCGGGCCGCGCGGACATCGATCTGACCACGGAACCCATCGCAGGCAACGTTTTCCTTAAGGACATCTGGCCCACGCTGGACGAAATTCGCACGGCCATGAAGTCGGCTCTCAAGCCGGAAGTTTTCCGGGCACTTTACAAAGATTTCGCCACGGCCAACCCGGCCTGGAACGAAATTCCATCGACTGTGGGGGCAGCCTATCAGTGGGATGGTCAGAGCACCTACATCCAGGAACCGCCGTTCTTTACCGGGTTCGGGATGCAGCCCGGCACGATTACCGAAATCAAAGGCGCCAAGCCGCTCGGCATTTTTGGCGATAGCGTTACGACCGACCACATCAGTCCCGCCGGCAACATCAAGAAAGATTCGCCCGCGGGTAAATTCCTGATCGCCAACGGCGTTCAGCCGGTCGATTTCAACAGCTACGGTGCGCGCCGGGGCAATGACCGGGTGATGACCCGGGGCACATTTGCCAATGTCCGCATCAAGAACCTGATGGTCCCGGGCGTGGAAGGTGGCGTGACCAAGTTTGTTAGTGGGACAGGCGTCTCGCCTGTCTCCGAAGTTCTCCCCATCTATGACGCCGCGATGAAGTACGCAGAAACCGGCACGCCCCTGATGATTTTTGCCGGCCAGGAATATGGCACGGGCAGCTCGCGGGACTGGGCTGCTAAAGGGACCCGATTGCTGGGCGTGAAAGCAGTGATCGCCCAGAGCTTTGAGCGGATTCACCGGTCCAACCTGGTTGGCATGGGCGTCTTGCCCTGCCAGTTCAAGGATGGCACCACGGCCCAGACACTCGGCCTAACCGGCGCGGAAACGTTTGATATTCTAGGCCTTGGCGAGAACGTCAAGCCGCGGCAAGATTTGACCTTGGTCATCCATCGTGCGGACGGCAAGCAGGAACAGATTCAAGTGATCTGTCGGATCGATACCGCCATTGAAGTCGAGTATTACCGGCATGGCGGCATCCTGCCGTTTGTGTTGCGCCAGTTGACGGCTTGAATTTCAGACGGATCAGGCTGTTAAAAATCTCGAAATCCGTTGTCTTATGGATCGCGGCGCGCCCGGCGGTCACGCCCTACCTCGGAACTGCGGGTTCGGTAGTTGTTGGTAGGGCGTGACCGCCGGGCGCGCCGCGACTTTTTTTCAACAGCCTGCTCATCGAAAAATGATGACCAAGCCGGATAATTGACGCCCGCTCACCCGGCCGGTCACAACACACGGACGGACTTCAGCTTGTTCGCTGCTTTTTCAAAAGTGACCATTTCGGCGGCGGCGGCAAGGTATGCAGCATGAATCAATCGGTCCACAAAACCCGGTTTTGCAGAGGCAATCCCGGAGACCGCCAGCACCTCGGCCACGACTCCCAGCGGCTTGATTTCACCGTCAGCGAATAACCGCCGCAACCCCACCAACGCATCGTTCTTGGAGACACCGTAATGGTACTGCAAGGCAAAGTACACCTCGGCCACGACCAGATCCGCAATCACCGCATTTTGACCCCGACGTGCCAGTTCATCCAAAAACGCCACAGCCCGTGCCGCTTGATCTGCCGGCTGTCCCAAGAGCAGGCGGAGCACCACCGATGTATCCAATCCGGTGGTCACGCCCGCCCGCTTCGCCCGGCGGTAATGCTCGCTCGAACCGCCGCCAGCGAATGATCAGTCACATTTTTTGCGCACGCGCCAAGGCAGCCGAACCAGGGGCGGGACCGGGTCGGGTTCGGTCGCAGCACCCAGACTTTCTCCCCCGCTTCGGTGCGGGGTTCCAGTGCGATCACATCCCCCGGCTTCAGGCCGAGCGTCTGGCAGGTTGCCTTCGGGAACGTCGCCTGCCGCTTCGAAGTCAATGTCAACAGCGTCATGGCGGAACCATCCATGGTTTCGCCTTACTTGTCAATAATAGTGTAAGGCATAACTGGACTGTCCGCATCTGAGCACTGCCACCCTCCTCTGGTGTGTCACCCTGAGCTGATAGCCTGTCCTGAGTCTGATCGAAGGAAAGGGTCTTGTCATTATCCCCATGTGACCAGCGGACAACAGCTGATTCTGTTGAAATACCCGGCGTGGACCCCGACTTGGAAGTCGGGGCCGTCCCTCCCTTTCAGAAACACGTAGGATTGTCAGCTTGCGGGAGGGTCAGCGACCCCGCTGACCGCTACTCGGAGGTTTTTCAGCAGAATCAACAGCTGAGATTTGCCCCCCAGAAGACAGGCGGTCGTCGTCAGATTCCCCTGATCACACCCGAACGCTGAACTCACCGACCCTCGCCTAATTTGTGAATTTGGAGGGCGAGGTCCGAGAAGGACTCGCGACTCCTATCGGAGCTCCGTCCGAGCCACCCGCTCTTCGCCGCGCCGCAGCGGCTTTGGCCACGCAGGCGGGAGGCTTGCCCTCCATGGTGTTAACGGAGCGCTGCGAATAACACAAATCTGTCGCAACGCGATCTTGAGTAGCCGTTGCGATCATGGTAATGTTTCGCTATGAAAACCGCGGCACTTGAATTTCTCACGGACCATGCGGGCCGGAAAACCGCCGCCGTTGTTCCGCTGTCCGCCTGGCGCAAGGTGCTCGAGGCGCTGGAGGAACTCGACGATATCCGTGCCTACGACCGGGCAAAACGCCGCAAGTCCGATTCCGTTCCGCTGGCGGCGGCGCTCGACCGCATTAACGCGCGCAAGGCAAACTGATGTACCAGGTGCGGATTGAACGCGCCGCCGTAAAATCGCTCGCGCGGATTTCCGAACCGTGGCAAGGCAAACTCCAGAACGCCCTGCGCCAACTTGCCGCCAATCCCCGACCGCCGGGTGTTGTCAAATTATCAGGACGGGACGCTTGGCGTGTCCGGGTCGCAAACTACCGGATCATTTATGAAATTCATGATACCGTTCTGGTTGTGCTCGTCGTTGACATCGGCCATCGCCGCGATATTTACCGGTAATGGCTGTGAAAACAGCAAGAACATCTGCTACGTTAATATCCATGAGCACGGCAGAAATTGTGGCAGAGATTCCGCGGCTGTCGCACCCCGAACGGCGGGAAATCATGCGCCGGCTGATTGAAGCCGAGGAAGACGCCGCAGTCTTGGCGGAGTGCGACCGGCTCGCGTTGGAACGGTTTCAGATGCTGGATGCGCTGGAAGCCGTCTCATCAATAGCCGGCAACGGCCGGCAGCCCACTGGGCATGCCGGCCCTACAAGAAATTTGTAGGGCGCGAACCCCGACACGGTGTCAAGGCATGCGTCCAGTAAATTGCTAAAGACTTAACCAACTACTTTGGTATTGCCAATCGCAACATTTGGTATTACCTATCCGGCATGACCACGCTTACACTAAAAGTCCCCGAGACGCTGGCGGAACAGTTACAACGCGCTTCCAGCCAGCGCCGCGTTCCAAAATCGCAGATTGTCCGCGAAGCCCTTGAAACAGCATTACGTCAGGAGTGCCACCCATCGACACTGTCCGCTCATGACCGGATGAAGCCCGGCTGTGGCATCGTGAAAGGCGGCCCGCGCGATCTCGCTTCCAACCCGAAATATCTGGCCGGTTTCGGGCGATGATTCGCCATGTGGTGCTCGACACCGGACCACTCGTAGCCTATCTGCGCGAGCAGGACATTCACCATCAATGGGCCGTCGATCAATTGAAGCAGATGCAACTCCCCTTGTTGACCTGCGAGGCAGTCCTCACGGAAAGTTGTTATTTACTGCGTGACCATCCACCGGCCATCGAACGGATCCATACCTATTTGGCGGAAGGTGTTGTGCGAATCGCCTTTGAATTGGCAGCGCAACGCGACCGCGTCTTCAGCCTGATGCGTTCCTATCGCAACGTTCCGATGTCACTGGCGGATGCGTGTCTGGTCGGCCTGCTCGAATCGTTACCGGACGGCCACATCTTCACTCTCGACCGGGATTTCACCATCTACCGCCAGCATGGTCGCCGTCAGATTCCGTTGATCACGCCTGAACGGTAAACTAACTCAGTCACACCTTCATGAACTTGGATGGCGAGGCTCCGTCCGAGCCGTCCCCTTCGAATCGCCGGGCCTTCGCCGCGCCGAAGCGGCTTCGTCCCTTTCGGCTCGCCGGGAGGCTCACCCTCCAGTTCGGATATATAATGATAAAATCCAATAGTATTTCAGCTGTAGATGTGATGAAATCCAACCCTGATAAAACGTAAGACAGAGGTTTTCCTATCGATTGGCAGCAACGGGCAAGTCGCAAGCCGTTGGTGCTGCGGGGTGCGCGTTAGGTTGGTAAGACCTACTTGGTCGAACATTGGGGCAAGGAGCGGTGCCGAAACGTGCTGACGGTGGACTTGTTGCGGGATCGGGATTTGCACGGGCTGTTTGCCGAGCCGGATCCGAAACGGTTGCTGGCGGAACTGGCGCGTAGATTTCGGTACGGCTGCCAAGGTTCGGCCCGCCCTGATTTTGAGCGACTTCCCGCGTGATGATGAACTCGACCGGGATTTCACCATCTACCACCAGCACGGTCGGCGTCAGATTCCCCTGATCACACCCGAACGCTGAGTACGTGCAACCAGTTCCCAGCCTTGCCACACAATGCCGGCCTTGTTACCATGCGCAGGCATGGGGACACCTTTTGAGGATTTCGCCGACTTCGCCGCCAAGCTGAAAGGCGACGAAAAAAGTGAAGCGCAAACGTTTCTGCTCCATCTGCTGACAGCGTTCGGCCACGGCGGCAATCTGCCGGACGGAGCCAGTTTCGAATATCGAGTCAAGTTTCCCAACAGCCATACCAAGTTCGCGGATTTCGTCTGGCCGAGACGCACGCTGATCGAGATGAAGTCGCGCGGTGAAAACCTCCAAAAGCATTACGGCCAGGTGAAAGACTACTGGTGGTATCTCGGCGTCAACCGCCCCGATTACGTCGTGCTCAGCAATTTCGATGAGTTCTGGATTTACGATTTCGTCACCCAACCGGACACGCCCAAGGATATCGTCAAGACCGCCGAACTGCCCCAGCGCTGGGGGCCGTTAAAGTTTCTTGAACCCGGCAACCCGAAGCCGGTGTTCGGCAACGATCACGAAGCGGTCACACTCACCGCCGCCGCGAAACTCGGCGAACTTTATAAACGGCTCGGCAAACGCGGTATCGCCCAGCCGTTGGCGCAACGGTTCATCCTCCAAATGCTCGTGGCCCTGTTCGCCGACGACATCGGCCTGCTCCCGCGTTATTTCCTCACCGAACTGCTGGACGATTGCGCCACCCCGGCCGCCGCCTACGACCTGCTCGGCGACCTTTTTACTGCGATGAACACCACGCCGCCGGTGAATGGTGGCCGGTTCAAAGGCGTCCGCTATTTCAACGGCGGCCTGTTCGCGCAGCCCGCCCGCATCGAGTTGACCGACACCGAAATCGTCGCGTTCCGCGAACTCGCCAAGGCCGATTGGTCCAAGGTCCAACCGGAAATCTTCGGCACGCTCTTCGAGCAAAGCACCGACGAACGCCGCGCCTTCGGCCAGCACTTCACCCGGCCCGTGGACATCATGAAAATCGTCCGCCCCACCATCGTCGAACCGTGGCGCGACCAGATTGAATCGGCCAAGACCCTGAAGCGGCTTGGCGAACTCCGTGAGCGGCTGCACAACTTCCGCGTCCTCGATCCTGCCTGCGGCTCGGGCAATTTTCTGTACATCGCCTACCGCGAACTCAAACGCCTCGAAGTCCGGATTGTGGACCGCATCAATACCGAATTCCCCAGCCGGGCTGAGCCGGACCAGCGCCAACTCAGTTTCCTCAGCGCTCAGAACTTCTTCGGCCTCGACATCAACCCGCTCGCCGTGGAACTGGCCAAGGTCACGATGATGATCGGGCGCAAGCTGGCCATCGAGGAACTCCACATCTCCGAGCCGGATTTGCCACTCGACAATCTCGACACCAATTTCCGCTGCGCTGACGCCCTGTTCGCCGACTGGCCGAAAGTGGATGTCATCATCGGCAACCCGCCCTTTGTCGGTGCGAAGCTGCTCAAACCGCAGCACGGTCCCGACTACGTCAACAAGGTACGCGCCGCCTATCCTGCCGTGCCCGGCATGGCCGACTACTGCGTCTATTGGTTCCGCAAAGCGCACGACCACCTGCCGGCCTGCACGGCAGCCGACTCCGTCACCGGCCGCGCTGGGTTGGTCGGCACACAAAACGTCCGCAACAACCAATCCCGCGTCGGCGGCCTCGACCACGTTGTCAAAACCGGCACGATTGTCGAAGCCGTGGACAACCAGCCGTGGTCCGGCGAAGCCAACGTTCACGTCTCCATTGTCAACTGGGTCAAGACACAAGACGCCGGACTACTACCGAAAACGCGCCGCCTCTGGTTCAAGCTGACTAGTGGCACGGGCGTCTCGCCTGTGCGTCCGCGCCGGGGTGTCCGTGCCGACAAAACCTACGAACTCGACTGCCGCGAGTGCGCCGTCATCAATTCCGCGCTTTCCGATCAAACTGACGTTGCCGGTGCGGCAATTCTCAAGTGCAATATCGAGCCGCCGTGCATTTACAATGGCCAGTTTCCGCGCCATCATGGTTTTGTTATTGACCCATCTCAAGCGCAGACACTCATCGCCAAAGACCCCGCGAATCGTGAGGTCGTGCATCCGTTCCTAATCGGCGCAGAGATGCTGGTGCACGGAGCGCCGCAACGCTGGGTGATCGACTTCCAGAAAATGAATCTGCTGGAAGCAAGCCGGTACGAAGCGCCGTTTCGCCACGTCGAACAGACCGTACTTCCGCACGTCACGGCGATGGCCGACAAGGAAAAGACGAAAACCGGCAAGCCAACTGGACAAGACCAGCAGTGGCTGAAAACGTGGTGGCAACATTTCCGCTGTCGCAAGGAGTTGGTGGACGTTGTTGCCAGTCTGCCACGCTATCTCGCCTGTTGCGAAGTCACCAAACGTCCAATTTTTTGTTTTCTCGATCCGGACATTCGGCCCGACCACACGTTGGAGGCATTCGTCCTCGCCGACGACTACAGTTTCAGCATCCTGCAATCGAGCGCGCACTGGCTCTGGTTTGTGACGAAGTGCTCGAAGTTCAAATCCGATTTCCGCTACACGCCCGAATCCGTTTTCGACACATTCCCGTGGCCGCAGTTTGCGGTAGGGACGGCTGTCCCAGCTGTCCGCGCCGGTGCTCCCGGCGGCGCTCTGGGACAGAGCGCCCTACCAACGACCGCCATCGCCAAGATCGAAGCCGTTGCCGCCGCTGGCCGGGAAGTGCGGCGCATCCGGGCGGAGGCGTTGATGAAATTGAAAGGCGGACTACGCGCGCTTTACCGGACGTTGGAACTGCCCGGTGCCAACCCATTAAAAGACGCCCACGCCGCCCTCGACACTGCCGTGCTCACCGCCTACGGCTTCGATCCGAAACAAAATTTGCTCGCGCAATTGCTCGCGTTGAATTTCGAAGTTGCCGGTAAGGTCGAAGCCGGCCAGCCCGTAACCGCGCCCGGCGTACCAAAAAATTATCCCGATCCCAAAACGTTGGTGACGGCGGATTGCATTCAGACAATAGGTGCATAAAAAAGGCTAGGAGCGATGAGAATATGAAAGTGTTCAGAGATTTATTTATCCGATCGAACAGCGACACGATGCAGCGCGTAGTCGAGTTGATTGAGCAAAAGCTAACAGATGGATGGCAACGCGACCGAGCGGCCGAAAAGCGGTCAGGCCAAATGGGGGAAACGCAGTTCTTCTATTTCACTTGCAATGAAAAACCCGGCAGAAGTTCTGCATTGGTGGCTTTGGTAAAGAAAGCAGATTGGTCTCTGTA
>Ga0316226_1004940_pt1 | contig 10327 bp, 7 predicted proteins | sample TBH18017metaG_FD_206009 | JGI IMG/M metagenome (GOLD analysis project Ga0316226, IMG submission 206009) | Freshwater microbial communities from Trout Bog Lake, Wisconsin, USA - TBH18017 | ecosystem: Environmental > Aquatic > Freshwater > Lake > Hypolimnion/Profundal zone | place: USA: Wisconsin... | reverse complement strand
CTGGCGCCCTTGCCGGCACGGGCCGGTGGCGAGCACAGGCCGCACTCGAAGTGGCGGCTGTTTTCGTAGGCTTCTGAGACGAAATGGCCGCCGCACTTGCTGCACTTGGTCATGGACAGCATCTGGTTGTCAATGAACTTCACCAGGCGCCAGGCGCGGGTGATGGACAGCAGGGGCTCGACGCCGCAGGCCGCGATCTGCTCCGTATAGAGCTTGTAGGCCTTCATGATGGCGTCGATGTCTTCCAGTGCGCTGACCTTGCTCAGGTATTGATAGGTGTTCTGGAACAGCGAAGCGTGGATATTGGGCTGCCAGGTCAGAAACCACTCCGTGGAGAAGGGCAGTTGGCCCTTGCTGGGCGAGCGTCCTGCGACTTCCTTGTACAGGCGCAGCAGGCGCTCGTAGGACAGATCGGTTTCGCTTTCCAGCACCTGCAGGCGGGCGCCCAGGTTGATCAGGGCGACGGCACGCTCGACTTGCTTGGAATCATTCAGTACGCTTTTGGTGGCCATATGCTGCTCCGGGTGATCTGGGGATTACAGGGTTTCGGCAAAACGGCCGGCCATCAGTATGCTGGCGTGCAGCCTGGTGGTGGCGTCGTTGTCGACCTTGGTGGCGGAATGGTTGGTCAGCAGGTTCCAGACGATTTCGTCGTCCATGCGGAAGCGGCACAGCAGCATGTTGCCGGAGGCAATCTTCAGGATCTGCGCCGGGGAAAGTGTGGCCACCATGTCGGCGGACTCTTCGGACATGCCCAAGCGGAACAGGGCCTCGGCCTTGTCCTGGCGAATCAGGTTCTGGGCCAGCATCAGATAGGTCAAATTGGCGTCCCGGATTTCGGAAAGCATTTGTTCGTTGGTCATGGCAGGCTCCAGGTGATGCGTTTATTTAGTCTGTGAAAGGCATCCATTTGTTTGCCCTTCACCATGGATGCAATTCTGGAAGCAGGCGGTCGAAACTTGAATCAGGGTTTGGATGTTTGCCCTGTAGTCTTGGGCGTCCGGCCTTGTAGGGGAACTTCCTACATGGCGCGTAAGCCGGCGTTTCGGGCCGTCTTTGCATTTCAGCCCTCAAGTTCCGTCGGGACCGTCCGATAAATATTCCAACGAGCTTCAACCAGGGTTCGTTGTCAGGCAGGCAGGAGCCTCCTGGCTCCGGTAAATCCGGTTCAACTTTTTAAGGAGCTTTCATCATGGCTTTCGATATCGCAACCAATGTCAACTCGTTGCAGGCCCAGGTCAACACCCAAATGAACTCGAATTCGCTTTCGACGTCCATGCAGCGGTTGTCGTCCGGTCTGCGTATCAATTCCGCAGTGGATGATGCCGCCGGTTTGGCCATCGCAACCCGCATGGACTCTCAGTACCGCGGCATGAATGTCGCTGTGCGCAATGCCAACGACGGCATTTCCCTGGCGCAAACCGCAGACGGTGGCCTGTCAACGCTGACCAATATGGTGCAGCGCATGCGCGAACTCGCGGTGCAGGCCAGCAACGGCACCAACACGACCAGCGACCTTTCCGCGATGAACCAGGAATACACTCAGCTCGCGACCGAAGTGTCCCGCACCGTCAGTTCGGTGCAGTTCAATGGTACGTCCCTGCTCGATAGCACCTCGGACTTTACCTTCCAGGTCGGTGCCAACAGCGGACAGACCATCACGATTGCATCCGCTTCATTGAGCGTGGCCTCGAGCGACTTGTCGGGTATTGCAGGCAATGTTGGCATTAACAGCACACTGGACACCAGCACACCTTCTGCCAATGCCACCCAGATTAATGCTCTGGACTTGGCGATTACGGCCATCAGCAATGCGCGTGCCAATATCGGCGCCGTGCAAAGCCGGTTTACCAATACCATCGACTTCCTGCAGACTGCCGCACTGAACCAGGACGCTGCCAAGGGACGTATCATGGACGCCAACTTCGCGCAGGAAACCTCCAATCTGAGCCGGGCACAAATTCTGCAACAGGCCGGTACCGCGATGGTAGCCCAGGCCAATCAGCTGCCGCAAGGGGTTTTGTCCCTGCTGCGCTAAGCGCCTAAGCGCTGTGCAAAACGCCTGGTTCGCCAGGCTTTTTGCATTTGGCAGGTGTTTTGGGGGTAGTTCGGGTGTTTCGCGGATTTTGGCTTCGCTAGATTCAACTCTTGGTATAACGCTGACGCAAAAGGAATAGATATGTCCACCACTTCCACGGTTACTGGAACTCTCTCGTCCCCCGGTATCGGCAGCGGCCTGGATGTCAATTCCATCGTCAGCAAACTGGTAGCGGTGGAATCCCTGCCTCTACAGGTGATGCAGACGCAGGCGGCAGGCATACAGACGGATATTTCCACCTTCGGCCAGATCAGCTCCGACCTGTCGGCACTGGAAACCGCCTCTAGCGCCCTGCAGGATCAAACCACCTGGAAGGCGCTGACCCTGAGCTCGAACACGCCCACCGCCATCACCGGATCCACATCTTCGGGAGCGCTGGCCGGCTCCTTGTCGGTTCAGGTCAATAACCTGGCGACCAGCCAGACGGTGGCGTCTGCCGCTGTGCCCAATACGGCTGCTGGAGCGGCAGGAACCATCGGCACTGCCGGTACCCTGACGATCCAGATGGGGACATGGAACAGTGATGGTTCCTTTACCAATGCCGCAGGTGTCAGCGGTGGGACTGCACCGGTACCGGTGACCGTCACTGTGTCGGCCACAGATACCTTGGCCACCATCGCCGCCCACATCAACAGCCAGTCCTCTGCTGCGGGGGTTTCGGCCCAGGTGGTCACCTCGGGCAACAACCAGTCCCTGCTGATCACGGGCAATGCCACCGGGGCGGCTTCAGGGTTCATGATCACGCCCGATGCGGGAACCGATGGGAACGGTGCGGCCAATCCGCTGGGTTCTCTTTCTTCACTGGGATATCAACCCACCGTTCCCGCGTCGACCACCACTACCAATGGTGTCGTGAGCCCTGCGCACTTGGGTGGTATGACCCAGTCCACGGCTGCCAGCGATGCGTCTCTGGTCATTCAGGGCATTGCCGTGACCTCGGCCAGCAACAACGTGACTTCGGCACTGGCCGGTGTTACGTTGAACCTCCTGACCACCACCACCAGTCCGGTGCAGATCACCATGGCGGTCGATACCTCCTCCATCAGCACCAAAATCCAGGCGTTTCAGACCGCCTATAACCAGCTCAATAGCGATATCGCCGCCAACACGGCGTACGACAGCAGCACCAAGACCGGAGGGCCGTTGCTGGGTGACACCACGACCTATGGCATTCAAAATATGGTGCGTTCGATTCTTGGCGCCAACGGCCCCACCAACAGCAGCATAGGGCGATTGAGTGATCTGGGTCTGCAGATACAGGCGGACGGATCGCTCACGACCAACAGCACCACGCTGGCCGCGGCGCTGCAAAATCCCAGTAACGTGCAAAATTTCTTCGCCAATGTGTCGGCCGATGGAAGCAACGATGGCATCGCTACGCGCATGTACAACTTTGCCTTTGGTGCGCTGGGCGTGGGCGGGGTGGCAACCCTGCACACGGCAGGTTATCAAGCCCAACTTACAACGAATACCAGCAATCAGGCGACCTTCAACACCCATATCGCCGCCTACCAGTCGCAATTGCTGGCGCAGTACAACGCGCTCGACACCACCATGGGTAGCCTGAGCAGCCTGAGCAGCTTTGTCACCGCACAGCTGGCCCAGTGGAGCAAATCCTCGTGACCTGGCGAAATCCTTTCTTTTAAACCCACAAAGCCCCGTTTATCGGGGTTTAGTTTTTTTGGGGCCGGTCAACAATTATTCCAACACCCGGTTGAATTGCTAGGCAGTGATTTCTCGCTTCATGCCGTGTGGATTGATTCACATTGCGATCCCATTTTTTGAAGGAGTCATCCCATGCCATTTACCATCAATACCAACATCAATTCGCTGCAAGCGCAGCTCAACGCTACGCAGAATCAGAACAGCATGGCTACCTCCATGCAGCGTTTGTCTTCGGGCATGCGCATCAACAGCGCGCAGGACGATGCCGCCGGGCTGGCTATTGCCGACCGCATGAACACCCAGGTGCGGGGCATGAATGTGGCAATCCGCAATGCCAATGACGGCATTTCTCTGGCACAGACAGCGGACGGCGGTCTGTCTGTCATCACGAATATTTTGCAGCGCATGCGCGAACTTTCGGTGCAGGCCGTCAACTCGACAAATACCTCCGGCGACATCTCCGCCATGAACCAGGAGTACCTGCAGCTCAGCGACGAGCTGGGCCGGGAAATGAGTGCGGTCCAGTTCAACGGACAGTCTCTGTACACGACAAGCGCGGACTTTTCATTCCAGGTAGGGGCCAATGCCGGCCAGACCGTGACCATCGCTTCAGCCGATATCAACATCGCTTCAGGAGCAATCACCGGCGTGCTCGCGGCGGGTGGCCAAAGTACTTCGGCCCTGGATACTGCTATCAACTCAAACAACTCGGCCAATCTCGACGCCATTGATGCGGCCTTGGCTGCAGTCGACAGCACCCGTGCCACCTTGGGTGCGGTGGAAAGCCGCTTTAGCGATACCATCACCTATTTGCAGACTGCAGTGCTGAACCAGACCTCTGCACGCGGCCGCATTATGGACGCGGATTTTGCCACGGAAACCTCTAATCTTAGCCGTGCGCAAATCCTGCAACAGGCAGGTACCGCCATGATCGCACAGGCCAACTCCATGCCGCAAAGCGTGCTGCAGTTGCTGAAGTAATCACGGGTGCGGTGGATGGTGAATTGACTAAGGGGCTGCGAGTGAAGATTGAAAATAAAATAGGCGATGCTGCTCTTCCATGTAGCACGGTGTATCGGTATGACGCGCAACCCTATTACATCGTCGCACCTGCCTTCAGGCACCAGTCTGCTGGAGTCCGTGTGCTGCATGAGCTGTGCAGTCTGCTTAATCAGTTAGGGTATGAGGCCTATGTGGACACGCCCCTGACCTCTGGGTCTTTGTGGACACCGCGGCTGACCCAGGAAGTCAAAATTGCGCATTACCGCGCGGGTAAAACACCGGTGGTGGTGTATCCGGAGGTGATCGCAGGAACGCCCATGGGCTTGGGCCTGCCGGTGCGCTATGTGCTCAACTATCCGGGACTGTTAGGGGGTGACAAGTCGTATTCGCTGGATCAACTCGTCTATACATTCCATCACTTTTATTACCCGGATGTCAGGCGACTCTGTCTTCCTGTGATCGATCTGGAAAAGATTGATTCCGGAATCCATCTGGAGGCAGAAAAGCGGACCGTCATTGCCTACTACCATAATCGCTATACCAAGGCTGGCGGAAAGCTGCGCGATTTCGGTCCGGATGCCTTGGAGATATCCTCCACCGTTCCAGACAGCAACGAAAAAACGTTGGAAATCCTCAAAAAAGCCAAGTTTCTTTACTGCTATGAGGCTTCGGCCATCGTTTTGGAGGCCACTCTGTCTGGCTGCGCCGTGGTGTTGTTGCCCAATCTCATTTCACTGAAGGAGATGCCGAAAGCATTGTCGGAGCTGGGGCGCGAGGGCATTGCCTGGGGTGATGATCCCGCTGAAATTGATTATGCCTTGGCCACAGTCGGTTCCAGTCGGTCACGTTATTTGCTACACATGTCACAGTGGCGAGCTGAATTGGATCAGTTTATTGCAGAAACACAGTCCAAGGCCAGCCAACTTCCAAAGGAATTGGCCTGGCCGCAAAAAGCCCTGGACGTTCTGCCATTTGCCGACCTGTCGCAGACGGAGTTGGCGGACCGGGCCGACAGAAGAAAGTATGAGCGAATCAACTCCCAATACAAGCTGTGGGTGGAGCGTTGCACCTTGCGCGAAATCGATGCGGACATCTATGCCGAGCACCTGTGCTCCGGGCGCCTGCCCGAAATTGCAGTCCTGATTGAGCATCGCGGCGAACATGTCAACGCACTGGCCGATACGCTGGACAGCGTGGCTAGCTGTCTTGGCCAGGCGGCATCGGTAACGATTGTCAGCGATAGGCCTGCGCCTGCCGAGCTGGGTCCTGAATCCGCCATCGAATGGATTTATTCCGATCGCAATCATTCACTGGCTCTGCAGGAGCACGTGGCGCAAAGGTCCATGCAATGGCTGCTGATTATTCGATCCGGCACCCGTCTGGCACCGCAGGCACTGGCTGAATGGGCCTTGTCGACCGAGGCTTGGCCACAGGCGGATCTGATTTATGCGGATGACGATGCCTGGGTTGCGGACGGCACCAGAGCCTATCCGAACTTCAAGCCGGATGCCAATATCGAGTTATTGCGTTGTACCAATTATCTGGGTAACGCCTTGCTGGTCAGAGTGGCTCCATGGCTGAAAGCCGGCGCGCCGCTGAGCGGCAGTGATCTTTATGCCCATGCCTTGCGCCAGGTGGCGCGGCGCGGCCGCGCTGCCTTGGGCCACATCGACACCGTGCTGTCCCATGCAGCTCCGCACTTTGGTCGAGAGCTGGAAAACCAGGAATTCCTGGCCGCGCGTCAGGTCATGCTGGATGAGCACATTGCCGAGCGCCTCACGCCACAATCCCGCTGGGGTACCTGGCTGATGGACTACCCGCAGCCCGAACCTTCGGTGCGTGTCAGTCTGGTGGTTTCCACCGGCATGCAGACCGGCTATTTGCGCAGCCTGATTGAATCCTTGAAGGCCTATGCGCAGCCCCAGTTGCGGGAAATTGTGCTGGTGACCGAGCCCGAACATGTGTCTGAAGTGGAATATTCCCTTTCGGATGTGTTGTCGGACATTGAGATCGTGGTGCTGGAGCTGTCTCAGTCCGAGTACAACCACGCTGCCGCCCTGAATGCCGGCATTGCCAGGTGCAGCGGCGATTTTGTGCTGGTCTGCGACGATGACATCGAGATGCTGCACGCCGACTGGTTGACTCCCCTGTTGGGCATTGCCGCGCAGCAAGATGTGGGCTGTGTGGCGCCGCGCCTGATGGCGCATAGAGGGCAGGATGCGCGGGTGGTGGGGGGGCCCATGGTGCTGGGCATCAATGGTTCTGCTGCGACCTATGTGGGAGAAGAGGGACGGCTGGAGGAGGCCGGCATCTACTCCCGCTTGCAGCTCACGCAGGATGCAAGCACCGTGGCCGGTCATTGCTTTTTGTTGCGGCGAGAGGACTGGGTGTCCTTGGGTGGCTTTGACGAGCTGGACTTTGGTCTGTGGTGTCCTGTGCTGGATTTTTGCCTGCGCCTGGGGCAGCGCGGCAAGCGCCATGTGTGGACGCCCTTGAGCAGCGTCATGCACCAGGGCGGAAAAACCGTGGCATTGCTGACGCGGGACTTGCCTTCCAGGTTGCGGCTGGCCGAGCGCGAGTTGCTGGAAAAAGACGCATTGCTGCGCAAATGGTCCAGGCAGTTGGCAAACGACGCCTGCTACAACCGCCATTTGTCCCTGCTCACTCCCTACGATGTGGAGGCCAATGTGGTCATAGACTGGCAGCCCAAACGCCATGACAGACCGCGCCTGTTGGCCGTTCCGCTCTCCAGTGGCGGTGGCCAATACCGGGTGATAGAACCCTTGAATGCGCTGCAGGACGCCAGCCTGGCGCAGACCTGCATCGTGATGGCCCCACACAAGGGCGCGATGCGCGTCTTGCATCCGCTGGAGCTGGTGCGTGCCGCACCCGACCGTTTGGTACTGCAGCATTCGGTGGATGACGGCCAGTTGGGTACCGCGTTGAAGTACAAGCTTGCCATGCCGGAAGTGGAAATTATCCAGATGGTCGATGATCTGTTGGGCGATGTGCCGGCCAAGCATCCCAACCGCAATTTTCAGTCACGCGAGGGGCATCAGCGCATGATCCGGGCCCTGAAACAGTCTGACAGGCTGGTGGTCAGCACCGAGCCTTTGCGCACGCATTACGGCAAGTACGTCAAGGATGTCCGACTGGTTCCCAACGGACTGAACAAACAATGGCGCGGCTTGCGCAAGGACCCGCTGCCGCGGGAAAAATTGCGCGTCGGTTGGGTCGGTGCGGGCCAGCACAAGGGCGATCTGGACCTCATCACCGAGGTGGTTCGGCAATTGGCAGATGAGGTGGACTGGATTTTCATGGGCATGTGTACCGACGACATCAAGCCCCATATCAAGGAGTTCCACGGCTTTGTCAGCATCGTGGACTACCCGCAGAAGGTGGCTGATCTGAACCTGGACATTGCCATTGCGCCGCTGGAATCCAATGTGTTCAATGCATGCAAGAGCAATCTGCGCCTTTTGGAATACGGTGCCATGGGCTGGCCCGTGGTCTGCTCCGACGTCTACCCCTACCGATCGGACGAACCACCGGTGATTCGCTGCAGCGACGACGTCGATGAGTGGGTTATGGCCCTGCGCAAACTGGTGGCAGACCCGGCCCTGCGGGCCTCCATGGGGGCAGAGCTTCACGCCTGGGTGAATGCGCGCTTCATGCTCAGCGGTCTAGTGCCGCAATGGAAGCAGGCGCTGCTGGATTAGTCTATTGGGGTAAAGCTTTTCCGATTCGAGCCGATAACATATGCACTAGCTACTCGGACTCGATATGACAACCCTACAATCACGCGCCGCCTCTGCTTATGCAACCGTCAGTCTGGATAGCAGAGCCAGCGCCGCCGGCGGGGCAGATCTGGTAATTTTGCTGATCGAAGGCATTCTGGACCGTATCCGTATGGGCAAGCTTGCGATGCAGCAGCGTGATGTCCAAACCAAATTGAAACATCTCAACAAGGCGCTGGAAATTCTGACCGAGGGATTGCGGGCGCACCTGAACATCAAGGGCGGCGGTGAGATCGCAGCCAATCTGGATGATTTGTATGCCTATTGCTCGGTGCGCCTGCTGCACGCCAATCTGAGAAACGATGCGTCGGCGCTGGACGAGGTCAGTGAACTGTTGGTCCCCCTGCTGGATGCCTGGAATTCCATCCGCAATGGGGCTCCCAGCGGCGCTGCGGTGGAGGCACTGGTCGAGGTTACCCGGGCGCTGCGCAGCAGCGTTCCTAGTGTGCCCAGTGTTCAGCGAATGTATGGCGCATCTGCCTATTCCAGTTACTCCTCATTGAGGGCTTGATCATGGAGCAGAGTTTGCTTTTCTATTACCAAGCGATTGAAGACAGCAGCAGCAAGATGCTAGAGGCTGCCAAGGCCGCTGATTGGGATGCCGTGGTTCAATGCGAGACGGCGAGTGCGGTGTTGATCGAACAGTTGCGCTATTGTGCACGCCAGCAAAAACTGGATGGCGATGCACGCAAGGCCAAGGGTGAGATCATGCGGCGCATTTTGCAAAACGACGCGCAAATCCGCTATCTGGCTGAGCCCTGGCTGTCCCATTGTGCGCAAGAAATGCAGCAAGGCCAGTTCCTGCATTGAGCGGTATTACAGATCGGCGAGCAGTTGGATCAGCCTGTCTTCCAGGTTTTTGACAAAGCGCTGCGTATCAAACAGCGCGCCACTGAGCCTGACCTCGGCCAGTTGCAGGCGCAAGGCCAGGCACTGATCCGGGTCCTGCGCCAGGGCTACCGCCTTTTCCTCATAATCGACCAAGTTGTAGGTAATCAGCTGCGGCAGGCCTGCGGCTGTCAGCAGGGCGCCGGCCATGCGCGCGGCGAAGCTGCGACCGCAGCAGGTGATAAGGGGCAGGCCCATCCAGAGCGCGTCATTGGCCGTGGTGCCGGCATTGAAGGGGAAGGTGTCGAGAAACAGGTCGGCACAGGCAAAGCGGGCCAGATAGTTTTCGGGTGAGACCCGGCCGCCAAAAATCAGGCGTTCCGGGGCGATGCCGCGCGCCGTGGCCTCGCTGCGCAGGTTGGCCTCTGCCCAGGCGTTGTCGGACAGCAGCCAGAGCACGCTGCCCGGCGTGCGCTGCAGGATGCGCATCCACACATCAAATACCTCGGGCGTGAACTTGTAGTTGTTGTTCAGCGAGCAAAACACATAGGCGTTCTCTGGCAGGCCGCAGTCAGCGCGACTGGGCGTCGCACCCTGCAGACGCTTGCGGTCGCTGACCTGGTAGATGTCCGGCATGTACAGCGGCTTTTCGGAGTACAGAGGAGCAAATTCTTCCGGAATCAGAAAACGGTCGGCAATGACATAGTCTATGGAGGGCAGGCCGGTGGTGGCCGGCAGGCCCAGGTAGGTGATTTGAATGGGCGCGGGTCGGTAGGCCAGCATATTGGCTCTGGCGCCCGCTGTCTGTCCCTGTAGATCGACCAGCACATCAATTTCGTGGGAGCGTATCAGTTGAGCAGCCTCCAGATCGTTCAACCCACCAATGCGGTGGAAGTGGTCCATGGCACCGATCACGCGCTGGCGAAACGCCGAGCCA
>Ga0316226_1004931_pt1 | contig 10344 bp, 19 predicted proteins | sample TBH18017metaG_FD_206009 | JGI IMG/M metagenome (GOLD analysis project Ga0316226, IMG submission 206009) | Freshwater microbial communities from Trout Bog Lake, Wisconsin, USA - TBH18017 | ecosystem: Environmental > Aquatic > Freshwater > Lake > Hypolimnion/Profundal zone | place: USA: Wisconsin... | reverse complement strand
TTTCTGGCCCAAGAAGTGCAGATCGCTCTAGCAGATAAACCTTATGTCGATTCTATAGTAAAAACCAATCAAACTACACTGCCTGATGGTACTCCAGAGCAATTTTTAGGTATCGCAGAAGGCAATATGATAGCTATATTGGTCGCTGCCATTAAAGAGCTCAAAGCTGAATTTGACGATTACAAAGCAAATCACCCATAAAATCCATTGACTTTTTAACCAAAAGACTGTATAATAGCTGTATAAATTGGTTAGAAAGGTCTATTTTGAGTCAAATTACTGTTAGAACACGCTTGTATCAGCCCAGCTATCACCGTGCAGATAGTTATCTTGAGCATGAGATCTCTGGTGAACAGCTCAACACGATCAAATGGTTAACTCCAGACGAAATAGCAGTCACCAATCCCGATCACCCAAACGGATTCAGTATCTTGCATAAGAAAAACATCTTATGGATCCGAGACCTAGCAGGCCATAAATCTACAGTAAAAATAGACCCAGACTATCGTCAATGGACCATCAAGGGTTCAAAAGGTAATGAATATCTTGTAATCCGACAAAAAGGCCAGTATAATTGTACTTGTCCTGGTTTTACCTATAGGAAAAACTGTAGACATATCGCTGAGGTACGATGATACATTCTAGATTTTTTGCCTTTGGTTGTAGCTTTACTGCTAGTGAAACTAGGCCAACTTGGGCGGATATCATAGGCAGTGAATTCACCCACTATGAAAATTGGGCGAGGCCAGGCTCTGGCAACCAATATATTTTTAACAGTCTAGTTGAATGCCATGCTCGTAGAAAGTTTACCAGCGAAGATACTGTTTACATCATGTGGACCAGTGTCAGCAGAGAAGATCGTTATGTACAGGCCAAAGGCGGTTGGATAGGGCAAGGCACGGTATATCATCATTATATCTATGATGAAAAGTTCACACGTGAATTTGCCTGTGAACGTGGTTACTTGATACGTGATCTAGCCACTATATCTGCGACCAAAGATCTGTTGGACCATTGGGGTGTTAAGTATAGATTCCTAGCCATGTTGCCTATAGTAAATGCATCTGAGCTAGCAGAATCTAAGGCCAGTGACAACCAAGATGTAGCTAAACTATATCAACCTGTGTTAGACAGTATCGCTCCTAGCGTATGGGAAGTGATATTTAAAAAAGAAAATTGGAACAACAAGCCCAGCGATTTTGGACCCAAGTGGGGGCAAGGTGTCAGAGATCCTCACCCTGATCCTATCGAAGCATTAGAGTATGTAGAACAAGTGTGTCCAGAATTTAGCATACATGAAACCACTAGGTCTTGGTGCAGAAATTTTAAATTTGGTGATAAGAAATTCTTAAATAAGATTGGAAGGTTATAATGAATAATCCATGGGATATAATACAAGAACTAGAAGCTGATAACAGTCGTCTGGTCAAAGAAAAGATCATCGCCCGAGAAGCTGTGGCAGAGAACAATGAATTCTTTGCTGGTTGTAAACTGGCACTAGATCCTATGATTACCTTTGGCGTTAAACAGATAGACACTAAAACAGGTGATGGCCGTGGTGTGGGCTGGACCACTTTCAAACAGCTAACAGACGCATTGAGCTCGAGACAGCTCACAGGCAATGCCGCACAAACAGCTATAGCACATGCACGCATGAATGCTACTGCTACACAATGGAACGATTGGTATCGACGTATACTGATCAAAGATCTACGCTGTGGGGTCAGTGAGAAAACAGTCAACAGCGTGATCAAGAAAGCCAAAAAACCACAGTATGAAATTCCTGTTTTTACCTGCCAGCTGGCACATGATTCAGCTAACCATGAACATAGAGTAGCTGGTGCTAAACTAATCGAAGTTAAACTAGATGGTGTCCGTGTTATCACTATAGTGTATCCGAGTGGGCATGTAGATCAATACAGCCGCAATGGTAAAGAGCTGGTAAACTTCCCACATATCAAACAACAGATAGCCAAACATGCACGCTTCTTTACAGAACCTGTGGTACTTGATGGTGAGATAATGTCAGCGACATTCCAAGACCTCATGAAAATGGTACATCGTAAGAGTGATGTTGATGCCAATGATGCTGTGCTGCATCTGTTTGATATCGTAACCCTGAAAGAGTTCCAACGTGGGCTAGGTGATTATAAACAACATGATCGCAGTTTTACCTTGATAAATTGGTACAAACAATTCGCTGATCATATGCCTAATATTACTATAGTGGGTCAGGAATTAGTAGATCTCGATACTCCGTCCGGTCGTGATCGTTTCCGCCAGATCAATCATGATGCTGTAGAAGGTGGTTATGAAGGTATCATGATCAAAGATCCATTGGCTGTTTATGAATGTAAACGCACAGTCAATTGGTTGAAAATGAAACCGTATATCGAAGTCAGTCTGACAGTGGTAGGCGTTGAAGAAGGTACAGGACGTAATGTGGGTAAACTAGGTGCACTTATTTGTGAAGGAGTAGATAATGGAAAAAATATCAGAGTTAATGTTGGATCTGGGTTTAGCGACAGCAATCGTGATGCTTATTGGTTGGCTCGCGAACAGGTCGTGGGACAGATCGTCGAAGTCCGAGCAGACGCTGCGACCAAAAGCCAAGACTCGGAGGCGACATGGAGTTTAAGATTCCCAAGATTTTTACGTTTCCGTGGATTCGAACCAGGAGAAAAACTATAATGGCAAAAAAGGATGCTGGAGTAAATCCATTTACAGTGGCCGAAGTCCAGACTATTATCAATGGTAGTATCGATGCTATAATCAGTAACAAAGATTATTTCTATCACAGTTGTGTAGCAGTTAATTATAGTCATCTAACCAAAGAAGGTGAAGCGATGTTGATCAAAACCATGAATTCACTGCTGCCATTGTTAGATGATGCTCGTCATCGTGAACTAGATGAACGTGCCAAACAAATAACTTTTGATACATTAAAGGAGCATCAATTTGACGAGTAAACAAACATCTTATGTGTTATTTGGCTTCGCCATGGTCATATCATTTATATTCCTAGCGGTATTGATACGTGTAAACTATGATTTAGATCAAAGCCGACGTGCTATAGATGAGCTACAGAAACAGATCAACCAGATCAAAAAAACCGATGACGATACCAAGCAAAAGATTGTTGAGCTAACCAAAGGTCAACAGTCCATCGCCCATGACATTGATGTCACACAAGAACTACAACGCAAGCAGGCTATAGCTGTAGGTGATCTACGCAAGGGCAAGAAGAAGTAATGGGGCAGATTTATAAAAACATACACAAATACGTACCACGGCTAGGACAAGTCACGGGCGGATTAATTGAAATTGGATCAAGCCGTCCAGGTGATGATCAATCGACACAATATCTGCATGACCTAGCACAACAGTTGGCGATCAATTTCGTTACTTGTGATATCAATGGACATCAAGTAGCGGCACTTAATGCACAGGGCATAACAGCTATCTGTCAACGAGGTGAAGACTTCATACCTAACTATCCCTTGGACATCAGCATCGCCTACCTGGACAACTTTGATTGGAATTGGCATCCTATGGCCACAGAAGCCTGGACACTAGTACAGATACAAGAATATCGTGAACGATATAATGTTGAAATGACTAACTTACAAAGCCAAGCCGCACATGTGGCCCAGGCAGTGTTGATAGAAGCCAAGACCACAGCCAACAGTATCATCGCTATAGATGACACTTGGTTTGACATGGGCTGGGATACCTATCAAGGTAAAGGTGGTGCAGCAGTTCCTTACTTGATCAGCAAAGGTTACACAGTGTTAGAAACTACCAACGGTCGTGATGGCACTTATGGTATTATCTTAGGTAGATTCCTCAGTGCGACAGCTGGTTAAACAAGATGACTGCTACAAGGTCATAGAATTTCCGATTTTTCTATTCGAATATCTCTACAGTAAGTATCTACCCTCGACCAGCTTGGTCATACAAGATAACATCGATCCAACAGCAGCTGATATCAACCAGCTGATCACTGATGACATCACACATGTGATCTTTGACTATGCCCATAATGCTGTAGATGTTGACCGTCAGTTGGCCATAATAGAGAAATTGGATTTAACACGTCCTTGGTACATCATATCGGGACTGTTCAAGTACCATCGTGAACCTCCTACCGATCCGCGGATCAAATTCTTTCCATTTTGGGCTGTTTGGATGAGCCGACCACATGCTCCAGCCTGGCCCATGCAACATCACTATTTTTCCGATCAACCAAAACGCTATCCAGTCAGCTGTCTCAACGGTACTTTTAAGAATCATCGTACCTTGACCTATCTATTGTTAAAGGATCGTCCTTGGTTCAAAGACATGGTATTTACATTTGGTAATAGGGCTTACTTTGATGATCACGTCAGTGAATGGCAGTTGACTCCTAAAGAACTAGCAGAATTCCGTCAGTTGGACCGTGATGTCAAGTTTATAGACACTGACACTACCATTGGTATCGATGTGACTGTCAACCACCCAGCGTTCCAATCCAGCTATATCAATTTAGTTACTGAAACAGGTATAGAACCATCTAGGCCCATGCTCAGTGAAAAGACCTTTAAACCTATCGTAGCAGGTCAACTGTTTGTGCTGGTATCTGCACCAGGTAGCGTGCAGTTCCTAAGAGACATAGGTATAGATACTTTTGATGATGTCGTCGATCATAGTTATGACACCATACAGGATCCACGTACGAGGATAACATCAGCAGTTGGGCAAATCGATCGCTTGGTCCAAATGGATCTCGATCAGCTGTACCAAATACTCAGACCTAGATTGGAACACAACAGTGAATATTTCCTTAGCCCTGAATTCAGGAATCAATTTGTATTAAATTTTGGCTAAATTAATCATTGCTTAATCATTAAGCAGGTGTTATTATAATACTAACGCTGATGGGTTGTCAGCTTTTATGAAAGGACAGAAATGTCAATTTTTGAAATGTTATTTACAACGGAGAAACTAGTAATGGCAAAACGTAAAACAACTAACTTGAACAAAGTTAAAAATCAAGCTTCATTCTTAGAAAAACACTTACGTGGTACAGGTCGTACACTATCTGTAGCACAAGCGCAAGCTAACTATGGCATCGCTAAACTAACAGCACGTATTTCAGAATTACGTTCAGCTGGTTTAGTTGTTAAAACAGTTAAGAACTCAAGCGGTAATACTGCTTACAGAATCTCTGCTCGTGACGTAAACGGTTCACGTGCTAAGATGTTCGCAATCTAATAGTCCAAGAAATTTGGACCAATAAAAAAGCCCCGTTCTGGGGCTTTTTTTTAGGGTTCGATTAACCAAATAATCCGATCACCGGTGCAGCGTATTCTGGAATTTGATACCATTGTTCTGTGAAAGTAATTCTATGGGCATTTTTCCATTCGGTGACTGCGGCTCTTTGATCTGGTGATAATCTATTGGCATTCATCCAAGCAATAGCTTCAGCATCATTGGCAAACCAAATAGTCCATGTGGTTTGATTCTGTGGAGCATCTGGTGGATTGACAGTGGTAGCCACTTGCTTAAGACTTTTGATCCAGTCACTGTTGATGACCTGTGGTGGCCAGTCTTGGATAATGTCATTGAGATCCACTTGATCAGGTGAACTGAAATCAAATGTATAATTTGGGTTAGTTACGGTTAATTTGTAAAGAATAGCCATGTTTTAGTTCCTATAATAGTTATTATTATTTATCAGTTTAGGTTGACAAATCAACCAAAAGATGCTATAATGTTTTTATTTTGGGGGTATTAATATGACTAGAACTATGACTCTTGTGGTATTAGTAGCAGTGTATTTCGTATTACAACAACTACACCAATTTAGCCAAACTCTTACAGTCCAAACCCAAGCCACTGTAGAGCCTATTTTCGAGCAGGTAAAACCTGTAAAATTAAGCAAACAAGAATTAGATTGTCTGACCCGTAATGTATTCTATGAAGCAGGCACAGAAGAACCCGTGGGCAAGATAGCAGTAGCACAAACCACACTAAATCGTGTGAAAACTGGCTATTGGGGCCACAATATATGCTCAGTAGTCTATGCTCCAAAACAGTTTTCATGGACACGTGACAGCAGAGCCTATACAGAACCCAAAGGTGAACTTTGGAACGAAGCTAAACTAGCAGTCAGCACTGTAATTGATAACGGTATGCGTATACGCCAGCTAGATCGGGCCTTGTTCTATCACGCTGAATATGTTGATCCAAAATGGCGAGACGATAACAAGCGAATCGCCCAATACGGCACCCATATATTTTACACTGGAGGTAAGGACAGTTGGCTAGCAGTAAACCTTTAAACAAGTTGTATTTCGCCTATGGCATGAATACCAATGTTGAGCAGATGACTGTTCGTTGCCCAACGGCCGTTCCCATGGGCAAAGCTATACTACCAGACTATAGATTAGAATTCAAGAGCTATGCTACTATCGTGCCTAGTCCTGGTGATATCGTAGAAGGTGTGCTTTGGACTATCACTCCAGCAGATGAAGCATCACTGGATCTATTAGAAGGTTATCCAGAATTTTACCACAAGAAACAGGTCACAGTCCATCAGGACATAAACTATATCGCCATGACCTATATCATGAATCCCAGAGAACATGGACATGCTCCAAGTCTTGGATATTACAGTATGGTAAGCAAAGGTTACCAAAAATTTGGATTAAGTCAAAGGCAATTATTAGATGCCAAGGATCGTGCTAATAAACATCAAGTCATTGACATTTTCTAATAAATCCTATATAATACAACTAAACATGAAAGGATCGCAACCGTGAAGAACATCTGGGCCAATATTAAAGTTTCGGTATTAAATTTCGTAGAACGCATCAAGTTCGAATGGCATCATATCAAAGAGATATTCCGAGCATTTAAACGTGAAATGCGTATACCAGAGAATCATGATCTGCGTATATTCTTCTTTGTCGTCGCTTACATCTTATTAAGTCTTGTGGGCATGTATAACTTGGCACACTTACTGGCATTCGTCTATATCATCCTATTACTTGAAAGGAAATTCCATGGCAACTAAGAAACCCACTAAGAAAGAAATAGAACAACAGAAGTTAATTGATACATTAAAATTCACACCACGCACCTACAAGATTTCAATGTGGGGCTATGGTGGTGAAAAAGTCATGGGCACAGTCAGCCGTGAAGTATGGGACTACTGTATGGACAACAGTGTTGACATCAGTGAAATCGCTTGGAGTGATGAAGATACTGTGCGTGATGACATGGGACTGGATCCAGATATGATGCCGTTCCCTCCAGGTAGTTGGTATGAGTGTGATGATATGGCACACGTTAACGGTGTCGCCCGTAATGCTGGTACACTACAGATCACAGACGAAAAAGACGAAACTGTATTTGAAAAGAGCTTAGATGATCTAGATGGTGGTGAAGACAGTCCAGAATGGAGTATGGGTGAAGAAGTATATATTGGCCAGCGTGATCCAGATGAAATCGTATTCATTGGATCAAGCAATGAAAAAGGCACTTTCTTTGAAGCTGATATTGAACTCAAGTCTCCATTTGATATCACCAAGTTAACCTTACACTATGATGAAGTTGACGGTGAAGAAATAGTCACAGGCGCAAGCTATGACGGTGAAGATCTTGACAACTGGGGTGGCAGTACCGACGGTAAGAGTTCAGACTTTACCATGTGCCTAGTTGGCGAAGATGGTGAATGGACACGCTATGAGCCAGAAGAAAAAGATTGGGGGCATCCAGAGTTTGGCTCAAGTCCCAGCGATTGGGAACGTTCACCTACATTTAAGTATAACAAAAATACGCCAGTGCATGTAGGTTACTACGGTGCTACTTGGCGTGACTACGGTACATCATCTGGTTCATTATATTGGAATGGTACAGAGTTTGGTGATTGGGAACATGGACAATTCAAACCAGTAACTAAAGTTGAAACCTGGTATGGATTCAATTGGGATACTGCATCGTGGGATAATCAACCTGTTATACCACCAGACATTATCTGTGATGATAAAAAATGCGGCTGGATAGGTAAGGGTGAAGAACGTATCACAGATGATGACTATAATGATCACTGCCCAGAGTGTAACGGTACAGAGTTTACTTGGATTGATTATGATGCAGATACTGCCGCAGGTCGTAAGAATCGTGACAAACACAGTCCAGGTTGGAACGCCGCCAAAACACCAGATCAAGCGTTTCCTTATGTATTAGGTTTTAAAGAACCCAACGAAGAAGAATTTACCAAAGCAGAAATCACTGATGAACTACAGGATTTCTTCCAAGATGCTCTAGGTAATAAAAAATAATGGCTGTAGTTCATCCTACAACTAATGTAACCATTGGTGGAGGTGGGGCTGGGTCAAGTCCAATCACTATCACAGGTGCTGGTAGTGGAGCAACTTGGACTAATGCTACTTCAACTACCACAGCCAAAGGTCAGCTGAAACTAGAAGGAAATGATGCTGACATATTCGTCCAAGGTAAAAGCATGAAAGCCTGGATGGAATCAATTGAGAGGCGTTTGAGCATCTTAGAACCCAATCCTGAACTGCAAGAAAAATACGCCGCATTACAAGCCGCCTACGATCACTACAAAACATTAGAAAGCCTGCTATATGAGCAAGAGTAAACTAACCATTCGTGTACAAGACATAGATAAAGTCAACAATATCAGTGATTGGTGCAAGTCTAATTTGGAAGCAGATGAATGGGATATGACACCTTTACACCTGTTCAAACCTGACTATAAATTCCACTTTGAGTGCGAAAAAACCCGCTTACAGGTTATCTTACAGCACCTATAAACCACTTGACAATTTGGTAAAAATGTGCTATAATTATACTATATACTAACAGAATAGGCTAAAATTATATGCATACCTTACGGACAATTTGGAACATCATCAGCGTGATTTCAGTGCTGTTTACTGTATTTTTCCTAATAGGATTGATCCGTAATATCCGCAGAGAATTAGATATCGTTGGTCAGGCTAAAGAACTGGCCAAGACTACCAAACTGGTTTACGTAGAACAAGTCAATGGCATGTATCTCATGCATGATAAGATCACACATCATTTCGTCGCACAAGCTGAAACAGAATTAGAACTATGGAAGATCGCCCGTGAGCGTTTCCCAACTAAAAATATCATGACCATGGCAGAAGACAAAGAGGTCAAAGTCCTATGAAACAGACAGAATATCAAGTGGTATCTTTTGATTCAAAAGGGCATAGAGAAATAATCAAATCAACCACAGATTTGAAAGAAGCCAACGATACATTGATCGCCGCTATAGAAGGTGATGACAAATATGATCCCTGCGAATATTTAATAGAGGTAACAGACTGATGTCAATGCACATGGAAGGTCCGTGGCTTAGTACCACAGGTAAGAAGAAAGGTAAGAAAAAATTCCGTAATGCTGATTCAGCCAACAAAGCACGTCAGAATGCAGAAGCGTGGAAGGCATTGATGGACAAATGGGGAGTCAAGGATGAAGATAACAGAGCTAATGGAAAACCTGTACGTAAAAGCACCTGGATGGGTCCAACTGTTAATTCACGTGTTGTGGTTGATCCTCGCCGCAGTACCAACCATATTCCTAGCTTGGATACTGGGAAAGGTGTAGCTGTTAAAAAAGAAGTCCAACAGTACACAGGCACGGAATGTATAGGTGTAGCTGTTATGCACAAGAGTTGTCTACAACCAATATTTAATAAACAAAGTGCAGAAGATGTTGCTAAGATGCGTAGATAGTTATATACAGGTATTAGGTTGAACAGTGGAATCAAGACTTGATAGACAACTATGGCTGGACCAAGAAAGAAATTAAACAAGGTTGGAGATGGGTAGAATTATAATGGGTGACGAAGATAAAATAGAACTAGGTAACATCGATCCAGAGAATTATGCTAATGTTACCATTGGCCCTATAGATAGTTATTACGAACATGTGATAGGTGAAGGTATCACTGTCACTGGTGCAGATGCTAACTTTAACTATGACGATTGGTTAGCTCAACACATTGGTACTATCAACATAGACAATGATTGGCAACCATACGCAAATCCTGGGATAAGCTCTAATAACATCACTCTCACAGGTGGTGGTGAAGAAATGCTACGTATCGCAGAAGACGGCTTCTATGTTCGTGGTGTTAAAGTTAAACAAAACAAGCGTGAAGCCCGAGCTGTTTATGATGCATTTAGGCGTTGGATGACACATGCAATTATGTCAGGTGAGCTCAATCAGTAATAAATAGCATATTAGAGGAAAGGATCCATTGGCCAAAGAAGACGTTATTAAATTATCAGGAAAAGTAGA
>Ga0316226_1004925_pt1 | contig 10360 bp, 10 predicted proteins | sample TBH18017metaG_FD_206009 | JGI IMG/M metagenome (GOLD analysis project Ga0316226, IMG submission 206009) | Freshwater microbial communities from Trout Bog Lake, Wisconsin, USA - TBH18017 | ecosystem: Environmental > Aquatic > Freshwater > Lake > Hypolimnion/Profundal zone | place: USA: Wisconsin... | reverse complement strand
CAGGCGAGGAAGGTCGACAGCGCCGCGCCGTCGCGCAAGTGCGCCTTGCGCATGCCTTCCACTTCCAGCGGATTCTTGCAGGCCTTGGGCAGGGCACAAGGATCGGGCGCGCGCAATACCCGCGCCCCCATGCGGCTCAGCCGGTCGAGGATGGCACTGGCCGCGGTCGCGGGGTCGGCCAGCACCGTCTTGCCTTTCAGGGCGTCCAGCGCGCCTTCGAATTCCGCCGAGTCGCGCAGCCGCACGTCTTCGCCCAGATGCGCCGCCAGTTCGGGGCTGCGCTTTTCCGCCGCCAAAAACAGTTCGCTGGTGGCATCGTCATGCAGAATGGCGAAGCCCAGCGCGAAGGGGGTGTGCGGCAGGTCTTGCCCACGGATATTGTGCAGCCAGCAAACCGAGTCCGCCATCGTCACCACCGCCGCCTGCGCCCCCTGCGCCTTCAACGCTGCGGCCAGCCGCAGCCGCTTGGCATCGGCATTTTCGCCCGACAAATTGAAGGCATGCGGCACCGCCGGTTTGCGCGGCGGCGGCGGCTGGTCGGCCCACACCGCGTCGATGGGATTGCTCTCCACCGCCAGCAGCGTCGCGCCCGCCTTGTCGCAGGCGCTCTTCAGATGCGCCACGCCATTGGCGGTATGCAGCCAGGGATCGAAGCCCAGCTTCGCGCCCTTTGCCAGTTGCGCGGGCAGCCAGCCCTGGGGCCCTTCCGCCACCAGGTCGCGCGGTTCGAACAGCGACAGATCGGTCTGCACCTGCACCTGCAGGGTATAGCGGCCATCGACAAAGACGGCGGCTTTGTCGGCCAGTACCACCGCCGCGCCGGCCGAGCCGGTAAAGGCGGTCAGCCAGGCCAGGCGCTCGTCATGGGGCGACAGATATTCGTCCTGTTGCGCGTCGCTGTGCGGCACGACGAAACCATCCAGTCCGCGCGCCTTCAGTTCGGCCCGCAGCATGGCCAGGCGCGGGGCGCATTGCGCCTTGTCGGAGACCTCGTCGAAACTCTGGAAGGGGACATGCTGGTTCATGCCCCAAGCCTAGCCTTATGGCTTTTCCAGCACCAGCGCGGACCAAGGCCCCATGCGGCGGCGTTCCTTCAGCCGCAGGCGGGGATAGAAGCTGGTCACCAGCAATTCCTGGTTTCGCAGCAGGCCCGACAGCAGCAGCGTGCCGCCCGGCGCCAGGGCGCGGGTGATTGATGGCGCCAGCCGCGTCAGCGGCCCGGCCAGGATGTTGGCGATCAGCAGGTCATAGGGTGCGCCATTCTTCAGCAGCGGGTTTTCCAGCCCGTCGGCCACCGCCGCCAGAACCCAAGGCGCCACGCCGTTGGCGCGGGCATTCTGTCGTGTCACTTCGACGGCCACCGGATCAATGTCCGACGCCAGCACCCGCTTCTTCCACAGCTTGGCGGCGCCGATGGCCAGCAGGCCGGTGCCCGTGCCCAGATCCAGCACGTTCTGGAAGGCGGCCTGGCCGCGTGCCAGTTCCGACAAGGCTTCCAGGCACAGCGCCGTGGTTTCGTGATGGCCGGTGCCGAAAGCCAGCCCCGCCTCGATCTTCATCGGGATCACGCCATGCGGCACCTTGCCGGCATCATGCGCGCCATAGACGAAGAAGCGCCCGGCCCGCACCGGCGGCAAACCTTCCTGGGACAGGCGGATCCAGTCCTGGTCGGGCAGGGGCGCCACGATCACGTCGCGGCCGGTGATCTTCGACAGCCAGGCGGCGTCGGGTTCTTCCGTGTACAGAGCTTCCACCACGGCGCCGTCGGCGAAGGGTTCCTCGGCGATCAGCACGGCCTGGCCGCTGCCTTCCAGTTCCAGCGCGGCGGCGACATCGGGCGCTTCGGCCTTGGGCAACGCGACAGAAGCTTTCCAGAGCGGGGGATTTGTCATGGCGGGGGTATGCCGTGCTAGCCTCGGGGCGTCAACGCATACCACAGCCGGACCGGGGGAACGTCATGAAGCCACTGCTGCTCGCCGCCTTTTTCGCCGTCATTGCCGCGCCCGCTTTCGGACAGGCGGCGCCACCCCCGCCGGTCCTTTACGCTTCCGCCGCCGATGTGGAGCAGGCGATGGCCAAGGCCAAGGCCGAGCACAAGGGCGACGACACCAACACGGTGGAGGTGATAGCCAGGGTCGGGACCTATCCGGTGCAGCTGGAATACCGCACCGGCGCCACCCCGCCTTCGGTGCACACGACGCAGGCCGAACTGATTTATGTGACCGATGGCGGCTGCACCTTTGTCATGGGCGGCACGCTGGTGAATCCGAAAGCCACCGGCACCAATCTTTCCGGCACCGCGGTCAATGGTGGAGACACGCGCAAACTGGCGAAGGGTGATTACATCCTGGTGCCGGCGGGTGTACCGCATTGGATCACCGCGGTGCAGGGCGGCCGCTTCGTTGCGATAACGCTGCACATGCCGATGACGGCGCAATAAGGGAAAGACCCATGCGAAAATTCTTCCTTGCGGCCGCGCTGGCCACCTTGGCCGCACCCGCCCTGGCGCAGGGACCCGCCCCCGCCACGATTGTCAGTGCCGCGCAGGTGCAGGCGCTATCGGCCAAGGCCGCCGCCGCGCAAGACGGCCAGCCCAATTCCAAGCAGACCATCATCGCCGCCGATGGCTATGTGCTGAGCCTGGAGCATCGCGTCGGCAAGGCGCCCGCCGCCGTGCATCCCACCCAGGCCGAGTTGATGATCGTGCTGGAGGGAGCGGGCACGCTCACCACCGGCGGCACGATGACCACAGCCGCCATGCCGGGCATCGACGGCGGCACGGCCCAGCATATCGCCAGGGGCGACTTCATCCTGGTGCCGGAAAACACACCCCACATGCTCTTGCCCGACAGCGGCGCGCTGGTGCTGGCGACCATGACCATTCCGCATGCGGCCGCCCCGGCTGGCCGCGGCGCGCCAAAGCTGATCACCCATGCGGCAGAGATTCCGGCGATGATCGAGAAGGCGAAGGCGGCGCTGCCCGGCGCGGCCCGCTTCTTCTCCGGCGACACGCTGCTGTCGCTGGGCACCATCCGCGCCGGGCTGGAATACCGTTCGCCCAAGGGCATCGCCTCGGTCCACAAGAATGATGGCGAGTTCATGTATGTGATCGCTGGCGAAGGCAATATTCCCACCGGCGGCACCGTCACCAACCCCAAGGACACCGGCGCCAATATCGACGGCGACGAAATGATCGGCGCCACCGATCATTTCATGAAGGCGGGCGACTTCATCTATGTGCCCAAGGGCCTGCCGCACAAAGCCGTGACAGACGGGACGTTCGTGCTGATGACGCTGCACGTTCAGTGAGTGCTACGCCCGGCTCACAAACTGGTCGATCACCCGCTTCTCGCCCGCCTTGTCGAAATTGACGGTGAGCTTGTTGCCTTCCACGAAGCTGATGCGGCCATAGCCGAATTTCTGGTGGAAGACGCGGTCGCCTTTTGTATAGGCAGACGCGCCGGGATCGGAGGTTTGCACCGACCAGGCCTGGGCTTCGATCATGGGCGGGCGGGGGCGGGCGTAACCGGCGCTGGCCTTGTTGGCCTGGGCCCGTTTCCAGCCCGGTGAATCGTAAGAACTGCCGAACGAAGCCTCGCCGGCATTGTCGCGGAACGCCGCGGCGCCGCCATAGAAGCCGTCATCGACCACCATCTCGACATGGCTTTCGGGAATTTCCTTCAGGAAGCGCGAAGGCAGGGCGCTCTGCCAACTGCCATGCACCCGGCGATTGGCGGCGAACGAGGCGCGCACCCGCTTCTTGGCCCGCGTCAGCCCGACATAGGCCAGCCGCCGCTCTTCCTCCAGCCCCGCCAGGCCATTTTCGTCCATGGTGCGCTGGCTGGGGAACAGGCCTTCTTCCCAGCCGGGCAAAAACACCGTGTCGAATTCCAGTCCCTTGGCAGCATGCAGGGTCATCAGGTTGATGCGGTCGCCGCTTTCATCCTGCGCGATCTCCATCACCAGCGAGACATGTTCCAGAAAGCCCGCCAGCGATTCAAAACTTTCCATCGAGCGGACGAATTCCTTGAGGTTGTCCAGCCGCCCCGGCGCTTCCGCCGATTTGTCGGCCTTCAGCATGTCGGTATAGCCGCTTTCCTCCAGCACCATTTCCGCCAGTTCGGTGTGCGGCAGCACTTTCGCGGTCTGCATCCAGCGCGCGAAATTTCCCGTCAGTTCCGCCAGCGCCTTGCGCGCCTTGGGCGGCAGTTCGTCGGTGTCGGCGATCTCGCGCGCCGCCGCCAAAAGCGGCAGCTGCCGGGCGCGGGCATAGGAATGAAGCGATGCCACGCTGGCATCGCCAATGCCGCGCTTGGGCTTGTTGACGATGCGCTCGAAGGCCAGGTCGTCATCGCCCTGCGCGATCAGGCGCAGATAGGCCATGGCGTCGCGCACTTCCGCCCGCTCATAGAAGCGCGGGCCGCCAATGACGCGATAGGGCAGGCCAAGCGTGATGAAGCGGTCTTCAAACTCGCGCATCTGGAACGAGGCCCGCACCAGGATCGCCATCTGGTGATAGGTGTGCCCTTGGCGGTGCAGGTCTTCCGCCTCGGCGGCGACGTTGCGGGCTTCTTCCTCGGCGTCCCAGACGCCTTCGACCTTGATCTTCTCGCCGGGATCGCCTTCGGTCCACAGCGTCTTGCCCAGCCGTCCCTTGTTGGCGGCGATCAGGCCCGACGCTGCGCCCAGGATGACGGCGGTGGAGCGGTAATTGCGCTCCAGCCTGATCACCTTGGCACCGGGGAAGTCGCGCTCGAAGCGCAATATGTTTTCCACTTCGGCGCCGCGCCAGCCATAGATCGACTGGTCGTCATCGCCCACGACGCAGACATTGCCCCCCATTCCATCTTTTGGGGGCGCCGCCAGCAGCTTCAGCCACAGATACTGCACCACATTGGTGTCCTGGTATTCGTCCACCAGCATGTAACGGAAACGGTCGCGGTAATCGGCCAGGATGTCGGGATGGGTCTTCAGGATGTGCAGCGTTTCCAGCAGCAGGTCGCCGAAATCGGCCGCGTTCAGCGCCTTCAGGCGATCTTGATACTGGCGGTACAGCAGCTTGCCCTTGCCGAAGGCGTAGCCCTGGCCTTCGCCGTCGGAAACATCGTCGGGCCGCAGGCCGCGGTTCTTCCAGCCATCTATCATCGAGGCCAGGGTGCGCGCCGGCCAGCGCTTTTCGTCCACGCCTTCGGCCTCGATCAGCTGCTTCATCAGGCGCAGCTGGTCGTCGGTGTCCAGGATGGTGAAATTGGATTTCAGCCCCGCCAGCTCGGCATGGCGGCGCAGCATCTTGGCGCCGATGGAGTGGAAGGTGCCCAGCCACTGCATGCCTTCGACCACGCCGCCAATGAGCGCGCCGATGCGCTCCTTCATCTCGCGGGCGGCCTTGTTGGTGAAGGTGACGCACAGCATCTGTCCCGGCCAGGCGCGGCGGGTGGCCAGGATATGCGCCAGCCGCGTCGTCAGCACGCGGGTCTTGCCGGTGCCCGCGCCCGCCAGCACCAGCACGGGACCATCGACGGTTTCCACCGCCAGCCGCTGCTCGGGGTTCAGGCCCTTGAGATATTCCGGCTCGCGCGGCACCGGGGGCGTGGTGTCGCCGACGCCGAAAGCAGAGTCCAGCGGATCGGAATAGCGGTCGCCAAAGTTACTCATGAGTGGGCGCTCATGGGGCAAAAACACGATTCAGGAAGCATGAGAACGATATTAGAACGCCGAGCCCCAAATGTCATGGCCCGCGAATGCGGGCCACCCAGACCGAAAGTGGCTAGCTGTCGCCATCCAGCTTCTTGGATTCCAGCGCCGAAAGCTCCTTTTCCGCCTTGGCTTTCGTCAAGTTCCGCAGCGTCTTGGGCGTGCCGTGCGCCACACGGTTGGCCGCAGCCGTCTTGTCCTTCTCGGCGCGGGCTTTCGCCTTGCGGGCCTGCCTGAGATTGATGATTTCAGCCATTCTCTTTCGCCTGCGCCCGGGCATGCGCGGGCCGGCCGGTGACCCGCTTGACATAGCTTTCCAGCAGCGGCGTCGGCGCCAGCAGGGGGCTTCCCAGGAACATCTTGAAGGTGGTGGCGATCAGAATGTCCACGGCGCTGAATGTCTCGCCCAGGATATAGGAGCCTTTTTCCAGCGTGGCGTTGACAAACCCCATCACCTCGTCGGTCTTCACCCAGCCCGCCGTGCCGCGGGGGATTTCCCATTTCATGTAGGCGCTCATCCAGGCCGGCTCCATCACGCCCGCGTAATAGGCCAGCCACGAGACATAGGCGCCGCGCTTGGGATCGCCCACCACCGGGCCGATGCCGTTCTGGGTGAACTTGTCGGTGAGATAGAGCGCGATGGCGCTGGATTCGAACACCAGCGTCTCGCCATCCTTCAGCGCCGGCGACTTGCCATGGGGATGGGGGTTTTCCGGATCGACGCCACCGCTGCCGTCAGGGCGGCGCAGATTGGCGATGCGGTGAATCTCATAGGGCGCGCCCAATTCTTCCAGCAGGAAGATGAAGCGCGAGGAGCGGGTGCGAGGGTGGTGATAAAGGGTCAGCATCGCGAAAAAACTAGGCCCCGCTGCGCACCAGGGCAAGGGCGTGCAGGCGTAATGCGCTGGCCAGGGGGCGCGTCCCACGCTGGCTGTCGACCTGCCCGACCAGCGCCGCCAGGCTGCTGCCGGCGGCCGCCGCTTCCAGCACAACCCAGAATTCGGGTTCCAGCGCCACGCTGGTGCGATGGCCGCAGAGGGAGAAGGATTTCTTCTTCAGCATGGCGGCACCTTAGCGGCCCTTTTCCATTCTAATGGGCCGCCAGTCCAGAATATCCAGCTGCCGCGCCAGTTTCGCGCCACCGGGGCGGGGCGGCATCAGCACTTTCGGCTTTTGCAGATTTGTGACGGCACCCGCCGCGATCACGGCATTGCGGTCGATCCAGCCATCGGTGTCCAGCAGGCGGACGCGCGTCCAATGCCGCCGCATCCGCCGCACCAGATCGTCGGGCACCCTGTCTTCATCGCCATCGACGATCACATTCATCAGGAACAGTCCACCCCGCGCCACCAGCCGCGATTTCGCCAGCTTGAAGAAGGCGGCGGTCCGGAAGGTCTGGGGCATGCCGTCGCCGCCAAAGGCATCCAGCACGATGGCGTCGAAGCGCTGGCGGTTCTGCCGCAGCCAGGCGATGCCATCGGCCACATGGCAGGTCACGCTGTCGGGCAACTGGAAATATTTGCGGGCGATGGTGAAGCTGAAGCGGTGCAGGTCCACCACCGTCACCTTCACGCCCGAGCGCTGCAGCATGGTGGCCAGCGTGCCGCCGCCGCAGCCAATCATCAGCACGTCCTTGGCCTGCGCCTGCATCAGGAAGAAATACATGGCGTGGATATAGTCGGCGGTGGAAACGCCCACGCTGTCGGCGGCGCTCTGGTGATACTCGCCCTGCCAGTAGCTGACCCTGCCGCTCTCATCGTCGCGGATGATGTAGTGCCCCGGCGCGGCGACGATGCGGCTGGTCTTGCTCACGCTAGCGCGGCGCGATCATGTCTTCCGGCCGGACCACGGCGTCGAATTCCTCCGCCGTGACATAGCCGCCGCCCACCGCTTCTTCCTTCAGGGTGGTGCCGTTCTTGTGCGCGGTCTTGGCGATCTTGGCGGCATTGTCATAGCCGATCTTCGGCGCCAGCGCCGTCACCAGCATCAGCGAGCGGTCCAGCCCGGCCTTGATGTTGTCCAGGCGCGGCTGGATGCCGATAACGCAATTGTCCGTGAACGACACCGCCGCGTCGGACATCAGTTTCACCGACTGCAGGAAATTGTAGGCCATCACCGGATTGTAGACGTTGAGTTCGAAATGGCCCTGGCTGTCGGCGAAGGTGAGCGCCGCGTTGTTGCCGAAGATCTGGACGCAGACCTGGGTCAGCGCCTCGCACTGGGTCGGGTTGACCTTGCCTGGCATGATCGAGGAGCCTGGCTCATTCTCCGGCAGCGCCAGTTCGCCCAGGCCCGAACGCGGCCCTGAACCCAGCAGGCGGATGTCGTTGGCGATCTTGAACAGCGACGCCGCCACCGTGTTGATGGCGCCATGGCTGAACACCATGGCGTCGTGGGCGGCCAGGGCCTCGAACTTGTTGGGGGCGGTGGTGAAATCCAGGCCGGTGATGGCGGCGATGCGCGCGGCCACCATCTTGTCAAACCCGATGGGCGCGTTCAGGCCGGTGCCGACAGCGGTGCCGCCCTGGGCCAGCTGCATCAGCTTGGGCAGGGTCTGCTCGATGCGCTCGATCCCGTTCCGCACCTGCTGGGCATAGCCGGAGAATTCCTGCCCCAGCGTGATCGGCGTCGCGTCCTGCGTATGGGTGCGGCCGATCTTGATGATGGCCTTCCAGGCGTCGGCCTTGGCGTCCAGCGCCGCCAGCAGGTGCGTCAGTGCGGGGATCAGCGTCCGCACCACCTCTTCCGCCGCCGCCACATGCATGGCGGTGGGATAGGTGTCGTTGGACGACTGGCTCATATTGACATGATCGTTGGGATGGACCGGCTTCTTGGAGCCCATCACCCCGCCCAGCATCTCGATGGCGCGGTTGGAGATCACTTCATTGGCGTTCATGTTCGACTGGGTGCCCGAACCGGTCTGCCACACCGACAAGGGAAAATGATCGTTCAGCTTGCCGTCGATCACTTCCTGGGCGGCGGCGATGATGGTCTCGCCGATGGTCTTGTCCAGGCCGGCCAGCGTCATGTTGGTTTCGGCGGCGGCGCGCTTGATGATCCCCAGGGCGCGGACGATGGCGGCGGGCTGCTTTTCCCAGCCGATCTTGAAGTTGCTCAAGGATCGCTGGGCCTGCGCGCCCCAATAGCGGCTGGCGTCCACTTCGATGGGGCCAAAGGTATCGGTTTCGGTGCGAGTTTTGGTCATGGCGGCGCCCCTGAAGGAACAGGCCGTCCGGGTACTATTTCTTGCGGAAAGAGTCGAGGCTGACGACCTCGCCGGCGGCCGGCTTGTCCGACACGACCACGGGGTCGGGGGCATCGTCGGCGCTGGTTTCGGGCGACTCGGCCATGGGCGCGGGCACCACCACTGGGCTGGTGCTGGCCTTGCCTTCGCCCTGTTCGCGGAACTGCAACCCGAACTGCACCCCCGGATCGAAGAAGGCGGTGAGGGCGGCGAAGGGAATGTGCAGCGGCGCCGGCAGCTTCTTGAAGGTCAGCGTCACCTCGAAGTAATCGTCCCGCACCTTCAGCGCCCAATACTGGTGCTGGATGATGATGGTCATTTCGTCCGGATATTGTTCCTTGAGGAAGTCCGGAATATCGACGCCTTCACCATGGGTCTTGAAGGTGAGATAGAAGTGGTGCGCCCCGATCAGGCCCGACTTTTCGATCCGGCGCAGGGATTCGCGCACGACGCCGCGCAGCGCCGAGTCGGTCAAAGCCTGGTAGCCGATGAAGTCCTTCGCCATATGGGCGGAAGACTAAGCCGGGCGCGGCTCAAGTCAATCGTGCGCTTCGGTCGAATTTGACGCAAAAAGAAACATCGCGGAACCCTTGACCAGGCTGCGGAAATTTCATCCGCGCCGTGCTTGAGGCGGGCCCCGCCAGGGTCTATGCCCGGACCATATGACAAGCCCCGATCAGCCCCGCGCGGTGGATGCCGTCCTGCCCGAGGACATGCCCGAAGCGCCCCTGATCCCGCGGGATCGCATCGCGCCAAGCCAGCCGGTGGAAGCGCCACCGCCCGAAGTGACGCCCGCGCAAGCGGCGCAGGATCGCCAAGCCGCCACAGGCGGTTCCTTCGCCTTTCTCACCGTCTTCCGCCACCGCAATTACCGGCTGTTCTTCGCCGGACAACTGACTTCGCTGATGGGCACCTGGATCACCAATGTGGCGCAGGGCTGGCTGGTCTACAGCCTCACCCATTCGCCGCTGCTGCTGGGCGTGGTCTCCTTCGCCGGCCAGGTGCCGGTGTTTTTCTTCTCGGCCTTTGGCGGCATGATCTCCGACCGCTTCGAGCGCCGCCGCATGCTGCTGATCACCCAGAGCCTGGCGATGCTGCAGTCGCTGGCGCTGGCGGTGCTGACGCTGACCGGCACGATCCGGGTCTGGCAGATCGTGGCGCTGGCGCTGTTCCAGGGACTGGTCAACGCCTTCGACGTTCCCATCCGCCAGTCGATGACGGTGGAGATGGTGGGCAAGGCCGACCTGCGCCACGCCATCTCGCTCAATTCCATGATGTTCAACCTGGCCCGCATCCTGGGCCCGGCGCTGGGCGGGCTGCTGATCGCGGTGGTGGGAGTGGGCTGGTGCTTCGGCCTCGACGCCGTCTCCTATGCAGCGGTGCTGGCGGGTCTGGCGCTGATGACCTTTCCGGCCCGCACCC
>Ga0316226_1004924_pt1 | contig 10363 bp, 10 predicted proteins | sample TBH18017metaG_FD_206009 | JGI IMG/M metagenome (GOLD analysis project Ga0316226, IMG submission 206009) | Freshwater microbial communities from Trout Bog Lake, Wisconsin, USA - TBH18017 | ecosystem: Environmental > Aquatic > Freshwater > Lake > Hypolimnion/Profundal zone | place: USA: Wisconsin... | reverse complement strand
GGGGGCAAAGGGTTGGGCATTGTGAAATTCGATGCCGTTTTTCCGGATGCGCACCGAATTGGCGGGCACGGTCAAACATTGGGTGGGGTTGGAAGACAATCCGAGCGGACTATTTTCAAGTTTTCTGGCGCTCATAAATACTGGAAATAACATATCACCGTTTGTCCGCGCGTCAAACGTCCATTTCAGCCTGAACGATATTCTTCAAAAAAGCCTGTTGGCTTTGGGCGGATTTTACATATCCTAGCCGCCGACACTTATGAACGGAGATTCTTCGCGCGCGAAACAAAAAAGGTTCAATGGCAGTTTCCTGCTGTTGCTGTTGCTTTTGGGCGGAACGCTGGCTGTGCTGTGCCGCCAGGCGTTCCGTCCCTATGTGGTGTTCTGGGCCAACGACATGTCCCTGGGCGCCTTGATGGAAGATTCCGTCCGGCTGCCCGGCGCGATTTTCGGCTGTTGGTCGGACTTCTGGTGGCTGGGCGGCCCCAACGCCGGCTTCCCCCCCAACCTCACCAACATCTGCATGGCGATCCTGTCCCCGGAGCATCAACTCAAATTCTACGCTCCCGGAAGCATGTTTTTCCTGGGATTTGGCGCGTGGTTCTTTTTCCGCCAATTGCGCTTCAGTACCATGGCCTCTGTGATCGGCGGATTGGGCGCGGGTCTGAACATGCACTTCTTTTCCAACGCCTGCTGGGGTCTGGGCCAATGGAATGTTTGCTGCGGCTTGATCTTCTTTTCCCTGGGCATTCTCGTCAGCCCTCACATCCGGAACCTTTGGATCAAAGCCGTGCTCGCCGGCCTGTCCATCGGCCTGGCTGTCATGGAAGGCTTCGACGTCGGCGCCATTCTGAGCATCTACGTCGCCATCTTTCTTGTTTTCAGGTTCATGTCCGCGGAGCCGGACCTGCGCCATGGCGCGAAGAAAACCATTTATGTGGGGGTCATTCTCGTTGCCAGCGCCTTTCTTATTTCCCTGAGCACCATCCACACATTGGTCGGCACACAAATCAAAGGGACCGCCGAGGTCGGCCAAAGCGAGGCGGACAAGCGGGATGCCTGGGACAGAAACACCCAATTCAGCATTCCGAAGTTGGAAACCTTGCGCATGATCATTCCCGGCCTTTTCGGCTACCGCCTGGATGTGTATACCACCTCCGGCAATCCATCCACCTACTATTGGGGCAGGGTTGCCGAAGACCCGCACATTGAGGAACTGGAAAGCGGCGATCCGGTTGTGCGCAGCAACGCCGTCGAAAGCCTCCACCTCCCCGGCCAGGTTCGAGATCAGATTCAATCCATCATGGCCAGCAGAGACATGATGGCTCGCGAAAGCATCGTGGACCAGGTCAAAGGCATGACGCAACGCCGGCACACCGGCAATGGCGAATACACGGGGGTGCTCGTTTGTCTTCTGGCCCTGTTCGCGCTGGCCGGCGCCGCCAGGAAAGCGGATTCTCCGTTCTCCGCCGACGAACGGCGGATGGTTTTGTTTTGGGGCGGGGCCGCCTTGGTCTCGATGCTCGCCGCGTGGGGACGGCACGGCTTTCTGTATGCATGGATTTATCATTTTCCGCTCGTCGCCAGTTTTCGGAATCCGCAGAAATACATGCACCCGCTGAACATCAGCCTGATCATCCTGTCCGGCTGCGGCCTGGAGGCCATTGGACGCCGGTATCTGACAACGACCGCCATTTCGGAGTGGTGGAAACGGATCACCGCGTTTGAAAAATGGTGGGCCGCGGGCTGCGCGGCGGCGCTGATTGCGGCCGCGGCTGGTTACTTTGAACTGGCCTCTTCCAGACAGGCTCTTATCGAGCACTTGCTGCACAATGGCTTTGACACAACGGCGGCGCCGCGGATCGCCGGCTTCTGCGTGGGCGAAGTGGCATGGTTTGTCTTTTATCTCGCGGTCTCGGCTGGCGCCGTCGTTTGCATTTCAAGCGGCGCCTTCTCCGGCCGGCGGGCCGTCTGGGCCTGGCTTCTCTTGAGCGCGATTATGATTTGCGATCTCTACCGGTCGGACGTCCCGTGGATCCGTTGTTACAACTACAGGGAGAAGATGAGCTTGAACCCCGTGACTGATTTTCTCCGGCGCGAACCGTGGGAGCATCGGGTCAATTCCCGCATCTGGCCCGCGGGCAATTACATGACTCCCAATCTGACGGGCCTTTGCCATTGGTGGCTGGAAAATGACTATCCTTACAACAACATCCAGTCCCTGGAAATTGACCAGGCTCCGCGCATGCCCGTAATGCTGAACAACTACTTGAATCTTTTCTACGTCACTTCCGACCACGACCTCTCCCCCGCGACCCGCCTCTGGCGGCTGACCAACACCCGCTACCTTCTGGCCAGCCCGGAATGGGAGGCCATTTTGAACCAATTCGGCGAACCCAGAAACAGCTTTCGCACCGTTATGCGCATGAACCTGGTCAACAAACCCGGCATTGTCCAACCCGAAGACCCGGGCGACCAGACCGTCCAAACCAACAGCACCGGCCCCATCGCTTTGATCGAATTCACCGCCGCGCTGCCCAGAGCCAAACTCTACGCCAACTGGAATGTCGTGGATGACCCCGCCGCCTTGCGGTTGCTTGGCTCCGCGACATTCAACCCGGAAAAGACGGTTTTGGTGGCTGGCGACACTCCGGTCACCCAGGCCCCAGGCGACCCGGACGCCGACCCTGGAACGGTCAAAATCACCCATTATCAATCCAAAGACCTGATTCTGGAAGCCGACGCCAAAACACCGGCGGTCTTGCTGCTCAATGACGGAACGGGCGATTTCTGGAACGTGTCCGTGGACGGAAAGCCGGAGGCGGTCCTGCGTTGCAATTACATTGTGCGCGGCGTGTTTGTGCCCGCGGGCCGTCACACCATCGAGTTCCGTTATCAGGAGCCTCTGAAGCTCCTTTTCGCAAGTCTCACCACGTTCGGACTGGGCATCCTGTTGGCTGGATACGTCATCCTGACACACTTCTGGCGGGGGCCGGAGACGCTTCCCGCTGAAAAACCGGCCAAACCCTGAATTTGGAAGTCGAACTGGCCTTATGGAAAATAACGGTAAATCTCCCGGCGATGGAGGCAGCGCACGAAGGTGACCGCGCTCTTTTCGAAAACAAAGCCGACACGATAATCGCCAAGCCGGATGCGGAAATACTTTCCCTTTGCGTCAAGACGCTTCAGGTTGGGAATCTCCCGAAAGGTTCGGGCGGATTCCACCTGTTCGATCATTTTTCGGATTCGTCGCAGCAGCCCGGCATCGGTAACAACGGACAAATCCTTGTCAAAGGATTCTCGAAAAAAGGTTGTCACGTCGCCTGTTCGAACCGTTGAAAGATTTTCTTGCGACTGCAGAGCGGAGATTTTTCACCGGATTGAATGGCCCGCAGAATAGCCATGTCCTCCAAGCCCTCCCGGAGGGCATCACACAACAAGTCCTGGCGTTCTTCCAAGACTTCGGCAACGGCCGTTTTAAGCAGCCCCTTCAAGCGGCGTTCTTCGACGGCGGTCATGGCAAGCCCTCCAGAATGTTGCAAATCAACGTCTTCATGCTGCTCATTTTAGCGCATTCGATAACGAATGCAATGTCGCGCTCCCAGGCCAGCGCGGACAAGTTGGAAACGAACACCCTGAATTTCGAAGTCGAACTGGCCTTATGGAAATTCGGGGGCTAGGGACGGATTCCCGTCTGGATCTGATGCCTGACCATTTGCAAAACGATGTGAATGCCTTGGGCCAAGGCCAGCAGCAACATGGCCACCCCGGATCCATGCTCCATCCGCAACAGCGTTTTCTCGGTGAATTTGCCGTGCCCGCGCGACACGCCGTAGCTCAAGCCGCAAAACCACAGGCTGGTGCCCGCGCCCACGCCGGCGACGCACGAGCACACATCGCCCACCGAAGCGCCGACCCAGTCGCGGGACTTGAAGTTGGCGGCCAGGACGATCCAGAACAGAAACACACCCGGATTGCCCATCACCCGCACAAACCCGATGGCAAAAGCCGAATGCGGATTGATTCTCTCTTTGATTCTCTCCTCCACCGGCGCGGACGGCGGGATGCCGCGCTCGTTCAAAAAACGAATGCCGATGTAAAGCATGAATATGAAACTGACCAGCTCCATCGCCGCCTTCAGCACGACGCCGTCGAAAAAAGAGGCGAAGCCGGTGAAGGCCAGCGCGCAATAAATCACCTCCATGGACGAGGCCCCAAAGCCAATGAGCAGCGCCCAAAGCAATCCGCGCCGCGCGCCTTCGTTGATGATGGTCAGGTTCACCGGACCGACGGGCACCGATAAGATGAAACCGCTCAGGAATCCGGTCAGGGCGGCCAGCAGAAAGGGATGATCCAACATATCAATGCGAAGGGGCGTCTCCCTCTTCCTCGTCCTCCTCCTCGATTTCGTAGCGGACTTTGCGGGAAATGCGCGGGCGAATGAAGCCGTAAACCAGGTAACTGGTGAAAATAATGGGCAGGACGATCGGCAGGATGTACTTTCGCAGAAACACCAGGGCGGCGGCAAAGATGATCACAATCACCGTCTTGCCAAAGGTGCGCCGCGCCCGCAAATCCAGCGTCTTGAAGGACGGATACTTGACCTCGCTGACCATCATCACCGACAGAAACAGGAGGATGCCCGGCAGCAAATAACGCCACGGCCCGGTGGAAAGGTCCGTGTAATCCTCATCCCACATCAGAAAAAACGTCAACGATGCCACCAGCCCCGCCGCCGCCGGAATGGGAAAGCCCAGAAACTCCTTCCCCCCTCCGCCGCCGGGCATCGCGGCCAGGCAATTAAACCGGGCCAGCCGCAACGCGCCGCAAATAAGGTATATGGACGCGATAAACCATCCGATTTCCGGATGCGTGGCAAACACCTGCCGCAATACAACCCGATGCACCAGAAACGCCGGCGCGGCTCCGAAAGATATCAAGTCCGCCAGGGAATCGAATTCCCGGCCAAAGGGGCTTTCCACCCCGCCCATGCGCGCAAGACGCCCATCGAGCAAATCGCAGATGCACGCCAGCAAAATGAAACCCATGGCGATCTTGATCTCCCCATTGCCGCTTGGGCCGGGCGCGGCCTCGACGATCTTGGTCAGGGCCACAAAGCCGAAAAACAAATTCCCCGCCGTCATCAGGTTCGGCAGAAAGTAAAATTTCAATTCCGGCGCTTCCCGGACCGGCTCTGTTTCGCGAGGGGGTGTTTCCATAAATGCTAGCACTTGGCGGCCATGACGGTTTCGCCCCCGGCAACTTTGTCGCCAACCTTCACCTTGATCTTGTAATCCAGCGGCAGGTAAAGATCGCACCGGGAGCCGAATTGGATGAGGCTGATGCGCCCGCCCCGTTGCACCTCATCGCCAGCCTGCACAAAAGGCACTATCCGGCGGGCCAGAACGCCGGCGATCAGGCGCACCCCGATCTTTTCGCCCGGCGTCTGCGCGGAGTCGAAACCGATAAGGACATTCTCGTTGTAAAGCGCTGAATCCGCCTTCATGGCGCTGATGAATTTGCCCGCCGAATGAGTGACGGAAACGACCCGCCCGCTAATGGGCGCGTTCTGCACGTGTATATTCAGGACGGACAAAAACATGGAAATCCGATGGCACGGGCCGCCGGGGAACTGGGATTCCGATAATTTGTCCACGGCATCCACCCTGCCATGTCCCGGGCAGACGACCAGGCCGGGTCCGTCCGGGGTTTTGGCGTCCGGATCACGGAAGAAATACAAAGTGAACAGGGTGAACAAAAACCAGATGGCGGCCAGGAAAGGGGCCAAACATCCCACCACGCCTGCCAGAAACCTGGCCAGCGCGCCAGCCCAGCCCAGGACCAGGCCCAACAAAACGACCGTGCAGACCGCTGCCAGCGTCAAAAAAATAAGTCTCAGCGCCGCGCGCCGGGCTTCCCCCGCATATTTCATAAGAACAGCCTATAGGATTGAAGGGGGGGAATTCAAACAGGATTTAAGGAACAATGACCCTCAAGGCCCGCGGCAAAACGGAAAACGTGACCGGCAACTCTCCCGCATACTCGCCGTCCAGTTGCAAACAGACCTGGCCGGCGCTCCGCAGGGTCACTGTGGGCGAGCGGAAATGGAGCGACGGCCAAAAGCGGGACACCCGTCCGGTGGCCAGACCCATGACGGCTTGCGCGGCGCTCCAGACGGTGGCTTTCGGCAGCACGCACACGTCCAGCAAGCCGTCCTGCAAACTGGCGCCGGGAAAAAACTCGAAACTCCCCCCGTAAAACCGCCCGTTGCCAAGGAGCGCCAACTGCCCGGTTACCGCCGGGCCGGCGCCTTCCACCGTGATGACGGGCTGGCTTTCGCGCAGGGCCTTCAGGCCGGCGGCCACGTAGGCCAGCGGCCCGGTCTTTTTCTTCAACTCCCAACTGACCCGTTGCACGGCCCGCGCGTCCAGCCCCGCGCCGGCCAATTGCAAAAAATAGCGGCTTCGGCCGCTCCCGTCCGCGGTGAATTCGACCCGGCCCAAGTCCACCGCAAGTTCGCGTCCGGCGGCCAGCGCGCGGGCCGCGCCGGCCAGATCGCGCGGCAGGCCCAATTCGCGGGCGAACACATTGACGGTGCCCAGGGGAACCAGTCCCAGCCGGACGGCAGCCAGGCCTTGGGGAACATCAGCCATGCCGTTGACAACCTCGTTCGCGGTGCCGTCGCCGCCGGCGGCAATGATGGTGGAATAACCCTCGCGGACGGCTTGGGCCGCCAGATGGCGGGCCTCTCCCGGCGCGCCCGTGCGGCGAAGGTCGCAGTCGGGGCACAGGGCGCCCAGCCGGGCGTAAAAGGCCGCGGCCTTCTGCCCCTGCGCGGAGGGATTAAAGATGAGGCACGTCTGCACCCGTCATCAAGCCACGGTCATGGCCGCGGAACCGATCGCCACGGCCAGCACGCTGGAGACTTGTTCCAGTTCGGTCATTTGTTGCGGCGCCAGGGAGAGCTTCATGCCTTCGGTGGGAAACCAGGCTTTGCAGTTCACGCCCAGTTCCGTTTGCAGCATTTGGATCAGGAACTCGGACCGCGCCGCCCCGCCGCAGATCAGTATCTTGTTCACGGTCCTCTCCCGTTGATGCTCGAAAAAGTCAATGGAAGCCCGCAACTCGCGCCCCATGGGGGCCACCAGCGGTTGCAGATGCGCCTCCACCTCCTGCGGCATGCCGACCTTGATGCCCTCGGCTTCGGCGTAAGTAATGTTCATGGCTTCCGCCAGCCCCGCCGTCAACCGGTCGCCGCCCAGTTCGACTGAGCGGCTCAGGCACAACTCGCCATCGGCCAGGATGCTGATGGTGGAGGATTTGAAGCCCAAATCAACCATGGCCACCACCTCCTTGTTGAACGTGTCCGGCTGGGAAAACTCCAGGGCGTTGATGGGGCCAAGAACGCTGAGAGTGATGTTGCTGGGGGTCAGGCCGGCGGCCTTGACCGAGGATTCGAGGGTCATCAACAACTCGCGCCGGGCGCCGCCGACCCATACTTTATATTTGACAACCCCCGCCTTGGGCGGGTCCGCCTGCTTCTGGGCGCGGGGCGGCACGATGAAGCAATCAAAAATGTGGTCGTGGAGGTCCTGCTGAAGATGGGTCTTGGAATTGAATTTGAGCATCTGGCGCATCTCGCTCACCGGCATGAGCGGCAATTCCGTGCTGCGCAACACCGAGTCGCCGGCGCCGATGGACAGGGTGACCTGCCGGGTTTTGGGTTCCATGGCGTTCATGATCACGCGCAGGTGCTCGGTAAGCAGGCCCTGGGGCAGTACCTTCTCGTAAATCGGGGCGTCCTGCACGGTGAACCGGGCCAGGCTGAAGGCGTTGTCCCGCCGTTCCAACAGCACCGCCTTGGTGGTGCGCGCTCCCAAATCCACCGCCAATACCTGGTCGCGGTTCCCGCCGCCGTTTAAAAACGGAATTGTCATGGGTTCTTTTTAGCAGGCCCGGCCCTCAAACGGAAGGAATTTAACAGCCACGCGAAACTGAACCGGTTCCTGTCATATTCCCGATTGTCGCACGACAAGATGAATTCAAAGCTCCCATGCGGAAAGGAAACGTAAGCGTCCCGCAGCCGCATCGTCAGATTGCCGCCGACTGGCTGAAAAAGATCGAATTGCTGCCCCGCGCCGAAGGAGGTGTAGCAAAAGGAGGTTTGCGCCAGCGTGGCCGTGGGATGGTTCGTGACGACCACGCCCCGCAACTGTTCCATCTTGGGCAGCGCGCCCGGATAGTTGGTGCTCATTTTGACGGTGATGACGCTGGAGCCGGTCTCCGAGGTGAACACGATGCTTTCCTCGCTCTGGCGGATCTGCGCGCCATAGCCTTTGGGGACCTGGAGATCGAAATAATCATCCCCGCTCTGGATGACCAGAATGTTGACGATCCCCCCTTCCAGCATGGTCTCCGTTGCGGGAGAGACCTTGAACTCAGGCTGGCCAAGGGCGGATGCCGCCCCCAGCGCCGCCAACGCGGAAACAAGGAATAATCGCAAGCGCGGCATGGGTCAAAACACGGTTGCGCCGGGCGTCAGGGAACTCCATCCAACCCGGTTGATATAGATGACCCTGGGGGTCAGCGGCGGCAGTTGGGACATGTTGTTGAAGTTGGTGTCGAAGGCCCAGTAACGATTCGGAGGATTGTAAACAGTGCCCGTGTTGGGCCAGGGATCATTGGCAATCAGGCTGGTGAACATTTCGACCATCGAGCCGTTGTAATATAAATTGACTCCGCTCCAATTCTCCTGCAGACGCGGAAAGTTTTCCACGCCGCCGCTGTAATACGTGCCGTTGGAGGGGATGATGCCGGTCAAAATGGCCGCGTTGACCGTGTCATTCACGGCGGTCCGGTAGGAGATGTTGCTGCCCGAGTAGTTGGGGTTCCAAGCCTGGGACAAAATGGTCACGGCGTCGGCATACACCGCGCTGGGCAGAGTATCCGAGACATTGTAAGTTTGGAGCATCCCCTGGCCGCTGGTGTTGGTGACATTCCAGTTCCCCACGATGTAAAGCGGGTCCGGCGTGACCACCGAAAGCCCGTTGGAAGGCAGCACCCCGCCGTTGGTCAGGACAACTCCCTCTTCGGCGTACTGGATGTAGTTGGTGTTGTAGATGGCGTTGGTGGTGACACCGGTGATGGCGGTGTAGGTGTAGCCCGTTATCCCGTTGTAAACATAGCCGGTGATCAAATTATAGGTGTAAGTGGTATAGGAGGAGGTGTAGCCGGTTATCAGATTGTAGGTGTAGCCCGTGATGGTCTTGCCGCTTTTGTTGGTCGTTATGGTCCCAACATAAGTGCCCGCGCCTGGAAGTATGTTGGACGTGGTTGGCGTCGTGTTGGTTGTCACTGTCCCGGTATATGTGCCCGCGGCGGGATAGGTGGCGCCCGTGGTTGTCGTGGTGTTGGTTGTGATGGCCCCTGCGTAGGTCCCGCTGCCGGGGCGGTTGGTGCTGGTCGTGCTGACGACGTTGGTGGTCAAAATCGGGGGGACATACGTCCCGCTAGTCGGATAACTGGAGGAGGTGGTCTGGATTGTATTGGTGGTGACAGGCGGATAGTAGTTTGCCGAGGGATAGGTGCTCGTGGTCGTGGAGGCGGTATTGGTGGTGTAGGTGTAATTGGTGGTGATCACTGTGTTGCTCAGAAATCGCTGATCCACCACGTAGACGGACTGCACATCCGCCGTGCTCGCGGAGCGCGAAGGGGCGGCGGCCAATAGCGGGCGCAACACCGTGTTCGTCGCGCTCCATTGCTTCAGGGCGCCCACATTGATATCCACCGGGTCCACCTGTATTCCGTCGCGCATGCTGTAAAAGCTGCCGTTCGTGCTGATAAAGGAGGCCCATTGATTGTTGGAGATGACCGTCGCGGCATTGTTTATCGCCACGCCGCTGGTGACGGTGATGACGTTGCCGTTGGATATGGTGATGATCATGTCCACCTGGTTGTAGAGGCGGTTGGTGCCCACGGTGGAGGCGGGGTCCTCGCCGGGCGGGGGAGGCTGCAGGATGGCGTTGACGGCGGCGTCCGTGTTGGTGGTGTTGTTCGAGACGTTGGTGCCCACCGGCAGATTCAACGGGTTCACATCGGACATGTAGCTCGGCGTGCCAAGAGCAAAATTATACAAATTGGTGGGTGTCGGCGTGGTGCGGCTGGACGGGTCCAGGGGATTTTCCGAAAAAACGATCAAGCCTGTCGCCGAGACGTCATTGGAAAAGGTCAGCAACGAGCTGGGGTCAATATAGATATTGGTGTTGCAATGGACGTTGCCGGTGATGTTCATCGTCGCCCCGGGGTCAATCTCCAGGGTGTCGTTGTAGAAGATGGCGAATTGAAATATCGGTATCTGTCCCAA
>Ga0316226_1004920_pt1 | contig 10375 bp, 18 predicted proteins | sample TBH18017metaG_FD_206009 | JGI IMG/M metagenome (GOLD analysis project Ga0316226, IMG submission 206009) | Freshwater microbial communities from Trout Bog Lake, Wisconsin, USA - TBH18017 | ecosystem: Environmental > Aquatic > Freshwater > Lake > Hypolimnion/Profundal zone | place: USA: Wisconsin... | reverse complement strand
GTCAATCCGATCGGCTTCCGGATCGCCCTGGACAAACAGTGGCGTTCACGCTGGTTCAGCGGCAAGAAGCATTTTGGCGAACTGCTGGCGGAAGACATGATGATCCGCGAGGAGGTCCACAAGAGCCTCGAGAATGCGGCCGTGGCCAAGATCATCATCGAACGCTATGCCAACCGTGTGCGGGTGAACATTCATACCGCGCGCCCCGGCATCGTGATTGGCCGTAAAGGCCAGGACATCGACAAGGTTCGCGCCGACCTCGCCAAGAGGACCGGCAAGGAAATTTACATCGAGATTCATGAGGTGCGGGATCCGGATGCCAACGCGCAGTTGGTGTCGGAAAGCATCGCGCAGCAGATCGAACGCCGCGTGGCCATCAAGCGCGCCATCAAGCGCGCCGAGAAGGTCGCCATGGACATGGGCGTCGACGGCATCAAGATCCGCTGCAGCGGCCGCATCAACAACGCTGAAATTTCGCGTGTCGAATGGAGCAAGCAGGGCAAGGTGCCGCTGCACACACTCCGGGCGAACATCGATTACGGTTTTGCCGAGGCGCACACGACGGCCGGTCTGATCGGCGTCAAGGTGTGGATCTGCAAGAAGGACGATTTCCAGCCGGCGCGGACGAATACCAGGAGACGCTCCAATGCCTCTCATGCCTAAGCGGGTCAAGCACCGCAAACAATCCAAGGGGAACCGCAGCGGGTACGCCACTTCCGGCACGGAACTGGCCTACGGCGAGTTCGGCCTCAAGTCGCTCGATCGCGGCTGGCTCAAGAACACCCAGATCGAGGCGTGTCGTGTGGCCATCAACCGCTACATGAAGCGCAAGGGCAAGCTCTGGATCCGGGTTTTTCCGGACAAGCCGGTCACCCGCAAGCCGATTGAAGTGCGCATGGGCAAGGGCAAGGGCAATCCCGAGTTCTGGGTGGCCGTGGTGCTGCCGGGCAAGATGATCTATGAGGTTGGCGGCGTGCCCGAAGCCATCGCACGCGAATGTCTGCGGCTGGCGTCCACGAAGATGGGGCTCCGCACGCAGTTGGTGAGCCGCCGGTAACGGCAGGAGATTTTGCACCGATGAAGACGAGGGAATTGAGAGAACTGAAGGCGGAGGAACTCGACGGGCGCATCCGCGAGGTCACGCAGGAATTGCGCGATCTGCAGTTGAAGCACCGGACGGGCGAAGGCGCCGAGAAGCCCGTGCGCATCCGCACGATGCGCCGCGAAGTGGCCCGCATGCAGACCATCGCGCAGGCGCGGAAGGCAGGCAAGTAATGTCCGAGACGACAACAGCAACGACCGAGGCGGTGATCCGCAACAGCCGCAAACACCGCAAGGGCGTGGTGGTCAGCAAGAGCGGCGACAAGAGCATTGTCGTGAAGTTCGAACGCCGCCGTGTGCACCCCGAATACGGCAAGGTGGTTCGCGAATTCAAGAAATTTCACGCCCACGACGAGCGCAACGAGGCCAAGGTGGGCGACCAGGTTGAGATTGCCGAGTGCCGCCCGATCAGCAAGCTGAAGCACTGGCGGCTGGTGGCGGTGACGCAGGTTGCCGAAGGAGCGCAGAAGGCATGATCCAGGAAGGTACCGAACTGGTGGTCGCCGATAATACCGGCGCGAAGCTGGCGATGTGCTTCCGCATCATCGGTCAGCGCAAGCGCTATGCTCACATCGGCGATGTGATCAAAGTGGCTGTCAAGGAGGCGCTCCCCACGGGCGCAGTCAAGAAGGGCCAGGTCTGCCTGGCCGTGGTCGTGCGCACCGGACACCCCATTCGTCGTGCGGATGGCTCCAGCGTGCGGTTCGACCAGAATGCCTGCGTGGTCGTGGATGCCAAGTTTAATCCGCTGGGAACGCGTATTTTTGGCCCGGTGGCGCGCGAACTCCGCGACAAGAATTACATGAAGGTGATTTCGCTGGCGCCGGAGGTGGTCTGAATGAGCGTGGCACGAATCAAGAAGGATGACACGGTGATGGTGGTCACGGGCATCTTCGCCGGACAGACCGGCAAGGTTCTCCGCGTGCTGCCGGTCAAGGGCAAGGCCCTTGTCGAAGGCATCAACGTGGCGAAAAAGGCCGTGCGCCGGTCGCAGGAAAACCCCCAGGGCGGTTTCACGAAGCGTGAGGCGCCGATCGATCTCTCGAATCTCATGCCCTACGATCCGGACAAGAAACAGGGCACGCGCATCACGCGCGAACGGCAGGGCGACCAGCTCGTGCGCCGCTCCAAACGTTCCGGAAAGCTGCTGCAGTAGGAGCTGCTAAAATGGCCAGACTGAAGGATAAATTTAACAAGGACCTGGTGCCGGCGCTGCGCGAAAAGCTTGGGGTGGACAACCCCATGCTGGTGCCGCGTCTCTCCAAGGTAGTGGTCAACATGGGCTTCGGCATCGTCGAAAAGGACGCGCAGAAGTCACTCGTTCAGGACCTTGCCGCAATCACCGGCCAACAGCCGATGTTGTGCAAGGCCAAGAAGAGCATCTCGAACTTCAAATTGCGCGAGGGCATGGTCATTGGCGCCAAGGTGACCCTGCGCGGCGTGCGGATGTTCGAGTTTGTCGACCGCCTGATCAACGCGGCTCTGCCGCGGATCCGCGATTTTCGTGGTGTTTCCAACCGTGGCTTCGACGGGCGGGGCAATTACACGCTCGGCCTGAAGGAACAGACGATCTTTCCAGAGATCGCCGGTGGCTCGGGTGGCGGCACGGAGAAGGGCATGGACATCACTTTTGTGACGACGGCCCGCAATGACAAGGAGGCTCGTGAATTGCTGTCCCAGTTGGGCATGCCGTTCGCGGGCCGCTAAGGGGAATTCGCCGTGGCAAAGACATGCTTGATGGAAAAGGCGAAACGCACGCCCAAGTTTTCGGCGCGAAAGTATTACCGCTGCACCCGCTGCGGTCGTCCGCGCGCCTTTATGCGCAAGTTCCAGCTCTGCCGTTTGTGTTTCCGCGAGCTGGCTGTGTCCGGACAGATCCCCGGCGTGACCAAGGCAAGCTGGTGAGGGCAGGAAGATGAGTTGGTCGGATCCGATTTCGGATATGTTGACGCGCATCCGTAACGCGCAAAAGGCCGGCATGCCTTCATTGGATATGCCGGGCTCTCGCCTCAAAGGCGAGGTTGCGCGTGTGATGCTGGCTGAAGGCTACATTGCCGGTTACACCCTCGCGGGTGATGGCCGCCGCGTACTGCACATCGATTTGAAGTACAGTGCGCTGGCCGAACCGGCAATTCGCGGCGTCCGCCGTGAAAGTAAGCCTGGGCTGCGCCGCTTCTGCGGCTATAAGGATATCCCACGTGTTCTCGGCGGCATGGGCACCGCGGTGTTAAGCACCTCGGGCGGCGTCATGACCGGCAAGGATGCCCGTCAGCGCAAGCTCGGCGGCGAGTTGATCTGCACAATCTGGTAAGGAGTGTACGATGTCGAGAATCGGCAAAATGCCGGTCGTCATTCCGACCGGCGTCACAGTGACCGCCAATGGCGGGAATGTGACAATCAAGGGGCCGCTGGGTCAACTGGCGCGTGAACTGCCCACGGGCATTTCCGCGATCGTTGAGGCCGGCAGGATCCTGGTGGGGCGCACGGATGATTCCCGCGCGCAGAAGAGCCGCCATGGACTGAGCCGCACCCTGGTTGTCAATATGGTTCAAGGCGTGACCAAGGGCTATCGCAAGGAACTCGTCATCGAGGGCACGGGCTTCAAGGCCGCGGTCCAGGGTTCCAAGCTGCAGCTCTGGCTGGGGTTCGCCACGCCCAAGGATTTCACGATTCCACAGGGCATCAAGGTCACCGAGAAGCAGGGCGTCCAGCTGACCGTGGACGGCATCGACAAGGAACTGGTGGGCGACACCACAGCCCGCATCCGCGGGTTCTTCCCGGCCGAGCCTTATAAGGGCAAGGGTATCAAGTACGTCGGCGAGCAAATCCGCCGCAAGCAGGGCAAGACCGTTGCGTAATGCACGGGGCAAGCGGAGCGAGCAATGAGTTTCAATCGCAAGGAACAACGCACCATTCGGCACCGGCGTCTGCGCCAGCGCGTGAAGGGCACGGCAGAGCGCCCCCGCATGGCGATCTTCATCTCGAACAAGCACATGTATGTGCAGTTCGTGGATGATGTCACCGGTACGACACTGGCGCACACGACATCCGTCAAATCAGCGGCCAAGGGAACCAATCTTGAGTCCGCCAAGCAGGTTGGCGCGCTGGCGGCCGAGGCCGCACTCGCCAAGGGACTGCGGCAGGTGGTCGTGGATCGCGGCGGATTCCGTTTTACGGGTCGCGTCAAGCAACTGGTCGAGGCCGCTGTGGCCGCCGGCCTGAAGATTACGAATGACGCCGCCGCTGCGGCGGAGGTGACCAAGTGAGCGCGATGGATCGAAATTCCCAAGGTCAGTCCCAGGGCGACGGCATGGACGAGCGGGTTGTGTTTGTCAACCGCTGCGCCAAGGTCGTCAAGGGCGGTCGCCGCTTCAGTTTCAGCGCCGTGGTTGTGGTCGGTGACCGCGCCGGACGCGTGGGCTTCGGTTTTGGAAAGGCCAATGAAGTCAGCGACGCCATCCGCAAGGGCGGCGAAGCGGCACGCAAACGCATGATCACCATCACCATGCACGGCAAGACCATCCCGCACGAAGTGCAGGGCATTTTTGACGGCGGCCGCGTGCTGCTGAAGCCGGCCCCGGATGGTTCCGGCGTCATCGCGGGCGGCGGCATGCGCCCCGTGCTCGAAGCCGCCGGCGTGCGCGACGTGATCGGCAAGTCGCTCGGCAGCAAAAACCGTTTGAACGTGGTCAAAGCCACGATCGCATCCCTCCAGAAACTCCGCTCCGCCGAGACGATCGCGGCCGCGCGTGCCTGAATTGAACCCGGAGACAGCACACCATGGATCTCGCCACATTAGTTAAGACCCCCGGCAGCCGCCATACCCGCAAGCGCGTGGGTCGTGGCATGGCTTCCGGTCACGGCAAAACCTGTTGCCGCGGACACAAGGGACAGATGGCCCGCAAAGGCCACAAGATCAAGATCGCCTTTGAAGGTGGTCAGATGCCCCTGTTGCGCCGCCTTCCCAAGCGCGGATTCCATAATCCCTCGCGTGTGGAATCCAGCAACGTGAATCTGGTTGCACTTTCAACATTTGCCGATGGCACCGAGGTGACACCCGAACTGCTGCGCAGCTCCGGTTTCGCACCCCAGCGTCCGGAACGCATCAAGATTCTGGCCGATGGCGAGTGCAGCAAGAAGCTGACAGTCAAAGCGCATGCGTTCAGCGCTGCCGCCCGGTCCAAGATCGAGGCCGCCGGGGGATCGTGCGTCACGCTGTAGAGGAGACAGGGCCAGGCTCCGGGCGTCAGGCGCCAGTTGCCAGGCGACAAAATTTGAAATGACCAATGATTCCGGTCACTGCTGGTTGGTGACGCCTGACGCCTGACGCCTGATGCCTTCCTTGAGGACAACGCCATGCTTGCCGCCTTTGCCAACACGTTTCGTATTCCCGACCTGCGCAAGCGCATTCTGTTTACCATCGGCCTGGTGTTTGTCTGCCGTCTGGTTTCCATGGTTCCCACGCCGGGTGTGAACTGGCATGCGCTCGAGGAAGCCATGAACCGCATGCGCGAGTCGGCCGGCGGCGGCGGCTTGATGGGCTGGTTCGATGTCTTCAGCGGCGGCGCCATGAGTCACTGCTCGGTCGGATTTCTCAGCATCTGGCCATATATCAGCGCCACCATCGTGATTCAATTGATGACCGCCGTGGTTCCGGCGCTGGAACGACTCTCCCGTGAAGGCGACACCGGTCGCGCCAAGATCAACCAGTACGCCCGATATCTGACGCTGGTCATTTGCATATTCCAGTCCTACATGCTGGCCACCGTGCTGGAAAAGCCTTCCGCGCTCGGCATGGGACAGCTTCAGATCGTCGATCCCTCCTTTTGTGGCATGCCGTTCCGCCTGCTGACCGTGCTGACCATGACCACGTCGACCATGTTTATCGTGTGGCTGGGCGATCAGATCACGGTGCGCGGCATCGGAAACGGCAGCTCCGTGGTGATCATGGTGAACATCTGCAGCCGACTGCCCGCCGCTATTTTTGAGGCCTGGCAGCGCTATTTTGCGACCGGCGGCGAAAGCGTGTTCGAATTGTTGCTGCTGCTGGTGCTGGGATTCCTGGTGGTCATGGGAACCGTCATGCTCACGCAGGGACTGCGCAAGATTCCGATCCACTCCACCCGGCGCGTGGTCGGCAACAAGCAGTATGGCGGCCAGAACACCTACATGCCGCTGCGCGTAAACTATTCCGGCGTCATGCCCATCATCTTTGCCCAGCCCCTGATCCAATTCTCCGGCGCGGCCATGAGCCGCATCTCCCCCGATGCTTTCCATTCGTCCATCATCCACTGGTGCCTGAGCGGTTTGCAGTCGTTCGGCTCGAGCCTGAATGACATGGCCAGCCCGCTGCACATCACAAGTTATGCCGTGCTGATCTTTTTCTTCTCGTTCTTCTGGGTGGCCACGCAGTTCAATGCCGTGCGCATTGCCGACGAACTCAAGCGCAACGGTTCCTACCTTCCCGGCATCCGCCCCGGCATGGCCACGGCCGAACATCTGGACATGGTCATGACACGCGTCACGTTCTTTGGCGCGCTGGGTCTGCTCACGGTGGCCATTGTGCCGCAAATCCTGCGCGCGTTTCTGAAGATTCCCTGGGAACTCTCCTCGTTCTTCGGTGGCTCCAGCCTGCTGATCATCGTCGGTGTGGCGTTGGACACCCTGCGGCAGATGGAGTCCCACCTGCTCATGCGCAACTACGACGGCTTCCTCAAGCACGGCCGTCTGCAGGGCAGGAAGTAGGGTCAGGCGCCAACGGTCAGGCGTCAGACGCCCATGAAGACGGCATTGATTTTGGCGAGTTTTGAACTGTTTGTCGCCTGGCGACTGGGATTATCCGCATAACGCTTTATTACGAGATTCCATATGGAAGCAATCATTCTCCTCGGCGCCCCCGGCGCAGGCAAAGGCACGGCGGCATCCCGCTTGGTCGAACGTCTCGGCGTGCGCCATGTTTCCAGCGGCGATCTGCTGCGCAGCGCCGTGAAGCAGGGAACTCCGGCCGGACGCGAAGCCGACGGCTACATGAAGCAGGGAAAACTGGTGCCGGACGAGTTGATCGGCCGCATCATCACAGACCTGCTCGTGGCCGGTGGTCCGGGCCTCAAGGTCTTGCTGGATGGATTCCCGCGCACGGTCGCGCAGGCTGAAATGCTCGAGAAAGTCGTTGCCGCGCAGGGTGGTCGCATCCGTGGCACGGTGCTGCTCGAAGTGGCTGAGGATATCCTAGTCGAACGGCTGGCCGGACGTCGCGTCTGCCCGTCATGCGCCGCCGGCTATCATGTGCGCACGTTGCCGCCCAAGGTTGCGGGAAGGTGCGACGCCTGCGGCGCGGATCTGATCCAGCGTACCGACGACAATCCCGAAACCGTGCGCAACCGACTTGCAGTTTTTCGCAAGGATACGGCCCCGCTGATTGAATGGTATGGCTCGCGCAAGTTGCTCGTCCGCGTGGACGGCACGGGCGCCGCGAATGCTGTCGCCGAGCGGGTTGCCCAGGCGTTGCAATGATTGCGTGTAAGTCAGAAACCGATCTTGCGGCCATGCGCATCAGCGGCCGGCTGGCCGCGGAAGTCCTGCAGCGGCTGGCCGCGGCGGTGACGCCGGGCATGACCACGCGCGAGTTGGACGAGCTGGCGCGGCAATTGATTCGTGAGCGCGGCGCCACCAGTGCATTTCTCGGTTATCGCGGCGGCGCAGGCGCGGCACCGTTTCCCGGTGCGATTTGCGTATCAGTCAACGAGGAAATCATCCACGGCATTCCCGGACCCCGGCGCATGGCGGCCGGCGACCTGGTGTCGATCGACGTGGGCGTGAAATTCGGCGGATTCATTGGCGACACTGCGACTACGGTCATGGTCGGCGCGGTGACCCTGGACCACGAACGTTTGGTCGCCACGACGCGGCGCGCGCTGGAGGCGGGCATTGCCGCCGTGCGCGCGGGCGCGCATCTTTCCGACGTATCGTCCGCGGTGGAACAGACCGCGCGGGCAGGCGGGTGCTGCGTGGTGCGGGAATTTGTCGGCCACGGCGTGGGCCGCGAATTGCACGAGGAGCCGCAGGTGCCGAATTACGGAAAGCCCGGGCATGGCCCGATCCTCAAGCCTGGCATGACTTTTTGCATTGAGCCCATGGTCAATCTCGGCTCTGCCGCGGTTGAAATTCTGGACGACAAGTGGACGGTTGTAACACGCGACCGGAAATCGTCTGCGCATTTTGAGCACACGGTGGCCGTATGTGAAAAGGGTGCGGAAGTGCTAACGATCGCTTGATTTTTTTATTTTTATTTTTTGTGATGGACATGAGAGGTAAGGTTTAGGTATCTTGATTCTCTTTTTTGGAACAGAGGAAAGTTAGTTATGAAAGTTCGCAGTTCCGTGAGGCGAATGTGCGAGCGCTGCCGCGTCGTGCGGCGGCGGGGCATCGTGCGCATCATTTGCACCAACCCGCGCCACAAGCAGCGCCAGGGATAGTTGGAGAATTCGATCATGCCGAGATTGCTGGGTGTGGATATTCCGGACAAGAAGCGCGTAGCGTACTCGCTTGCTTATCTTTTTGGTGTGGGTCTCACACGCGCACGGGTCACCGTGGCGCAGTGCAAGATCGACCCTGCAAAGAAGGCGGGTGATCTGACGCCGGATGAAATCCGTCATATCACCGCGTTCATTCAGGAACACTATCGCGTGGAAGGCGATTTGCGGCGTGAAGTGTCGCAGAACATCCGCCGCCTGATCAGCATCGGCTCGTACCGCGGGATGCGGCACAAGCGCGGTCTGCCGGTGCGCGGTCAGCGCACGCGGACGAATGCACGCACCCGCAAGGGCGCAAAGAAGACAGTCGGCGCCGTGCGTGACAAGGCCGTCCGCCAGGCCATCAAGACCGATGTGAAGAAGACCTGATCCGTGCCGGTCCGGCGCACCCGCCGCACCGGCGTATACCCCCGAGGCTGATGCATGAGCGAAGAAGCAATTAAACAGGAAACGCCCGCCGCGGCGCCTGCGCCCGTGGTAAGCGAGGCGGCGGCCATCTTGAGCGAAGGCGATGATGCCAAGGCCAAGGCTGCCGCGGATGCGAAGGTCCGCAAGGCCAAGGCCAGATCGATCCCTTCCGGTATCGCATTTGTCCGTTCATCCTTTAACAACACCATTGTTTCCATCACGGATGCGCGTGGCGGCGTGATTGCGTGGAGTTCGGCCGGCAAGGCCGGTTTCCGCGGGTCACGCAAGTGCACGGCGTTTGCGGCCACCATGGTGGCGCAGGATGCCGCCCGCCAGGCGGTTGCCAAGGGCATGCACGAAGTCGAAGTGCGTGTGCAGGGCGCCGGCGCCGGCCGCGAGTCCGCGGTGCGCGCCATCCAGTCCGCCGGAATTCATATTAGTGTGGTTCGCGATTGCACGCCGATTGCGCACAATGGCTGCCGTGCACGCAAGAGAAGGAGAGTCTAATGGGTAGGTATACAGGACCCGCTTGCCGGCTGTGCCGTCGCGAGGGGATGAAATTGTTCCTGAAGGGCGCACGTTGCTACATGGCAAAATGCGCGATCGATCAGGGACATGGCGCGCCCGGCATGCATGTGGCCCGCCGCGCCCGCAAGATGTCGGAATACGGCTCGCAGTTGCGCGAAAAGCAGCGCCTGCGCCGCCAGTTCGGCATGCAGGAAGTGCAGTTCAAGCGCTTCTTCCGCGAGGCGCTGCGCCGCCAGGGCGTCACGGGCGAACTGCTCCTGCAGATGCTGGAACTCCGTCTCGACAACCTCGTCTACCGCTTGGGATTTGCCTCTTCGCGCAAGGCCGCGCGTCAGTTCGTGCTGCACCGTCATATCGCGGTCAACGGGCGACTGGCCAATGTGCCGTCGATCATTCTCACGGCAGGCGATGTCGTTGAAGTGCGCAACCAGACACGCAGTCGCGATCTGGCCACCCGCGCGCTGGAAGCCGCCACCACCCAGCAGACGCCGGGCTGGCTGGCGCTGGACAAGAGCGCGTTTCGTGGTGAGATCATGTCTGTGCCGACGCGCGAGCAGATTGCGCCGATTGTGAACGAACAAGCCGTTGTTGAACTCTACTCGCGCTAAGTCAATGCGTGATGGGCGCCGATGCCTGCCGGGATGAAGCGCCTGAAAGGATGAAACATGCCGATTCGACTGAGCCGATTCGAGATGCCGAAGCGTGTGACCAAGGATGAGTCCAACGCCAACGCAACCTTCTCGCGTTTTGTGGCCGAGCCCTTTGAGGTCGGTTACGCGCGCACCGTGGGCAATTCCCTGCGTCGC
>Ga0316226_1004916_pt1 | contig 10379 bp, 5 predicted proteins | sample TBH18017metaG_FD_206009 | JGI IMG/M metagenome (GOLD analysis project Ga0316226, IMG submission 206009) | Freshwater microbial communities from Trout Bog Lake, Wisconsin, USA - TBH18017 | ecosystem: Environmental > Aquatic > Freshwater > Lake > Hypolimnion/Profundal zone | place: USA: Wisconsin... | reverse complement strand
GAAGCCGCCGCAGCATCGGCACGCAATCTGCTGGAGCAGGCAGAGCTTGCCGCCAGCGCGGATGTCTGGACAAGCTTTCAGAATTACGACACGGCCCTGCGTAAATACGCCCTCAGCCAAGCCTTCCTGGCAAGCGCGGAGTCCGCGCATGCCACGGCGATGGCCGCCTACAAGGCCGGGCTTCGGACTCTGTTGGATCTGCTGAATGCCGAGGCGCAATTGACCGCCGCGCGCAGTCAGCAGGTTGCCTCGCGTCAGGATGTCTTTACCGCGCTGTCCGGCTTGGCTCATTCAACCGGGTTGCTCGTGGGAGGCGATATCAAGCCAACAACACAACTGTTTGTTCAGCCTTTGCAAAAGGAAAATCATCCATGAAAAGAGTTCCTGTTGTCTCGCCGTTTGTGAAGAGGCATGTTCAATGCCTTGGAGCATTGATCTGCTGTGGGTTGCTTGCCATGGGCGTTGCAGCCTGTGCCAAAAAAGGCGGTCCTCCGCCCAGTCATCCGGTTGTGGTTCAATCTGCTCTGGCTGTGAAGACGAATGTGCCCATTGTGATCACCGTCTTTGGCTCCACGACTGAACGCGCCAGCGTGGATGTGGTTCCACAAGTTTCCGGCACGCTCATCAAGACACGGATCCAGGATGGTGATGTGGTCACAAACGGGCAGGTGCTGTTCGAAATTGATTCACGCGATTATGAAACACGGGTTCGCCAGGCCGAGGGCGCGCTTGCCGCCGACACCGCGAATCTGACGCTCAATCGGTTGACGCTGGAACGCAATCGCATGCTACTCAAGGATAAACTGATTGCCGAGGTTGATTTTGCGGCTTTGCAGGCGCGTGTGGATGCCGGTATTGCCCAGGTCAAGGCGGACGAGGCGGCACTGGATGAGGCGAAGCTGAACCTGTCGCGCTGCGCCATTTCAGCCCCCCTTGACGGCGTTTGTTCCAAGCGCTATCTCGACAACGGAAATCTGGCCACGGCCGGGATGAGCAAGCTGGTGAACATTCGCAGCTACGATCCTCTGTATGTGGATTTCACGGTGTCGGAGACGTACCTGGCCCTGATTCGAGAGGCCATGACGCATCCGCCTGTTCGAATCACGATTACACCTCGTGGCGACACCAACAGTTACGAAGGCACGGTTGCATCCATGGACAACGCGGTGAACCAGCAGACCGGCACACTGGCCTTGCGTGGCGTGGTACCCAATCCGAATCTCAAGCTTTGGGCCAATCAGTTTGTTGATGTGCATGTTTATGCGGGCATGATGCGCGATGCCATCATGGTTCCAGAGGGCGCGGTGCAGTATGGCAAACTGGGGACGTATCTGTTTGGGGTGACCCCAACCAACACGGCCACCCTGCATCTTGTGAAAACGGGCGTTCGGCATGAGGATCGCATCCAAATTATGAGCGACGTTGAAGCCGGCGAGCGCGTGGTTGTGCTTGGGCAGCTTATTCTCTATCCCGGGGCGCAGGTCATGGACATGAGCCAGGTTCCGCTACAGGAAACCCATGCGCCGGTTGCCAAGCCCAGCGAAACGAACGTCAAGAAGTAGATGTGCGCTTTCCGCGGCACAACGCGGATATGGAGACACACGTGACCTTTTCAGAAGTATTTATTCGGCGACCGATTACGACCATTCTTTTCACAGTCGTGCTGGTTGTGTTTGGCGTTGTGGCTTATTTCAAGCTGCCCGTCAACAGCCTGCCGACTGTGGATTATCCTGTGATTCAGGTGACAACGACTTATCCGGGCGCCAGCGCGGCCACCATGGCTTCCGATGTGGCTCTGCCGCTTGAAAATCAATTCACCCAGATCACCGGCTTGCAGTCCATGTACTCCGACAATCGAACCGGCGTGAGCACCATCAGCCTGACGTTCAATCTGGACCGGAGCGTGGATTTGGTTGCGCCGGATGTACAGGCGGCCATCACGCGCGCGCAGCGCAATCTGCCCAATAATCTCCCCAGCCCGCCCACTTATCAGAAGTTTAATCCATCGGATTCGCCTGTTTACTATGCCGTAATCTATTCCGATACGTTGACCCACGGCGATCTTTACGATTATGCCAGCCATGTTGTAAGCCGAAAGCTGAGCATGTTGGAAGGCGTTTCTCAGGTGCAGATTTACGGTTCGCAGCGGGCCGTGCGCATTCAATTCTCACCCGAAAAGTTGGCGGCCTACCAGATTGGCGCAGATGAACTGGCCATGGCTTTGCAGAGTGGAACCGTTGATATTCCGGGTGGAAGCCTGAATGGCGCGATGCACACGTTCACGATTGAGCCGCAGGGACAGCTCAGGAAGGCCAGTGACTATGGGGAGCTGATTATTGCCTACCGTAATCATGCGCCGGTCCGCCTGAAGGAGGTGGCTCGCTGCCTGGATGGTCTGGCTAACGATTTGGTGGACCTTCGTTACAGCCGCACGGGTCAACCGGAACACAGCCAGTGCATCGTGATTCCCATTTCTCGCAGCACAGGCGCCAATACCGTGGCTGTGGCGAACCGCATTGCGCAGGCGCTTGAAGATATCAAGCGCGACATGCCGCCTGCGATCCACATTGAGACGATTTTCAACAACGCGGAACCGATCCGGGCATCGCTGAACGACGTACAGGTGACGCTTTTGATTGCTCTGACGCTGGTGGTCCTTGTGATCTTCCTCTTTCTTGGCCGCGTGCGCGAAACCATTATTCCCAGCATTGTGTTGCCCGTTTCAGTGCTCGGCACGCTGGTGGCCATGCACCTGAACAAGTTCAGCCTGGATACGCTTTCGCTCATGGGTATTGTGCTGGCCGTCACGTTCCTGGTGGATGACGCCATCGTGGTGCTCGAAAATACGGTGCGCCATCTGGACGAGGGGATGAAGCCAATTCCCGCGGCTGTCCGCAGCATGAAGGAGATCACCTTCACGCTGCTTTCAACCAGCGTGGCGCTGATCATTGTGTTTACGCCGCTGGTTTTTATGAGCGGCGCCGTGGGACGCAATCTCAGTGAATGCGCGGTGACGGTTATTTACGCCATTGTCATTTCAACTTTGCTGGCCCTGACGCTCTCGCCCATGATGTGCGCGCGGATTATCAAGCACAACCATGCGCCTAACCGGGTGCAGCGGGGAATCACCAACACCATTGGCGGGATGGTTCGTGGCTATGGGCACGCCCTCAAGTGGCAGCTTCGGCACAAGTGGCTGTCTGTCGTCATGTGGCTGTTTTGTATTCTTGGGACGGGTGTGTTGTTTTTCATCCTTCCCAAGTCCTTTCTTCCTCCTGGGGATAGCAGCTTCGTCATGGGAGCCTTGATTATGCCGCAGGGCACGTCCACGGAACAGATTCGCGCCTATCAAACCAAAGCGGCTGCGATGATTCGTCAGGATCCCAATGTCATTCAGGTCGGCAATGTCACAGGTCGTATGCCGGGCGCCGATCAGAGCATGGGATTCATGTTTATTCATCTCACGCCTCCGGAGCACCGTCCACCCATTGAAAAAATGGTTCAAAAATTTATGGGTCAACTGGCAACCTTGCCGAATGGATTGTGCGCCATGCGCGCGATGCCACTGCTCAAGATCAGCGCGGGCGCCGATCCGACGGCGGCGGGTAGCGATTATGCCTACATGTTGACAGGATTGAACCGCGATGCGGTTTACGATACGGCTCTCAAGCTGGAGAAGGAGATTCGCAGCGTTCCAGGCGTCGCGCCTTATGCGGTTCAGAATAGCGTGAAATGGTCCATGCCCCGGTTGTCTGTTGATATTGATCGCGATCGGGCGTCTGCGCTTGGCATCAGTGCCAGCGCCATTGAGAGTGTTTTGGCCATTTCCTTTTCCGGTGGATATGCTACGCAGTTCACGACGGATCAGGACCAATATCAGGTTATTCCCGAGGTTGAGAAGTCCAGTCAGCGACTTCCCGAGAATCTGGGCCTGCTTTACCTGCGATCCAGCGTATCCGGCGCTCTTGTGCCGCTCAAGTCGCTGGTGAGCTGGCGGGAAGATGCAAGTCCCCAGAGCATTCCACATTCACAACAACAGGAAGCGGCCACCATTTCCTTTGGCTTGTTCCCCGGTGTTCCGCTGGGTTATGCAACGGCAGCGATTGAAGCCAAGACCGCCAGGGTGTTGCCTCATGGCGTTGCCGGCAAGTTTGTGGGTGATGCATTGGAGTTCAAAAAATCCATTGCCAGCCTGGGCATACTCCTGCTTGTGGCTGTGTTTCTGAAGTACATCGTGCTCGGCGTGCTGTATGAGAGCTACATTCACCCCTTTACCATTTTAACAACCCTGCCGGTTGCTGTTTTCGGTGGATTGTTGACGCTCCTCTTTTTTGGTCGTGAATTGTCCCTGTATGCCTATATTGGCGTATTTGTGCTGATTGGATTGATTACCAAGAACGGCATTCTTATGGTGGACTTCGCTTTGCAGCGTAAGGCGGAGGGGTTCAATAGCGTGGATGCCATCTATGATGCCTGTCTGGTTCGATTCCGCCCCATTTTGATGACGGGACTGTGCGCAATCTTGGGTGCCTTGCCTATCGCGCTGGGCTATGGCGCGGATGCGTCGAGCCGCATTCCGCTTGGATTGGTTGTTGTCGGCGGCATGATCTTTGCCCAGATCATCACCCTTTTCGTCACGCCAGGCATCTATCTTTACATGGAGAAGATCCAGGAGCGGTTCTTCAAGGAACGCACGGATTTGGAATAGAAAGCCCGCTTGGACCAGCCTGCTCAGGCAAGCAGCTTCTGGAATCGCCCAGTGGCATCTTGCCAGGCCTGTTTTTCTTGCGGCTGGTAGACGATGGGCGAGAAGGATGCGCGGATAGCCGCTCGTCCTTCTGCGAGTGATCCAATATGCCCAAGCGCACGGGCTTGCATCAGGGCATTGCCAAGAGCCGTTGCCTCGGATGGCCCTGCCATAACCGGGCATCCGCAGGCGTTGGCCGTCATCTGGCAAAGCAGTTTGTTTTTCGAACCCCCGCCGACGATGTGAACCACATCGGGTGAAATGCCGGTCATCTTCTTTAGCTGTTCAATCGTAAAACGATATTGAAGCGCAAGGCTTTCAAAGATGCAGCGCGTGATTTCGTCCGGTGTATGTGGCGCAGGCTGATGTGTGTGGCTGCAGAAGGCTTCAATGCGTTGCGGCATGGACCCTGGCGCCAGGAAGTCCAAATGGCTTGGGTTGATGAAAGAGGCGAAGGGGGCGCTTGCTTCCGCCATGGCTTCAAGCTGGGGGTAGGAGAATTCTTTTCCCTCCAGCAACCACGTTCGCCGGCATTCCTGCAACAACCAGAGCCCCATCACGTTTTGCAGACATCGGATGGTGCCATCCGCGCCGCATTCGTTTGTGAAATTCCAGGCTAGCGCATCGGGCGACATGCATGGCGCATCGAGCTCCAGGCCGACCAATGACCATGTTCCCGAGCTGATGTAAACTGAATTGCGGGAGGTGAGAGGGGTCGCAGCCACGGCGGAGCCTGTGTCATGACAGGCTGGCGCAACAACGGGAATGACAGGCAGTCCGTTTTCAGCGGCCACACGTCGATTCACAGGGCCGAGAACCGTTCCTGCAGGTATGATACCGGGCAGAATGTGCGTGGGTAATCCAAGGCGTTGCAGCAGGGGAATGGCCCATGTGCGCGACTTTACATCCAGCATTTGTGTTGTTGACGCAATGGTCAATTCGCATGCCTGTTGCCCTGTCAGCCAATAATTAAGCAAGTCTGGGATCGTCAGAATCCTGGCCGCCTGTTCCAGAAGCCAGGGCTGTGACGACTTGAGCGCGGTCAACTGGTACAGCGTGTTGAACGGTATGGATTGGATGCCTGTGGCGTCAAAAATTTCTGCCTGTGGAACCTGGCGCCAGACGCGCTCCATCTCGGCCTGGGTTCGCGCATCCCGATAGTGCACAGGATTGCACAAGAGCGAGCCGTCGGCTGCCAGCAAGCCAAAATCAACACCCCACGTATCCACGCCGATGGCCACCGGCGGGGATGCTTTGGCGCCTGCTGAAAGCCCTTGGAGAATAGATTTATAAAGGCAGAGGATGTCCCAATAAAGTGTGCCGGACAATCGTACAGGCTCATTGGGAAAGCGAAACGCGTCACCCGGACGAAATGCACGGCCGTCGAAGGCGACATCCAGAACTCGCCCACTCTCTGCGCCCAAATCAACTGCGGCGAAATGGACTGTTTGCATGGTTTCGAATTCCAAGGTTGTTTTGAATCGTTATTTACGCGCGTTCACGCCGAATGCGTTCTTCATAGCCGCTGGCAAGATAGGCCGCTATAGGATTGGGTGGGCAGCCCATCTCTTCACGAACACAGGCGAGCAGGGGACGCACATCCACTTTAAATGCATCGGTCAGGATTCGGTGTGCCTCGAGTACATCGCCCGCCTGTTGCGCCTCTGCAAGTCGTTTACGATCCACAAGCAGCGCCTTGGCATAAGCCTCCTGGCAGTTGATGACCGAATGCAGCATGGGAAGCATTTTCCCTTCGATGTTATGCGATTGATCAATCATGTAGGCCACCTGGCGGGCGGTGGCTGATGCCACGCCGGAGGTTTCCAGTTCGGCGGTGGTCAATTCATGATAGATCAAGAAGAGTTCAAACGGATTGATGCTGCCTACGATCAGATCGTCATCCGCGTATTTTCGGTTATTGAAGTGAAACCCGCCCAACCGACCCTCATCGAGTAAAAAGGCAACAATTTGCTCAATATTCGATCCAGAAGCATGGTGTCCAAGGTCCACCAGCACTTGCGCGCGATCCCCCAGCTTCTTGCACAGGTTCAAGACAAGGCCCCAATCCGGTAGATCTGTGCTGTAGAAGGCAGGCTCAAAGAATTTGTACTCCAAAAGCATGCGCGCTTGGCTTGGAAGCGCTGCATAGACGTCCACCAGAGCGGATTCAAACCGCTGTTTGCGTTCGCGCAAGCTGTCCTGGCCAGGGTAATTGGTCCCGTCTGCAAACCATAAGCTTAAGGTTTGGCTTCCTGTTTTCTTCATGATATCGCAACACTCGACGATATGCGCCAGTGCGCGCGCGCGCACATTCGGCTTGGGATTGCCCAGCGAGCCCAGGCGATAATCCTGATCCTGAAAGACATTTGGATTGATGGCTCCAATGGTGAGCCCCAGTGATTTGGCCAACTGGGACACCTCCTTGTAGTCGCCATTCTCGGGAGCATCCCATGGGATGTGAAGGGCAACGGATGGCGCGATGCCGGTCAGCGAATGGACCTTGGCGGCATCCTGAAGCTTCTCGCGTGTGTTTCGCGCGGCACCCGGCCAGCGAAAAACCTGAAACCGCGTGCCCGAGTTCGCATAGCCCCAGGATGGCGTTTCAATCGCCTGTCGTTTGATGCGCGTCAGGATGTCCTGCGGCGTCTGTTGTTTCATGCCGGCTGCGCTGAGAATAGATGACAGGTGGTCAATCGCATTCATGTGGAGTCTCCTGGTCTTAGCGTGTGGCGCTCTTTGTTTGTGCGAGCCCTTGCTCACGGAAGTGGGCAATTCGATTGGATAGGTTTGGAAAACGTTGGATGGTGCAAGGGCTAAAAAACCCTTCATCGCTGTTGCGCGAGGCCGAGGCTTCATGGCCAATAAGCGCCCATGTCATGTCGATCAGGTGCTTGAACTCCGGGCGGAGCAGGGATTGGCAGATAAAGGACTGTCGGGGTGAATTGATGTCTTCTCCCGAGATTTCCAGCAATTCGTGTGAACGGCAGAGGGCCTGAACACGAAGCAATTGAGGAAGGGTGTTTCGAGACGGCATATAGGTCACAGCCTGAAAGCCAAGTCGTGTGATTTCCGAAAACAGCAAGTCCAGATAGTCATCTTCAAATTTCTGTGTGCGCTTGTCGCCCGTTACGGAGTCGCCAACATCGCCCAGATAAGCGTAGGCAGAAATTGCGCCGATACTGCGTCCAAAGGATGTGACGGTTTCCGGCAAAGGCAGTTCCTCCCTGGCTGGCAGGTAAAAGGCCGATACAAGACCGCTTTTTAGAACGCCCAGAAGATCATACAAGACGTAGGAATTGCCGACGTCCAGAAGCAGGTCGCGCACGCGGGCTGGTATGGCTAACTGCATCTTTTGTTCGAGAAACAGGACCAATCCCGCTCCGGGTCCAGTTTTCCGAAGAATTTTTTGGGCGGCTGCAAAGAGGAGATGACGCTCGGTGACAGAGCCTCCATGTTTTTGCTCAGAGAAGGGAAGCACGTCGGTGTCATAGGCGAGGGAAAGACCAAACGTGGAGAGCATGCCGGCCAGTTTGCATGTCATGGCTCGATTGCGCGCTTCACGGGCTTGCATAAGCGGCTTGAAGAAGGCTTGGACCTGCGGGATCGCGGGATGTGGAATCCCGTGGAGTGCCACATAGGCGCAGGAATGCTGATCCGGATGATTGATCAGGCGTCCGGCCAGAGCGGTTTTGGAAAAGTCGGCCCGGCATTCCACCCCGACGGTGATGGGCAGACCCAGAGAAGCCCCGGCTTCAATGAACTCTGGCGCGCCTGCAATCGAATCATGATCCATGATGCCAGCCGAGAGCAACCCGGCCTGACGTGCATGCCATACAGCGGCAGATGGTGAATAGGGCGAAAAGGAAAATGTGGTGTGAATGTGGTTGTTGACGAAGCCGGACTGGTGCGACGACTGGCTGTTTGAAGATTGAATACGCCCCAGCGCGCGTACGGTTGCGAGCCGTTGCGCGGAGTCAGAATGGTTGATATCTTCCAGTCGCGGATTCATCTTGGTGCTGTCAGTTAAGCATGTTCTGGCCGCCGGTTACTGGTATGGCCTGCCCTGTCTCGTACTGTTGCTCCACGGCATACAGAAGCGCCCGCGTCACATCCTCCACATGGCAACCACGATGCATGGGCACCTTGGCTTCATAAAAGCGCCGAACATCAGCAACCGTTCGTGCGCCGGGAACCTTGCCAGCCTTGAGATATTGGACAAACAGCCCATTCACGGGGTCGCTCCAGAGCGGCCCGTCTAACAGGTTGCCCGGGCATATGGCATTGACCTTGATATGAAAATCAACCAATTCAAGGGCAAAGCTTTGAGTCAATCCAATGCTGCCAAATTTTCCTCCGGCGTAGGCGAAGTTGGCCTTGCTTCCAGCCAGTCCGGACTTGGAATTGATCTGCACAATATCCATCCAATAGCCTGGCCGCGTGCGATGTTGAATCTTCATGATCTCCGCAACATGCCGCGTACACAAGTAAAAGCCCGTGTAGTTGACGCGTGTCACGAGGTCGAAATCAGCCGGGGTTAGCGTATCCAACGGGCCGGCTTTCAATATGCCAGCATTGCTGACCAGCAGATCCATGCCGCCAAAGGTGATGACTGATTTCAGGACCATGTTTCGAACGGAGGTATCGTCACCGACGTCCACGGCAACAGCCTTCACACGCCCTCGTCCATAGCGCTGTTCCAGTGCCGTTGCGGATTGTTCGGCTTGTGCCAGATTGCGGTCAGCGAGGATGACATGTGCGCCTTCACGCAGCAGCGCTGAGGCAATGCCGAGACCAAAGCCCTGTGCGCCACCTGTCACGATGGCGATTTTTCCTGTCAATCGCGCGCCGGTCTGATTGCCGAGCGAGACTTTTCGACGGTAGCGTTCGACTTCCCACGCGGCAATAAACTTAACCTGTCGCGGGGTCATCGGTTTGGGTCCACCGAAGTTTGCAGCATAAATCGCAACCCGTGCGGCATCGCGAAAGAGGGACAGCGCAATGTCAGCAGAGGCCGCGTCCTGGCCGATGGCAAAAACGCCCAGCTTCTGGATCGCAACGACCTTTGGAGCCATGCCATGCTTTTCACGATACAGGCGAACAGATGCTTTTACAGCATCCTCCTGGCCGATGAGGGTTGCCTTGGCAGGAACAAAACAAGGCGTCGCCTGGCAATAAACCATGTGATCCGGAGTAAAAGGGCGGAGCAGGGGGGCAAACGAGCGGGCTTTTCTCACAAAAGCGGAAAAAGCCCGATTGGCTTCAAATCGGACGATGCCCGGTGTTTGATCCATAACCGCCATGCGCACCACAGGGGCCATGTGCGCCACGAGTTCGGGATTATATTTTCCAGCCGTCAGGTCTGCTTCTTTTCTGACCTGGTGTCTGAGAAGGCGCAAAACGTTTTGTGACAGCGCTTCGACTTCGTCGGCGGTATTGGCTGACACGATCAGGCCATGATTCTCCATCAGCAGGATATCCGGCGCCCGCTTGCATTCGGCGAGAAGTTTTTGAACGCGCGCGGCCAGCGTATATCCCGGATTGGTGTAAGGCACCCAAAGGACCCTGGCGCCGAACAAACGTGTGGCAATGGCCTGGCCGTTTCGCCCGCACGTCAGGCCATTAACCAGCGCGG
>Ga0316226_1004915_pt1 | contig 10379 bp, 9 predicted proteins | sample TBH18017metaG_FD_206009 | JGI IMG/M metagenome (GOLD analysis project Ga0316226, IMG submission 206009) | Freshwater microbial communities from Trout Bog Lake, Wisconsin, USA - TBH18017 | ecosystem: Environmental > Aquatic > Freshwater > Lake > Hypolimnion/Profundal zone | place: USA: Wisconsin... | reverse complement strand
CGCGTTGCATATACCCGTCGCCCGACTGCTGTTTGGAAGCGTCAACCCGAGCACCCCCTTCCCACACCCGTGGCCGCGTGATACACCGGCGGCATGAAGACGAACGAGCGGCGGGCGGACAAGCGGGGCCGTGAATGTGACTCATGTTACACGATACATGGCGCCGACCGAACGGCGCTGTGTGGACGCTGCTCTACTCGATGATGGCCGTAGCCGCCTGGCTGGTGTGGCGAGATGGCGGGTGGAAAGCACAGAAGCGGGCGCTGGGGCTGTACCTGGCGCAGTGGGCGTTGAATGCACTGTGGACGCCGTTGTTCTTCGGCCTACACCGGCCGGGCTTAGCTTTCGCCGAGATTATCGCGCTGGATGTCGCCGTGCTGGGCACGCTGATCGCGTTCTGGCATGTCAGGCGTGCAGCCGGCCTGTTGCTTGTACCGTATGCGTTGTGGGTATTGTTCGCTACGATCCTGAACTGTGCGATCTGGGGGATGAACGTTTGAATTCCATGAACATCCTCGTCATTCTTGCCCATCCCCGGCCTGGCAGCCTCAACCACGCCATCGCCGGCACTGTATGCGACACTGTCCGGCGCAATGGCCATCGAACCGTGTTCCACGACCTCAGTGCCGAACAGTTCGATCCGTGCCTGCCGGCCGGCGAAATGCCTGAAGACGGGCAATCACTCCTGTCATCGAGCAGCACTGCCGCGAACTGCAGGATGCCGACGGCATCGTGATCGTGCATCCGAATTGGTGGGGACAGAAACCCCACATCCTCTTCGTCTGCAGCCGAAATCAGTGGCGTAGTCCGACAGCCCCATGATCCGTCCCTGCACACCCACCGACTTCGAGACGATCTTCGAGATCGTCAATGACGCCGCCATGGCCTACAAAGGCGTGATCCCGGCCGACCGCTGGCATGACCCGTACATGCCCAAGGACGAACTGTGCGCCGCGATCGAGAGCGGGGTTGCGTTCTGGGGCTTCGAGACGGACGGCGTGCTGGTGGGCGTCATGGGTGTCCAGCCGGTCCAGGACGTGACGCTGATCCGGCATGCGTACGTGCGCACTAGCCATCGGCGCCACGGCATCGGCGGCCAGTTGCTGCGTTTCCTGCTGGCCCGAACCAGTACCCCAACCCTGATTGGTATCTGGGCGGCGGCTGACTGGGCGGTCCGGTTCTACCAGAAGCACGGGTTCCGGCTGGTTACAGCAGAGGAGAAGGACCGCCTGCTGCCGAAGTACTGGGGTGTGCCCCAACGGCAGATCGAGACGTCTGTGGTTCTCGGCGATCAGCGATGGTTCGACACGGAGCAGGCAAGGAGTCGGTGACTGCGGCATCCTGGGCATTGACATCCGCACCGCCCTCTGCCAAAGCACCTCGATGCCGAAAAAGAAGGGACTGATCCGGCGGACGCCGGGCGAAGCTCGTTCGATCAAGGTGATGATTTCCACTGACCAACTGCCTCGATTGCCCTGATGTGAGAAGTCGCCAAGGAGAGATTATGCAGAAGAAGAGCGCCAGCGCCGACAAGCCGCGATGCGGCCTATGTGGCAAGACCGGGAAACTCGTCCGGACTGACTGCTGCGGACACTGGATCTGCGACGATGAGGCCAAGTACGTTCTCTTCTCGTACGCCCGGAATAGCTGCAGCCGGAATCACCGACGCCAAACGCTCTGCGCCTTCCACCACAACGAGGGCCACGAGGGCGACTGGAAGACCTGCCCCGCGTGCCGGCAGGCGTTCGACACCGAGATGTACGTGTGGTATGCGACCAACGACTACAACTTCGAGAAGCTGGAGAATCCGCCGGCCTATGCGCCCACCACGTGCTCGAAGTGCGGGGCCGTTATCAAGATGGGGACCGAGGGTTTTACGCGGAGCAAGGACGAATACTGGTGTCAGGCGTGCGGGGAAAAGGAACTGCAGCAACTGACGCAGCACAGGCGGATTAGATCCCCATACGCACTGGTTGTCCACTGCCTGGCAGACCGCCAACCTGTATTTGGGCAGTCTTAACCTGCCTGGGTTGAATGATGAGCCGGTTGGTTTCGTCGGTTTCAGCGAGGAGACGACACTTTTCGTTTCGATGGCGTATTTTGAAGATCGGAACCCATTCGCAGACTGGGTAGTCCACGAAGCAGCGCACGTGTTTCACAATTGGAAGCGAGATCGGGCAGGTCTACCGCATACACACAAGCGGGAGTTCCTGCTGGAGATTGCCTTCGCCAAGAGGGAAGTCTTCGCCTACGCGTGTGAAGCGTATGCCCGAATACTGGAGCAGGCACGAGGCCCAGCCGACACCCGACGCCGCCACTCAAGACGCTGGCTGGGTACTGCCACTTCGCCGCGATCTATCGCCGCAATCCGCTGGGCCTACCCTTGCCCGGCGTCCTGGCGGGCAACCCGAAGTGGGATGCTGCACTCAACCGCGTACTGCAGGAACTGGCTTGGGAGGCAGTCTCCCAACATCCGTTGGCTGGGATACGGTCATCTGTTACGATTCCGCCACCCATCTACCAGGAGGAGCCAACATGATCCAGTTCAAGGTTGACCAGGCCAAGTGCATCAAGTGCGGTCAGTGCGTGCTCGACTGCGTGTCGCAGATCATCGAACGAACCGACGATGCTGTGCCCTTCATCCGACCGGAGAACGAAGAGAACTGCATCCGGTGTCAGCACTGCCTGGCGGTCTGCCCCTCTGCGGCGATCTCGATCTTCGGCCGCGACCCCGCCGATAGCATCCGGCTCACCGCCAAGTCATTCCCGAAGCTGGACAAGATGATCAACCTAGTCCGGGGGCGGCGGAGCGTGCGCCGGTACCGAGACGAGAACGTTGACCCAAAGCTGCTCCAGCAGTTGCTGGCGGCTCTCGGCAATGCCCCTACCGCGGTCAACCGGATGGCGCGGACGGTCTCAGTGATCGACGACAAGGACGTGATGCAGCGGTTCCGCGTCAAAACCCTCAATGCGTTAGCCGAAGCGGTAAAGGCAGGCCACGTTCCCGAGCAGCACGCCTACCTGGTGCAAGCCGTCCCTGCCTGGTTCGACCAGAAGGTGGATGTGATTTTCCGGGGTGCCCCACATATGCTAGTGATATCGGCCAGCCCGGAATCGTTCTGCCCACAGGAGGACGTGAACCTGGCGCTGGCCTACTTCGAACTCCTGGCTCAGAGCGCCGGTGTGGGTACGGTCTGGTGCGGCCTGGCCAAGATGGCGCTGGAATTGCTGCCGGAACTCAAGAAAGACGTTGGCCTGACGCCGGGGCATTACTACTACACGATGCTGTTCGGCATGCCTGCCGTTCGCTACCCCCGCACCGTGCAACGGGACGAAGTGGCCCGCGTTCGTCGCATTGCCTTGTGAGAATCATCACCCATCGATCCGGTATCCGGGTGTGCTACGCTGGCTCAGCGACACCCTAGGTTCAGCTGCGACACTCGATTGAAGCGAAGGGATGGATATCGTCTTCTCGACGACAGAGACGACAGCCACGGTACAACCTGATGGACGGAAGGACATGAGGCTTGAGGAACGCGCTCATCGTCACCTGTCCTGGGTACAGGCGAACCGCAGCGCCAGCACATACATGGTGCGGCGCTATTGCGTACAGGCGTTCCTGGAGTACATGGGCGCCTGTTTGATCAGCGAGATCACTCGGCTGAGGCTCTCAGAGTTCCAGGCCTGGTCACGACAGCATCACCAGCTGAGGAAGTCCGGATGTGGTCATCACCTCCGGGAAGTCCGTACGATGCTGCGCTGGGCGGAGGAGTTCGAGGTGTGCGATGTCCCAGTGCGCCGTTTCCCAGCGGTACAGAGCGCACCGCCAAGGACCTTGCGCTTCACTGACGAGGAGATCACCAAGCTGCTGGACGGAAGCCCCGAAGGGGGGTTCCGCGACATGCTGGTTTTCGGGCTGCTGCTGCCCAAGAACGAGTCAAAGTCGAAAACCGGGCAAAAAGTGGCCGCCAAAGTGGCCGCCAACTCGGATTCTGAAAAAGAAGCAGGCGGCTGCGTTGCCGCAACCGCCTGTCAATCAACGTCTTAAATTGGTGGGAGATAGAGGACTCGAACCTCCGACCCCTTGCATGTCAACGGCGGAGGCGACCACGCTATATGTCCATCTTTTGCACATCTCTTGTAGGCAGTTCAGGCCGTGTGTGTGAATGTGTGTGATTTTCCTTGCGGGAAATACTCCTTGTCTTGCATACTGTCACTTGACGGTACACAAGGAGTCCAACATGAGTGTGGTCCTGAAGCGGGGGCGTGGTGGATCGTGGCGTCCACACTGGTACGCGGATGTTTTGGTGGATGGCAAGAGGAAGGTATTCAACCTCGGTGTTCGGTTCAAGGGTGAAGCGCCTAACCGGGTCAGCGAGGCCGGTGATGAGCCTTTTGAAAACAGCCGGAGGCGGGCGAAGTTGACGCTCGATGCCTGGTTGGAGAAGACCCGCGGCAAAGGTCATGCGGAAGAGTTGATCGAACGCCTGATCGAAAGCAAGACCGGCGCCACCGTTGAACATGTGGCTGTGGCCGATCTTTGCGAGCGCTGGCTGGGCCTGCCGCGGGCAGCCGGGGAATTGAGTCAGGGGTATACTACCGCCTGCCGTGCTGGGTTCGGGCGCTTTGCCACCTTCATGTCGAACCACAACCGGAAAGCCACCCTGCTCTATCAAGTGCGGTCGTCTGACGTGGCAGCATTCATGAGAGATCTGCGCGCGGCGGTGGCTCCCCGAACCGCCAGCATGTATCTGCAGTTGCTGCGGTCGGCCTTTGCGCGGTTCCTGCCTTCCGGTGTCGTCAACCCGTTCGTGGGAACGATCACGCGGAAGCGGGCCGATGCGGCTACCGGTGGCGAATCGGTTCACCGGCTGCCGTTCACCCCGGCCGAGTTGTCGCGCGTGTTCGCCGTGGCGCGCGAGTATCAGGGCGGGGTATTGCACGGTCCCATCGTGGCGGCGGCATGCACGGCCATGCGCCGGGGCGATGTTTGTCACCTGCGGTGGACGGACATCACGGGCGATATGATCGCCACCAAGACGAGCAAAACAGGCGAACGGGTCGAAATACCCATCTTCCCTCCCCTGCGCGCCGTGCTCGCCGAACGGCAAGGAAATGGCAGCGAGTTTGTGTTTCCCGAGGTCGCGAAGATGCTGGATGGCGCACCTACCCCGGAGTTCCGGAAGGGCGATGGGCCGGAGAAGCGGTGGGCGAAGAAACCCAACCCCCACGGTCTGACTTGGCGGTTCAAGAACATCGTGGCCCGGGCTCTGTCGAAGGCACCCGTCACGCCGGAGCCGGCGCCTTGTCCGGCGGACGACGTCCGGGCGGCTGGCGAAGCGGCAATCGCCGGACTGCCACCAGGGCAGCGGCGGGATCATATGCGCGACGTGTTCACGCGGTACTGCGAGGGGCAGAGTGTGCGGCAGATCGCCGCGGCCACTGAGTACGGCAAGAGCAGCGTCTCCGAGTGGTTGTCGGCCATCGAACAGTTGATCGGGAAGCGGTTCGTTCGCTCGGGCCAGGCGCCGAACATCCGTCCGGCGATCGCGAAGTTGACGCGCACCAAGCGGAAGGAAGGACAAGGGAAGTTGTCGGCGAGCGTCCGGGACTGGCATGCTCTACGCACCACGTTCGTCACGCTGGCGTTGTCGGCGGGGGTGCCATTGGAGATCGTGAAGCGGATCACGGGACACCGGACGGCGGACATTGTGATGACGCATTACTTCAGGCCGGATCGGGAGCAGTTCAAGGAGGCCTTGAACGTGGCGTTGCCGGGGGTTCTGACCGGCGGGAAGACGGCGCTTGCGCCGGCGGTGGAACTGCACCGTTTGACTGGGAAGATGGCGGAAGGGACCGCCACCGATGCAGACCGGAAGCGCGCGCGGTACCTGCTGCCGCGGGTTTGTAGCGCATAGTAAGCGTCAACCCGAGCACCCCATAGGCGGTTGAGCGGCGGCGTGGTACGGTGGCGCGGGGGAGATCCTGCCCGCCAAGGCTACGCGAGGCAGGTCAAGCGGCCTGCGCCCGGCGTCTGGCGGCGAGCCAGCGGCGGGGCGTGAGGTCGGCGGTTTGCCGGTTAGTCAGCGCCGGCAGGCGCGTGAGGACGTCGAGCAGGTACTCCCGCGGGTTGATGCCGAGGCGGCGGCAGTTGACGAGCAGCGTGTAGAGGATCGCGCTGCGGTCGCCGGCATCCGGGTGGCCGATGAAGAGCCAGTTCTTCTTGCCGATTGCCGTTGGACGGATGGCGTTCTCGACGAGGTTGTTGTCGATCTCCAAACGACCATCGTCGCGGAAGCGCTGTAACTCCTGCCAGAGCCCGAGCGTGTAAGCGATGGCCTTGCCCGTGGGGCTGGTCGGTCGGTGCTGCCCCAGTTTGAGGCGTAGTACCTTGCCGATGCGGGCCAGGACCATGGCGGTCTGGGCACAGCGCACCGCCTGCCGCAGGTTCGGCCCCTTGCCGCGTAGTTCAGTTTCGATCCGGTACATCAGCCGGATTTGGTGCAGCAGCCAGCGCACCAGCGCCGGACTGTCGTCCTCGGCCTCGTCGAACTTGCGCCGCGCATGCGCCCAGCAGGCGGATAGTTCGATGCCGCCATGCTCCTTGGCGAAGCTGGCATAGACCCAGATAGCCGTCGCTCTGCACGTTGCCACGGAACTTCTGCAGCATCCCCTTCAGACAACCGCCGCCACGGCCTGTGTGCCATTCGAACAACACGTCGCCGCCGGGGTGGTTGCGGAGGAGGATGCCGGATTCGATGAGTTCCTGAATGTCGCGCAGTGCGGTGTCGCTGGAACAGTGGGCCAGTTTCGCGTTGTTGCGCGCGCAGGGGCAGGCCCGAGCGGGCGAACCGTGGCGGTTGACCCAGTTCGTGGCCTTCGCCGCATCGGTGCATCCGCGCGATCTGATCGACCGGGCGATGCACGGAGCCAACGCGGCGGCCGCACGCGGGTTCGAAGCGCTCCATGCCGAACATGCGGCGGCGTGGCGGCGGTTGTGGCGGGGCGACATCGCCATTGAGGGCGACGCAGCCCTGGAACGCCAAGCCCGGTTCGACCTTTTTCAGATCTACCAGAACGCCGACTTGGGCGGCTACTGGCCCTTTCAAGTATCCGGTTGCGCGTCGACGGCTTACTGGGGCGGCGTGTTCTGGGACGCCGATGCGTTCATCCTGCCCGCAGCGGTGGCCTTTGGCGCTGAACTGGGCCGCGGCACGGTGGCCTTTCGGCACCGGGGCTTGGACGAAGCGCGGCGCCGCGCGGCCGCGGAGGGCCGGCCTGGCGCGAAGTATCCTTGGGAGGCCTGCCACGGCACCGGCGAGGCTCTCGGTCTGGCGCGCGAGCACGAGGCGTTCGAGATTCATGTCACCGCTGCAGTGGCTCATGGCGCTTGGGCCTGGCATTGCGCAAACGGCAACGTGGCGGAGTTGCGCGCCTTCGTCTGGCCGATCCTGCGTGGCTGCGCCGAGTACTGGACCTCCCGCGCGGAATGGATTCCTTGGGAAGGCCGCTACGAGATTCGCCTTGTGACGGGCATGGACGAAACATGCCGCGAAGTCGCCAATTGCCTCGGCACCAACGCGCTCGTGCGCCGTGCGTTGCGCCACGCCGTGGAGGCCGCGCGCCTGCTCGGACTGCATCCGGATCCGATGTGGACCCAAGTTGCGGATGGAATCCACCTGCCGCGCAACCGCCGCACGGGGCTGTGGCAGGGGCACAGTGGACTCGACGGATCGACACCGCGGAAATGGGTCGAATCTCTCGCCGTTGCACTTGGCGAAATTCCGGTGGATGACGCGCAGATGGATGAAATTCTCAATGCCGAGGCAATCCATTGGGACATGTCGCTGCAAGGCATGGTCGCGGCCCAGGCCGGCGACCGACGACGTTTCTCCGCGTTCCTGCTGCATCAGGCCACGGCCTTTCCCCGGCCTGATTTCGGTTTTCGCACCGAACATGCCGATAATGACGCCGGCCCCTTCCTCACAGGGTGCGGCGCCTTTCTGCAATCGCTCCTGTTCGGCACGACGGGGTTGCGTTGGCAGCCAGCCGGGTTGTCGCCGGTACATCCGCCGTGCTTGCCGGAGGGCATCGAGCAGGTTATCTTTTCCAGGTTGGAGTGGCACGGCCTTGGACGACGGGTCGAGGTGGGATCGCAAGGACTTAGCGTGCAGGAGACGGAATGAGTGTTACGCAAATGGCGATTCGCAACAACGGAGTTTCGGCGGCCTTCGACGAACAGAGCGGTCAATGGGCCGGCCTGTGGTTTGCGAAGGGCGGAGACGCTTGCATTCGCGGCGGTTCCGCTCCTTTCGATCTGATTGTGGACCGCTACGCATTTTTCGGCAATGGGCCTAAGCGGGTGCAGGAAACGCACCGGATCGCGAACGGCCGGGGCGTGGAATTCGTGTTCGAGCAGGAAGGTTTGCGAATCACGCATACCGCCTGTTGCGACGCGGACCGGCCCGTGCTGCGTCAGCAGGTTCGCATCGAGGTCCTGACCGGAGGCGAACGAATCCTGCGCGCCGTGCATTTTCGCGCCCCCGGATTCGTCGTGGGCGACCCGGCGGATTGTCGATTTCAGGCCATCGGGCAGGTTGTTCCCCCAGACGCCTCGTACACGGAAGAGGCGATGAAGCCGCTCGACCGGCGTTACTCCGAGCCATTGCCATCCTACCCGCAAGGGTGGCTGGAACCGTGTCCCGATCAATGTACTGGCTTGGTCGCCATCGAGAATACCAGCCAGCAGCGCACTGCCTCGGCCTGGTTGGTTTCGGACAAAGCGCCAACCTTCCCGACGTACGACGGCGACGGCACGTTGATTGACCTCGAATACCGACATCAGATTTCGGCGTGGCTGCGGCCCGGAACGACAGTTGTGTCTGAATCCTTCTGTATCATGTTGACGGAGGGACTCATCGAAGAGCATCTGGCGCAATTCCGGGCCGTAGCGGGTCAGGTCTTCCACAATGCCGACGGCATTCCAGCCTGGGTTGCCGACGCCCGCCTGCTGCAGATTTGTCCCGAACCGATCGCCCCCTGGACCGCCCGTCTGCCCGAATTGCGCGACATGGGCTTCAACCTCCTCTATCTCATGCCAGTCGTTGACGGCCACGGGTACGTGATCCGCGACCATTTCAAAATTCGTTCCGGCGTCGGCACCGAAGCCGATGTGCGCACCTTCGTGGATCGCGCCCATGCGTTGGGCATGCGGGTGATCTTCGATTACATTCCTCAGGGGATTGGCGACGACAGTCCGTACGTCGAACAGCACTCCGACTGGCTGGTGCGCGACGAACTCGGGAGGCGATTTGGGTCGCACGGTTGGGGACCGCGTCCGGGCGCGCCGCTCAACGGACACACCTACAGCATGGACTGGGGCCACCCGGAGTACCGCGCCTTCGCCGTAAAATGGGGTCTCTGGCACCTGAAGGCGCTCGACGCTGACGGGTTCCGCGCCGATGCGATGCACTGGAAGGAACCGAATCTCGACCCACGGAATCCCCGCCCTGCCTGGGCCACCAGTTATGGCGGCGTGCGCCTCTCCGAGGAGCTTCGCGCCGCGATGAAGGTCATCAAGCCCGACTCGATCCTGTTGCAGGAACTGTGGGGGCCGATGTTCCAGCCCTGCGGCGACGCGTCCTACGAGAACGGTTGGCTGTTGACGCGCGTTAACGAGGGATGGCTGCGCGGGAAGCCGCACTTCAGCGGGCGCCAATGGGCCCGCTGGCTGGCGCTGTCCGACATGGCCCGTCCCACACCCGAGGGATTTCTCCGCGCAACGTTCACGGCCAACCACGATTTGCAGATGCTCGCCGTTCTGGCCGCCACGCATCCTTTGCGGGACGCACTCAGTTTCGTGCATGCGCTTGGTCACGGATTTCCTTTTGTGATGTGGGCCGAGTTGCCTGGACGGGAGTCTTTCTTTCGCGATTTGATGCGGGCGCGGGCCGCCCTGTCCGGTTTCCGGTGCTACCCGGCCGGAGCACAAAGTGAATCCGACGCGCTTTTCACGGCGATCTGGCGAGACGATGCCGGCTGTTGCCGGTTGGCTGTCGCCAACCTTTCGAACGCCCCCGTGCTTGCCGAGGTGACGGCGCGTGGTCTTGGTTGCGGCACTTTCACGTTCTTGCTCGCGAGTTCCGGCGCCGCCGTCCACCCCATGCAGGACGGGTGCGTTGTCCGGTTGCCGCCCGGCGGGTATGCCTTGTTCTAACAGCGCCAGTGACTTGGCGGTGTGATGAGAACGTTTAGGATGGAGGGTGGCTTGTGACAGATGTGCAGGACGTTGGACCGTGTGATTTGAGGATGTGACCCATGCCTGCACCCAGACGGTGTTTTGCTACGGCGAAGGCGCTGAGGCGCCTTGATGTTCTGTT
>Ga0316226_1004914_pt1 | contig 10385 bp, 10 predicted proteins | sample TBH18017metaG_FD_206009 | JGI IMG/M metagenome (GOLD analysis project Ga0316226, IMG submission 206009) | Freshwater microbial communities from Trout Bog Lake, Wisconsin, USA - TBH18017 | ecosystem: Environmental > Aquatic > Freshwater > Lake > Hypolimnion/Profundal zone | place: USA: Wisconsin... | reverse complement strand
GAAGGCTCCAAAGACAACTGCAAACTTTCTGAATTATGTGAAGAGTGGTTTTTATAACGGCACTATTTTTCATCGTGTGATCGATGGCTTCATGATCCAGGGCGGAGGCTTTACACCTGATCTTGTGCAAAAGCCAACTGATGCCCCGGTAGCATCAGAAGCTAACAATGGTCTTAAGAACAATACTTACACCATTGCTATGGCACGCACATCAGATCCCGATTCTGCGACCGCACAGTTTTTCATTAACGTGAAAGACAATGATGCCCTGAATTACCCTAACGCCATGGGCAATGGTTACACCGTATTTGGAAAAGTAATTTCTGGAACCCAAACAATTGATGCGATCCGTAAAGTACCCACCATGGTAGCTCCTGCACCACGTATGGGCAGAATGGCTGATGTTCCAACTAAGCCAGTGCTTATCGAATCAGCGACGATCCTGAAATAAGTCTTCATTACTCTTGAATACGCCACCATGATTTTGCTAGATGATGCGCAAAGCACGGCGGCCAACCCTAGCAGTCGCGCTTATGAATCGCCACTGCGCTATTGGTGTATTCAGCCCAGTGGTGATCATGCTACCGATCGTAATGCCATTCAGGCTTGCTTGAGCGAGATATCCGATTCTTTAAAGCAAGGTCATTATGTTGTCGCTTCATTCGCTTATGAATTGGGAAGATCGATTCACCAACTCCCACAACGCGAGGGATCAGTCAGCCCCCATCCACTAATTGAAGCTTGGTCGTTTACAGAATTTAGAAAACTTTCTAAAGATCAGCTTGATGGGCTGATTCGCCATCACTTAGACAAACTCGATTCATCACAAAGAATCGCAGGTGTCTTGGATGTTCAAGAATCTATTGATGAGCAACAGTTTTCTGCTGATATCAATCAGATTCAAGAATACATTCGTGCTGGCGATACGTATCAGATCAACCATACCTACCGCATTACCGGCAAGACTTATGGTGCGCCGCTGGCTTTATATCAACGCCTACGTGAGCGACAGCCCGGAAGGTTTGGGGCTTATATAGCCCAGGGCTCTCACTACCTTCTCTCTCAATCTCCAGAACTGTTTATCGAGCGCAGAGGCGACACGCTCAAAGCGATGCCGATGAAAGGCACTGCCAACGCGTTGTCTGAAGCGGCAAGTGCATTATCGGATGATCCTAAAAATCAAGCTGAGAATGTGATGATCGTCGATTTGCTGCGCAACGACCTTAGCCGTATTTCCTTACCCAATACCGTCACCGTCCCCAAATTATTTGAGGTTGCCAGACATGGCGATGTATTGCAGATGACTTCAACAGTACAAGGGCAAATTAAGCCCGATGTCACATTACGCGATATTTTGTATGCCATCTTTCCCTGTGGCTCAGTCACTGGGGCGCCAAAGAAGCGCAGCATGGAAATCATTCAAGAGCTTGAGTCACAAGATCGAGGCTACTACTGCGGCGCCTTTGGATGGTTAGACCCTAACGGAGACCTTGCCTTTAGCGTTCCTATTAGAACCATGGAAATTGAGCGCGATGATCAGTCTCAAGCTGCTCGGTTTACTCTCGGCGTTGGTGCAGGCATCACCATTGACTCAAACGCAGCACAAGAATGGCAGGAGTGCCGCATTAAGTCTGCTTTTTTGAGAAATCTTCCGAGCGCTACGGGTATATTTGAAACTATCGCCTTGGTGAATGGCGCACCCCAAAGATTAGAGCAACATCTTGCTCGCATGCAGCATTCAGCAAGTTGTCTTGGCATCACTTTTGATAAAGCGAATGTTATTGATGCTATCTCGAGTGCTTGCGCAGCTCTCGACCAACACTTGGCATATAGACTTAGACTAGATCTTGATGTGAATGGTAATGTCGGCATTACCACTGGCATCCTTGAAGCCGTGCAAGAGCCAGTAAAGATTTTTTGGGCTCAAGACATTTTGCCGGGCGATATCACCCTGCCTTCAGGGGATGCCTTGCTAGGCCATAAAGTAAGTCAGCGCCTGCTCTATGATTTAGCGTGGCAAACCGCTGTCAAACTAGGGGGATTTGATGCCCTGTTCATCAACGAACAAGGATTTGTAACAGAAGGTGGAAGAACGAGCGTCTTTATTAAACCTAAAGGAAGCGCAGAATGGCTCACTCCACCAGTATCTGCTGGCCTATTACCTGGAGTGATGCGCGCCACTCTACTTGCTGATCCCTCCCTGAATGTCCGTGAAAGCAACCTTACTATTAAAGATGTTTCAATGGCGGATGAGATTATTCTTAGCAATGCCTTGCGAGGCGCTATCAAAGCCCACTTTTAGAAAGTTCGCATGAAGTATTGCCCCAACTGCGCTGCACCCTTAACAATCAAGATCCCTGCAGATGATTCTCGTGAGCGTCATGTATGCGAAGCCTGTAGCAGCATTCATTATCAAAATCCTAGAAACGTCGTTGGCAGCATCCCCGTATTTGGCAATCAAGTTTTATTGTGTCGGCGTGCAATTGAACCCCGTCATGGCTATTGGACATTGCCGGCCGGCTTTATGGAGTTAGGTGAAAGTACGAGCTATGGCGCAGCACGAGAAACACTAGAAGAAGCCGGTGCTACTGTAGAAATTGGCCCGCTCTACTCATTGCTCAATGTTCCCCATGCGGAGCAGGTACATCTTTTTTACCTTGCCAAAATGCACACATCTGAGTTTTCGGCCGGAGAAGAGAGTCTTGAAGTAGCGCTTTTTCATGAACATGAAATCCCTTGGGGCGAATTAGCTTTTCCAACTGTTAAACAAACCCTGGAATGGTTCTTTGCTGATCGTGCAGCTGGCGTGCTTGATGGCGAGTTTCATGTACGCAGTCGCGATGTTCTCCCTTCAGAGAGAATTTAATTCCGTCACATGAGTCAAATTTCTTGGCTAGGGCCAAACGACTCCTTTCCGAATCCACTCCTATCAGCTGATCCCGATCCAAGCGTTCCTGGACTCATTGCGGTCAGCGAGCGCATTTATCCTGGCCAACTATTGCAAGCCTACCAACTAGGCATCTTTCCCTGGTACTCCGATAAGCAACCCGTTTTATGGTGGTCTCCCGATCCCCGCATGGTTTTAAAACCGACTAACTTCAAGTGCAGCGAGTCTTTAAAAAAAAATATTCGCCACTTTTGCCAAGATACTCAAAGCCAACTAGTGGTAGATGCTGATTTTGGCGCAGTCATTCGGGCATGCGCTACCAGTGACCGAAGAGATCAAGACGGCACGTGGATCACCCATGAAATCATGGATGCTTATACGACGATTCATGAAGAAGGCTTTGCTCATAGCATTGCTCTGATTGAGAACGACGATCTGATTGGCGGCTTGTACTGCGTTGCTATTGGAGGTATGGTCTTCGGAGAATCCATGTTTAGCCGCAAACCCAATGCCTCCAAAATGGCCTTGGCAGCGCTATGTGCCTGGTGCGCACAGAATCAGGTAGCCATGATTGATTGCCAACAAGAGACAGCCCATCTAGACTCCCTGGGCGCTGCACCAATCTCCAGGCAGGTATTTTTGCAGCAACTGCAAATATCCTTAAATCAAACTAATATTAAGAAACATTGGGATTTTGATAAGAATATTCTGACTTACTGGCTATGACACGGCTTAAAGAACTACCCTTAACCGCTCTGCAGTTTTATGCAACTGCTCCATACCCATGCAGTTACCTGCCAAGTAAGACTGCCCGCTCTCAAGTCGCCACACCCTCGCACCTCATTCATGCCGATGTCTATAACGAGCTTTTAAATGCAGGATTTCGTCGCAGCGGTCTGTATACCTACCGCCCATATTGTGATGAATGCAAGGCTTGTATTGCTACCCGCATTTTGGTGGATCAATTTACCCCTACGCGCAGTCAAAAGCGGGCCTGGAAAAAGCATGCTGGCCTAGAGGCCTTTGTTCTCAACTTAGGTTATCAAGAAGAACACTATCACCTCTATCAGCGCTATCAGAACGAACGCCATGCCGGTGGTGACATGGATAGCGATGATCAAGATCAGTACATGCAATTTTTATTGCAAAGCCGTGTCAACTCTCGGATTGTTGAGTTTAGAGATGGGCCTCATGATCCACATCCTGGTCGCCTCCGAATGGTGAGCATGATTGATATTTTGGAACAAGGTATTTCCTCGGTGTATACCTTCTACGATGCCACTGATAGCTCTGCTAGCTTTGGTAGCTACAGCATCCTCTGGCAAGTGGAGCAGGCGCGAGTACTACACCTTCCCTACCTTTATCTTGGTTACTATATTCAAGAGAGTGAAAAGATGTCCTACAAGGCCAAGTTTCAGCCAATGGAAGGACTAATCGACGATCATTGGCAACCACTGACTGGTTCATAATATCTACCCATGATCGATCGCTATTCTCTTTTACGCCCTTGGCTTTTTTGTCTTGACCCAGAAAAAGCCCACGACCTTACCCTCAGCAATTTAGATCGTGCTCAGCGTTGGGGCTTGTTGAATCAGTTGATTACAAAACCAATTACTGATCCACAGAAACTTTGTGGCATTACCTTTCCCAATCCAGTCGGTCTAGCTGCGGGCCTAGATAAGGATGGCAAACATATTGATTCGCTTGCCGCACTCGGATTTGGTTTTTTAGAAATTGGTACGGTCACTCCGCGCCCACAAGCAGGGAATCCAAAACCACGGATGTTTCGCTTACCAGAAGCACAGGCCATCATTAATCGCATGGGCTTTAATAATGATGGTGTAGAAGCATGCGTGACACGTGTGCGTCATTCACGCTTTTGGCAAGATGGCGGCGTACTAGGCTTAAACATTGGCAAGAATGCGACTACGCCCATTGAGAATGCGGCTAGCGACTATGTGCAGGCGATGGAGGCTGTATATGACGTTGCCACCTACATTACCGTGAATATCTCTTCACCTAATACTCAGAATCTGCGTGCACTGCAGGGAGAAGAAATGTTGCGTGCATTACTGGGCAGCTTAGATGATGCAAGAAAACGTTTGAGTGATCGCTATGGCGTTCGCAAACCCCTATTTCTGAAAATTGCCCCCGATCTTGATCAAGGTGACATTCACCTGATTGCTGATCTCTTAATGGAGTTCGGAATAGATGCTGTGATTGCCACCAATACAACCATTGCACGAGATGCAGTTCAAGGCATGCAGCATGGCGAGGAAATGGGTGGGCTTTCAGGTGCGCCTGTTCGCACTGCATCCAACGTCGTCATCAAAGCACTTAAGGCACGACTTGGTAATCACTTACCCATTATTGGTGTAGGTGGTATTTTGTCGGGCGCTGATGCAAGAGAAAAGATCATGGCAGGAGCAAGCTTAGTGCAGCTCTACAGCGGCTTAATCTATCGAGGCCCAGATCTTGTCAATGAGTGCGCAAAAGCCTTAAGGCAGTCTTAGATACCTCAATAGCGCATTTCATTTGCACGAATCGCACCAAGAGCGTGCTCATGGGGCTCTTTTTCTATTAGATTGAATTTCATAATATGCAATATGGCATGGAATCGCTACAATAAACCCTATGAATTCAAGCAAAACTGTCAAAACCTCTAAATCCACCGGGGAAGTTGCTAAAACAGCTATCCAGGTAGTGGAGCGCATGATGAATTTGCTCGATGCCTTAGCCGAGCATGAAGAATCCAGCAGCCTTAAAAACCTAGCGGAGCAGACTGGTCTCCACCCTTCTACTGCTCATCGCATTCTGAATGACATGGTTGCCTGCAGACTAGTTGAGCGCGGTGATGGCGGCACTTATCGCCTGGGATTAAAACTGCTGGAGCTAGGTAATTTGGTGAAGGCAAGACTGTCTGTGCGTGAAGCTGCGCAAGTACCAATGCGTACTCTGCATAAGCTAACTGGCGAGACTGTTAATCTTTCCGTGCGCCAAGGCGATGAAATTGTTTATGTTGATCGCGCCTATAGCGAACGGTCCGGCATGCAGGTTGTGCGTGCTATTGGCGGAAGAGCGCCCCTACACCTAACCTCAGTTGGAAAACTATTCTTAGCTAGCGATGATGCTAATCAAGTTCGTGCGTATGTCACCCGTACAGGGCTGTCAGGCCACACTCGCAACAGCATTACAGACTTAGCAAAGCTCGAATCTGAATTGAATCATGTGCGCCGGGTTGGCAATGCACGGGATGATGAAGAATTAGAACTCGGCGTAAGTTGTCTTGCCGCAGCTATTTTGGATGACACTGGAAAATTAGTCGCCGGTTTGTCACTGAGCGCTCCAACCGATCGCATTCAAGCCGATTGGCTGCGATCGCTGCAGGACACTGCCCTACAGATCTCAAAGGGCATGGGCTATAAACCTAAATCTGCTGAGCCAGGCACATCCGCCTAGCTCATTCTCATTACATTAAGCGACGAATTGGCTGTGCGCCTGAAGGCATACGCTCATACCAATCACGTACACGTACTGCATCAGCAAAACGGGATTGAGTACCAACAGAATCCAAGAACACCAATAGCAGTGGCGTGTTATTCACCTTAGCCTGCATTACCAAACATCTACCGGCCGCATTAATAAATCCTGTTTTTTGCAAGCCAATATCCATATCCCCAGAACGCACCAGACGATTAGTGTTCAAGAATTTTTGTGGGCGACCGGCAATGACCATAGTCATATCTGGCCAAGTTGAAAACTCACGGATCACTTTATATTGATAAGCTGCATTAAGCATGCGAGTTAAATCTTCAGCAGATGCCACATTCTCACTCGTCAAACCAGTTGGATCTTCAAAGTGAGTGTGATCCATTCCTATATCTTTTGCCTTATGGTTCATGGCAGAAATAAACGCCGGCAGACCACCCGGGTAGTTTCTGGCTAAGGTATAGGCGGCGCGGTTCTCAGAGGACATAAGGGCAAGATGTAATGCATCCTCACGCGTGAGAACAGTACCCTCTGCTAAGCGTGAGTGCCTATAGATGTGTGCGTCTTCTGGATTAATGATGATGGTTTCATCCATGGGCAATTTTGCATCAAGGACTACCATCGCAGTCATTAACTTGGTGATTGATGCAATAGGCAAACTGACGGAAGGATTTTTTTCAAAGTACACATCTTTTGTGTCTTGATTGACCACCATCACAACACTAGATTTCAGATTGAGTTCATCGCGTTGTCCGCGTAATCCCAAAGCTGTGGCCAAAGATGGTGGGCCAGCTACCACAGGTGCATTAGAACGAGTAACTGTAACGCGAACCGCTTTAGGCTTCTTTGGAGATTTGACTACTACCTTGCTACTCTTGGTTTGCTTATCTTTATCTTTGCTGGCGGCTAATGCTGGCGCCATTTCTAATGCGCCACAGGCAAACACCAAGGTAAGAGCAAAGAGCCAAAAACGATTCAAACGCATTCCAAAATACCTTCCAAAACTTTCAACATACGGAATGATAATTAATTTCTAGATGAAAAACGGAATTATTCGCTTCATCTAGGTTATTTCAGTCCACCAGGTAATTCCTATCTCACCCTTACTCAGCAATCGTGGCTACGGTATTGACTTGACGAGCGTTTACCAGCACAACACCAGTCATTGTCAAACACAGGCCCAGTGCCATCATCAGAGTAAAAGGTTCATCAAACAACAACCAAGCCATTAGCGCAGTAGTTGGAGGGGTTAAGTACAGCAAACTAGTAACCTTAGTTGCAGCCCCTTTACGAATCATCATGAACAGCAGGCTAATAGAGCCAATTGACAAAGGAAAGATTGCCCATAGCAGCGCGCTAATGACCGGAAGATTCCAAACCATTACACCTGTTTCGAAGAAGTACATACAGAAGAAACAAAGAAAGGCAGATACACCAAACTGAATAGATGAGCCGGCCCGTAGATCAAATACCGGGCAGTATTTCTTTTGATACAAGGTTCCAAAGGTAATGGATAACAGTGCAGCAAACGCCAGCACATAGCTCACCAGGGGAATGTGAGCAAAACCAATCTTTTCAGCAACCACCAAAGCAACACCAGCAAAACCAAATCCCAAGCCTATCCATTGGCGTGGCGATACTCTCTCTGAAATCCAAGCGGCGAACCAAGCTGTCAAAATAGGCTGGAGGCCAACAATGATGGCAACTAGCCCAGCCGTCATTCCTAGTCTTACGGCACACCAAACACCCAATAAGTATCCAAACTGAAGTAAGGCCCCCGCAACCGCAATATGCTTCATTTGAGACCAACTAGGCCAAGTGATGCGCCAGACTAAGCTTAAAGCTGCCATGGCCGCAATAACACCCATAAATCGCCAAAATAGAAAGGTGGCCGGCTCTACGTAAGGCATCGCCAAACGTGCAATAACAAACCCAGTGCTCCAAATCAATACAAATAATGGTGCAATAAGGTCGTCTTGGCTAAGCTTCATTAGTAACTTGCTGAAAATATTGGTTTTTTGAACAAGCACTGATTTTAGGCTCTTTTTTAGATCCCCCCCCCTTGTGCTGATGCATAGACCCCCTGCATCCAATACACCGGATACATCGCCATATGAGCGCCATATAATGGTGCATAAATCATTAGTTGACCCAATCTGATCGGGGGGTCATAGTACAAACAAGAAAACCACCCAAACTTAGGGACCGAGATGAACTTAACGCCAGAACAAATCGCAGCGGCACAAAAAGCCAATTTAGAAACTCTGACTGGCTTGACCAACCAAGCGCTGCAGAGCATTGAAAAATTAGTTGAACTCAATTTAGCAATCGCAAAGCAAAGTTTGGGTGATAGCGTAAATAATGCCAAGAAAGCATTGGAAGTAAAAGATATTCAACAGCTTCTTGCCCATCAGGCAGAAACCGTTCAACCTATCGCTGAAAAAATTATTTCTTATAGCCGTCATTTATATGAACTGGCTCATGAAACCCAAGACAGCTTCACTAAATCTGCTGAGAAGGAATTTGCAGCCGGTCAAAAGAAAATGAATGCGCTAGTTGAAGAATGGACTAAGAATGCCCCTCCCGGTTCTGATGTCGCCATTCAAGCTCTCAAACATGCAATTGCATCAGCTAACAACGTTTATGAAACGAGTCAAAAGGCTGTTAAGCATGCCGTTGAAGTTGCGCAAACTAACATCAATACAGCGGCTGATACCGTTAGCAAAACTGCAAGCAAGGCATCTAAGAAAAAGTAATCATAAGAAGCTTTATAGTGCAAAAGCCCCGATCTCTCGGGGCTTTGTATTTAACCCTTAAGCTGGAAATCTAGCATTCAACCTAGAAAAGACCTTACGGGCATTGCCCTCAAAGATCATTTCTTTCTCTTGCTGACTTAAACCATCAACGGCTTTGAGATAACGGCGGGTATCGTCAAAGTAGAAACCGGTGTCCGGATCGATTCCTTTGACTGCTCCAAAGGTTTCCGATGCAAATAAAATATTCTTAGCCGGGATGACTTCTGTCAGAAGATTAATTCCAGGCTGGTGATAGACGCAGGTATCGAAATAAATATTGTTTAAGAGCTTTTGATGAATATCTGGGATGTTCATCTCCCTTGCTAGCCCTCTAAATCGACCCCAGTGATAAGGCACTGCTCCACCTCCATGCGGGATCAAGAAACGCAGTGCTGGAAACTTAGCAAACAGATCAGAAGTGAGACATTGCATGAATGCAGTGGTATCTGCGTTTAGGTAATGCGCACCTGTCGTATGAAAGCAATCATTGCAACTTGTACTCACATGAATCATTGCAGGCACATCCAGAGCAATCATCTCCAGATAGATTGGATGCCAATAGCTATGGCCTAGAGGGGGATCGCGCCAATGGCCGCCAGAAGGATCAGGATTGAGGTTGATAGCAACAAAACCATATTCATTAATACATTTGCGCATTTCGGGCAAACAAGTACTGGTATCAACACCGGGTGACTGTGGCAGCATTGCGGCACCAATAAAGTTTTTAGGAAATAACTGCGTTACTCGATAGCAAAGTTCATTACAAATAGCCGCCCATGTAGCGGAGGTATTAAAGTCGCCAATATGGTGAGTCATAAAACTCGCCTGTGGAGAAAAAATGGTGACATCAATGCCCCGCTCCTTCATCCTGGCAAGTTGATTTAATTCAATTGATTCACGAATTTCGTCATCACTGATTTTTAAGTCGGATACTTTAGGCCCCAATTCAGGTGTATTGAGGTTTTCAATTTGGGCATCACGCCAAGCCCTGAGTGCCTTTGGAGCTGTTGTGTAATGACCATGACAATCAATAATCATCTATTGCTTTCTTTGATGAGTTAATTCGGAGCCACGCCTTGAAGACCCGAATGCTGTATGAATTGCTTGAGCTTTCCGTTTGCCATCATTTGATCTACAAACTCATTGAGGTACTCAGCCGCGCCTTGGCGAGCAATCGGGGCTCCTAAAGCCAGATTTTCATATCCAATGACATC
>Ga0316226_1004913_pt1 | contig 10386 bp, 8 predicted proteins | sample TBH18017metaG_FD_206009 | JGI IMG/M metagenome (GOLD analysis project Ga0316226, IMG submission 206009) | Freshwater microbial communities from Trout Bog Lake, Wisconsin, USA - TBH18017 | ecosystem: Environmental > Aquatic > Freshwater > Lake > Hypolimnion/Profundal zone | place: USA: Wisconsin... | reverse complement strand
TTGCCGTTCATGCCGGCCTTTATGAAAAAGCGGGCGTGCGGATTGAGCTTGCCCCGGCAGAAACATTCGATCGGTCGGTCGCGTGCGATTCGCAAGCGGTGCAGTTTTCTGCCGTGAGTGAGGAGCTGTTCCTCAGCGGAACCGACGACGAGAAGTCCAACTATTTTCTCAAACTTCGTCATGCCAACGAGCTGACTTTGGCGCTGCTGATCGAGGCGGCTTATCAGGTGGCACCGGGCATGGACGGCATGGAGGTGTTTGCGTTGCTGTCATCGCTTTTCTACCAGCACCACATGGAAAGCAATTTGTTCCTGATTGGCCTCGCGGGACAGGAGGGGCATCTGCACCCGCTGTACAACGAACGCTACCGGATCGAGAAAGACAAATGGTTCAAACTGGTCGCCGGTGGGCGGTATGGCGAGCAGATTGCCTCGCAAACCGTGCTGGTCAAAATCGGCGGTGGCATGACCGCCACCGAGGAGGGGCGTTACCGCGCCTTGCAGCAGGCCACGGCGGAATATGCAGATTGCTATCGCCCGGGCATCACCGAGGCACAACTGTACGCGGCGGCGGGTGATGCTTTTGCGCGCGTGGGCGACGCGAACGGCATGGCCGGATTTCGTGACGCAGCGTATCACCATCACATGGGTGGTCCCACCTCGCCGCTGGGTAATCGAGACTATACGCTCACCAAGAACGGCGCGCATACGATCCGGAAATTGCAGAGTTTTGCAATCAATCCGGTGGATCCCGTGAGCAATTTCAAGATCGAAACGCAGGGGATCACCGGTGGCAGCGTGGATGCTGCGCCGCGCCTGTTTGCCTTGGAGCAACAGGACAAGAAGCATGCCGCCGCATTCCGGTGCGTGGAGACTGCCCGGGGCGCTAAGCATCTGGTCATCGATCCGATCTGCCGGTAGGTTGCTTGTGCGTGATTGTTGACGCCCAGGCCACCTTGTTGCTGCAACAAAACAAAACGCCGCTTGAAAAGCATATTCAAAGGAAATGTACATGCCCACAACGGAGCACGCGATCATTCATGGTTCGCCCGGCGAAGGGGCGCGGATGGCGGGGATTGCGCGCGCGATCTGGCCGTTGCTGGCAGCGATGTTTTTCACTGGCTACGTTGTGGGTGCGGCACTGGGTGCGGATCTTGGGCAGGCGACTACCGGCGTGGTGATGTTTCTGGCTGTGCTCATGCTCTTACGCGGTGTTTTTACCTGCTACCGGCGCATCGGTGCCTTTTTCAAGGGCGCCGCAGGCGAGGAGATTGTGGCGCGCGAATTGGCGCATCTTCCTGCCGGTTACCATGTGTTCCATTCGCTGGACATGGGTGGTGGCGTGTTGATGTGGCACAAGGGCGACATTGACCATGTGGTGGTGGGCCCCTCCGGGGTGTTTGTGATTGAGACCAAAAACTGGCGTGGAACGGTGGCGTTACGCGATGGACATTTGCTGGTCGATGGCGTGACACCGCGGCGCGCGCCACTGGCGCAGGCGCAGCAGGCGGTTTCCGCGTTACAGGTGCGTCTCGGGCGCAGCGGAATTTACGATGCGTTGGTGGTGCCGGTGGTTTGTTTTGCCGGCAACAGTTTCGAGGGCGTTAACAAGACCCTCGGTGATGTCCTGATCTGCAATGCCGGTAATCTGTTGACCGTTGTGCTGGCCGAGAACCGTCATGGCGCAACGCGCGTGGACGTGGATGGCATCGTGTGCGCACTTGAGGCTGCGGACGCCGCTTCGCGGGGTCAGTGACGATTGCCGCTGTTGTTCCGATCAGCAGCCTCCTGCGCCATTGACCCGGCCTGTAAAATCCCCTGCAATCGCGTAGGGATGTCGTGGTATAATAAAGGCTTGTTCAATGATGGCCTGAGGACCGAGGCCCAAGGAACGGAGATTGGTAATGGCTTTTCGGACACGGATGTTTGGCGTGGCGGCGGCGATGGTGGCAATCGCGCTATTCGCTCCGGCGGCGGTGGTTACGCCTCTGGCGGCGGATTCGCGCGATGGACAGGTTGCGCAGCAAGTTGCTCGCATGCTGCCGGTTGCACATTTGCAACAAACGCCTCTGGACGCGCAGATGTCTGCGCGTGCGTGGACGAACTACTTGAACACACTGGATTTTGACCACAGCTATCTGCTGCAATCGGATATCGACCGGTTTGCCACCAATCGCACGCATATCGGCGAATTGCTGGGCAAGGGCGACGTGCGGTTTGCCTATGATTTATTCAATGTTTTCCGGCAGCGTGTGCAGGAGCGTTATGTGTTTGTGACCAACCTCCTGGCGCGAGGCTTCGATTACTCGATTCCGGAAGACTATGCGTGGAAACGCAAGGACGCGCCTTGGCCGCAGGATCGCGGCGCGCAGGATAATCTCTGGCGCCTGCAGGTTAAAAATGAAAGTCTCAGTTATTTAGTGGCGCATGAAGTCAACGCGTCCTCGACCACCAATTCCGCAGCAAACGCCACCCAGGTCGTGGCCGTTGCAACCAACGGTGTGCCGCAGGCGCCACCTCCGCCAACGGCCGAGGAATCTGTTCGCAAACGTTATGAACAGATCCTGGAAGTCGTCAAGGACACCGATCCGGAGTTCGTGCTCTCTCGTTTCCTCAATGCCGTGGCCGGCGCATACGACCCGCATTCGGAATACATGTCGCCGGCGCGCGTGGATGAATTCAACATTGAGATGAGTCTTTCACTGTGCGGCATCGGCGCGCAGCTGCGGACAGAGGAAGGCGCGGCCAAGATCGAGGAACTGATCCCGGGAGGTCCCGCAGCGCGCGACCCCCGCGAGATTCGCCTGCGTCCCGGCGACCGGATTATCGGCGTGGGGCAGGGCAATGGGGCGATCGAGAACATCCTGCACGTGCCGCTCAGTCGGGCCGTGCAGAAAATTCGCGGTCCCAAGGACACCAAGGTGGTGCTGAACGTGATTTCCGCCAGCGATCCCAGTGGGGCCAGCACGCGGCTGGTGGACCTGATCCGGGATGAAATCAAATTGGAAGAGCAGGCCGCCACGGGGCATGTCGAGCGCGTGACATTGCCCAACGGGCGCGAACGCAAACTGGGCGTGGTGCGGCTGCCGGCGTTTTACGGCACGATGCAGCAACATTCCGGCACGCCGGGCTATCGCAGCGCGGCGGAGGATGTCATGCGCATCCTGGGACGTCTGAATGCCGAGAATGTGGAGGGTATCGTGCTCGATCTGCGCAACAACGGAGGGGGCTCCCTGCGCGAGGCGGTTGAACTGGCGGGCGCATTCATTCATAACGGTCCGGTGGTGCAGGTGCGCGAGGCGCGGCAGGTGCATGTGCTGCCGATTCCGGATGCGGAGCCAGCCGTGGCGTTTCGCCGACCCATGGTTGTGCTCGTCAATCGTGCCAGCGCTTCTGCTTCGGAGATTGTCGCCGGCGCCTTGCAGGATTACGGCAGGGCGGTGACCGTGGGCGACCCCCAGACGCATGGCAAGGGGTCGGTTCAGACGATCCTGCCGCTGAGCGACGATAAACTGGGCGAACTCAAGGTGACCACGGCCAATTATTACCGCATCAGCGGGCTTTCGACCCAGTTGCGCGGGGTGCATCCGGACATTGTCATCCCGTCTGTGTTCGATGCCATGGATCTGGGCGAGGATAAACTTCCCAATGCCATGCCGTGGTCCTGCGTGCCGGCGGCGCAGTACAAGCAGGTTTGGGATCTGGCCAAATGGTTGCCTACGCTGCGCGCCCGTTCGGCGGAGCGCCTGGCCAAAAACCCGCGCTATGCCACTTACTGCCGCTTGGTTCAGCATTTGCGCGAACTGGGCGATCGCGCGACGATTCCGCTGGAGAAGAAGGCGCGGATCCAGATGGCGGTTGCCGAACGTGAAGCCGAAAGACTGCAGAGCGAGGAACTCAAGGCCGCAGAGGAAACGTCCCCGAAGGAAGATGTCCTTCTTGACGAATCCCTTCATATTCTTTCCGATCTGGTGGAAGTCAGCGGTGGCGCAGAAATGCCCTGGGAAGAAAAGGAAGATGTCCATACGCAGATGTTGCGGATGTTTGGGATTGGGCAGTGACCAGAGGTTGAAGCGCAGACGGCAGAGGTCTGGTGACAGAGGACGGGTGGCAGGTGAAAAATTTACTGACATCCGACTTCTGATCTCTTGAAATAGGGGTAATCATGAAGCTCGACTTTGTCAAAATGCACGGTGCGGGCAATGACTTTGTCATGTTGGATGACCGCGCAGGACTCGTTCCCTGGCAGGACCATATCCTGATGGCGGCCATGGCTGCGCGGCGCACCGGCATTGGCTGTGAGGGTGTGATTCTGGTGCAACCCTCGACACGCGCCGATTTTCGCATGCGCTTCCTGAATCCTGACGGTGCCGAGGCTGAAATGTGCGGCAATGGCGCGCGCTGTGTCGCCGCCTTTGCGCATGCCATCGGCGCGGTGGGGCGCACCATGACCATGGAAACCATGTGCGGCCTGATGGATGCAGAGTTGACCGATCATGGCGTGCGCGTCTGGATGCCGGAGCCCGACAAGCGCCGCTACAACATCGACATCCCGCTGGGTGACGTCAGGTTCAAAGGGCATTATCTCAACACGGGTGTGCCGCACTTTGTGGTGCCGGTGGAGGATGTCGGCCGTGTGGAAGTGGATCGCGACGGACGCGCCCTGCGCCGCCACGACCAGTTTGCGCCGGATGGCACCAATGTGGACTTTGTGATGTTCCGCGCGCCTGAACGGATGAGCATGCGAACGTTTGAACGCGGCGTGGAGGCGGAATCCGGATCCTGCGGTACCGGCGCGATCGCCTGCGCAGTGGTGGCCGTGGAAACCGCCGGATTTACTCTGCCGGTGCGCATCCGCACCACCGCCGGATATGAACTGATTGTGGATGGCGACTGGCGCGACGGGCAGTGCACCGGTTTGACGCTGACCGGACCGGCCAAGGAAGTCTGCCGCGGCGTGATTGACCTGGATGTGCTGGAAATGGGCGACGAAATCGAGTGAACCGCATTCTCTTTGAAGGACATGAACTGCAACCGGATGGCACGGTCGTGCTCCGCGATGCCCGCGCCACGCACATCCGCAAGGTGTTGGGCGCCGAGATCGGGCAGCAGTTGCAGGTTGGCCTGTTGAACGGTCTGGCCGGTGTCGGACGCGTGCAGGCGCTTGAACCTGATCGGGTGCAACTTGCCGTAACGTTGAATGTGGAAGTTCCTGCTCCGTGGGTCGATCTCATCCTGGCCGTGCCGCGCCCCAAAGTGCTTAAGCGTCTCTGGGCGCAACTGGCTGCCTTGGGTGTGGGGCGCATTGTGCTGATCAACGCGGCGCGCGTGGAACGCGAGTATTTCGCCACGCACTGGATTCAGGAGGCGCATTGGCGTCCTTTGTTGATCGAGGGTTTGACGCAGGCCGGCACCACGCAACTGCCAACGATTTCCGTCGAGCGCCGGTTCCGTCCGTTTGTGGAAGACCGCTTGGACCAGGAGTTTCCCGGCACCCTGCGGTTGGTGGCGCATCCGAAGGATAACCCCGCGTGGTGCAATCTTCCAGCCTGCGGTCGTGATCCTGCGTCTGGCAGGCGAGACGCCTGCACTACGAAGGTAGTGCTGGCAATCGGTCCGGAAGGTGGTTGGACGCCGTTTGAGATCGAATTGCTGGAGCAACACGGTTTTGCGCACTTCACACTGGGCAGCCGTACCTTGCGGACGGACACCGCGTGCATTGCGCTGCTGGCGGTGCTGGAGTTTTTGCGTGGCTGGAATGTTCGCGATGATGCCCCTCGGCCGGGGGGACCGGGGCTACTGTTGTAGCGCGATCTCGCCCCGAGCCACGCGCAGAAGAAGGTGGTAAATAATTTATGGAAACCAAAGGCGAATGGGTTTATGGACGACGTCCGGTGATGGAAGTGCTGCGCGCGAAGCGCCGGCACATGTACGAGGCGGTGCTGCCTTCGGGCGGACGCGACAGTCCCGATGTGGCGGAATTGCGGACGATGCTGCTGGCCGCAGGTGTGCCGTTGCATGCGCTGCAGCGCGCGGAACTGGATGAACTATCCGCCGCCGGAAATCATCAAGGCGTGGCTCTACGCGTGGGCGGCTATCCGTACATCAGTCTCGAACAGGTCGAGCACGATGTCCGCGAACAACCGCAGGCCCTGGTGTTGTTGCTGGACCACATTGAGGACCCGCAGAACGTCGGCGCCCTGATGCGCAGCGCCGAAGCGGCGGGAGTCACCGGAATCATCCTGCCGGAAGACCGCGCCGCGGCCGTCACACCAGCGGTGGTGCGGGCTTCGGCGGGTGCTTCCGAACACTTGCGCGTCGCTCGAACGGTCAATCTGGTGCGAGCCATGAAGATGTTGCAGGAAGCCGGCCTCTGGCTGGCAGGTCTGGACATGGGCGAAGATGCCAAACTCTATACGGAGATCGATTTCAAAGGCCGCATGGGCGTGGTGGTTGGTGCGGAGGGCCAGGGAATCGGACGCCTGGTGCGCGAGAATTGCGATTTTATTGCCCGCATTCCCATGCGCGGGCAGGTGGCCTCGCTCAATGCCAGCGTGGCGGGCGCCATCATTCTGTTTGAGGCTGTGCGGCAGCGGATGACGGGATCAAAGTAAGTTACAGCAGAAAATCAATTTCACGCGTATCGCTCGGCCATGCACGAAACAGTTGCTGGGCATGGTGCCGACGGCGCGGCATTCTCCAGTTCTTTCAACAACGGCCATGTCGTGTTGTTTTGGAGGGCGGCGCGCCGTCGCCGCCGGCATCACGTGTTTTCAAGACCGCACACACCCTGTTGCAATTTCGGTCAAACCAGTATAATACTGACCTTTGCATGCTTCGTGCTGCGCGACCGGACCTGTGCTGCAGGAATGGAGAACTAGGAGTTCAGGCTTATGTTGTTTGGAATCGATCCGCTGTATTGGATGATGATGCTGCCGGCGCTGGTGCTGTCGCTGGTGGCTTCGCTGCTGACGCGTGGCGTATTCAAGAAGTATTCTACGGTTCCGGCGTCCTCCGGACTGACCGGCGCCCAGGCTGCCGAACGCATGCTGCGCAGCCAGGGTGTGATGGATGTCAAAATCGAACGCATTGAGGGCTTTCTCTCCGATCATTACGATCCGTCGGAAAAAGTCCTGCGGCTTTCACCGGACGTGTATGATTCCACTTCGCTCTCCGCCATTGGCGTGGCATGTCATGAAGCCGGGCATGCGCTCCAGCATGCGCACGCGTATGCGCCGCTGGCCCTGCGAACCGCGCTGGTGCCGCTCGCGCAATTCAGCAGCGCTGCCTCCTACTGGATCATCATGGCGGGATTTTTGCTGATGGGCGTGCAGGGCGCAGCCGGCCATTCGCCGCTGGCCATGACGCTTGTCAAAATTGGCATCGCCTGTTTTTCCGCCACCGTGGTTTTCGCGCTGGTGACGCTGCCGGTCGAATGGGATGCCAGCCATCGCGCCAAGTTGCACATGGTCTCGTCCTGCGTCGTAGGTCCGGGCCAGGAGGTGGATGCCGGGCGCGTGCTGAACGCCGCGTTTCTTACCTACATCGCCGGTGCAGTATCCGCCGTGCTGACACTGCTCTATTATCTGCTGCGTTCCGGCTTGCTCGGCGGGCGCCGCAACGACTAAGTCCGGCCGGGTGAAGCACATGATCAAGAAACTCGTCCCTTCCGGTTTCCTTTATTATCTCGCCTTTGTTCTGTGCGCCTCCTCGAGTTTCGGCGCCGATTGGTCCGCGCCCAGGGCAACAACCAGCGGCAGAGCGTTTCCAGCGAAACCCTTTTTACCAAACGGCTCGCGTTGTGCTGGAGTTCGCATTCGCATGGGAGATCGCCAACTCATGATTCCTCCGGACACGCATGCCCAATGGCTTGAGTGCAAAAATATCGAAACAGAGGAATTCATCCCGGTTGAATTTTTTGATAAAAAGGTTATCTTACACGGTCTTGAACTGTTGCGAAATTAGGAAAGAAATTCAATGCCCACCAAAACCAAATCGTTCCAAGCCGAAGTCCGTCAATTGCTGGATATCGTTGTCCATTCCCTCTACTCGAAAAAGGAGATCTTCCTGCGGGAGTTGATTTCCAACGCCTCGGATGCCATTGACAGGGGACAGTACGAGGGCCTCACGAACAAGGATCTCGTGGCGGATGCGCCGACCTGGGAGATTTACATCCGTGTGGACAAGCCTGCCCGGACGCTGACGATTGAGGACAACGGGGTCGGCATGGACGCCGCGACCATTGAATCGTGCCTCGGCACGATTGCGCGCTCCGGCACCAAGGCGTTTGTCGAGGCGGCCAAGGCACAGGCAGGCGCCAATGCGCCGGAGACCATCGGACAATTCGGCGTGGGTTTCTATTCGGCCTTCATGGTGTCTGAAAAGGTCACGGTCGAATCGCTGGCGCGAGGCGCCAACGCCAAAGCCGTGTGCTGGTGGTCGGCCGGTGATGGAAAGTACACCTTGACGGATGGCGAACGCACGATGCCGGGCACGGCCGTGACGCTCCACCTGCGCGAAGGCATGGACGAGTTCCTGGAAGAATGGCGCATTCGCGATCTAGTCAAGCAGCATTCGGATTTCATTGCCTATCCGATCCGTTTCGTTGACATGGCCAAGCAGCCGGCCGTGGCTCCTGCGCCGGTCAACACCATGCGGGCTCTCTGGAAGCGGGCGAAGTCCGAGATCAAGGACGCCGAATACAACGAATTTTACCAGCATCTCGCGCATGACCGGCAGGCCCCGCTGAAAACGATCCATGTTTCGGTCGAAGGCGCGGTCGAATTTCGCGCCCTGCTGTTCATTCCGCCACAGCCGACATTCGACATGCTGATGCCGGGCGGGGACAAGCGGCATGGATTGCATCTCTACGTACGCAACGTCTTCATCGGCGCGGATTTTGAGACGCTGATGCCGGAATATCTGCGGTTTGTGCGCGGCGTGGTGGAATCCAGCGATCTGCCGCTCAATGTCTCGCGCGAAATGCTCCAGGACGACGCCGTGATTCGCAAGATCCGCAGCAACCTTGTGGGCAAGGTGCTAGCGGCCATGGCAGAAATGAAGAAAGACGATGCGGCTGGCTACCAGAAGTTCTTCCATTCATTTGGACGCATCTTGAAGGAAGGCTTCCATTTCGACCACGAAAACGAAGCCAAGCTCAAGGACTTGGTCCTTTTTCCCTCGGCCAAGAGCGCGGGCGATGGGCTGCTCTCGCTGCGGCAATACCGCGATGCCATGCCATCCAAACAGAACGAAATCTATTACCTTCTGGCGGAGAGCGTGGCGACGGCGCGGCAGTCACCACAACTTGAGGCAGTGCAGCAGCAGGGCTGGGATGTGCTCTTTTTCTCCGATCCGATCGATGCCTGGGTGGCTGAGGAACTGGAAGAGTATGATGGCTGCAAGTTGCGCGCCATAGACCAAGGCGATCTCGACCTGGGAACGGCGGAGGAGCAGTCCACGGCCAAACAGCAGCGCGAAGAGGCGGACAAGGCCATGCGTCCGCTGCTGGATTTCATCCGCGAAAAACTCGCCGATGATGTTTCTGCCGTCCGGCTGTCCGCACGTCTGACCGACTCGCCGTGCTGTCTGGTGGCTTCTGAAAAGCAAATTAACCCCACCATGGAACGCATGCTGCGCGCCATGAACCAGGAAGTGCCGAAAACGCTACGCATTCTCGAGGTCAATGCCAAGCATCCGTTGCTGGCAAAGATCCAGAAGATGTTCGACGCCAACCGCGCGGATCCGCGCCTGGCGGATTACGTGGAACTGCTGCACGGCGAAGCCCTGCTCTCCGAAGGCACCGCGCCGCGCGATGCCAGGAAGTTTACGAAGTTGGTGGCGGATTTGATGACGAGCGGGCAGTAATATTTTGTTTCTCGCACAGGGGCGCGGAGGCGGATTCTTGTTTGAAATTCAGGAAAGCAGAGGGACCTACGCTGATTTCTTACCTTTCAAAATTTACCCTCAGGGCCCCTGCGCGCCTGCAGGAGAACATTCTTCGGTCATGAGGGGCAATTCATTCGTTGCGCGAAGTTGTTTCGCCAACGCGCAATTTTCGCACCCCGCCCGGGCATTTAAACAGAAGTCGTGGTGGATTTGCAGCAGGCCCTGCTGGTAGAGGCCGCTGGTGGCATAGAGCGCGGGATTGTGATCACGGCTGAAGAGCGCATTGGCAACTTCCCGCATGGGGGCGGAAATATCCTCGGGCGGCAAGTGCTGCGCCAGCGTTTCTGGAATATCGCCTTCGATGCCCAGCATGGGAAGCACGACATTGGCGATGATGGCTGCCAGTCGTTGTTCGCCGAGGAGCGCGGATGGGCGTGCCTGCCGGACGCCGGTGGGCGTCAGATGCCAGCGCCAGTATTCCCATGTCAGTTGGGTGGTG